>Ga0070731_10002877_pt1 | contig 15915 bp, 13 predicted proteins | sample Coa_R1_2_FD_66448 | JGI IMG/M metagenome (GOLD analysis project Ga0070731, IMG submission 66448) | Surface soil microbial communities from Centralia Pennsylvania, which are recovering from an underground coalmine fire - Coalmine... | ecosystem: Environmental > Terrestrial > Soil > Unclassified ...
GCGCGAACATGGGCGACGACACGATTTATTCGGGCACCGTCGCCGCGGCGACGGAAGGCTTTCTGCTCGGCGTGCCGTCGGTCGCGCTGTCGCTCGCATCGAAGACAGCCGCCCATTTCGAGACCGCTGCCGCCGTGGCACTCGAATTGCTGCAACGTCAGCAGCGGCAGCCGACGGGACCCTGGCTTCTGAACGTCAACGTGCCCGACGTCGCGCGCGAGGACGTTCGCGGCTACCAAATCACGCGCCTCGGACGCAGGCACAAGGCCGAAGACGTCGTCAAGATGCAAAGCCCGCGCGGTGAAACCATGTACTGGGTCGGCGCTGCGGGTGCGGCTGCCGACGCCGGCGAGGGGACCGATTTTCATGCAGTCGACAATCGCTACATCTCCGTGACGCCGTTGCAGATCGATCTCACCAATCGCGAGCAAATGGCGGGCGTCGACGCATGGCTTTGCCACTGACGAGCGCCGGGAACCGGTGATGGCGACGGCGGGCGCAGGCGGGCGCGGCACGAGCGGCATCGGCATGACGTCCGATCGCACGCGCGCGCGAATGATCGAGCGCCTGCGAAGCGAAGGCATTCGCGACGAGGTCGTGCTCGCGGCGATGAATGCCATTCCGCGGCACATCTTCGTCGACGAGGCGCTCGCGATTCGCGCGTACGATGATTCGCCGCTGCCGATCGGCAGCGGCCAGACGATCTCGCAACCGTGGGTCGTCGCGCGGATGACCGAGCTCGCGCGAAACAATCGCGATCTCGGCGGCGTACTGGAGATCGGGACCGGTTGCGGCTATCAGACCGCGGTGCTATCGAGGCTCGCGAAGACCGTCTACACGGTCGAGCGCATCGTGGCGCTGGTGAACAAGGCGAGGCGCAACCTCCAGGCGCTCAAGATCCGCAACGTTCGCCTCGCTCATGGCGACGGCAGCGCGGATCTCGGGGAGGACCTTCAGGTCGACGCGATCATCGTCGCTGCCGGCGCGACGCACGTGCCAACGCCGCTCCTTCGATATCTGGAGCCGGGAGGACGCCTGGTGTTGCCGCTTGCGAGAAACGACGACGCGGAACGTGGCGCGCAACGACTCACGGTGATCGAAACGACGCCCGTCGGCTTCCGCGAGCAGGTCTTCGATGCGGTAAGATTCGTACCGCTTTTGCCGGGACTCGCATGAGCCCGACGGGCCGCCCCGAGGGCGAATTCGCCCCGAAGCGCGAAGGGTGGTCCATTGAGGGCGACGCCCGCGGCTTCCTCGATGCCTTCGTTTTCGTCGTTGTCGCTCAACCATTCGCTTCGTAATTCCGTCGTGCTCCTGGCGGTGGCGCTCGTCGCTGCAGGCTGCGCGACGCATCGTCCCGCGCCGGTCGAGGATCGCACACTGGGACGTACCGAGGTTCCACGTGGAGGTGCTGCGTCGAGCACACCATCGGGCGTTGCGACTGAAGGCGGAGCTGCGCAGACGTATACGGTGAAGCGCGGCGACACGCTGCATCAGATCGCTCTCGATACCGGTCTCGACTACCGCGATCTCGCCGCGTGGAACAACGTCGAGAACGTCAACCGCATCTATCCGGGACAGGTGTTGCGGCTGACGGCGCCCGGGACAGCGCCCAATGTCGCCACTGCGCCGAATCAGGGGCAGGAAACGACTACACCGGGTGTGACGACGGCGCCGCTTCGCTCGCCGCCGCCGCCAATTGCCGAGAGCAGGCCCAAGCCAGGCACGTCGCCGCAAAGCCAGCCGCCGGTTGTCGCAGCAGCCGAGCCCGCCACGCCGACACCTGCGCCGTTGCCGCCAGGCGCTATCTCGACGCTGAAGACTTCGCCGAAGGCGATCAAGGAACCGTATTCGGACCAGGCAGTGCGCGAGCTCGATCTTGCTGCAAGCGCTGCGCCCGCGCCGCCTGAAGCGGTTGCGCCACCGCCGCCTTCGAGTGCGCCGCCGAAAGATTCACCAACGACGGCGCAGCCGCGCACGCCGTCGAGTGCACCATCGACGGCGTCCGGTTCGCCTTCCGCGTCGTCAAATCCATCACTGAATGGATCGCAGTCGCCAGGCGATGCCGATGCGCTCGACTGGTCGTGGCCCGCCAAGGGCAAGATCATTTCGGGATTTTCGGAGACGGCTAACCTGAAAGGCATCGACATCGCGGGCACTGCGGGCGAGCCCGTGCGCGCGAGCGCCGCGGGACGCGTCGTGTACGCGGGCAGCGGCCTGCGCGGTTACGGCAAGCTCATCATAATCAAGCACAACGCAACGTATCTGTCGGCGTACGCACACAACCGCGACATCCTGGTGAAGGAGGGACAGCAGGTGACGCGCGGCCAGAAGATCGCCGAGATGGGCAGCACCGATGCCGATCGCGTGATGCTGCATTTCGAGATCCGCCGGCACGGCAAGCCGATGGACCCGACCAAGTTTTTGCCGCCGGCGTCGTAGGCCTCCTTCGGCACTCGGCAAACTGCGCTGAATCGCGCAGACTAACGTCGCACTCGTCGAATCAGCATTACACACGCGTCTCGCTGCCACGCCTCGTGAGCCAGTTCTACGAGCGAGGCCAAAACCTTGCGGGCGAAACGCAGCGCTTCGAGATCGCTCGATACCGCTGCGCGACGACATCCAAAGCTCGCCGAGCGATTCGATGTGCTCGGGTGTCTCCGCAGCAGCTCGCAAAGTCGCGAGGGAAACTCGAACGCGAATACATTCGAGGGCCGATCCTGCGCGCAAAATCGGAAAGTCCGGGACGAGCCGCAACGCGCAGCATCCGATCACGCTTGCGCGCCCATCGCGCGCAACTTCGATGGTCTCGGCAGCGCCTCGATCGCGCGCTCGAGCGTTGCGAGAAGCGCGAGCCGCTCGCTTTCGCGATTGGCAAGGTTCCCGTAGCGCAGCGTCGCGAACGATTCGCCGATCGCGCGAAACGCGATCTCGAATTGCGGCCAACGCCGCGATGCGCGCTCCGCGAATGCGAGCGGACCTTCGTGATCGAGCCTGGGCAAGCCGCTTCGCGCAAGGCGCCGGCATGCATCTTCCCAAAGCGTCAACGCGCGCTCACGGCGCTTTCGCCGTACGGCGAACCACGCGAGCACGCCGAAACCCCATGCGATCACGCCGGCCGCGACGGTCGTCACCGTTTGCCACGGCGCGAAGCGGTCGAGCTTCCAGTCGCGCCATAGCGCCTGCTGGCGGTCGCGATTGAACTGGATTACGTTCCGCTGCCATCGATGGTTGATCGCATCGAGCGTGAGCAGAATGCTCTTGAGGAAGGCTCCATCCTCGCGCGCGAACAGCGGCACCGGATCGCTCGCCGGAACCGATCCGTAGAGGCCACGCTCGATGCGCGACGGCGCCACGGCCGCCGTTGGATCGAACCGCATCCATTGGCCGTCGACGACGGCCTCCGCCCACGCATGCGCATCCGACTGGCGCACGATCATGTAGCCGCCGCGCGGGTTGATCTCGCCGCCCTGATACCCGGTGACGACGCGCGCCGGTATTCCGGCCGCGCGCAGCAGCACGACGAATGCACTCGCATAGTGCTCGCAGAAACCGCGCCGCGTATCGAAGAGAAACTCGTCGACGGGTTCGCCTTCCTGCAGAAGCGGTGGCGACAGGGTGTAGAAGAACGGCTCGTTGTGGAACCACTGGAGCACCGCGCTGATGTAGCGGCGCTCGTCGGGATATTGTTCGCGCAGCGATTTCGCGAACGCGATCGTGCGCGGATTGCCCGGCGGCATGCGCGCGTTCTGCTGTACCTCGAAGGGCGACGCAATCGGGTAGCTGTCGACGAGACGCGATTCGAGCGTATAGCGAAGCGTCTGCGTGACCGGCGCGCGCGTGATGAGCTGCTGCTCGCGCGAATAGCCGGCGAGTCCGCCCGCGCTGCCGCGCGCGATGCCTTCGCCCTCGAGTACCGGGAGCGTCGATGGAAAGTCGAGCGCGAAGAGCCACGGATGATCGTCCGGCTCGAGCGTGACCGCATAGCGTGCAATGGGTCCTTCGCCCTGCACGAGGCGCCCGCCCGAGCGCGGCGATAACGCGCGCCAATCGCGTCCGTTGAAGAGCGTCAGCACCGGGCCGCGCCAGTAGCGAAGGCGTGATGGCGGAGGCGGGCCATCGAAGTCGACGCGAAACGCGATTGCGTCCGAGAGCGAGAGCTCGCTGATCGATCCTGGCGACATCGTGTCGGAAAGTCCCGTCGCCGCGGCATGGTCGGCCGGCAATCCCCACAGCGGGCTCGCAAGCCGTGGAAACAGCAGGAAGAGCGCGGCGGCAATGGGCAGGCCTTGCGCGATCATCGTTCCGGTGCGTTTCCACGCTGCGCGAATGCCGCTTGCGCTGATCGGCGTCGCGTTCGCGCCGGCGAGCGATTCGAGGGCCGCGCCCGACGCGAGCACGGCGGGCAGCGCGACGATGCCCGCGACGATCGATTGGCTGTAGAAGAACGGCGTGATGAGAAGGAAGAAGGCGAGGCAGACGAGCAGCGTGCCGTCGCGCAGCGTGCGCACTTCGAGGAACTTGATGCCGATCAGCACGAAGAGGAACGCGACGCACGGATCGCGGCCGACGAAATAACCATACGACTTGCGGATTGCGAACGCGATGCCGACCGCAACCAGCGCAAGCGCCCAGGAAGGAATGCGGCTTGTCGTGCGCGCTCCTCCACGTTCGACGCGCAACAGTGCGAAACGCAACGCAACGAGCACAACGCCGAGCAGCGATACCCACAGCGGGAGGTAAATGGCCTGCGGCAGTTGCGCGGCGACGAGCAGGATGCCGAGGCTCGCGACCTGTGCGGGAACGAGCAGTGTCGCGGGAACCGCGGTGCGGGAACGCATCGTGAACGCATTCGTCCATGACGGCTTTGTGCGCACGAGTTCGCCGAGCGCGCGATTCATTGCGGCGTTTCCGGATAGAGCGCGAGCGCGCTCAGCGCGCGTCTGCGGTGCTCGGCGCCCGACGAAACGGGCAATAATGCTCCGGGAAGCGACAACGCGAACGGACGCGTCGTACGCTCGGCCGCGAGCACCCACGCGGACAGGCGCGACAGGCGCGCCTCGACGTCGAGATCGCGCGGCAATCGCGACCATTCGAGCGCGACCGGTCCGCCGGCCGTCGCGCCCTCGAATGCTTTCGAGAACCAGCCGGCGCCGCGCGCGACCGCCTTCCATGCGACGCGCTGCAGCGGATCGCCGCGCTGATAATCGCGAAGGCCCGCGAGATCGCTTTCGTCGCCGCGTCCGCGCGCGCGTGCGTCGAAGCCCATCTCACCGTGCGGCAGCGGCGGTGGCGAAGCCTCGGGCGCCGGATACGCGATACCCTGAAGCGGAAAGTGCACGTACGCGAAGCCCCGCCATAGCGCCAGCGGGTACATGGACGACAACGTCACTCGCCCGAGTGCTATCCGTCCACGTGACGCCACGGGCACGGCGAGCGCGACTGTCGACAGCTCTCCCGCGGCGAGCGAGCTTGTGACGCTCACGCCGTTCGCAGCGATCGAGATCAATCGTCGATCGATCGCGCCTGCCGCGAGCGACAGCGAAAAGACGATGTGCGAGCCGGCAAAGCCGTCGCTCGCCGCGACCGGCTTGATCTCGATGCCCGCGAGATTGCGAAACGTGTGCAGCAGCGCCGCCGCGACCAATCCGCCGAGCAGGAACGTGACGCCGAGCCCGAGCGACAGCGCGTAGTTGAGCGATGTCAGGAGCATCAGCATCAGCGTCGCGATGACGGCGAGCCCGCGGCGCGTCGGCAGGATGTAAATCCGCGAATGACGCAGGACGACCGGCGCGCGATCGGCGGGCGCGAAGCGGAACGCGCGCTGGCGAAGACGGGAAAGCGCGTGGGCGATCGCGCCTTGCGACGCCGCCTGCGAGGCGATCACGACTTCAGGGTAGCGCGACGGTACGCAGCAGCGTTTGCGCCTGAAGCGCGCCAGCGCGCGCGCCGCCGGCAAGCCGATGACCCGCGACAGCCGGGAACACCGCCTGCACGTCTTCGGGAACGACCATCGCGCGGCCTTCGATCAGCGCCCACGCGCGCGAGGCGGCGAGCAGCATCAGTCCCGCTCGCGGGCTCAATCCGCGGCGATTCGCCGCTTCCCCGCTCGCGCCGGCGCTTTGCCCGGGCAAATGACCTCGCGACGCGGCAAGGAGCGCCTGCACGTAATCGAGCAGCGCGGGAGCGACATGGATCGCCATCGTTTCGCGCTGCCATGCGCCGAGCGTCGCCGCATCGGCTTGCGGAACGACATCGGCAAGCTTGCCGCGACGATCGCCGCCCGCGAGCAACTCGCGTTCGGATTGCGCGTCGGGATAACCGAGCTCGATCGCGATGAGGAACCGGTCGAGCTGCGATTCGGGCAGCGGATAAGCGCCGATCTGCTCGACCGGGTTTTGCGTCGCGATGACGAAGAATGGTTCCGGCAGCACCCGCGTCTCGCCATCGATCGACACCTGCCGCTCCTCCATCGCCTCGAGCAGCGCGCTCTGCGTTTTGGGCGGTGCGCGGTTGATCTCGTCGGCGAGCACGACCGAATGGAAGATCGGGCCGGCATGGAAGCGAAACGCCTGCGTGCGCTCGTCGAAGATCGACACGCCGAGCACGTCGGCCGGGAGAAGGTCGCTCGTGAACTGAATGCGCGCGTACTTGAGCCCGAGCGTCGTCGCGAGCGCCTGCGCGAGGGTCGACTTGCCGACGCCGGGAATGTCCTCGATCAGAAGGTGCCCGCGTGCGAGCAGGCAGGCGAGCGCCAGCTTGAGCGGCGCTTCCTTGCCGACGACGATCTGCGAAAGCTGCGAGAGGACGACGGCAAGCCGGTGGGCGATCGGCGTGGTGTCGGTGGCGGCGCGAACGGTCATTGTCGGGGATCGGGATCAGGGGGTCGGGGGAGGTCGGCAATGGGCATTAACAGGCAACGGGCGGTAAAAGACGGCAAAGGCCAGCCAGCAACGGACCGAAGGGTCTCGGCAACGGACGACCGGCACCCGACCGGCGATGGTTGCTGTCAGCCGGTGCCGAATCCGCGGCAGGGTCGCCACGCACGCTCCGCGGGGGTAGACTCCAAGAGGCAAGCCCGCGTTTCGTGGTTCCCCGCCTCACCCAAGCCGCCGTCGATCCGACGTTTCTCAAGCGATGCCTTTGTGACCACCACCGCTTTTATCACGCACCCATCGTGCCTGCAGCACGAAATGGGCCCGGACCACCCCGAGTGCCCGGAACGACTCACCTCGATCGAGGATCACGTCAGAGCGTCCGACCTCGAAGGGCGCCTGACGCGCTACGAGGCGCCGGCCGCGACCGTCGAGCAGCTCTCACGCGTCCACGATCGCCGCTACGTGGAGGCGATCCAGGCGGCGTCGCCTTCGAGCGGCCTGCGCTATCTCGATCCGGATACGGCGCTGAACCCCTATTCCGTGTCGGCCGCGATGCATGCCGCCGGAGCGATGGTCCAGGCGGTCGACCTGGTGTGCGCCGGGAAGCACGACCGCGCGTTTTGTGCGGTCCGGCCGCCCGGCCATCACGCCGAGAGCCGTCGCGCGATGGGCTTTTGCGTCTTCAACAGCGTGGCGGTCGGCGCCGCTCACGCGCTCGCGGCGCATGGCCTATCGAGGGTCGCGATCGTCGACTTCGACGTGCATCACGGCAACGGGACCGAGGAGATGTTCAGCGACGAGCCGCGCGTGCTGATGGTCTCGACATTCCAGTATCCGCTCTATCCGTATTCGGGAATCGACAATCCGGCGCCGAACATGGTCAACATTCCGCTGTCGCCGGGCGCCGGCAGCGCGAAATTCCGCGAGGCGGTCAACGAGCATTGGCTACCGGCTTTGGACAAGCACTCGCCTGAGCTGATCCTCGTGTCGGCGGGATTCGATGCGCATCGCGACGACCCGCTCGCCGGTCTCGAATTCACCGAGGACGATTACGCGTGGGTGACGCACGAGCTGGTCGACGCCGCCGCGCGTTACGCGAAGGGACGCGTCGTGTCGTCGCTCGAGGGTGGGTACGCGCTCCAGGCGCTCGGCCGCAGCGTGGTCGCGCACGTGCGGGAGCTTGCCTCGGTTTGAGGTCTGTTCGGTGAAGCGCCGGCAGTTTCTCGGCTCGTGCTCGCTGCTCCCGGGCATCGCGACGGTCCGGGCAGCGAATGCCGCGGACGAAGCCCCCGTCGTGCATCGCTATGCGCGAACGCATTTGATCGACATTCACGGCGCGCCGATTCGACATGCGTCGATCACCGCCGAGACGAACTACGTGTTCCAGTATCCGTTCGCCGCGACGCCGTGCTTTCTCTTGCGTCTCGCGCGTCCGGTCGCGCCTTCGCCTTCGATGCGGCGCGAGCACGGCGACCCGTACGTCGCGCCCGGAGGCGTCGGGCCGGCGCACGATATCGTCGCGTTCTCCGCGATCTGCGCGCACAAGCTCGCCTATCCGACGCGGGACGTCTCGTTCATCCGCTACCAGCGACGACGCTCGGCAACCTCATCGGGGAACGTCATCCACTGCTGCGCCGACCACAGCGTCTACGATCCCTCGGCCGGCGCGCGGGTGGTCGCGGGTCCCGCGCCGCAGCCACTCGCGTGCATCGCGCTCGAGCACGATGCGGCGAAAGACGAGCTTTACGCGCTCGGTGCAATCGGCGCCGAGCAGTTCGGCCCGTTCTTCGAGAAGTACGCGATGAAACTCACGCTCGAATACGGCAACCTCGAGCGCGCCCGCGCGCCGGTAGGTGACTCGACGGTGCTGCGCGAGCTTACGAGCTACTGCCGCAATACGATCGAGTGCTGAAGGCGAAAATCGGTGCCGCGGAAATCGGTGCCAGAGATGTATTTCCCGAACGACTGTCGTCATTCCGCGTCGATAGCACCGGGAAATACATCTCTGGCACCGATTTCGACAGCACCGGTAATACGTCTCTGGCACCGATTTCACTCGACGATCAGCGCCGCGGTGACGGGGCGACCTTCGGCAACCAGAATGTTGTAGGTGCGGCACGCCGCGCGCGTGTCCATCACTTCGAGTCCTACGTTGGCGTTGTGCAGCGGCGCCGTGATTGCCGGACGCACGAAGCGCTGTGTCGAGCCGGTGCCGAGCAGGACGATCTCCGGCGATGACTCGAGCAGGCCCGAGAAATCCTCCGCCGACAGACTCTCGAAGCCATGTCGCGCGAATCCCGGCTTGACGCCATCGGCGGTGATGACGACGTTCTCGCGGTATTCGTCGCCTCCAACGCGCACCCAGCCGGGTCCGCAGCCGGTCACGATGTTCGCGGTGGGCGCTTGCAGGTGGAATTTCACGATTCGAGCGGCCGATTCGCGGCCGTGTTGTGCGAAACGCAGCGCATGATCCGCGCCGCATGACGCGCGTATAGCTGATGCATTGCGGCCATCACGCGTATTCGCTTACGATTGTAATCTTCCCCGATCTCTCGTCGCTCGGACGGCTCCGGGCGCTTACGAAAGACCTCCATGGCTGCCAATCCCAGGCCTCACTTCGCGCGCATCGAGCGCCTGCCGCCGTACGTTTTCAACATCACGACCGAGCTCAAGATGGAAGCTCGCCGGCGCGGCGAGGACATCATCGACTTCGGCATGGGCAACCCCGACGGCGCAACGCCTGCGCACATCGTGAACAAGCTCGTCGAGACCGTGCAACGCGGCGACACGCACGGTTATTCGGTCTCGAAGGGCATCCCCAGGCTTCGTCGCGCGATTTGTCATTGGTACGACCGGCGCTACGGCGTCTCGTTCGATCCGGAAACCGAGGCGATCGTCACCATCGGCTCGAAGGAGGGGATCGCGCATCTCGCGCTCGCGACCCTCGGGCGCGGCGACACCGTGCTCGTGCCGAATCCGAGCTACCCGATCCACATCTACGGCCCCGTCATCGCGGGCGCGGACATTCGGCAGGTGCGGCTCACGCCCGATGTCGATTTCTTCGCCGAGCTCGAGCAGACGATCAAACTCTCGGTACCGAAGCCGAAGATGCTGATCATCAACTTCCCCGCGAACCCGACGGCGCAATGCGTCGAGCTGCCGTTCTTCGAGAAGATAGTCGCGCTCGCAAAGGAGCATGGCATCTTCGTCGTGCACGACCTCGCGTATGCCGACATCTGCTTTGGCGGCTGGCGTGCGCCGTCGATCATGCAGGTGGAGGACGCGCGCGACGTCGCCGTAGAGTTCTTCACGATGTCGAAGAGCTACAACATGGCCGGCTGGCGGATCGGGTTCATGGTCGGCAACCGCGACCTCGTCTACGCGCTGTCGCGGATCAAGGGCTATCACGATTACGGCACGTTCACGCCGCTCCAGGTGGCGGCCATCGCTGCGCTCGAAGGGCCGCAGGATTGCGTGACCGAGATCGTCGAGCGTTACCAGCGCCGGCGCGACGTACTCGTCAAGGGATTGCACGAGGCGGGCTGGAAGGTCGACGTGCCGAAGGCGTCGATGTACGTGTGGGCGAGGATTCCTGAGGCGTACGCATCCCTTGGCTCGCTCGAGTTCGCCAAGCGGCTGCTGGCCAAGGCAAAGGTGTCGGTCTCTCCGGGCATCGGGTTCGGCGAATATGGCGACACGCATGTGCGCTTCGCGATGATCGAGAACGAGGCGCGCACGCGGCAGGCGATCAGAGGGATCAAGCAGATGTTCAAGAGCGACGGACCACATTGAAACCCCTCCACGTCGGCCTCGTCGGCTTCGGCACCGTCGGCCGCGGCACCTGGGACGTCCTTCGCCGTAACGATGAAGAGATCGTCCGGCGCGCGGGCCGCCCGATCCGGATCACCTGGATCGGCACGCGCACGCTGGAGCGGGCGCGCCAAGGTACGCGCGGCATCACCGGCGTGCAATTCACCGACGATCCGGGCATCGTCGTTCGCCGGCCCGACGTCGACATCGTCTGCGAGCTGATCGGCGGCATCGAGCCCGCGCGCTCGCTGATCCTCGACGCGATCGCGCACGGCAAGCACGTCGTCACCGCGAACAAGGCGCTGCTGGCGCAATACGGCAACGAGATCTTCGCGGCCGCGTATGCGAAGGGCGTGATGGTCGCGTTCGAAGGCGCCGTCGCCGGCGGCGTGCCGATCATCAAGGCGCTTCGCGAGGGTCTTTCGGCGAACCGCATCGAATGGATCGCCGGCATCATCAACGGCACGTCGAATTTCATCCTGTCGACGATGCGCGACGGCGGTGCGTCGTTCGCGACGGCGCTCGCCGAAGCGCAGGCGCGCGGCTATGCCGAGACCGACCCGACGTTCGACGTCGAAGGCATCGACTCCGCGCACAAGCTCACGATCATGTCGGCGATCGCATTCGGCGTGCCGATGCAATTCGACAAGGCATACGCCGAAGGCATCACGAAGCTCACGCGCGAGGACCTTCGCTATGCGGAGGAACTGGGCTATCGGATCAAGCTCCTCGGCATCACGCGTCGCGCACGAAACGGCATCGAGCTTCGCGTGCATCCGACGCTGATCCCCGCGAAGCGGCTGATCGCGAACGTCGAGGGTGCGATGAATGCCGTGCTCGTCAAGGGCGACGCGGTCGGCGCGACGATGTACTACGGCGCGGGCGCCGGCGCGGAGCCGACGGCGAGCGCGGTGATCGCCGATCTCGTCGACGTGACGCGAATGCATACCGCCGATCCCGAACATCGCGTGCCGCATCTCGCGTTCCAGCCCGATCAGCTCACCGATCTGCCGTTCCTAGCGATCGGCGACGTCGAGACGAGCTATTACCTTCGGATGCGCGTGCTCGACCGGCCCGGCGTGCTCGCCGACATCACGCGCATCCTCGCCGACCGCGAGATTTCGATCGACGCGATGATCCAGAAGGAGCCGACCGAAGGCGAGGACCAGACAGACATCATCCTGCTCACCCACAAGTCGATCGAGCACCGCGTCGTCGATGCTATTGCGAAGATCGAGTCGCTTCCGACGGTGCGCGGCAGCGTCGTGCGCATTCGCCTCGAGGATCTCGGCTGAACATTACATTCCGCAAGCGGTGCGTTTGCGCGGGTAAGCCGGTAACGATCAATGAACTACATCAGCACGCGCGGCGCGTGGCGCGAGTCGCCGCAAGCGTTTCGATCGATTCTGCTCGAAGGACTAGCGCCCGACGGCGGCCTCGCCGTGCCGGAGTCGTATCCGCGATTCAGCGAAGAGGAGCTGCGCGCGCTTCGCGGCAAGTCGTATCGGGATTTGGCGTTCTCGATCCTGCGCCGGTTCATCGGCGACATTCCCGAGCCCGATCTGCGCGACATCGTCGAGCGCACGTATACAGCGCAACTTTTCGGCAACGACGAGATCACGCCGCTTCTTGCGCTCGAGCCGAGCCTTCATCTGCTGCGGCTATCGAATGGCCCGACGCTTGCGTTCAAGGACATTGCGCTGCAGCTTCTCGGCAACCTGTTCGAGTACGCGCTGCGCGACGGCGGCTGGCTCAACATCCTCGGCGCGACGTCAGGCGACACCGGAAGCTCGGCCGAATACGCAATGCTCGGCAAGCGACACATCGCGGTGTTCATGCTCTCGCCGAAAGGGAGAATGAGCGCATTCCAGCAGGCGCAGATGTACGCGCTCGACGATCCGCACATCCACAACCTGGCGATCGAGGGCACGTTCGACGCCTGTCAGGACATCGTGAAGGCGCTGTCCGGCGATCGTGCATTCAAGACTCGACATGCGCTCGGTGTGGTGAATTCGATCAACTGGGCACGAATCGCCGCGCAGGTCGTCTATTACTTCAAGGGTTATTTCGCGGCGACTTCACGCGACGATGAAAAGGCCAGCTTCGCCGTCCCGTCCGGCAACTTCGGTAACGTGCTTGCAGGCCATGTCGCCCGACGGATGGGACTTCCGATCGCACGACTCATCGTGGCGACCAACGAAAACGACGTGCTGAACGAATTTTTTTCGACGGGCACCTACCGGCCGCGCGGTGCTTCCGAGACGCGCGCGACGTCGTCGCCGTCGATGGACATTTCGAAGGCCTCGAATTTCGAGCGCTACGTCTTCGACATCGTCGGACGCGATCCGGGACGACTTGGGGGGCTCTGGAAGCGCCTCGAGCATGACGGGCGCTTCGACCTCGCCGCCACGCCCGTGTGGTCGAACGTCGCTTCGTCGGGATTCGTTGCCGGGAAGAGCACGCACGCCGATCGGATCGCGACGATCCGCGACGTGCATCGCCGCTACGGCATCATGATCGATCCGCATACCGCCGACGGTGTCAAGGTCGGGCGCGAGCTTCGCGAAAAGGGCGAGACGCTGATCTGTCTCGAGACGGCGCTGCCAGCGAAGTTTGCGACAACGATACGCGAAGCGCTCGGTGTCGAGCCGCCGCGTCCTGCGGCGTATGCGGACCTCGAAGCACGGCCGCAGCACTGCACAGTGCTCCCCGCCGACGGGTCGCGCGTCGCCGACTTCATCGCTGCGCATTCGGATCGCCAATGATCGACGCGCTCCGAAACGCGCTCGGCAATCTCGGGCGCAATCTGCTCTCCGGGCTTCGCCTCGCGCTTTTCCTGCGCGTCGACCGCAGCGCGTTCCGGATATCGGCCGCGCAGCTCGTGCTGATCGTGCTCGTTTCGGCAGCGATCGACATCGACACCGACTGGGGTCGTGCCGCGCCGGATTCGCGCTTCTCGTTCGTCGGTCTTCATGGTGAGCTTTTCGCGCTGGGCTTGCTCGCGTTGTCGAGCGCGGTGATCGCGACGCTTCGCCGTGAGCGCGATATCTATCTCGCGCTGCCTGTCGTGCTCCTGGCCTCGTTTCCCGCGATCCAGGTCGTCCATGCATTGCCCGATATTCCGCAACTGGGTGTGGCGATGTCCGACGTCGCGCGGCACGTGTTCGACGATGCGATCTTCGCGTGGATGCTGGTTGTCGCGATACGGGCCGTGTACGTGTGCACGCAATCGCAAGGCGCGCGTCGGCGCATCTTCGCGGTGGGCGGCGGCGTGCTCGTGGTCGCGCCGCTCTGGTTCGCGCCACTGATCGGGCCGCTCGATCCGTGGTGGGTGGAATACAACTCGGTGACGGCCGAGCGCGACGCGATGAGTCCCGCCTCCGAGCCCGTGCTTGCCGCGCAGGATTTCATCATGGACCGCGCGCTCGACGAGCTCGAAGACGAGCGGCCGGCGGTCACCGATCTCTATTTCGTCGGCTTCGCGCCCGATGCGCGGCGGCCCGGATTCGTCGCCGACGTCGACGCCGCGCAGCGCGTGATGGACGAACGCTGGCACACGAAGGGACGGTCGATCGTGCTCGTGAACAGTCCGTTGACCGTTGCCGAGCGACCGTTCGCGACGATCACGCACCTGCGCCAGGTGCTGCTCGAAATCGGCGACCTGATCGATACCGACGACGATATCGTGATGGTGTACCTCGTCGGCAGCTCCGGGCACGACCATACGCTTGCCGCCGTCAATCCGCCGCTCGAGCTCGTCGGTCTCTCGCCGCAGGGCCTCAAGGAACTACTCGACGCCGCCGGCATTCGCTGGCGGATCATCGTCGTGTCGACGTGCTACGCGGGCGCGTGGGTCGACGCGCTGCAGGACGACGAGACGGCCGTGATCGCGTCATCGTCGGCGAATGCGCGCGCGAGCGACTGCACCGGCGGCATCGGCACGTCGTCGTTCGGTGAGTCATTCTTCAACGACGGCATGCGCCGCGGCGATGATCTCGCGCTCGCCTTCGATGCAGCGCGCAAGCGCCTCGCGCACATGCATGCGCCCGAGCCCGTGATGTCGATCGGCCCCGCGATCGCCGATCACCTGAAGCGCCTGCGCGACAACGGCCGAGCGCGAATCGTCGCGCAGGCGCGGGTTGCGCGGGGACGATAGGAAACCGCACCGCTGCACCGCGGGCGTCGCGCACGCCGCCTGCGTTTGACGGGCCGCCGCGCGACCCCGGACAATAGCGTCCTTTTTCACAACAGGGAGACGATTCATGCGGCGTTTGACGGCTTGGATTGCAGTCTCGCTCGCCGCGTTGGCGCTTGCGGCGCCGACGTTCGCGCAGGGACTCGAGAAGTCGAAGATCACGATCGGCGTAGGCGGCAAAACCTTGATCTACTACTTGCCGCTCACGATCGCCGAGCGCAAGGGCTATTTCAAACAGGAAGGTCTCGACGTCGATATTCCGGACTTTCCCGGCGGCGCGAAGGCATTGCAGGCGCTGCTCGGCGGCAGTGTAGACATCGTCTCGGGCGCGTACGAGCACACGATCTCGCAGCAGGCGAAGGGCAACGCGATCGAGGCGCTCGTTCTCGAAGGGCGTTACTCGGGCATCGTGCTCGCGCTGCCGAAGGCCAAGGCCGCTTCGTACAAATCGCCTGCCGACTTGAAGGGGATGAAGATCGGCGTGACCGCGCCTGGATCTTCGACGAACATGTTCGTCAACATCCTGCTCGCCAAGGCCGGCCTGCCGCCCGATTCGGTGTCGATCATCGGCGTCGGTGGCGGCGCCGGTGCCGTCGCGATCATGAAGCGTGGCGAGATCGACGCGCTCTCGAACCTCGATCCAGTCATCGCGCAGCTCGTGAGCGACGGCACCGTCACGCCGGTTGTCGACACCCGCACGGCGAAGGGCATGCAGGAGGTCTATGGCGGCGCCTACGCGGCCGGCTGCATCTACGCGCCGCCGGAATGGGTGCGGAAGAATCCACGCACCGCGCAGGCGGTCGTCAACGCCATGGTGCGCGCGCTGCGCTTCATTCAGCACGCGTCGATCGACGAGATCGTCGATACCGTGCCGAAGGACTACTACACCGACCGGACGCTCTACAAGAAGGCGCTCGAGGACAACATCGACTCGTTCAAGCACGACGGCTTCATCTCGAAGGAAGCCGGCGAGCACGTTGCCCACGACCTGCTGACGTTCGACCCGACGATGAAGGGCAAGACGATCGACCT
>Ga0070731_10002880_pt1 | contig 15907 bp, 13 predicted proteins | sample Coa_R1_2_FD_66448 | JGI IMG/M metagenome (GOLD analysis project Ga0070731, IMG submission 66448) | Surface soil microbial communities from Centralia Pennsylvania, which are recovering from an underground coalmine fire - Coalmine... | ecosystem: Environmental > Terrestrial > Soil > Unclassified ...
ATAAATTGCAGCATAATTATGATAATCAGACGCTTTATCAGCATGCGCCTTTATCGCTAATTCATTAAGAGTTTTATATTTTTCTTGACAATCCGATGCTTGCAGTAATGCACTTGCGACAAAAAGAAAATTCAATAAACTTCTCATAAAACCTCTAATAAACATTGAATCCGAATACTAAACAAACAACTCATCTTATGTTTTCAAATTATAAACTTCACCCTGCTTATTTAACATATTTATCAAAGACCTGAAAGAATAACAAAATGAGATTAGAGAATTTAACCCTATGATAATGAATATAGTGATAAGTCCAAATTGTGACATAGTCTTCGTAATCCCAATGAAAAGAGCAATACTTGAGAGCAAATTAATAATAATTTGAGGAACAATCTTTTCCAAAATGACAAGAATGCTACCCATAGTGCAGTTTAAAACTGCAAAAAGAACACAAAGAACATATGCAAGCCATCCAATAAATCCCAAAGGTTGCTCTAAGGGCATACGAATCCAGATTGCAATAATTGCATTACCTGCAATGATCAATGGAAAACCGCCTAAAACAATCAAAAATGCCTGAAATGAAATCAATCGCTTTAAGGTTTTCTTTATCCAGTTAATTTCACCTCTTTCAAAGGCATCTCTGAAGCCGGGATTATAAGCTGTGGAAATGTTTCCCATCATAAAAAATGCGAATAAATAAATCTTCCATAAGATGCTAAAATCCGCCACTTCTTTCAAGGTGGTAACGGAAGTAAGCAAAATAGGGATCATTTGAGATGTAATGATGCTAATTAACTGAATAACAAGGATGGGACCACTGGAACAGGCAACCCGTTTTAACGCATCAAGGTGTACACACTTCCAAGAAAATCTCGCCCAAATGACTTTTTTTGATAAAAAAAACCAACAAAAAGCTTGGATAGCAAGAGGAACTGCACTGGTGACAAAAAGTAACTGGAGCATTGCAAGTCGTAAATGCACTCCTAGGATCAATGTAACCAATGTCAAAAGATAAGATGCCAAACTTACAACATGATAAATATATAGCCTTTGACTGGCATGAAAAACTCTATAGGTAAGCAAGAAGGGCAGTGTTAAGAAAAAAAAACAGCCTACAATACAGATCCCCTTTCCCAAAAGAATTCCCTGTTCGGCTGTGTCCACTCGAATAAATATCGGCCAAGAAACATGTAAAGATCCAATTGTCCATATTATAATTCCCACAATACTTATGAGAGTTGTTGCCAAAAAAGAAGTGCTTATATATCTCCGTGCAGCTATGAAATCATCACGCCCTAATGCTTCTGAAAGAGCATTAGTTAAACCATTCAGAATGCCAAAATCGAATAATTGAGCCCATGTCAGAAATGAGGTAATAATCGCCCAAATCCCATAAAGATCTTTGCCAAGATAATTGATAGTGATAGGAGCAGAAAAAATGCTTATAAAAGCAATAGCACCGCTACAGAATAATCCTGTTAATGCCGACCACTTTAACCGTCTTGAACGTCTATGCGATCTTTCATGGGATAGATTAGAAGCGTCCATATTCATCATCAAACTCGATAGAACGCTTGAAGTGTGGATCGAGCTGTTTTTTCCCACGAAAATTCGTTTGCCCGTATCATTCCCTTTTGAGAAAGTAATTGACGCATAGTTTTATCATAATATATTTTTATCATCGCTTGTTCAATGGAATCGACATCCAAAGGATTAATAAATAAGGCTGAATCACCAGCTACTTCAGGCAAGGCGGATACGTTCGACGTAATGACTGGACACCCACAACTCATTGCTTCCAAAATGGGAAGCCCAAAACCTTCGTGAAGAGAAGGGAAAACAAGAGCGAGAGCTCCAGAGAGTAGAAGAGGTATATCCATTCTATCGACATATTCCAATAATTTGATCTTATGCTCTAAATTTTTTCGATGAATCAATTCCTGCATTTTTTCATAAGAAGGTCCTTTATTGCCCGTAATGACCAGCTGACAATCTCTCGTTTTACTCATAAATAAATCAAACGCTTCTATAAGCCGAATTAGATTTTTTCTTTCCCACCACACACTGCTCGTATTTATAAAATAAGGTGATTGAATTTTGTATTTTTTCAAAATAGCTGCAATTTGACTTTTTTCCCGAGGAAAAAAAAGATCCTTATTTACTCCCAAATGAGTTACTTGAATTTTATCAGCGGAAATTTCACAGCGTTCTATGAGATCTTTTTTAGTATCTTCGGAAATGGTAAGTATAAGTTTGGCACGTTTGAAATGTAGTATTGATGCTAAAAAAAAATGCAATTTATTTTTAAAAGTAAGTTCTTTTTTAATTTCCTTAGAACAAATAAGAGGAAATAAATCATATACTGTTATGATAGTTGGAACAGATGTACGAAATGGAACAACTTCTCCAGGAATAAATGCAATATCACATTGCAGGGCATTTATTGCCTTACTCATACCAAAATAAGACAAGCCTCGCAAAGGAATGTAATGTAAATGAAAATTGCCCCTCTTAGGGGAATAAGTCATCTTTTTACCTGCAATACAATGAAACTCATCTTCAAGATTCAATCGTGCAAAAGCATCAAGAAGATGAAATAGAGAATGGCCAATGCCGCATAGATTCTTCTCAGTTAAAACTGTGGCATTTATTCCAATCTTCATTAGGTAATTAGTTGAGAAAAAATATTCAGGTAGTTTTTTGCACAATCTTCCCATGTAAATCGAGCAATGTTCTTCTTTGAAGAAAGCGCATTCTTTCTCGTGCCTTCCTCATCACCTAAAAGACTTGAGATTTTATTTGCTATATCTTTTGGACATCGAGGATCAAAAATAGCGGCATTGACATTAAAAGTATTTAGTAGTTCAACAAATGGAGGAATATGAGACATAGCTACTGGCGTTCCCTGCGCCCAAGCATCTAAAGCAGGGCCATTATTTCCTTCATACAGAGAGCAATTCACTACGATGGTTGCACTTTGTATCAGTGCATTAATTTCCGCATTAGAAACATATCCAAGGCCAAATACATCCTGCTCTATACTGTTCAATTCCACGCCCTGTTCACAGGCTTTGCCATTGATGTTCTCGGTTCCCAATCCTGCAAGAATCAAACAGACATCATGTCCTTGCTTTTTAATAAGCGGAAGGGCCCCCAATAAAGGCCCAATATTTTTATGACTCGCAGTATTCGTAGGATAGAGTAGAAATTTCTTTTTGATGCAGAATTTATCTAGAGTCTTTTTAACTGCCCCTGCATCACTTTTTTCTCCCATTGGAGCAATCGGTACAACTTTAATATCTTTTCCATACTGTGGATAAAACTTCCGTAATTCATCAGCCACAAACTGAGATGTCACCACAGGAGTAAAATGAGCCAATAAATCGGGAATTTGTGTATTTAAAGAACGTGTCATCCAAGGAGTAGATACATTTGAAGAGAAATAGTATTTATAATTAAAATCCTGAAAAATGCCTACCATTGGACAGTCGAGTTTTGGGCACTCCAAATGAAAAGGCCAAGGAAAAAAAGCGATATCGAATCCTTTTACCAGGGATTCCAATTCTTTATGGACTTTTCCAGAGAGATAATAGGGCAGAAAAGACACGGATTTCCCCAATTTTGCCTGTAATAACGAAATAACAAATCGACTTCCTTTAATTTTGAATAGATCCTTGCCGGAAAGAATTGTAGATTTTAAGGCTTTAGCTTTAATTTGATTGGGAATCATCACTTCATCAAGTTGCTCTCTTTTGATTCCATGCTCCGTGCCGAAAAATGTGATATCAAGATCAGGCTGGACTGTACGCAACGCAGGAAGCAAAGATCTGATAATACGCGCTCCTCCTCCTGGATTTAAAAAATGATCAATTATTGCGATTTTCACGGCTAGTACATCTAAAATTTTTTAATGAGATTTCTAAAAGCCAGATAATCGTTCTTACCGATTGTTTTCTTCAATTGTCTAAAATGAAAAAATCTCATCACCCACCGCTTAACACTAGCTACTGCTGAAAACAAATAAACTAAAAAGGTGTTTTTTAATAAGAGTCTCGAAAAAGACTGAATGATTTTCTCTCGTGCGTTCAAACAATAATGCGTTTTCAAAATTTCAATTCCTTGCAAACTCTCATCAAACCGTTTTGTCACAAATCGTTGATAAATCATATTATATATAAATTTTCTCATTTCAAAATTCATTAGCCCTTCTAGTTCGTGTTTTTTCAGAGAAGTTACCACATCGGATTTCAGGATCATGTTACAGATAGCTACTTTCATATCCCAATATTCACTTATGTGAGCCCCGTGAGAAATATTGGAATGTAATTGGTAAATTGTACACGAGACAGGGTTTAATATCACAGAAAACTCCAATATCGCTCTAATCACAAAATCCACATCCGACCAAATCCTATCATTAAATGGAGCTATTTTAGCTTTAACTACATTGCGAAAAACCATCGAATTGAGCAAGGCCGTAAAACGGCCTCGAACGATCTCTTCGAGAATTTCTTCGGAAGAAAAATGACCGCTTTTAAGAGACTGATGTACAATCGCTCCCAATAGGCGCTTTTTTTTATCCATGTAAATCATCCCACCTATGAAAAGACCTGCATTAGGATAATTTTCAAAACCTTTCATCGCTTCTTCTAGGAATGTAGGCATAAAAAGATCGTCATCTGAAAGAAATACAAAAAATGGCGTGTCTACGCGAGACAAAGCGAAATTATAATTGTTATTCAAGCCAATGTTTTTTGCATGGACATAATATTCTATGCGTTTGTCGGAATATTCCTGGACGATTTGTCTTGTTTGATCTAGAGATGCATTATCATAGATATAAATCTTAAAATTTGGATATGTTTGTGCAAGCACACTATCTATTGCTCTTTTAATGAACTGCGATCTTTGAAACGTGGGTATAATCACGCTGATTAAATTATTCTCAGATGCATTATTGGTTTTCATTTTTACTACCTGATTTGAGATGCTTTCCTCTAAAATTCATAATTTCTTAAGTGGTATGGTGCATTTGTAAGCATTTTCGGCTTTGAGCCAGCCCCCGTTTAGATCCATTCTGAAAGCAATAATTCTCCGTACTTTTGCTTCCATCGGCAGAAAGTGGGATCAGTGACTCCGAGCCTCCTAGTGATTCCGTTACTGTTGTCCCTCCTTCAGCTAGTTTTAAGGAAAAACCATCTGCTCGTCCGTAAATTTGCTCTTTTTCATCGAAAAATCTCCTTGCTAAAATGTATTAAGAATTAGATTTTTCGCATTTTCTTTGGACCAAAATTTTGGAGGCACATCACACGTCATCATAAAATAACGAAAAAAACTGTTGATGAAATAAAAAGCATAGCGTTACATTTTTTATGATGAAACAAAAAAACTAAGCATCGCAAAGGCGAACTGGGTCAAGTATAACAAGGGGCAAGTGAATCATGGCAAGATTAATTTTGGAGCCCATTCTAAGGCGTTAAAAATAAGCCAGCAATATTAATTCATGAGCCACCCTTAATTCGTTTCAGAAAAAACACAAATGTCCAAAAAAGGCTCATCATGAAATCTTGTACCACTATTACTACAGTTATACCCACCTATCAAAGACCTCATCTTTTAAAGAAAGCGATCGAAAGTGTACTAAATCAAACCTATCCTTATTTTCAACTTTTAATTTGCGATAATGCCTCTGGAGATGAAACAGCAGATGTTGCAAACGAATATTGCAAGCGCGATGTTAGAGTAAAATACCATTGTCACACTACAAATATCGGCATGATGGAAAACTACAAGTTCGGCATTGGATCGATTCAAACGGAATTCTTTTCCATCTTATCTGATGACGATATTCTGTTGCCCTGGTTTTATGAAACAGCTTTAACCTCACTTATCAATACACCCGATGCGATCTTTTTTGCAGGTTCTACAATCATTATGACTCAAAAGGGAAAAGTGATCCGTGTCCCTCTATCCCTATGGAAAAGAGCAGGTATTTTTCATCCTCCAGAAGGGTTATTAGAGATGATCGGAAAATATCCCATTCCCACTGGAATTATATTTAGAAAAGAAATTTTGAACCATGTTGCCATTGATGAAGAAAACCCCCTAGTCTGGGACTGTGATTTTCTTCTGAATAGTGCAAAAAAATTTCCCATCGTCATTTCGCAAAAGCCTTGTGCCATTTTTTTACAGCATGCAGAATCTTATTCGTTTTCTCAAAAAGCTATTCTTTGGGAAAATAGTTTCAGCAGATTAGCCTATCGATTGGAAAACAGTTTTGATTTGCCAGCTCCTATTGCAAAGGAAGGAAAAAATAGGGTTCTTTTTGAGTTGTATAACTTATATTTACAACATAAGAAAATCGAGAAAGCGTCTTTAATAGCCGCTCAGATTTCAAGTTTTATTTCTCGAAATCGCAAAACAGCTCTAAATCTAAAAATACATAAATTTCATCCAATGATAATAAACATTATTAACTTTTTAAGAGGAATAAAACTTAGGATAATGGTGGAAAAAAAGTTGCAAAAACAATATAAAAAATACTACACATATATGAAATGATCAAGCAAGACTATTGCCACCATTCAATAGTTTTAGCAACTCCTTCTCTTAGATTCCATCTGGGCTGCCATTTCAACTCATCGTTCAGCCTTTTTTTACTTCCAATCAATTGAGAAGGTTCAGATGCATTAGCTTTTAAAGCCCCGTACTGTACTAACCCCTTTACCTGCAATTGATCTTCGATGTTTTCGATAATCGTTCGCAAGCTGATACCCTTACCCGAAGCGATATTAATCGAACCTTCAATAGAACTATCCAGGAGTTCAACCATCGCTTCTGCCACATCCTCGACATACATATAGTCTCGGATCTGATTGCAGTGAGTACAAGGAACAGTTTGTTTTTTGAGCAATCCCTTAATAACGGAAGGAACAAAACGTTGAGAACATTCATTGGGCCCATAAAGAAAAAAGATCCTTCCCCATGCAGCGCTAAGCCCCATTTGTTTTGCAAAGCTTTCTAAGGCAATATTTAAAGAGAGTTTAGCTCCTCCATAGAGAGTGTGGGGCTTTAAAGGGGTTATTTCTTCGGACACAAACCCATTAGTTAAATCATATTCATAACATGTTCCTGCCATAACAAGTCTTCTGCCAGAGCTGTTGGAAAAGGCCTCCATTAGTGTCAAACCGGCTTTGATCCAATCGAGATTCTCAGAAGAGGTTAAACACTTGCCTGGAGTCACATCCCAAGCCAAATGCAAAAGATGAGTGGGTCGAATAGTTTGTACTGTATGCTTGACTTGCCCAGAATTCAAAAGATCGGCTTGTACCCATTGTATCCCTTTTGGTTCTTCTAAATACCTAGTCCTATACAAGGCAAAGACCTCATAGCCCTTTTTTTTTAAAAAAGAAAGACAATGACTACCAATAAATCCGCTGGCACCTGTAAGAAGCACTTTTTTCATGTAAAATTCGCGTATAATTGATCTTTTTCACTGATAGCATTTACTGGATTGGCCCATTGAATCCCAAATGCAGGATCATTCCATCTTACACCACTCGCACATTCTGGAAAGTAAGCCGTAGACATCTGATAAAACACTTCAGTATTGTCCTCAAGCGTCTGAAATCCATGCGCGCATCCAGCAGGAATGTATAGAATTCGATGATTTTTTTCCGAAAGTTCGTACGCCACCCATTGTTTAAATGTCGGCGAATCCTGTCTCAGATCAAGAATGACATCGTAAATTGCACCGCTAGTACACCTGACGATTTTGATCTCTGGGTGCGGATCTCTTTGAAAGTGCATCCCGCGCAATGTGCCTTCTTTTATATTGAAAGAGATATTGCATTGTACCCAGCAGCTATTAAGGCCTTTCTTCTCGAAAGTATCCTCACAATATGCTCTAGCAAAAAACCCTCGTTCATCCTCTTTCAAATCAAGTTCAATGAGATATGCCCCTGGGATTTTTAAAGATGTAAAATTCATGAGATCACCTCTAATTCAGGGATAGGCACAACAAATCTTCCGCCCCATTTCCTAATGTACCCCATTTGCTCAATGATTTCATTTTTTAGATTCCATGGAAGGATAAAGAGATAATCCGGCTTTTCTTCTTCAATTTTTTCGACGTTTTTTATGGGAATATGCGTCCCGGGTAAATAGCGATTTTGTTTATAAGGATTGCGATCCACTGTAAAATCCATTACATCTTTGCCAATTTCACAAAAATTCAGCAGAGTGTTGCCTTTTGCAGGCGCTCCATAACCAACTATGACCTTACCTTGCTTTTTAGCTTCTTTAAAAAAAATCCTGATTTGATTTTTCGTTGAAAGCACTTTCTGGCTAAATTGTTGATAAAAATCTATAGAGTTTATTCCTTGATCGATTTCCTTTTGTCTGAGGGCATCTATTCGATTTGTGATGGGTTTTGTTTTATCCACATCATGACGTGCATAAATCCTAATAGAGCCGCCATGAGTAGGAATTTCATCCACATCGAAAAGAGTTAGACCATGATAAGCGAAAATTTTCTCAATGGTAAATAAAGAAAAATAGGAAAAGTGCTCGTGATAAATAGTATCGAACTGGTTTTCCTCTACTAGGCGTATAAGATGAGGAAACTCTAAGGTTATTATCCCATCGCTCTTCAAAAGGATTTTCATTCCTCTAATAAAGTCATTTAGATTGGGAACGTGAGCTAATACGTTATTGCCTAGAATGAGATTAGCCTTTCCTTCTCGAAGAACCAATTCTTCGGCTAAAGAAGCATTGAAAAACTCAACAAGTGTAGGAATGCCTTTTTCAATTGCAACTTCTGCAACATTTGCAGCAGGTTCTATCCCTAAAACAGGAATCCCTTTTGATTTAAAATACTGCAAAAGATATCCATCATTGCTGGCAATTTCTACGACTTTTGAATTACTCGATAGTGCAAATCGTTCAGTGACATTCTCTACATAGTTTTTTGCATGCCCGAGCCAACTCTCTGAATAGGATGAAAAGTAAGCATATTCTGTAAAAATGGCCTCAGGCTTCTGGAATTCTTGGACTTGAACTAAAAAACAATTGTCACAGACATAAGCATGTAAAGAGAAGAAAGGTTCTTTCTTTGCAAGATCTTCTTCGGCTAAATACGAATTGGACAAAGGAGTTTCACCCAAATCGCAGAAAGTATGTTCTAAATTATGACCGCAGAATCGACAGGAAGGTATTAATTGCATAATTTTACACAGTAGCTAGTTGTTCTTCGAGGATTTTTTTATACCAATCAATTGTCAATTCCAAACCTTCTTCCAAAGAAAACTGGGGAACCCATCCTAAAAGTCTTCTAGCTTTATCGGAATTCAAACTCTGATGTCTAATTTCATGATTAGCGCTATTCTTGATGTTTAAAGCGATATCCGAGCATTCCATAAGAGTTTGGATGGATTTAGCAATTTCCAGGACAGAATAGGGTCGATTTGGACCAAAATTGAATGTTTCTCCATGTAGAGTCTTTTGTTGGATCTGAGAGGCTAATAGAAGATAGGCATGTACTGCATCCTTAACAAAAAGATAATCTCTAGTGAAATGTCCATCACTGCGGATTTCAGGAGAATTTCCTAAAAAAAAGCTTCTAATTGTTCCAGGAATAAGACGACTCCAATTCAGATCTCCTCCCCCGAAAAGATTTCCGCATCGCGTAATGACTACAGGAAGTCCATAAGTATGAAAATAACTCGAGGCAATAAGATCAGCACAAGATTTAGAGACATCATAAGGATACATTCCTCGCAGCGGCATATCTTCAGTATAGGGAAGCTTTTCACTTGGGCCGTATGCCTTATCACTCGAGGCGATAATGATGCCTTTAATAAAATCTTTATGTCTTCTGCATGCTTCTAAAAGCTGATAGGTTCCCCGAATGTTGCTCTCAAAAGTCGCTAACGGATTGCGGTAAGAGGTTCCGACAATTGTCTGTGCACCCAAATGAAATATATATTCCACTTCATATTCATTAATAGCCCTTTCCAACGTATTAAAATCTTCCAACTCTCCGGAAACGATGGTTGTTTTTTCTGATAGACGGCTTTTTATGAGAAAGCTTTGTGGATCAAAATCGCGAACTAAAACAATAGTATCAGCTCTTTGTTTGCAAAGCTCATTAGTTAGCCAATAGCCTAAAACGCCTGTCGCCCCTGTGACAAAAACACGCTTGCCATCCCAAAAACCGCTCATCGTTTAGCCCTTTTCCTTTTATACATGCATCGTATCCCATACTTTCCAAGGAGCATTTCCCTTATCCCACATTTCTTGCAAAAGACGGTATTCCCTCAGCGTATCCATCGGCTGCCAGAACCCTTTATGAAAAAAGGCACTAAGTTGTCCTTCCATAGATAAATTTTCCAATGGTTGTTTTTCCCAGGACGTTTCATCATCGGCAATATAATCTAATACTTCCGGTTCTAAAACGAAAAAACCTCCATTTATCCATCCTTCCATCGACTGATTCTTTTCGGAAAACTCCATAACTCGGCTGTCATCAAGCATTAGCCCTCCGAAGCGTGCTGGCGGGTGTACAGCAGTTAGTGTAGCCAGTTTGCCATGATTCTGATGAAATGAGACTAATTCTGTAATATTTACATTGGCAACGCCATCTCCATAAGTCATCAAGAATGGTTCTTCTCCAAGCCAGTTTTTTAAACGTCGTAATCGCCCCCCTGTTTGTGTATGTAGACCTGTATCAACAAGATGGATCTTCCAATCCATACATTGTCTTTCATGCACAAGTGTTTGCCCGTTTGAAAGATCAATTGTCAAATCACTATTTTTAGCGTAATAATTTAAAAAGTACTCTTTGATGATCTCGCTTTTGAAGCCTAAAGCAATGATAAATTCAGAAAATCCATAATGTGCATAAACACTCATGATATGCCATAGGATCGGCCTTCCACCAATTTCTACCATGGGTTTAGGTATCGAACCGGTCATTTCCGATAACCGTGTTCCAAATCCACCTGCAAGAATGACGACTTTCATATATTTCCACGCTGTCTTTTTGTAAGATAATGACACCTTAAAGAGATAAAATTCCAAGCTTCGAAAATTCGATATGCTGACAAAATTGAATTTTTAAAGCAAGAACAGATGGATACAACTACTAATTAGAGACGTGTTTATTTTTTATGTCCTTCAACATCTAAGCAGAAGTGACAATGTTTAAAAAATTAGTCAAAAAGTCACAGAAGCGTTTTTTTAAAATTTTTGCCAATCCTTGTACGAAGTAAGAAATTGCGGATTTGATGTGAATAATTGAAAAGATACCGCACAACCAAATAATGAAAGGCAAGCGCAAGCCGTTTTTTCATCGGCATTCCTGAAAACCCACTCAATCCCTTCTTATGCGACACATATCCGTAAGAAACCCCCGTAACAAAGGAATTGATCCTCATCGAGAGATGTGCAGAAAAAATCGTATGGAAATCCGTATGCAGCACGTTGATGCCGATAAATTTTGTGCCGAGATTTATCACATCTTTTCGCTTAACAATATCTAAATAAACCTTCATGACTTCTTTAATTTTTTCTCGTCCAAGGCGCAGAGCATTTGCGGAAATATTTAGATCTTTTCCTATGCAAGAATCCTCATCAACCCCAAAATCGAAGATAAAGATAAATGCCTGAGAAAAAAGTACATCCGCTTCACAAAGCACAACGGAAGCAGGCAAAGATGGCTCCTCTAGCAAATCCTTCGGACAAAGGATTTTTCCTTGAAATCCCATTCCAGTCAAATAACGATCAAGGCGACAAATCAGTTCCGTATTATAGCCCACATACCCAATATGCGCTGTCTTAGGTAGGGTCGCTAAATGATCCACTAAAAAAATGAAAATACGAGATGTAGAATACGTCAATGTATTATAGGAATCGGAATCGAGAAGAAAGTTGTAATGGTCCTGCATCTCATTTGAAGTGCAAGAAATTGCATCTACATAATTTCTGGAGCGCACAGGAGAAAGCGAAATTTCCTCAATATCCTCTTTGGCAAGGCCCCAATCTTCTTGAGAACACACAGAAGAAATGGCATTGTTATTCACAAAATGATTCCAATCATTCTCTAAATGCCTCTGATTGTGCAAAAGGGATGTTTGCTCTGCGTGGTTACAATGGAAAGCCAGCAAACGCTCTTCTAACGATTTCCCTTCTCCTAACCATAGGGTCATTCTCTTGGATAAATTCGAATCCACATGCCAACCATGCATCATTTTCTCGTTAAAACCCTGGATCTGAAAAATGTGTCTTCTCAGCATCAACTGAAAATCACCAGGGTTATCAAATTGCAAGAAGCCAGGCAACCGAACATGGCTATGGAGATGAAGCCTCCTATAATTTGTTCGTAAGAATGCAATATTATTTAGGGGATTGGATCTTTCAAAAACAGCCTCCCAAAACCGCTCAGGGATCTCCAAGCGGGGAAGAGAATAGAATCCATCAGGAATCTCTGCGACAATAGCGCTTAAAGTTTCTTCTATTTTTCTAGGAATAAAAATCATGTCTGAATTTGTCGACAAGATCCATCTGTTTTCTGGATTGCTGCGGCGTATAGCAACATTGCGCGCAACAGGCTCAATGACAGGCAGCGGCGTTCTAGAAGAAAATTGCCGATGATGACAGGGACGAATTCTTAGAATCCTTATCACTGCTTTTGCTTTAGTTGTCAGAGTATCTTGTATGGCCTCGACAACAGTGGGAAATGCGTCCTGGGAATTATAGTCGGCATAAAGGATCTCATCATGAGGATGGGAAAGCATCTCGGCGAAACAGTTCAGACTGATCGCCAGGCGCTTGTGATAGTTGTAGCCATGTTGATCATTGCGGCCGCAGAGAATGATGGACAACATTTACAATGTTCCTATGGAAAACTAACAGGAGCTTCCTCTAGATACTAATCCATGCCACTTTATGACAAATAAAAAATTATCTCCACGAAAAAGGTTAATCGAATTAACCCTGCAGCCAGAGATTTTGCATTCAAATTTAATGCAAATTTTATTAGGATGCGATCTTTGTAAACTGTAATTTTTAAAGAGGGGTAGTATGAGGATTTCGGTAGTGGGGCTTGGAAAACTGGGATCTCCGTTATTGGCAGTCTTGGCAAGTAAAGAGCATCAGGTAATCGGAGTCGATCTCAATCTGGAATTTGTCAATAAGTTGAATAGCGGGCTCGCTCCTGTTCAAGAGCCTCATTTACAGGAACTGCTTACTGCGCACCGTTCAAATATATCTGCAACCCAAGACTATGCAGAGGCAATTCTCCATACGGAAGTGAGTTTTGTGATTGTTCCTACACCTTCAGAAAAAGATGGACTCTTCTCAAACCGCTATATTCTGCAGGCAATAGAACAAATGGGAGCGGGTTTTCGCGAGAAAAAAGGGTATCACCTAGTAGTCATCACTAGTACAGTAACACCTGGTTCAACAGGCGGAGAAATAAAAAACGCCCTGGAAATAGCCTCTCAAAAAAAGGTGGGGATCGACATAGGGTTGTGTTATAGCCCTGAATTCATTGCGCTTGGGACTGTCATTCGAAACATGCTTTATCCAGATATGGTCCTGATTGGAGAGTCCGATGAACAATCTGGGGACATCCTGGAAGAAATTTATCTTTCCGTATGCGAAAACAATCCTCCCATCAGAAGAATGAATTGGATGAATGCGGAAATAGCAAAGATTGCCATCAATACCTTCATCACAACCAAAATCTCCTTCGCAAATATGCTCTCGGATATATGCCAAAGACTCCAGGGGGCGGATGTCGATATCGTCACTGAAGCTCTCGGTTTAGATACTCGCATAGGAAGTAAGTACATTAAAGCAGCAGTGGGCTTTGGCGGGCCCTGTTTCCCTCGAGACAACCTCGCCTTAGCAGCGTTGGGAAATAAAATTGGCGCACATACGAGCCTTGCATCTGCAACACAACAGACTAATCAGTATCAAAATGATCGGCTATTGGACCTAATAAAAACCTATGACAAATCAAAAAAAGTGGGGATTTTGGGACTTTCTTATAAGCCAGGAACCTATGTAACAGAAGAAAGCCAGGGAATCCATCTTGCCAATCACCTAGTGGAACAAGGCTTTGCAGTTTCTGTTTATGATCCAGTGGCCCTATCAGAAGCCAAAAAAACTCTTAATAAAGAAGTGCATATCGCTTCTTCGGTTCTAGAATGCCTTGAAGTATCGACAACACTCATCATCATGATTCCCTGGCCAGAGTTTACTCAAACAATCACTCCAACAATTTTGCAATCTTTGGGTTCGAAAAAAGTCATAGTGGACTGCTGGCGGGTGCTTTCCAAAGCAGCGTTTATGGAAGTATGCGATCTCATACATTTAGGATGTGGAAATTCCTGTACATTTCAAGACTCTTTGACAACTCTTTAACTTATGGAGAATGTTCGTGGATAAAAATGATTTAATTGTCATTGCGGGAGCTGGTGGATTTATTGGAGGACACTTGGCAGCCCATTTCGTCGAACAAGGTTATAAAAAAATCCGCGCTGTGGACATTAAACCCTTTACTAATTGGTACCAGAAATTTCCCGGGGTAGAGAATATTCAAAGCAACTTAAAGGATGCTAAAGCTTGTGATGATGCCTGCCAAGGCGCTCGCTATGTGTATAATCTTGCTGCGGATATGGGAGGCATGGGTTTTATTGAAAATCATAAAGCCGAGTGCATGCTGTCGGTATTGATCAACACCAATCTCCTCCTCGCTTCCCAAAAAAATGAAGTGGAACGTTACTTTTTTGCCTCTTCCGCATGTGTGTATGCAGCGGAAAAACAAGTCACTCCCCATGTGATTCCTTTGCGAGAATCAGATGCCTATCCTGCAATGCCTGAAGATGGCTATGGATGGGAAAAATTGTTCAGTGAACGCATGTGCCGTCATTTTACTGAAGATTTTGGCATGATCACACGGATTGCCCGATATCATAACGTTTATGGACCTTGGGGCACGTTTGATGGAGGCCGGGAAAAAGCTCCTGCTGCTCTCTGTAGAAAAATTATCCAAGCAAAACTATCGGGAGATCATGCCATCGAAATATGGGGTAATGGAGAGCAAACGCGTAGTTTCATGTACATCGATGATTGCATTTTTGGTACGCAAGCCATCATGAACAGTGATATCTCAGAACCTCTCAATCTAGGGCGCGACGAATTAGTGACTATCAACCAGCTTGTGGACATTATCGAAGAAATCGCTGCAATCAAAGTAAAAAGAAATTATATTCTTGATGCACCCTTAGGAGTGCGCGGTCGCAATAGCGACAACACTCTCATCCAACAAAAGCTGGGATGGGCGCCCTCCATTACTTTACAAGAAGGAATCAGCAAAACGTATCAATGGATCTACCAGCAAATGACACAATCTCAAGCAAAACATCTTGTGCATGCTAACTGAGAAAATGAATGAAAACCCTGTTTGAAAATATTCCTATTCAAGATGTACAGGCATTTTGGGATGAGCGTCCTTGTAATGTGAGGCATTCCAAACATCCATGCGGTACCCAAGAGTATTTTGACGAAGTAGAAAAGCGAAAGTTTTTTGTAGAGCCTCATCTTGTCGAATTTGCAGATTTTCCTTCTGTAAAAGGTTTAAAAGTCTTGGAAATTGGATGTGGGATAGGAACTACAACAATCAATTTTGCTCGCGCTGGTGCAAAGAAAATCGCGGCGGTGGATCTTTCAGGAAAATCCCTAGAGTTAGCGAAAAAGCGCGCTGAAATCTATGGATTCTCCGATCAGATTGCATTTTATCAGGCAAACGCCGAAGAACTATCCAAAACCGTGCCTCTGGATGCCTATGATTTGATTTTTTCCTTTGGAGTGATTCATCATACCCCCCATCCCGAAAAAG
>Ga0070731_10002881_pt1 | contig 15905 bp, 13 predicted proteins | sample Coa_R1_2_FD_66448 | JGI IMG/M metagenome (GOLD analysis project Ga0070731, IMG submission 66448) | Surface soil microbial communities from Centralia Pennsylvania, which are recovering from an underground coalmine fire - Coalmine... | ecosystem: Environmental > Terrestrial > Soil > Unclassified ...
AACAAGTAGCCGCCGTCGACAATGAGCGTCTGGCCGGTCATGTAGGACGATCGGTCGCTCGCCAGCGTCAGCGCGATCTCCGCGATTTCGACGGGCTGCCCGAGATGCTTCACCGGTTGCGCGTCCAATTGCTTGGAACGCCGGTCTTCGTCCTTCCAGTAATACTCACTCAGCACCGTCTGGATCAATCCCGGCGCGATGGCGTTCACGCGAACTCCCATGGGGCCGAGTTCGACCGCGTAGGATTTCGTCATCATGATCAGCGCCGCCTTGGTCATGCTGTAAAGGAAGCTGTGGAACTGAGGGCGCAAGCCGGCGATGGACGCGATGTTGATGATGGAGCCGGATCCCCGCTCGCACATCCCGGGCGCAACCAGCTTCACCAGCCGGAAGGTGCTCTTCAGATTCACCTCGACCATCTTGTCGAACTGGCCTTCGTCCATTTCCAGGCAGGGGCCTTGCGCGATGTTGGTCGCCGCATTGTTTACCAGGATGTCGATGCTCCCGAATTCGTGCATCGTCGAATCGACCAGATTCTGAAGCTGATCGGCCTTGCCAACGTGGCAGGCGACGGGACGAGCGTTGGGGCCGATGGCATGCGCGACTTTATCCAGTGTTTCCTGCTTACGGCCCGCCAGTACGACCTTGGCGCCTTCGCGAGCGAAGAGTTCCGCGATGGACCGGCCGATGCCCCGGCTGGCCCCGGTGACAATCGCGACTTTGCCTTCCAAGATCACAGCGGCTCTTAAAGAGACAGACCTTTTAGATAGTCCCGAAACTCCTGGCCTAGATCGTAGCGCTTCAGTGCAAACTCGACCGTGGCTTTTAAGAACCCAAGCTTGTCGCCGGCGTCGTATCGTTTGCCCTCGAAGCGATAGCCATAGATCGGACGGCTGCGCAGAACGTGCTTCAGCCCGTCGGTCAACTGAATTTCGCCGCCACTGCCGGGTTCGATCGCTTCGAGCGAACGAAAGATTTCCGGCGTCAGGACGTACCGGCCGATGATCGCCAGGTTCGACGGCGCTTCTCCCGCCTTCGGCTTCTCCACCATATTCCGGATTCGATACAGCCGGTCCCGTCCTCCGTTGTGCGCCACCGGCTCCGCATCGACGACTCCATACGCCGAAATCCGATCCGCCGGGACCTCCATGAGTGCCACCACCGAGGCGCCATAGAACTCATATACATCCAGCAACTGGCGGAGGCAGGGAACATCGGCGTCGATCACGTCGTCGGAGAGAATCACCGCAAACGGTTCCTCGCCGACCAATTCACGAGCGCGCAGCACGGCGTGTCCCAGGCCGAGCGCTTCTTTTTGACGCGTGTAGGACACGTCAATCATGTCGGAAACGGCACGTACCGTAGCCAGTAAATCCTTCTTCTGCCGCGTTTCCAGCAGGTGTTCCAGCTCAAAACTGACATCGAAGTGATCTTCGATGGCGCTCTTGCCGCGGCCGGTCACTATAATAATGTTCCGCACGCCGGACTGCATCGCCTCCTCGACGCCGTATTGAATCAACGGTTTATCGACCAGAGGGAGCATCTCTTTGGGTTGGGCCTTGGTGGCTGGAAGGAATCGCGTGCCCAGGCCGGCCGCGGGAAAGACTGCTTTTCGGACCTTTGCAATCATCGTTTCTCATTCTATCGGACGGACGTTCGAGAAAACCGCGAGAATTCTTGAAAGTATTCGGTCGAAATCGTGTAGCGGTTATACTAGGCGAGACCGGAACCGGCATGACCCCATCTCCCCCGCCCAGTAAGTTAGGAATTGCCCTCCGAGTCGGCCTCTACGCGCTGATTGGTTGGCTAACGCTGGTCATCTCCGCCACGCTGATGGTATGGATTTTGGGCCGGAGGGATACGCTTTTTGTAATTGCCGCGCTTTCCGGCTTCGCGGCGGCGGCGGTTGCCAACGCCATCGTCGTACGAATCTATGAGCGGGGCCGTCTTTCCGACCTCGGGCTCGGTTGGACCTCGACGGCGCTGCGCGAATTCTTGACCGGCGCTGGACTTGCGGCTGGCGCGGCGACTCTCATCCTGGCAGGATCGTGGGCCGTCCGGGCCGCACATTTCGAACGCGTACCTGGCTCCGAGCATCCCTGGTCCAGCTTGATCTTTGTCAGCATCGTGCTCTTGTTTGGGGCCGCGGGCGAAGAAATGCTGTTCCACGGATATGCGTTTCAGCTACTGATTCGATCACTGGGCGCTTTCGCCACGATTCTTCCCGTCAGCATCATTTTTGGACTCGCGCATCTCGGCAACCAGAACTCTTCCAAACTAGCGATCTTCAATACGATTCTGTGGGGCATCTTGCTGGGCTACGCTTACTGGAGGACCCGGGCATTGTGGCTGCCGATTGGACTACATTTCGGATGGAACTTCGCCTTACCGCTGTTCGGTGTGAATCTAAGCGGGTTTACAATGAATGTTATGGGCTACGCACTGCGCTGGAGAGCCGGGGATCTCTGGAGCGGCGGCGATTACGGACTGGAAGGCAGCGTGTTAACGACCGCTGTTGTCGTAGTGCTTTTTTTCGCTGTGCATCGAGTATTCCCCGAGCGTCTTCAGGAGTGAGGTGGTTTTATGGCCAATATTTCTCCACGCGTTTTGCTGGCTTTTCTGGCCGTCGCTTCCTTGGAAGCCGATCAGAAGAAACTAACGGTCGACCAGCGCGTTGAAATTCTGCGTGGCCTCACATCGGAATTCGCCACGGTCAAGGTTCCGCTGCCGCGCTCCAGAAAGCCGCTTGATGTCAAGACCGACGGCTCCTACGACAAGCAGGAATGGACCGACATCGGGAAACAACTAGGTCCCGCCGCCCGCATTGGCGATCTGGTTCAGGTGACGCATCTCGAGATCGAAAAGGACTCGATCATCCTCCAGATCAACGGCGGCATGCGCGCGAAGGGTAGCTGGAAAGATCACGTCTCCATCGGCATGGGCGGCGCGACGAATCCGATAAACGGGGGCCAGCCGACCAATGCACCCGGCGGCACCACCATCGCCTTGCGCTTCGGCGAGCCGATCGGCGAGGTCACCTCCGCGGAAATCAAGAAGATGCTCGCGCCCGTCCTCGATTTCAATCAACAGAGCGCGACGCAGCAGTACACGGAAACCATTCCTCCCGAGGTGAAGAAAGCGATCGAAGATAAGAAGGTCATGGTGGGAATGGATCGCGATCAGGTGGTGATGGCGATCGGGAAACCCGTGCGCAAGTCTCGCGAGACCAAGGAAGGCGTCGAGTACGAAGACTGGGTCTACGGCAACCCGCCCGGGCGCATGACCTTCGTCACCTTCGCCGGCGCGAAGGTGGTCAAAGTGAAAGAGACTTACGCGGGCTTGGGCGGGACCGTGGCGGAAACGCCGAAACAACAGTAGCGTCTACGTCATTTCGCGAACCACGCCGAGAAACGCTTCGAGCAGCGGCGATCGATTGTCGCGGCGCCATGCCACGGCGAGCTGCAGCTTGGCAACGGCGCCGGTCAGCGGCCGATAAACCACTCCCCGGCGCGACAGATTCTCTAGCGTAGCCGGTACGAGTGCGACTCCGATCCCCGCCGCCACCAGACTGACGATGGTCTGCATCTGCCCCTCCTGCACGATGCGCGGACTGAATCCCGCACGATTACACATGCTGATCAATTGGTCGTAGAGCACCGGCGCGAGGTCCCGGGGGAACGAAACGAACGACTCCGCGGCCAGCATCTTAAGGGCGACGCGGCTGCGGCGCGCGAAGCGATGGGCCGTCGGTAGCGCGACCACCCAAGGCTCGCGAGTGATGGTGCGGACTTCGATATCGGCTTCGTCGATGGGAGGGCGAAGAAAGCTTACCTGGATGCGTCCATCGCGCAGCGCTCGCGTCTGCTCGTTCCCGGCGAGCTCATGAAGCGTAAGGTGCACCTGCCGGTGACGCTCGCGAAAAACGCGTACCACTTCGGGGAAGACTCCATAGAGCGCCGATGTCACGGCTCCCACGCCCAGATGGCCAATCTCCCCCCGGCCAGCCAGACGCGCCAAGCGAACTGCTTCCTCCGCCTCGTTCAGCGTGAGCCGAGCGCGTTCGAGGAAAACCGCGCCGGCGTCGGTAAGCGAGACGCGACGCTGGGTCCGCTCCAGTAGCCGAACTCCCAGCTCGCGCTCGAGTTTCTGAATCTGCTGGCTCAGTGCGGGCTGCGCGATCGAGAGTTGTTCCGCCGCGCGACGGAAGTGAAGATTCTCAGCGATCGACACGAAGTATCGAAGTTGGCGCAGCTCCATCTCGTCCCGCAGTGATAGCGTCCGCTTATCAGTCTATCAAGTCCGCGTATTAGACACTTATGAATCCCATGGCTTTTAATGAAAAGTAAGCGGTATGTGGATTGTTAGACTCGCGCTCCGCCGCCCCTACACCTTTGTGGTGATGGCGCTGGCGATCCTGTTGTTAGGAATTGTCGCGGTGGCGCGCATGCCCGCCGACGTGTTTCCCGATATCAACATACCTATCGTGAGCGCAATCTGGACCTACTCCGGCGTATCTCCGGAAGAGATGGCGGATGTGGTTACAACCCGATCCGAACGGGGATTCACGACCGGCGTCAACGACATCGAGCACATGGAATCGCAATCGCTCGCGGGCCTGTCGGTGATCAAGATCTACTTCCATCCCAATGCCAAAATCGACGCGGCCGTGGCGCAGGTCTCCGCGCAGTCCAACTCGATTCTCTCGGTGATGCCGACGGGGCTGCATGCCCCGAGCGTGATTCGTTACAACGCGGCGTCGGTGCCGATTCTGCAACTCGATCTTTCGAGCGATACGCTCAGCGAAGGGCAGGTCTACGACATCGGCTACAACTTCCTGCGCACTCAGCTCGCGAATACGCAGGGCGCCAGTTTTCCGCTGCCGTACGGCGGGAAGCCGAGGCAGATCATGGTGGACTTGAACCCGCAAGCGATGTACGCCCGCGGCCTTTCGGCCAGCGACGTTGCCAACGCGCTGAACTCGCAGAGCCTGATTCTGCCCACCGGAAGCGCGAAGATCGGCACGCGCGAGTATCGTGTGGAGCTGAACAACGCCCCGCGGATTGCTGATGCATTTAACGATCTGCCGGTCAAGACGGTAAATGGCGCGACCATCTATCTTCGCGATGTGGCGCAGGTTCGGGATGGCTCCGCCGTCCAGACCAATATCGTTCGCCATGACGGGCGGCGCGGGGCGGTTTTAACGGTCCTGAAGAACGGCGATGTCTCGACCATCGAGATCGTCAAGAAAATCAAGGAGGCTCTGCCGCGGATTCTTTCTTCCCTGCCTCCCGCGTTTCACGTGACCACGTTGTTCGATCAATCGATCTTCGTCAAAGCGGCGATCGCGGGCGTGATCAAGGAGGCAATCGCGGCCGCGGTCCTCACAGGCCTGATGATCATGCTGTTCCTGGGAAGCTGGCGCAGCACGCTGATCGTCTGCATCTCGATCCCGCTGTCGATTCTCACGTCCCTCGCCGTTTTGTATGCCCTGGGCGAGACCGTGAACATCATGACGCTGGGAGGCCTGGCGTTGGCGGTCGGAATCCTGGTCGACGACGCTACCGTTGAGATCGAGAATATCCATCGCAATCTCGGCATGGGTAAAGGCGTGGTGGAGGCGATCCTCGACGGCGCGAGGCAGATTGCTGTTCCAGCTTTCGTATCGACTCTGTGCATCTGCATCGTGTTCGTTCCCGTAGTCTTCCTGACCGGCGCGGCCAAATATCTGTTCACGCCGCTGGCGATGGCCGTTGTAATTGCGATGGCCGCCTCCTATCTCTTATCGCGCACGCTGGTGCCCACGATGATCCGCTACCTGATTCCCGCGGAACTGCGCCTGTATCAGGGTCCGGAGGGTGAAGCCGATGTCACGGACGCCGGCCTGCTTTGGAGCCTTCATCACGCATTCCATCGGGGATTCGAGCGTATGCGGGACGGATACGCCGGCATTCTGGCTTCGACACTGGCCCATCGAAAGCTGGTGCTGGTCTGTTTTGTGCTGGTGGCGATCGCGTGCGCAGGGCTTTATCCTTTCATCGGAGCGGATTTCTTTCCCCAGGTCGACGCGGGACAAATCCGGCTTCACGTCCGGTGTCCCGGCGGCACTCGCGTCGAAGAGACCGAGAAGAGTTTCGCCCAGGTGGAAGACTCAATCCGCCGCATCATTCCACCCGACGACCTGGCGACGATTCTGGACAATATCGGCCTTCCCTACGCCGGATATAACCTGGCGTTCAGCGACACGGTTACGCTGGGGCCGGCGGACGGCGAGATCCTCGTGTCGCTTCGGCCGGGAAATCACCGGTCCACGTGGGACTATGTCCGCGAAATGCGCCGGCGCCTGAGCCGCGAATTTCCCGACCTGACGTTTTTCTTCCAGCCTGCCGATATGGTGGGACAGATTCTCAATTTCGGAATGCCCGCGCCCATCGACGTGCAGGTGGTGGGGCCGCTTCGCAATCTGGAAAAGAATCATGCCATGGCGGAGGAAATCGCAAGACGGATTACCAAGATTCCGGGCTCTGCAGACGCCCATGTACATCAGGTCAATGACGTCCCGATGATGAAGTTCGACGTCGACCGGACGCGCGCCGGCGAAATGGGTCTGTCCCAGTTGGATGTCGCGAATGGATTGCTGATTTCGCTCAGCTCAAGTTCGCAGCTCAGCCCCAACTGGTGGGTGAATCCGTCAAACGGCGTCGATTATCCCGTGGTCGTCCAGACGCCGACGTACCGCATGGACACACCTGGGGCGATCCTGAATACACCGATTCACTCAAACGCCACCAACTCAACCGAGCTTTTGAGCAACATGGCGCAGGCGAAGCGTATGGTGACCACCCAGGTGGTGAATCACTACAACGTCCAGCCGCTATACGACGTGTACGCCAACGTACAGGATCGCGACCTCGGCGGAGTGGCGCGCGATATAGATCGCGTCCTGGATGAGCTGCGGCCGAAGCTCGCCCCGGGCAGCTTCTTCGAAATGCGAGGCCAGGTCGGAACCATGCGCGCATCGTTTACCGGCATGGCCTACGGATTAGTGTTCGCGATTCTCCTGGTCTACTTCGTTATGGTGGTCAATTTTCAATCCTGGACAGACCCATTTATCGTGTTGATGGCAGTGCCCGGGGCGCTGGCCGGCATCCTGCTGATGCTATTCTTTTCGCGGACCACAGTGAGTGTTCCGGCGCTGATGGGCGCTATCATGAGTATCGGCGTGGGCACCGCGAACAGCATCCTGCTGGTGGTATTCGCCAACGATCTGCGGCGCGAAGGAGCCGATGCGCTGACTGCCGCTTATGAAGCCGGGCGCACTCGTCTGCGCCCCGTGGTTATGACCGCTGTCGCCATGCTGGTTGGAATGATTCCGATGGCGATGGGCCTGGGCGAGGGCGGCGAACAAAACGCTCCACTGGGACGCGCCGTGATCGGAGGACTTCTGTTCGCGACCACGGCGACCCTTTTCATCGTGCCCGTGGTTTATAGCATGCTGCGCAAAACTCCGCCGAAGATGTTCGACGAGATTGAGGCAACCGACTGATGGCGATGAATACGCAAATCGAGCGTGAGATCGACCACGGCGCGCCGCAAAGGCCTCGGAAAAAGTCGCATGCCGGGTTCCTGATCCTTCTCTTTGTCCTTGGCGCGGCTCTGGCTGCGGGAATCGTTTTCGAATTGATGCAGCGGAAGACGCAGGACAAGAATCTTGCTGCCACCGCCAGCGAAGATGCTACGCGCGCCCCGTCGGTAAACGTCGGCCGCGTCAGGATCGCCCCGGCGTCATCCATGATCGAGCTGCCCTGCCAGACGCTCGCCATGGTCGAGACGCCGATTTATGCCCGTGCCGACGGGTACATCAAGCAACGTCCCGTCGATATCGGCGATCGGGTAAAAAAGGGCCAGCTTCTGTTTGAAATCGAAACGCCGGAGCTGGAATCACAGGTGGAGCAGGCCAAAGCCACACTCGCCCAGTCCAAAGCGGGCCTGCAGCAGTTACGGGCGAGCCTGCTGGCGGTCCAGAGCAATCTGCATCTCGCCGAAGTGACTGCGACGCGCTGGAAAAACCTGACCGAGAAAGGCGTCTTCGCGAAGCAGGATCTGGACGAAAAACTGGCCGCCCTGGAGCTGGGACGGGCCAACGTGAAAGCCGCGGAGGAAAATGTCCACGCAGCCGAGAGCACCATCTCCGCGAACGAAGCCAATCTGAAACGTCTGGAGGAAATGAAATCGTTCAACCGGCTGGTAGCTCCGTACGACGGCGTGATTACATTCCGCAGCGAGCACTCGGATCTCGGCACGCTGATCACGGCGGGAAACACGTCTTCGTCCAGGGAGATCATGCGCGTTGCGCAGATCGACACCTTGCGCGTCTTCGTCAGCATTCCTCAGACGCATGCCGGAGTGATTCGCGACGGTATCCCGGCGGATTTGACCTTCGACGAAATTTCCGGGCGTGTGTTCCACACCAGCGTCGCCGGCATCACCCATTCGGTTGACGCAAACTCCCGAACGATGCTCGCGGTGCTGTTGATCAAGAATCCGAAAGAGGAGCTCCTCCCGGGAATGTACGCCAAAGCTCGTTTTTCCCTTCCACACGCGGTAAATGTCCTGATGCTTCCGGCGGACGCTTTGATGCTTCCGACAGAGGGCCCTCGAGTGGCCGTTGTGGGCGATGATCACAAGGTGCATTTTCGTCAGGTCACACTGGGACGCGACTATGGCTCCGAAGTCGAGATTCAGTCCGGCTTGAACGAAGGAGATCTTGTCGTGCTCAGCCCGAACGATTCCATTCGTGAAGGCGTCACCGTTATTCCCAAAGAACTCGTCCGATAAGAATCATCTGTGGACCTCGATTCGATCCAGCGGTTAGACTGTTTCAAGTGGTCTCATCCTCAGAAGTAGTCATCATAGGAGGCGGTATCGTTGGATCGAGCATCGCCTATCAGCTGACCAAGGCCGGCTGTCGCGACGTGCTTATTCTCGAACGCGAGAGTCACCAGGGAAAAGGTTCCACGGGAAAGAGCATGGGCGGCGTGCGCGCGCAATTTTCGACCGACGTCAGCATCCGGATGTCGCTCTATTCCATCCCGTTCTTCCGCGATTTTGAAGAGGTCATGGGGCATCCCTCCGGCTACCGGCCGCAAGGATACTTGCTGGTGGCGACGAACGACCGCCATATGGGCTACCTACGGACCAACTACGAGCGGCAGGTGGCGGCTGGTCTGAAGACCGTTCAGCTCTTGTGCACCCACGACATCGTAGGCATCGTGCCCCAGCTTCGATCCGACGATGTCATCGGCGGCACGTTCTGTTCGACGGACGGCTTTGTCGATCCTTACAGCGTCATGACCGGTTTCACGCTTCGCGCGATCGACCAGGGGGCGAAGCTGCAAACGGATGCGACCGTGACGGGCATCGAACGCGACGCGAAAGGCATTGCGGCGGTGCGGACCTCCCAAGGGACCGTCTCGACCCGCACGATCGTCAACGCTGCCGGGGCCTGGTCGGCCCACGTGGCGAAGCTCGCTGGGTTGGACCTGCCCGTGGAGCCCTTGCGGCGGATGCTGGTCCCGACCGAACCATTCGACAAAATCTCCCACGGCGCGCCTATGACTATCGATATGTCCACCGGCTTCCATTTCCGGCCCGAGGGATTAGGCTTGCTGATGGCGTGGGCCGATCCGGAAGAGAAATCAAGTTTCAATACCAATTTCGATCGTTCGTTCGTCGAGAAAATTCTGACGCTGGGAGTGAGCCGTCTGCCGGTGCTGGAGGAAGTGGCGGTGAATCCGTCGCGCGCCTGGGCCGGCCTGTATGAAATGACTCCGGATCACCATCCCATTCTTGGCGCCGCTCCAGGAATTCCCGGACTATTTCTGGCGAGCGGCTTCAGCGGTCACGGCGTCATGCATTCGCCGGCCACGGGTAAGATCGTGGCGGACGTCATCCTGAAGGGTACAACCGACCTGATTGACGTGAAGTTGCTCGATTACAATCGTTTCGCCGAGGGCAGAATGATCGACGAAACCGCGGTTTTTTAAGCTTAAGGAGGGTTCTTGTCTTCTCTCGAAGGAGTTTTCTCGGTTCTTCCAACTCCATTTCACGACGACGCCTCGCTGGATATGGACAGCATGCGCCGCGTGGTCGATCTGTTTATCGAAGCCGGAGTCAGCGGCCTCACGGCGCTTGGCGTCACCGGTGAAGTCGCCCGGCTTACCGAAAAGGAGCGCATCACGGTCCTTGATACCGTGGTCAAGCAAGCTGCCGGACGTGTTGCCGTGATCGCGGGAACGACGGCGGAGGGACTTCACACCTGCATCGAATACACGCGCAATGCCAAGAACGCCGGGGCTGCGGCGGTGATGATCAGTCCTCCTCGAATGGCGAAACTCAACTCCGAGGCTGTGGTCCGCCACTTCGCTGCGGTGGCAGAGGCCGTGGACGTCGAAATCGTTGTGCAGGATTACCCGCCGATTTCCGGATTTACCATGGAGCCGAGCTTACTGGCGCGCATCGCGACCGAGCTTCCGGGCGCCCGCACCATCAAACTGGAAGATCCGCCCACGCCCTTCAAGACATCTCGCATTTTGGAAGCCGCAAAGAACACGCCAGTGCGCATCTTCGGCGGATTGGGAGGCGTCTTTCTGCTGGAGGAATTGATGGCGGGAGCCACCGGCGCCATGACCGGATTTGCCTATCCCGAAATTCTGGTTGAGATTGTCAACTCCTTCCGCTCCGGCGACGTCGATCACGCGGCCGACGTGTTTTACCGGAATGTTCCGCTGATGCGGTTTGAGTTTCAGGAAGGCATCGGCATGGCGATTCGCAAAGAGGTGCTGCGCCGCCGCGGAGTTCTGAAGAGCGCGGCGTTACGCGCGCCTGGAACGAAGCTGGATGCCGCGACCTCGGCCGCGCTCGATCGGGTGTTGGATTGGGTGAAAGAAAATCGGAGCGCGGCATGCATCTCGGCTTGACCGGTAAAATTGCGATGGTCGCCGGCGCCAGCCGTGGACTGGGATACGCCGTCGCGCGGACGCTGGCCGCCGAAGGGGCGCTCGTTTCGATGTCTTCGCGCGATGCGGACGCTATTTCGGCCGCGGCCCAGAAGATTCAGAAAGAAACCGGGGGCACGGTGCTCGCGGTCGCCGCCGACGTTCAGTCGTCCAAAGATATCGCCCACTGGCATCAGGCGACACTCGACCGGTTCGAAGGAATCGATCTTCTGTACACCAATTCTGGTGGCCCTCCGCCGGGCGCCACGCTCAGTTTCGACGATGCCACCTGGCAGCGCGCGTTCGATCTGCTGCTGATGAGCGCCGTGCGCATGATCCGGCTCGCGGTTCCTTCCATGACCATGCGTGGCGGCGGCAGCATCGTGATCCCGACGTCTTCATCCGTGAAAGAGCCGATCGCCAACCTCGCGCTTTCCAATATTCTGAGGGGAGCGGTCTCGTCGCTTGCGAAGACGCTGGCGATCGAGTTGGCTTCGAAGAGTGTCCGTGTGAATCAACTCGTTCCCGGCCGCGTTGATACGGATCGCGTGCGGGAACTAGACGAGGCGAACAGCAAGCGCCTCGGGATTCCGGTCGAGGAGCAACAGAAGCGCATGGCCGGCACCATTCCAATGGGCCGTTATGGCAATCCGCAGGAGTTTGCGAACGCGGCCACTTTCCTTCTATCGGATGCGTCGTCGTATATTACGGGCGCCACTTTGCAGGTGGACGGCGGGCTGATCCGAAGCGTCCTCTAAATGCGCTTTTCTAGCATGATCACGGCCGTCGACGCTCATGCGTGCGGCGAGCCGGGCAGAGTCATCACCGGAGGCGTCCTCGACGTTCCCGGCGCGACCATGTTCGACAAGAAGGTTTATCTCGAGACTCACGCCGATCACATCCGCCTCCGCATGCTTCGTGAACCGCGCGGATATCCGGCCGCGAACTGCAATCTGATTCTGCCGCCCACGCATCCCGAGGCTGATGCCGGATTCGTCATCATGGAGCAGGTCGAGTATCCGCCGATGTCCGGGTCGAATACGATCTGCGTCGTAACGGTGCTGATCGAGACCGGGATGGTCCCGGCTACGGAGCCCGTCACGAAGCTGAAGCTCGACACGCCGGCCGGATTGATTGGCGTCGAGGCCGAAGTTCGCGACGGCAAGGTCCGGCGAGTCACGTTTCGCAATGTTCCCGCTTTCGCGACCCATCTGGACGCGAAGGTCGAAGTGCGCGGGATGGGAACAGTGGTTGTCGACGTAGCTTTTGGAGGAATGTTCTTCGTAATCGCCGATGCCGAGCCGCTCGGATTCAAGTTGACCCCTGATGAAGCGAAGGACATCGTTCGCGTTGCCGAAATAATCAAGGCTGCAGCGCGCGAGCAGTTGCCGGTGGTGCATCCCGACAATCCGGGGATCGCTGGCATTACCATTGCGCAGCTTTCCGGCCCGCCGTCGAACCCTGCGGCGCATCGCAAGAATACGGTGATCGTTTCGACGGGAAAGCTGGACTGGTCGCGCCCATCTTCCTGGACGGGTGCACTGGATCGCTCGCCGTGCGGAACCGGGACCTGTGCGAAAATGGCAGCGTTGTACGCAAAAGGACAGCTCCCGCTCCATCGGGATTTTGTCCACGAAGGCATTCTCGGAACCACTTTCACTGGACGACTGATGGAAGAAACCCGCGTCGGACCTTTTCCGGCGGTGGTGCCTACGCTTTCCGGTCAAGCCTGGATCACAGGATTTGCGCAGTACGTGGTCGATCCCGATGATCCATTTCCCGACGGGTTCACGGTCGGTGACATTTGGGGGTGAACATGAATCGAAGAACATTCCTGGTTACGGCAGCGGCGGGAATCGGAGTCGGGAAGGCGGAGCCTCAGGACGTCCCGGAACTCATCCGAAATTTGAAGCCGATGACCGATGGCATCCAGCCGATCACCGACGAAGAGCGCCGGGCCCGCATGGAAAAAGCTCGCCGCCTGATGCGCGAGAATCAGCTCGGCGCCATCGTTCTTGAGGGAGGCTCCAGCCTGTTCTACTTTACGGGAACGCGCTGGAATCCGACGGATCGCACGTTCTGCCTGGTGTTTCCCGCCAAGGGCGAACCTGCCTGGATCGTTTCCGCGCAGGATGAAGCAAAGGCGCGTGGAGCCATCCGGATGGCGACGGACGTCCGGGTGTGGAGAGAGGAAGGCGCGGCGTACAAGCTGGCCGTTCAGTTTCTCAAGGACCGAGGCGTTTCTACCGGACAGATCGGGATCGAGGAGCGAGTACGGTTTGCCGTTTTCGACGGCCTTCGCAAGGAAGCGCCCGCGCTCGAATTCGTCAGCGCCGATCCGGTTACCGCCGGCTGCCGCGTCATCAAATCCCCCGCCGAGCTGGCCCTGATGCAGCGGGCGAGCGACATTACCGTCGCAGCCTACAAAGCCGCCTTCGCCACCATGAAAGAAGGAATGACGCAGGTGGATATGCGCAACTACATCTCCGCGGCGTACCAGGCCCTGGGCGTAACCGGCGAGGCGATGGTCAGTTTCGGAAAGTACACCGCCTTCCCTCACGGCAGCATCACTCCGCAGAAACTTCGGGAGGGCGATCTTGTGCTGGTGGACGATGGATGCAGCGTAGATGGCTATCAATCCGACATCACGCGGACCATCGTGTTCGGCAAGTCCACCGCACGGCAGCGCGAAATCTGGAGCCTGGAACGAAGAGCGCAGGACGCGGCCCTGGCGGCTGCCAAGCCTGGCGCATCCTGTGAATCCGTGGATGCCGCTGCCCGCAAGGTCATCACCGACTTCGGCTTTGGTCCGGATTACAAAGTCCCGGGGCTGCCGCATCGGACCGGGCATGGAATCGGTCTGGACATCCATGAATGGACCTACCTGGTCCGCGGCAACAAGACGCCCCTTCAGCCCGGGATGTGCTTCAGCGACGAGCCGATGGTCGCCATCTATGGCGAATTCGGCATTCGCCTGGAGGATTGCATGTACATCACGGAGACCGGGGCCAAAACGTTCAGTAAGCAAAGTCCGGCCATCGATCAGCCGTTTGGGTGAGGAACTATGCCGCAAACTGATATTTCTGAGTCCGCTTACCGGACGCGCATCGCCAAGGTGCAAGACGCGATGAGGGAATTCGGGCTGCAAGCGATCGTGCTCGAGCCAGGCCCTGCGATGCAGTATCTCACCGGCGTTCGCTGGGGACGCAGCGAGCGGACCTTCGCCGTCGTGCTTCCCGCCAAGGGCGATCCGGCCTACATCTTGCCAGGCTTTGAGGAAATGCGGGCCCGGGAACTGATTCACGTGGGCGACGACATCCGCATCTGGCAGGAGGATGAAAGTCCCTACTCGCGGATCGCGCAGGTTTTAAAGGATCGGGGAATCACCGCCGGCCGCGTGGGCATCGATGAAACCGCCAGGTTTTTTGTCTTCCAGGGCATCCGCAAGAATGCCCCAAAGCTGGACTATGTGACGGCACAACCAGTACTAAAGTCCGCCGGGGTAGATACGTCGCAACCCGGGCGAGGGGCACGCCCGTCCCAGACGAAGTGAGCGAGGCGGGTCCTAGTACCAAAAACTATCTTCAGATTGTACTAGAGAGGGATTTTACATCCACTAGCTGAAGGATATCTTCAGGGTGCATGCGATCCATACTCATCTCACCCAACCAAGAATTACGAAGCCAGTTCGAACAAGCCGTCGCGCCTCTCCGGGGCATCGGGTTGTCCAAGCGCCTGGAGGCTTATCCTGAGGCGGACTTGCTGAGCAGGGTGGTCCGAGCGTGGGCGCCTGACGTAGTGTTCCTCAGCATGGAGGATCCGCAAGCGGCCGAACTCGTCAGCCGCCAACTGAGCGCGGAGTTCCCTGGAGTCCAGGGGATCGGCATTCACACGTCGCATGATTCGTCCGTATTTCACCTTGCGCTCCGCCTGCGTCTGCGCGAGGTTCTGATTGCTCCGTTCCAGGCAGAGGACCTCGTTAACTTGATCGACGACGTCAACAAGCACCTGGAAGCCAATCCGGTAAACATCGGATGCGCCAACCGGTTCTTCGCGTATCTGCCCGCGAAGCCCGGCGCCGGCGCTTCCACCATCGCCGCCAATGCCACGTGGGCTTTCAGCGAAACCGAAAATTCCCACGTCCTTCTCGCGGATTTCGACACACATTCCGGCATGTCGGGCTTCATGTTCAATGTGGACCATGAATACTCATTGGCCGACGCCACCGGGCGGACCGTCAACCTGGATGACGAATCCTGGCAGCGCCTGGTGCGGAAGGTCGGCAACATCGATTTGCTGCTGTCCGGCGCGCCGCGCATGAATGACGAGAACATCAACATGAAGCAGGTTGGACAGTTGCTCGAATTCATCCGGCGAAACTACAGTGTGGTCAATGTTGACCTTCCCGATTCGTTCGACGAACGGTCCCTCGCGGTCCTGCGCGAAGCCAGCCGGATTTTCCTCGTGACAACTCCCGAATTACCCTCGCTGCGCATGGCCCGGATGAAGGCCGGTCTGCTTCGGAAGCTGGAACTGGAAGACAAAGTATGCCTGCTGGTGAACCGCGTTTCCCGCAAAGCGGACCTGAGCGGCGATGAGATCGAAGAGACCGTGGGACTGCCGGTATTCGCGTCGTTCCCCTGCGATTACGCGGATGTCACGAAGTCGATAAGGGAAGCGAAGCAAGCCGCTAAGCTCGCCCCCAGCATTCGCCTGTTCGTTCAGAAATTGCTGGACAAGAACCCGCCGCGAGAGAAGAGAGCGCGCTTCATCCAACGCTTCGCCCTGGTTCCTCACAAGTACGAATTCAAGAGCTAACTAGTACCGGCCACCGCGCGGTTGGATATGGCGCACGCTCGCGATGTCTTTGAAATTGGGAGCAAATCCAAATCTTCTTCACGACCCGGATGA
>Ga0070731_10002882_pt1 | contig 15899 bp, 15 predicted proteins | sample Coa_R1_2_FD_66448 | JGI IMG/M metagenome (GOLD analysis project Ga0070731, IMG submission 66448) | Surface soil microbial communities from Centralia Pennsylvania, which are recovering from an underground coalmine fire - Coalmine... | ecosystem: Environmental > Terrestrial > Soil > Unclassified ...
GGAGGTTGACGTCGTCGCAGACGACCATCATCTCCTCGCCCCAGCGCTTCCGGAGCTCCGGGATCACCCGGCCGGTCTCGTTCACGTAGGTCCAGGTCTTCACGAGCGCCACCTCGTGGCGCCCGAGCCGCCCCTCGGCGGCCCAGAACTCGAAGCCCGCCTTCTTGAACTTCCGGTCCATCTTCTCAGAGAGCGCGTCGACCGTCATCCAACCGACGTTATGCCGCGTTCCTTCGTACTTCTCGTCGTGATTGCCGATCCCCAGAACGATGTACATTCATGCGGCCCGGCAATCTATTTCTTCTCGTCCTTCTTCGGGGCGCCTTCCTTCTTCTCTCCCTTGGCCTCGCCCTCGGCGCCTTCCTCGGTCTCCTTCGGCTTCTTGATCACCTCGGGCTCGACGGGGCCGGCGGCGGCCGCCGCCGGGGCGACTTCCTCGACCTTGTGCTCCTGGACGATCGCCAGCAGCAGGTCCGCGTCGTGCGCCGCCTTGATGCCGGCGGGCAGCTGCAGGTCCTTGATGGTGAACTTGACGTCCTTCTTCAGCGACGTCACGTCCGCCTCGACGTGATCAGGGATCGCGTCGGGGAGGCACTGGACCTTGATCATCTTGATGTACTGGTCGAGGACGCCGCCTTCCTCGGTGACGCCGACGGGCTTCCCCTTGAGGATCAGCGGAATCTCGATCGTCAAGAGCTGGTCCATCGCGATCCGCGTGAAGTCCACGTGGATGGCGTGCTCGTCCAGGTGGTCGTACTGGACCTCCTTGATGAACACCTTGTCCTTGCCCGCGGGATGGGTCAGGTTGATGATGCGGGCGTGCTTCTTGACCAGCTGCGCGAATTCCTTCGCGTCCACCTGCAGGTGCAGGGGATCCTCGCCCTTGCGCGCCAGCACCGCCGGGATCTTGCCCGACTTGCGCAGACGGCGGGACACCCGGGTCCCCAGGGCCTCGCGCTTCTCCGCGCCGATCGTGAATTGTTCAGCCATGGCTTTCTCCTAGGCCTCTATTAAAGGAAGAGGCTGCTCACCGATTCCGAATGATGGATGCGCCGGATCGCCTCGCCCAGCAGATTGGCGATCGAGAGCACTCTGAGATTCGAGAATTCCTTCCCGTCGAGCGGGATCGTGTCCGTGACGACGACTTCCTTGACCGGGGCCTTCTGCAGCTTCTCGACCGCCTTGCCCGCCAGCACCGCGTGCGTGCCGCAGATGTAGATGTCCTTCGACCCTTCCCGGCGGATCTTCTTGGCCGCCTCGGTGATCGACGTGGCCGTCGAGATCATGTCGTCCACCAGAATCACGTTGCGGTCCTTCACCTCGCCGATGACGTGCATGACCTCCGTCTCGTTCGGACCGCTGCGCCGCTTGTCGACGATCGCCAGGTCGGCGTTGAGGCGCTTGGCGTAGGCGCGCGCCATCTTGATGCCGCCCACGTCGGGGGAGACGATCGTGAGGTCCTTGATCTCCAGACGGCGGAAATACTCGACCAGGACCGGCGCCGCGTAGAGGTGGTCCATGGGGATGTCGAAAAAGCCCTGCAGCTGCGCGGCGTGCAGGTCGACCGCGAGCGCTCGGCTCACGCCGGCGGCCGTGATGACGTTGGCGACGAGCTTCGCGCTGATGGGGACTCGGCCCTCGGCCTTCCGGTCCTGCCTCGCATAGCCGAAGTACGGGATCACGGCGGTGATGCGCTCCGCGCTCGCGCGGCGGAGGCAGTCCACCATGATGAGGAGTTCCATCAGGTTCTCGTTCACCGGCGGACAGGTCGGCTGGATGACGTAAACGTCCGCGCCGCGGACGTCCTCGAGGATCTTCATGTCGATCTCGCCGTCGGGAAAGCGGCTGATCTCGATCTTCCCGAGCGGAAGGCTCAGGTAGTCGCAGACCTTCTTGGCCAGCGGCTTGTTGGCATTTCCCGAGAAGACCAGCAGGGAGTTCTTCATCAGCGTTTCTTTACCGGCTTCCGGGGGGCCTTGGCCGGCTTCGGATGCCCGTTCGTGTTCTTCTGGATCGCCCGCGCCGGAACGCCGACGAAGACCGCGCCCGCGGGAACCTCGCCACGGACGACGACCGCGCCGGCCCCGGTCTTGGCGCCCTTCCCGATCCGGACCGGGGCCACGAGCACGCTGTTGGAGCCGATGTGGACCCCGTCCTCGATGACGGTGGGATGCTTGTTCACGCCGTCATAGTTCGCCGTGATGGTCCCCGCGCCGATGTTGACCCTCGCGCCGATGATCGCGTCTCCGAGGTAGGCGAGGTGCTTCGCCTTGGTGTGGGACCCGAGGCGCGACTTCTTCACCTCGACGAAATTGCCGACGTGCGCGTCGTCCTCGAGCACCGTTCCGGGCTGCAGCTGCGCGAAGGGGCCCACGGAGCAGTCCTTTCCGATCACCACCCCGCGGCGGATCACGGTGAAGGGCTGGATCACGGTGTCCTGGCCGATCGTGACGTCCTCCTCGATAAAGGTCGTCGACGGGTCGATCACGGTGACGCCGTTGTCCATGTGGTATTCGAGGATCTTCCAGCGGATGAAATTGGTGGCGGCCACCAGGTCCCGGCGGGAATTGATCCCGTAGATCTCGGTCGGCTTGATCGAGCGGACGCCGTCGACCGCCCGCCCCTTGGCGACCATCACCGCCAAGGCGTCCGTGAGGTAGAGTTCGCCCTTCGCGTTCTCGGGTCTCACCTCGCGGAGGGCCTCGGTGACGGCGGCCGCGTCGAACAGATAGGTGCCCGAGTTGCATTCGGAAATGTTCTTCTCCTCCGGGGTGGCGTCGCTCTCCTCGGCGAAGCGGAGGAAGGCGCCGCTCGACTTGTCCCGCACCACGCGGCCGTAGCCGGTCGGATCGTCGAGACAGGCCGAGAGGAAGGTGGCCGCGCGCTTCTTCGCGCGGTGGTCCTCGAGGAGCCGGCGCAGGGTGTCGGGCCCGATGAGCGGAGCGTCGCCGGCGACCACGAAGAGATCGCCGGTGTATCCCCGGAGAGCCTCCCCGGCGGCCAGGAGGGCGTGCCCGGTCCCTTTCTGGATCTTCTGCTCGGCGAAGCGGCAGCCGGGCGCGGCCGCCTGGACTTTCTCTGCCTGGTGGCCGACGACGACGATGATGTCCTGGACGCCGGCGAGGCGGAGATTACGGAGGACGAAGTCGAGGACCGGGCGGCCGAGGATTTCATGCAGCACCTTGGGGCGTTCGGATTTCATCCGGACGCCCTTCCCGGCGGCAAGCACGACGGCCTTGACGTTGTCCAGCGACACGGGGAGCCTCACCAGTACGTAGGCGCAGCCAACGGTCCTCGCCGCGGTAAACGGCCGTCGCAACCTCGACGCCCGCGCAGGCGAGTGTTTACAACCGATCAGCGAGCGGGCAGTGTATCGGGGGTCCTAAGGGGAGTCAAGCACAAACCAAACGGACGCGACCCCCGGCGGCCGGGAGCGGACGTCACCGGGCGGGCACCCAGACCCGGAGGCTCTTCACGAGGGGCTCGGCGCCGAAATTGCTCATCGAGTAGGTGCGGCGCCGGCCCTCGGGCAGCGGCTGGGTCACTTCCGTGTCGATGCGGGTCTGCCCGTCGATCCAGACCCGAATTCGCGAGCCGCGGCGCTCGACCCGCAGCGTTCGATCCCGGTCGTAGGGGATCTTCCGGGGGTCGCGGGCCAGGACCATCAGGTCGTAGGCGGAGATGGTGTCGACCGCGACGCCATTCGGATACTCCTCCATCGCGGCGAAGATGACCCGGTAGCCTTCGAAGGCGTCGCCGGAGACCGTCAGGCCGAGCGACCACGGGTTCCCGCCGGCCACCACCGCCTCCAGGATGACGTCCTCTCCGATCTCCTCCTTCTCCTTCAGCACGACCAGTCCGTGCTTCGCCACGGTCTCGGGCCCCTGCACGAAGGTCAGGCCGCCGTTCCCGAACCGCACGCGGTCGTGCACGGTCTCGATCCGGCGGTCGCGGCCGAGATGGGTCGCGCTCTCGCAGAAGATCGTCTCCATGGTCGGCGGCACCTCGCTCATCGAGCTGAAGTCCAGGTCCCGGATGGGGACCCAGCGGACGACTCCCGCCGCCGTGGCCGAGCCGCGTTCCCCCGGCCCGACCTCGATGCTCTGCCCCTCGGACCTCAGCCGGACCCGGCCGCTCCGCACGAGGAGCCGGGTCTCTTCCGAGGAGGCCGCCAGCTCGAACGACGTCCCCAGGACCGTCGCTTCCGCTTGCGGAGTCAGGATGCCGAACGGCCGGCCGGCGGCCTGAGGCGCGATGTCGCATCGCACGGTCCCGTCCCTCAGATCCAGGCGCGCCCGGCCGTCGTCCCGGAGCCGGATCTCGGTCTTCTCGAAGAGCACGAGGCGGGACCCGTCCCCGAAGCGGACTTCGGAGGTCGCGTCCGCCGGAGTCAGGATCCGGTCGCCGGCACGCATGTCGTGCAGGTCGGCGATCGGGAGCCGACGGTCGTCGCGAACCACGTACACCGGGCCCTGCAGCGTGGAAACCGACGCGTCGATCGGTCCGGATCCGCGACCCAGGATCGCCGCGCCCGCCGCCGCCAGGAGCGCGGCCGCCGCGGCCCCCCAGGCCAGGAGGCGCCGGCGGCCGGCTGCCGGATTCTCCAGCGAGCGAAGGACGCCGTGCGCGGACTGGAGCAGCGCGTGCATCTGGCAGTAGTCGAGATAGAACTGCCGCGCGTCCGGATGCTCCTTCAAAATCTGCGACAGGCGTTTGGCGCCCGGCGCGTCGAGCCGGCCCTCGGCCAGCGCGCCGAGCAGCGCCTCGAGGTCGGGACGGATTTCTTCGCAAGGGGTGGACATCAGGCGCTTCCCTCGGCGTAGCGGGCCACGCACAGCATGAGCCGCTGCCGGATCCGGAACAGGGTCTGCATGACGGCGTTGGCGGTCGTTCCGCGTTCCAGGGCGATCGACTGGAGCGGCGTGCCGTCGGCGTACCGCTGGCGGACCAGCTCCCGGTGCTCGGGCGTCAGTTTCTCCAGGCAGCCGGTCAGGCGTTCCTGGCGCCGATCGAAGAGGTCGTCGCACTCCCGCGCCCCCGTCGCCAGCGCCTCAAAGAGATCGTCCTCGAACACCAGGCGATCCCGGATCTGCCGCTGCCTCCAGGCCATCACCTGGAAATGGGCGACCCGGAAGGCCCACGCTTTGAAATTGGAGCCGGGGCGGAACTCCCGGCTGTCGCGCCACAAGACGACGTTCACCTCCTGGAGCACGTCGTTGGCGGCGTCGGGATTGCCGACCAGGGAGAGGACATAGGCGAAAAGTCGGCCCTGATGGCCGGTCATCAGCTGGACGAACTCCTCCGATTCGCGCGTCGCCTTGGGACCCATCCGGTCTCCTTCCAGAAGAGAATAGCGGCCGACGCGAATACCTTACGCCGGATTCGCGTAAGATCGGAACCCGGCCCGTTATTAGGCTGGCGACCCCCTACGGAGGAGCGGTGCCCAAATGACTCTCCTGATCGCAGTTCTCCTGGCGTTCCCCCCGGCGACGGACGCCTCCCTCGTGAAGGAGATGCTCGACCTGGCGACCGCCGGTCCCTCGGCCCAGCTCCGCGACCGGCTCGGGGAAAAGGCGGCGGCGATCCAGGATCCCGGGATCCGGGACCGGGCGAAGGAGGCCATCGGAGACCTGGTGGCCGCCGCCGACCTGCACGTCCGGGTGGACACCCTCCGAAAGGAAGTGGCCGAGCTCGGGGGCAAGACGAGCGTCGACGCCGGCGGCCCACCGTGGATGCGGGACCTGGCCGGCGCCGACTCGATGAAGGTCTTCGACCGCCTGGTCGGCGTGAGCCTCTACCTGAACGTCAATGCGCACGCGAAGGATTACAAGCTCAATACGAAGATCGCCGACGACTGGGTCGACCGCCTGGCCGGCCTGCCGCATCTACGCTCCGTGGATCTCGAGAACACGAACGTCAAAGGTCCCGGCTTGACGCCGGTCGGGACGCTGAAGACTGTGGAGTCCCTCAACTTGACGCTCTGTCCGGTCACGGACGAGCCCCTGGCCGGCCTCGCCGGCTTGTCGAACCTGCGGGTGCTCGGACTGGCATCGACGCAAGTGACCGGCACGGGAATGAGGTTTCTCCAGGACCTGAAGAAGATCGAGAACCTGAACCTCCACAACACGCCCGTAAACGACGCGGGGCTGGAATGGATCGGCAAGCTGTCGAGCCTCACCCGCCTGGAAATCGTGCACACGCAGTTCACGGATGCGGGCGCCCGGTCCCTGTCGGGACTCGGGAGCCTGGAACGGCTCCAGCTGGGAAGCCGAAAGGCGACGGGAGCGTCGCTCGCGGCCCTCCGGGAGCTGCCGAAGCTCCGGGAGCTCGACGTGCACGACGGGATGATGTCAGCGGAAGGCTTCCGCGCCGTCGGAGCGCTCGAGACTCTGACGGTGCTCCGAGTCTACGGCGGGGCGGCGGGCGACGACGGCCTGCGGCAGGTCGCGGGCCTCCGGCAGCTGGAGGTCCTGGTCCTCGAGGGCGTCGGCGCGACGGATGCGGGCCTTCAGGCGCTCGCGGCACTGCCGAAACTCCGCGCGGTCACGCTTCACGAGCCGCAGGTCTCCGATGCCGCTCTCGCCCGGCTCCGGATCGCCCTCCCCGGCGCGGCCATCGCGCGCTGACCCCGGGCCGCCCTCCAGATTCTCCATGACCTTCCGCCCTGAATCTGCAATAGTCTGGGGCAAGATCGGGGACGGACCATGCACATCGAATTTCACTCCGGCTTCTTCGAGAAGGCCCGGCAGCATTCGGAGCAGCAGCGTCTGGACGTGCTGCTCGACCTGATGGGCGCCATCGACGAAGTGCTCTGGATCCGGGATCTTTCGGAAGAACGGATCCTCTACGTCAGCCCCGGATTCTCGAAGCTCTGGGGACGGCCCGTCGAGAGCCTCCTGGCCACCCCCCAGGTCTGGGTCGAATCGATCCATCCCGAGGATCGCGAACGCGTCCTCTCCGCGGCCATGGTCCAGGCGAGGGAGGGCGTGGACCACATCCGCTACCGGATCGTGCGGCCGGACGGCTCGGTTCGCCAGGTCCATGACCGCTCCTACCCGATCCGGAATGCGGCGGGGAAGATCTGCCGCATCGCCGGGCTCGTCGAGGACATCACGGACCCGCGGCCCCGCTGACGGCCCTACTTCGCCCCGAACATCGCGCGGATGCGTTTCAGGTAGGCCTCGTTCGGCGCCGTCCACTTGACGTCCACCTTCGGGAGTTCGGCCCGGAGCCGATCGACGTCCCCTTCCGAGAATTCGATGCCCACCAGCGTCAGCTTCTTCAGCCCGACCAGCTGCTTCAGCTGAAGCAGGACCTCCGGCTTCATCCGCGCCTCTTCCAGCTGGATCGATTCCAGGGAAGTCATCCCGGCCAGAACGGCGACCGTCTCGTCCGACACGCTCGTGGGCGGCGCATAGGCGAGGCGCTGACCGAGCGTGAGATTCTTCAAGCCGGTCAGGGCCGTCAGCTTCTTCGCGCCCTCCAGGGTGGAGCCGGCATGCCAGGTCCGAAACTCCCGGAGCTGCGGCAGCTTGGCGACCGCGGCCATCCCCTCGTCGCCGAAGGAGAGGGAGCCCGCCACGGTGAGGCTCGTGAGGCGGGGGAGTTCCGACAGCCGGGAAAGCCCGATGCCGGTGAACGCCTTGCCCGGATGGAAGAATTTCAGGGTCCGCAGGTTCTTCATCGGGAGGAAGTGCTGGACCCCGTCGTCGCTGACCGTCGACAGATTCGTCTGGAACGTGTCCAGTTCCGCGAGACCGGAGAGGAGCGTCAGCGTCGCGTCGTTCAGCCCCGCCCCCATCGAGAGGTTCCTCAAATGGGACAGCTGGCCGAGCTGCCGGAAGTCGTCCTCGGACCATTTGGAGCAGTCGGCCGCATCGACCGACGTGACCACGCCATTCGACTCGGCGACCGTGGCGCCCAGGTCTCGCAAATGCTTCGCCACCTCGGGATCGCCGGCCGGCAGCGCGAACGGAAGCACGAGCAGGAGCACGCGAGTGGCGAGCATGACGGAGTCCCTCAGACCTCTTACGGAGGACCGGCCCCCGGCGTTTCCCGACGATTCACCTTGGAAAGATCCGCTCCTTGTTTTATATAGAGAAGCATGATGAAAACCGCCCTGCTGCTGGTGATCTCCGTCGCGGCCCTGCTCCCGCAGGATCCGCCCGCCGCCCCCCGGACGCCGGCGGCCGCGCTTCAGCCGTTCATCGACCGCCACGTCCTTGCGGGCGCGGTCACGCTGGTCGCGAGCCGGGACAAGATCCTCAGCCACGAAGCCGTCGGCTTCATGGACATCAAGGCCCAGACGCCGATGCGGCCCGACGCCCTCTTCTGGATCGCCTCGCAATCCAAGCCGATCACCGCGACGGCCGTCCTCATGCTGGTCGACGAAGGCAAGCTCGCGCTCGACGATCCCGTCGAGAAGTACCTGCCCGAGTTCAAGGGCCAGATGGTCGTCTCCGAGCAGGGCCCGGATCACGTGCTCCTGAAGAAGCCCGTCCATCCGATCACGGTGCGGAACGTCCTGAGCCATACCAGCGGCATGAAGTTCAGCTCGCCGATGGAGCAGCCCACCCTGGACGGCCTGGTCCTGAAGGACGCGGTCCGCAGCTACGCCATGATGCCCCTCCAGCACGAGCCGGATTCAAAGTACCAGTACTCGAACGCGGGCATCAACACGGCCGCCCGGATCCTCGAGGTCGTCAGCGGGATGACGTACGAAGGCTTCCTGCAGAAACGGCTCTTCGACCCGCTCGGCATGAAGGACACGACGTTCTGGCCCTCCGACGAACAGGTCGCGCGGCTGGCCAAATCGTACAAGCCCAACGCCGCCAAAGACGGGCTCGACGAGACGACGATCGGGCAGCTGACGTACCCGCTGACGGAGCGCCGCCGCCAGCCGATGCCGGCGGGAGGACTCTTCTCGACGGCGGCCGACGTCGCGCGCTTCTGCCAGATGGTCCTCAACGGGGGCGAGTTCGAGGGACGCCGCTACGTCTCCGAAGCGGCGGTGAAGCAGATGACGAGCAAGCAGACCGCCGAGGCGCTGAAGGACGGGTACGGCCTGGGCTGGTCGACGGGCGGGGGCAACTTCGGCCACGGCGGCGCCTTCGCGACGAACATGAACATCGACAGCGGCCGCGGGCTGATCACCGTCTACATGGTGCAGCACGCCGGATTCCCCGGGGACGGCGGCAAGGCCCAAGGCGCCTTCCGGCAGGCGGCCGAGAAGATCTACGGGAAGTAGGTCCCCAAGGGGGAGTCAGCGCAGCGCCTGGCTCACGGCGCGCGCGAAGTCCCGGACATCGTCTTCCGTCGTGTCCCAGGAGCACATCCAGCGCACGACGGACGCCGCCTCGTCCCAGGTATAGAAAAAGGTCTTCCGGCGAAGGGGCGCGATGGCCCGCCGCGGGATCTCGACGAAAACTCCGTTGGCGTCGACCTTCTGCACGATCCTGACCCCGCGGATCCTCCGCACCAGCGATTTGAGCCGCTTCGCCATGCGGTTCGCCTGAAGCGCGTTGCGTCGCCACAGGTCGCGGGTCAGCAGCGCCTCCAGCTGGACGGAGAGGAAGCGCATCTTCGACGCCAGCTGCATTCCCTGCTTCCGGAGGTACTTGAACTCCGGGACCAGCTCCTTCCGGAACAGGACGACCGCGTCCGCGCCGAGGAGGCCGTTCTTCGTGCCGCCGAACGAGAGGGCGTCGACGCCCAAGTCGCGCGTCGCCTGCCGGAGCGAGAGCCCCAGGGCCGCCGCCGCGTTGGAGATCCTCGCCCCGTCCATGTGCAGCACCATGCCGCGCGCGTGCGCGAAGCGGGCCAGCGCGGCGACCTCGTTCGGCCGGTACACGGTGCCCAGCTCGGTGGACTGCGCGATGGAAAGGACGCGCGGCTGGACGTGGTGCTGATCGCCGACGCCGTGACAGGCCGCCTCCACCCGCCGGGGCGTGAGCTTGCCGTCGGGGGTCGCGACGGGAAGGAGCTTGCAGCCCGTCCACGCTTCGGGGGCCCCGCACTCGTCGACCTGGATGTGCGACGCCTCCGAGCAGATCACCGCCTGGTGTGATTGCGTCAGGGCCTTGAGGCACAGCACGTTCGCGGCCGTGCCGTTGAAAACCGGGAACACCGCCGCGCCGGCGCCGAAGTGCTCGCGGAAGCGGAGCTCCATGGAACGGGTATGCGGATCGTCGCCGTACCCCACGACGTGGCCGCGATTCGCCGTCGCGAGGGCGTGGAGCACTTCGGGGTGGACGCCCGCATTGTTATCGCTCGCGAAGCTGCGGCCCGAGCTCATGGCGGGACACTCTAGCTTAGTCCGCTTCGATGCGGTAGAGGGAATGCGCGCCCCGAAGATAGAGCTCCCGGCCCACCAGGACGGGGGACGCGTCCACGCCCTCGGCAAGCCGGTTGGACGAGAGCACCTTGAAGGCCGGGCCCTCCTGGAGCACGAGCGTGACCCCCTCCCGGCCCACGGCATAAATCTTCCCTGCCGCGCCCGCGAGCGACGCGTAGATCGTGTCGATGCCGGGAAGCCGCTCCGGTCCGAATTTCGTCTCGCCCGTTGCCGCGTCCGCGCACAGCAGGACGCCCTGCCTCTCTTTCGTGTAGTAGAGGAGCTTGTCCATCAGCAGCGGCGACGCCACGTAGGGCGCGGCATCCATCCTCTTCCAGACCACCTGAGCGCTGCCCGTCACGTCGCCTGTGGAGTCCAGACGGATCGCATAGAGCGCGGTGCCTTTATATCCCGTCATGCAATAGACCAGCCCCTCGCGCGAGACCGGCATGACGATCGCGTTCAATCCCTGCCCGCCGCACTCCCACAGCAACGCCCCGGTCGCGGCGTCATAGCTCCGGGTCTTCGTCGTCCCGTTCACGATCGCCTGCGTCCGGCCTCCATACTGCACCACATAGGGGGTCGACCAGGTCGTCTTCTCGTCCCGCGCCTGACGCCACTGCTCCTTGCCCGAGGCCGCATCCAGCGCCACGATGAAGGAGTCGCCCTCATGATCCCAGTTGACGAGCACCCGACCCCCGGTGAGCACCGGCGAAATTCCCTCACCGAAACCGATTTTGATCTTCATCTCCCCCAGCTTCGTCGACCACTGGAGCGACCCGTCCAGGTCGTAGGCATAGATCCCCCGCGAGCCGAACGAGGCGACCAGGACCTTGCCGTCCGTGGCCGGGGAGCCGGAGGCGAAGCCGTGGCTAGGATGATGGCCTTCGTGGGGGACGGCTTCCGCCGCCGTGCGGCTCCAGAGCGTCTTCCCGGTCGCCCGGTCCAGGCAGAGGACGAGGAACTGGTGCAGCGTGGTCGGCGTTCCGGTGGACATGCCCGGTTCACCGGGAACACCCGGGGCCGGGGCCGCTCCCGGGGGCGCCTTGCCCGTGTCGACCGCGGTCAGAAGGAAGATCCGATCGCCCCAGACCACCGGGGTCGCCGAGCCGCGGCCGGGGATCGGCACCTTCCAGCGGACGTTCTTCGTCTCGCTCCATTCAACCGGAGGAGTGGCGTTCGGCGCGATGCCGTCGCCGCGGGGCCCTCGCATCTGAGGCCAGGCGTTCAACGGGTCGTCGTCCGCGGACGCGGCGGCCGCCAGGCTCAACCCCGCGACGAGGCTCAGGAGCGTCTTCATCATCTTCTCCGGATACTAGAACGGCCGTCCCGGCGTACTTATAGCGGATGGCCCACGAAACCTTCCAGGCCGGCGACCTGACCGCGGTGATCGGCGACAACGACGACGATGATCAGCGGCGCACCGGATACAACGGCATTCACCGCCTGATTCACCGGACCCTTCCCGAAAAGTCCCTGTTCGGCGTGGCCGGACTCCACTTCGAATCTATCTTCGATGGCGACCAGGATCAGCGGAATCTCGCCGGGGACAAGTAGATCTTCTTCGATCCCCGGAATCATCTCAGGACGCTGACCCGGATCTCCGACCGCCAGGCGGAACTGTACCAGGAGGCTTCGGAGCCGTACTGGCTGGAGAGCTGGACCCGCTTTTCGCTGGTCGCCCCGCACTATATCGACTTCCAGTTCCGCTGCCGGCCGCACCAGCACGCCTTCCGCCACGGCTACATCGGATTGTTCTGGGCCAGCCATATCGCGGCGCCGAGGAAGTAACGATCAGCCGCTGGCCCGCTCCCCCCGGGCGAGGACCCACTCATAGGTCGCGACTGCTTTCGACTCGACGCAGTCCTGGAAGGCCCGGGCGGCCCCCGCCCCATCGCCCGCCAGTTTCCTCCGAAGGCCGATGTGGAAGGCGGCCTGGGCTTCCCGCTCGGCCCGCAGCGCGGGCGACGGGGAGACCGCGGCCGCACGGAAGGCCGCCTCCGGGAGGTCCCCCAGGAGGAAGGCGGCGATCCGCCCGGTCCAGTCGGCCGGACGGGGGCTCGGCCGCTCCATGGCCGTCCGCAATCCCGAGTCCGCCTCCTCGCCCTGGCCGAGGGCCCGTCGGCAGAGCCACAGCAGGAGACTGCCGGTGTCGCGCAGCTCGGGATTGTTCCAGCAATCCGCGATGCTCCTTTCAAAGCGGTCGCGGGCCTCTTTCAGTCGGCCTTCGAGATAGAGCACGACGGCGACGCTGAGTTCCGGCCATCCGCCCTTGATGGCCCGCCCGAACCGCTCCCGGGCCTCCTCCAGCTTGCCCTCCACCAAGTAGAGGCGGCCTTGAAACTGGTTCGCCCGGACATTCTTCTTGTCCAGCGTCAAGGCTCGCCGGGCGTCCGCGACCGCCAGATCCACCTCTCCCCGCCTCAACAGAATCCAGCCTCGGGTGACGTAGGCATCGGCGTTCCGCGAATCGATCTCGATCGCGAAGCTGCCATCATCCAGAGCCCGATCCAGGATTCCCGATTGGGAATACGCGGAAGCCCGGAGACAATAGGCGCGAGAGGGGTCCGGAGTCCGGGCCACCAGCCAGGAGTAGTCCTTCAGGGCTCCTTCGAAGTCATCCAGGGCCAGACGCACCTTCGCTCGATACTCGACGCTCGAGAGATCGCCGGGGTCCAGCTCGATTTCGACGCTGAGATCCGAGAGCGCCGCCTGGAAATCGCCGCGCTGATAGTGGAGCCATCCGCGCTGGCGATGAAGACCGGGGAAGTTCGGGAACTCCTCGGCGGCGCGCCCATAATGGCGGAGGGCACCTTCCAGGTCCCCCCTCTCCTGCAGCTCGAAGCCCACCCGGGCATGGTGCTGCGCAAGATCGGACCCGCCCCGCCCGTCCCAGGACATGCTTTTTCTTACCCGCCCTCGCCGCCGATTACAAAGGGAATGGGATCCGATCCACTCCCCACGTTCCGTGTCCCCCTGGGGGCGGCGGCGACCCCTGTCCCAGGAAGAACGACCGCCGTCACGGGGGCCGCTCCTCAAGGTGGACTAGGACGCCGACGGGGACGAGGGGTGCGAGGGCGTCGATCAGCAAACGCCCGGCGGACTCCCAGCGAGGGTCCCGGATCCGGCCTCGAGACGGGACCCCTTCTTCATTTCCCCGCCCGCAGGTAGGATATCGATCAGATCGATGGCAAGCGCGCGGAAGGAATCGGTGCTGGGCTGGGTCCGGCCGGTGCGGAGCACGGAGGACACCGTGCTCTACGAGTACCGGACGCCCCGCCGCGCGCTGCGGGGCGCCGGCTATCTGGCTCTCGCGGCCGGCCTGATCGGATTCGGCTTCAAGCTCGGCGTCGATCGCGCGAATCTGCTCGTCTGGCTATTGGCGATCCTTCCGCTCGTCCTCTCGGCCGTGTTCGCCTCGTGGGGCTTGCTCGACCTCATCACCCGCGGACTCTTTGAGCTCGAAATCGACCGGCGGGCACGGACCCTGGCGCTGGCCATGCCGACGGAGCGCGGGCAGGCCCTCGCCAAGGTCGGATTCGCCGACGTCACCTCGGTGGCTCTGGTCGAGCGGCGGCCACTCCCGGGAACGCGCGGACGCGTCCGCTGGAGCGTCTTGCTCGCGATGCAGGACGGACGCCGGATCGGCCTCGGCCTGCTCGAGGAAGCAGCGGAGGCCGAACGACTGGCGTCGGCGTTCGGCGAGCTCCTCGGGGTCGGCGTCTCCCGTTCCGTTCATGAGACCCGGGAATGAGCGGGAACGCGTCGTCCTCGCCCTCCACGGTCTTCGCCGCGGTCGCGCTGGGGATCATCACCGGGGCGACGGCGGTCGCTGCCGTCTGGGCCGCGGCTCCGCTGATCGGCTACATCGTCGGAATCAGCGCCGCGACCATGACGCTCTATGCCTACGACAAGCGGGCCGCGGTGAAGAACCGGATGCGAGTGCCCGAGAGAGTGCTTCACGGATTGGCGTTGCTCGGCGGCAGCCCGGCGGCGCTCGTCAGCCAGCGGATCTTCCGGCACAAAACATCGAAGGCCTCGTTCCGGATCTGGTTCTGGCTGATCGTTCTCTTCCAGATCGCCGTGATCGCCGTGGCGGTCTGGTGGCACTGGCATCCGCCGGCCTGGCTTCCGGAGGGGCTGCGGGCGCCCGGCGCCTGAATCGATCCGCCCGAAGCGCGAGGTGCAGAGGCGGGAGCCAGGAGTCATCGGGCTCTCCTCTTCGTCCCCGGCGGGCGAGCCGACCGAATCCCCCCCCCCGCGACGCTCCCAAGAATTTTCGAAAAGACGCTTCATAATTTACAATTCATATGTTATATATAGGCTGTGGGCGCGGGCGTCCGGCGCCTCGGGGAAACCAGGAGAGGGGGACTTCATGTACACCATCGCACTCGTCAATCAAAAGGGCGGCGTCGGCAAGAGCACGACCGCGGTCAATCTCAGCGCCGGCCTGGCGAAGCTCGGTCAGCGCGTCCTGCTGATCGACCTCGATCCGCAGGCCCACGCCACGGTGGCGCTCGGCCTGGATCCGAAGAAGTGTCCGGCCACCATCTACTCGCTGCTCTCAGGCGCCGCCAAGCCCCGGGACGTCATCCGTCCCATCAACGAACGGCTCTCGATCATTCCCTCCACGGTCAATCTGGCCGGCGGCGAGGCGGAGCTCACCTGGCAGCAGAATCCGCACTTCATCCTCAAGAACGCGATGGCCGAACTCGGAGACTCCGAGTTCGACTACTGCATTGTCGACTCGCCGCCTCAGCTCGGCTTCCTCAACGTCAACAGCCTCGCGTGGGTGAAGCATGTCATGATTCCCGTCCTCTGCGAGTTCTACGCGCTGCACGGCCTCTCCCTGCTCATCGACACGGTCGAGCGCGTGAAGGCGAAGCTCAATCCCGACCTGGCGATCTCCGGAGTCATCGCCTGCCAGTACAACGCCCGCCGCGCCCTCACCCGCGAGGTGCTGGCGGACCTCGAGAAGAACCTCCCGGGCCGGGTGCTCAAGACGCGAATCCGCGTCAACGTCCGCCTCGCCGAGGCGCCCAGCCACGGCATGTCGGTCCACGACTATGCGCCGGAATCCAACGGCGCGAAGGACTACCTCAACTTGGCGCGCGAAGTGTTTGAGCGCATGACCGGACAGCAGGCGCCCGAGCCCGTGGTCGCTGCCGTCGAACCCGCCGCCGCCGTTGAAATCGAGCCTCCGCCGCCCGGTGGCTGGGGTCCGAATTGGTCTCCCGCGCTGGTGGACAGTGAATCCCAGGTGGTCGCCGAGACCGCAGCACCCGAGACCGCCCCGGAGCGCCCGCCCGTCGATCCCCTGGCGGATGTGATGACGCCCGATGCCGCCCCGGCTCCCGCCGAAGCGGCGACGACGGTCGTCGAAGCCGCGGTCGAAGACGCTGCGCCGGTCGCGGAAGTCCCGGCCGAGCCCGTGGCCGCGACCGAGGCGCCCTCGGAGGCCGTCATCGCGTCTGCGGAGGCCGTCGTTGCGTCCCCGGAGGCCGTCGTTGCGTCCCCGGAGGCCGTCGTTGCGTCCCCGGAGGCCGTCGTTGCGTCCCCGGAGGTC
>Ga0070731_10002883_pt1 | contig 15897 bp, 13 predicted proteins | sample Coa_R1_2_FD_66448 | JGI IMG/M metagenome (GOLD analysis project Ga0070731, IMG submission 66448) | Surface soil microbial communities from Centralia Pennsylvania, which are recovering from an underground coalmine fire - Coalmine... | ecosystem: Environmental > Terrestrial > Soil > Unclassified ...
TAATCGAACCACGGTCTTCGATGTAAGCCAATTTCACGGTGTGTGTTTCGGCTCAGCTTCTACATGGCGATTGAGCCTTCCTACTCCAATCCCAGCTCCGATCAATACTCCGGCGTGCCCGACGAACCCCGCTCTGTATAACGCCGACTACAGGAATTTCGATCCTCGCGTCAGTCTGGCGTGGGCTCCGGGCACCTTCAACGGCAAGACTGTAATTCGATCGGGGTTTGGAATCTATCACGGGGCAGCGCAGAACGACGACTTGAATGCAGGACTGGAAAGCGACCGGTATACCGCTTTTGCCACTTTCGATCCGTCGTCAAACGGCACGCCCCTCCTTCCCCAGTACCAGCAGACCAATCCGGACTTGAGCAGCCTTCCGATCACCCCGGCCCAGCAGCCTCGCGCCTTGCAGAGACACGGCCGCCGTGACCTGTACGTCGAAACCTGGGGACTAACCGTCGATCGCGAACTCCCCGCTAATTTCTTGGTGTCGGGGCAATATCTTGGGTCGAGGGGAGTTCGCCTGTTCTCGCGTGGAGGGGTGAACTTCTGCGCAACCCAACCACAGGGGACTGACGCCAGCGGCAACATCCTTTGCACGCGTGTGCTTGACCAGTACTATCCCGGCGGAGACCCGTATGGATCGGTGGATTACAAATCCGATATCGGATCCAGCACGTACAATGCGCTTCTTCTCAGCCTCGAACGCCGCCTTTCCAACGGCTTGTCATTTCAGGGCCGCTATACCTGGTCCCATTCGATTAACGACGGATCCGTCGGCGGCGGCGAGTCCAACGGTCCGGAGAATGTGAATTGTCTCGCCTGTGATAAGGGTCCCAGCGTCTTCGATGTTCGCAACAATGTCGCCATAAATGCCGTGTACGAACTGCCGTTTGGTCCCGGCAAGCCTTTCCTGAATGAAAAAGGAGTGCTGGGCTCCATCGTCGGCGGTTGGCAAATGAGCAGCATCGGCGTTTGGCACACCGGTCATCCCCTTACAGTCACCATGAATATCTCTCCCGACCAGTTGCCCGACGGAAACGATCAGACCACGCAAAGGCCGGACCTGGTTCCCGGAGTTCCAATATTCTTGCCCGGAGGTATGCAGAACCACACCCTCCCGATTAATCCCGCCGCTTTTGCTCCACCTCCGCTGGACCCGACCGGAGTCGCCGACGCCAGCGGAAATTGTGTCAACACCTGCGGGCTTGTGAGCCGCTTTGGCAGCGCTCCAAACGGATTGATCCGCGCTCTTAACGTTTGGCAGATCGACCTGGCATTGATGAAAGAAACCAGGCTCAGCGAGCGCCTGTCGATGGAGTTTGGCGCGCAGGTATTCAACATCTTCAACCATGTTCAGTTCGGCGACCCCAATCCAAATAACATCGCCTTCAATTACACCCAGGCGACGGATAACGCAGGGAATCCAATTCCGAATGACTGGATTCTCGCCCCGGCTGGCAGCCTGGGCCTGATTGATACCACCGTGAATTTCAATAACAACAATGACAATGCGGCATCGCCTAATACGGGCACCGGGTTGCCGCGACAGATTCAGCTCACACTACGCCTCAAATTCTGAGTTGCAAATTCAGCCCTTCCGACGAACTTCAGGCGCGGGCTTCGCGCTCGCGCCTGAGAAGAATCGGAGCGCGAGAACGGCTCGGTGCATACTGGCCACTTCGAAGCCTTGATCGTGGGAGAATAGTTCGCTGCCACAGAAAACCGGTTCTTGCATGACCTATCGATCTACCCTTTCCCCGAGAACGCTCACCGTCCTGTTCGCGACCGCGGCAATCTTTGCCCTAACCTGTTGCTCGAAGAAGTCGATGGCACAGAGCTTTACGGTCGACTTGCGGGCTGACGTAAAAGCGCCGTTCTCCTTCGTGGCATACGGAGACACGCGCTTTCACGATCCGAAGGACACTGAAGCGGCAAACCCCACTGTTCGCGTTGCGCTCGTGAAAGCCATCGCTGCAGTCAATCCGGCTTTCATTTGCTTTACCGGAGATGTCGTCTACAACGGCTACGACGCTAACGACTGGAAAGTCTGGGACAGCGAGACGAGCCTGTGGCGGGATAAGAAGATTCCCGTGTATCCCGCGCTGGGCAATCACGACCTTCACGGGGACCTGAACGTCGCCCTGGGCAACTACTTTGAGCGCTTTCCAGCGCTGGAACACAGTCGTTACTATTCGGTGCGCGCTGCCAATTCTCTCGTCCTCGTGCTCGACAGCTCGCTCGACGAGTCGCCGGGCCCGCAGGGGGAGTGGCTGTCTCGCGAACTCGACCACGTGCCTGGAGATGTGAACTTCGTTTTCCTGATGTTTCATCATCCTCCCTACACGAGTTCGTCTGATAACAAGCTCTATGGCGGTGGACATTCTGCGCGCGCTTCAGAACAGGCGCTAGCCCGGCTGCTCGAAGATCGGCAGGCCCACGCCCGTTTCCGCATTGTTGTGTTCTCCGGGCATGTCCATAATTACGAGCGCCACGAGCATGGTGGCGTGACTTATTTCGTCTCAGGCGGCGGGGGCGCGCATGCCTATCCCATCGAGCGAGCCAAGGACGACCCTTTCCAAAGCAAGGAAGTGAATTACCACTATCTGCTGGTAAAGGTGGAGGCTCAAGAGGTAACGGTGACGATGAACCGCTTAGACATGACGAGCGGGAAAGAGGTATGGACGCAGCCCGATTCCGTGAAGATTGCAGCGGTTGGGGCCGCGGCGGCGCACGCCGCCGCTCCTTAATTTCACTAATTTCACTGCTTTTTGCAGGTTCCCTTGCATTCGTTCTTCGCCCAAGCCGCTCCCAAGGCATGCAGGATCAAGCGATCGCAAAGTGTGAGCTTTGAGGGATCCAATACCGCTGAATACGCGTATTGAACCACCGCATCGCAGGTGATGCACCAATGTTCGTGCCGCACTACCCCTCCGCAATGCTCGCAAGCGGACTGCGCGTTGTATTGATTGCTGTGATACCAACTGGCGGTTGTGTTTGCGGACATTGCTATGCTCCATTCATCAGATCAGCCGTTCCCCGCGGCCCCCATACAGCTAATGGAACTGCGTATGACCGGACTCTATGGCAGGCCACACAGACGCTCCATTTGGACTGTCACAGAGATATGTGACTAAAATCACATACAACGGATAAGATCTCTCAGTCCTGTGATTTCCGCCCTATCTTCCCTGTTTGGCAGTCGAGAACACGGATCGAATTCGAACTTGCGCAGAATGCTCAGACAAAGTCATCTCCTCGCGTTGGCAATGGCATTTGCTGCGGCTACAGTGCCACTAGCAGCGCAAACTACGGTGGAGGGTACCGTTCACGACGCCGGCGGCGCCGTCATCTCAGGCGCATCGGTAACGCTTCATGCCGGTTCGTACCAGACCACCGGCACGACCGACGAACACGGTCACTTTTTGCTCTCTGAAGTGCCCAATGGGGCTGGATCCCTCGACGTGGAGGAGAAGGGATTCGAACAGCAAAGCCTGCCATGGGCTGCCGACGCCAGCGCACACGCCGTGCTTGATATAACGATGCGTCCGGCGACCGCGCGGGAACAGCTTACGGTCTCAGCGACCCGGACGGAGTTGCGCCTTGCGGACACTCCCGGCAGCACGATCTTGTTGTCCGGACAGGACCTGTCCTCAACGCCCGCTCTTCGTGTGGATGACGTGCTACGCCAAGTGCCGGGCTTTTCTCTTTATCGCCGGTCAGACAGCCGAACCGCCAACGCATCGAATCAGGGTGTTTCCCTCCGTGGTCTGGGAGGCTCCGCATCCAGCCGCGCGGTTGTCCTCGAAGATGGCCTTCCCCTGGTCGATGCTTTTGGAGGCTGGGTCTACTGGGATCGCGTGCCCAGAGAATCGATCTCGAGCGTGGAAGTGTTCCGCGGGGGCGCGTCGAACCTTTATGGCAGCGACGCGCTCGGCGGCGTCGTGCAGTTCATCACACGCCAACCAGAAGCTCCGACATTCATGCTCGAAACTTCCTACGGTAACGAGCGCACTCCGGATCTTTCCTTTTGGACTGGTACACGCGCCGGAAAATGGGATCTTTCGCTGGCCTCCGAAATGTTTCGCACCGACGGCTTCATTCTCGTTCCCACCTGGCAGCGCGGCGCGATCGATACCGCCGCGAACTCAGAGGATGCGTCTGTCCAATTGACTGCCGGCCATCAACTGGGCGAACGGGGCCGCGTTTTCGCTCGGGGCGATTTCTACACCGAGTTCCGCAACAACGGCACGCCAGTTCAGACCAACGGCACTCGGATGGGCGGGGGCGCGATCGGGCTTGATCAACCGCTTGGCCGCAGTGACAGCTTGATGCTTCGCGTGTACGGCCAGGTGCAGTCCTATAACCAGAGCTTTTCGTCCGTTGCTGCCGATCGAAATAGTGAATCGCTCACCGACCTGCAGCACGTACCGGAACAGGTTGGCGGAGGCGCTGCACAGTGGACCCATCTTCTCGGCACGCATCAGACCCTCATTGGCGGAGCGGATCTGATGGAGGTGATGGGCGCCAGCGACGAGACGTTCTTTTCCTCAGGCACGAATACCCGCGACAACGCCGCAGGCGGACGCCAGCGAATCTTTGGCCTTTTCGGCGAAGATCTTATCCGGCTGAACAACTGGACCGTCATCGCCGCGGCCCGCGTCGACGACTGGAACAACTTCCATGCCAGTTCCATCTGTACTCCAATCCAGGGAACTTGCACCTCACCCAGCGTACTTTATCCCTCGCGCAGCGATCTGGCCTTCAGTCCCCGACTGTCGGTGCTCCGCCAACTGAACCACAACGTCTCGGTCACGGCTTCGATGTATCGTGCCTTTCGCGCCCCTACTTTGAACGAACTTTACCGATCGTTCCGGCTTACTAATGTACTAACCCTCAACAATCCATATTTGAATGCAGAGCGCTTGACCGGGGCGGAAGCCGGGGCCGACTTCATCACTCTCAATCGCAAGTTCGATCTTCGTGGAACCTTCTTCTGGAGCGACATCGTTGATCCGATCGAGAACGTCACGACGAATCCGACGTCTTCTCCCGTTCTCCGCGAAAAAGAGAACTTAGGACGGATCCGTTCGCGCGGACTCGAACTCGATGGAGTTTTGCATCTCAGCCACGACGTTCAGATCTCAGCCGGCTACGAATTCACTGCGGCGAGAGTTGTGAACTACACCGTGCCCCCGGGTGAGGTATCGCTGCTAGGCAACTATGTGGCTCAAGTGCCGCGCAATGTCTTCACCTGGGAAGCGCGCTATTGGAGGCCGTCACGCATCATGTTGAGCGTTCAGGGACGCTTCATCGGCAACCAGTTCGATGATGATCAGAACCAGTACCCGTTAGGCCGCTTTTATACGATGGACTTTCAAATCGGACGCAATCTCACGCGCAACGTCGAACTGTTCGCAGCAGCGGAAAACATACTCGACGAACGCTACGCTGTAGCCAACACCCCATTCAATGGCACGTCGCTGTTTAACATCGGCCCGCCTCTTTTGTATCGGATTGGAATGCGCCTCAATTTCCCGGCAGAACGACGCTGATCTCGAAGTTTGAGCAATTTTGCCCGGATCGTTTATTCTCAAATGTTACCCAACGCTCCCCAAGGCACCCCGTAAGCCCTGCCCTGATTTGGCATAGTGCCGCGAGCCAAGAGCGAACTTAAGAGAAACTTATGAAAACCGGCATCATTGGTCTGCCCCAAGTAGGCAAAACATCGTTGTTCCAGATCTTGACCAAGGCGCAACTGTCGTCGCAAGCGCAGTCGAATCCGCGAGAGGCGCACATCGGAGTTGCCAAGGTCCCGGACGACCGACTCGATCGCCTGGCAGCCCTCTATAACCCGAAGAAATTAACCCACACTTCCGTCGAATATGTGGACGTGGGCGCGATCGGCCAGGACGCTCTGAAGGAATCTGCTTACATCGGCCACCTGCGACAGGTCGATTCGCTCGCTCACGTGGTTCGCGTGTTCGAAGATCCGGCAATTGCGCACGTCGGGGAAATTGATCCGCTGCGTGATATCCGGAACGTCGAATTCGATTTGATGGTGAGTGATCTCGGACAAATCGAAAAGCGTCTCGAGCGCCTGGAGAAAGATCTCAAGAAAATGAAGACACCGGAACTCGAAAAAGAATTCGAGCTTCTGAAGCGAGCCAAAGCTCACCTCGAAACGGAGAAGCCGTTGCGCGAGATGCAGATGACTCCTGAGGACAAAAAGCGCCTCCGCGGCTTTATGTTTCTCAGCGAGAAGCCGATTTTATATGTGCTGAATATCGGGGAGTCGACCGAACTGGGCAAAGAACTCGACGAAGCGGTGGCAAAGCACAAGCTCGGCGAGATTGCGGCTCGCCCGAATGCTGCGGCTACCGCAATCTGCGGCAAAGTCGAAGCCGAACTTTCGGAAATGAGCGATGCCGACGCCGCCGAGTTTCTCTCCAGTTATGGTCTGAAAGAGAGTGGACTGACGCGGCTCATCCGCACAACCTACCGATTACTGGGGCTGATCTCATTCTTTACTGCCGGCGAAGACGAGTGCCGAGCCTGGCAGATCCCCGCCAATACTCGCGCTCAAGAGGCCGCGGGTGCCATCCATTCCGACCTGGAAAAGCATTTCATCCGCGCCGAAACCATCCGCTGGGACCAACTCCTCGAAGCCGGATCCGAAGCGAATGCCCGCGCCAAAGGGACACTCCGCCTGGAGGGCAAGGACTATATCGTGCAGGATGGCGACGTGATGCATATTCGGCATTCCGGCTGATATCATCCTGCCCGACAAATGAACGCGATCCTCACCAGCATTCTCCTGGGACTCACCGCGGCAGCCGCCAACGTCTTTGGCGGGGCCATCATTGTGCAGCGGCACTGGGAGCGCCGGTATCTTCGCTACTTCATCGCCATCGGCGCTGGATTCATGCTCGCAACGGCGCTCGTAGAGATGGTCCCGGAAAGCCTCGAACTCATCGGCAGGCCCGCCGCGTTGTTAGTCCTGCTCGGTTATCTGATCATCCATTTTTTCGAGCATACCGTCACACCGCACTTCCACTTCGGAGAAGAGACGCACAAGGACGAGTTCATTCACTCGCACAACTCTTACTCAGTTCTGCTAGGGCTGATTATTCATACGTTCTTCGACGGCATCGCAATCGCGTCCGGGTTTTTAGTGTCAAACTGGCTGGGCTGGCTCGTGTTTTGCGCCGTGTTTCTGCACAAGATTCCCGAAGGCTTCACGGTGAGTTCAGTCATGCTGGCGAGCGGGCGCAGCCGTGGAAAGGCATGGGGAGCCTCGGCAATTCTAGGCGGTTCGACCCTGGCGGGAGTTTTAGTAATGGCGATCTTTCGCCATCATGTCGGAGGTGGATTGCCTCTCGCTGCAGGGGTGACGATTTATGTGGCTGCTTCGGACTTGGTCCCCGAGGTTAATAAAGAACCGGCGATGAAAATGGCTCTGCTGGTATTCGTGGGCGCCGCCCTATTTTTCCTGCTCGACCATTTCCTTCAGGTCCACTGACCGAGCGGTCAATCCACGGTATGCTTCGCTGTATATCCTTCTCGCGCGACCACATCGATTTTGACGTCCTTCCCCTTCTGATCCTTGACCTTGAGCGGGCTCCCGTCGGGATTCACAACCTGCACCTTTAACTTGCGATAGGTACCGTCAAGTTTTGTATTCGTCGGGGAATACGAGACCGTGTACTGATTGCGAATGTCGCTGGAAATATCGCCAAACAATTCCGGCAGTTCACCCTCAAAGCGCGGGAAGTAGGCGCGCCCACCGGTCATGGCCGCAAACGTTCGCATCTCGTTGTCGCCTTGCAGATAATCCATGCGGCCGACAGGAATTCCGATTCCGTGCATTCCGCGGCAATTCCCGGGATTCGTATCGCACCATTCGCGCACAATGAATCCAACGCTGATCGGGAAGATCGTTACATCCTTCGTGTTCCGGATCTTCTTCATCATCTGATCCAGCGTAAGCTTGCTGAACGTATCCACTCCGGTCGTAACCAGAATGACGTATTTCTTGCCTTCTACTCGATCGAGCCGATCGAGCGTGTCGTAGAGGGCATCGAACAGGTTGGTTTCCGAAAACCCTGGGATTCGCAACTGATTCAGGGCACCGTAGATCGCCTTCTTGTCCTGGGTAAAGTCCACCAGGATATGAGGTTGCATATCGTAATACGCCACTGCCACCCAGTCGTCCTTCTTAAGAGTATTCGCGAAAGCGTACGAGGCCTGCAACGCCTGAATCATGAAGATGTAATTTGTGGATGCAAACTCAACCAGCAGAACAGCCGTGATCGGAGCCTGGGACACCGCAAAATGCGATACCTTCTGGGGAACGCCATCTTCGACGATCCGGAAGTTCTCTTGCTTCAGTCCCGGAACGAACTGTCCGTTTTTGGTGGTGACCAATACATCTACGTTCACCAGAGGAACGTTTACTTTCAACGAGTAATCGGGAAGGTCATCGACCTTCTTCGGGGCCACAGGCGGAGGGGGCGGCGCATCCTCGGGTTTCTTTTTCGGAATGGCGTAGGGGCCAACGTTGTCGGTTGGACCTCCAGCCTCGGCGGGGGCATCCTGCTTGGGCTTACCACTGTCTTGAGGCTGGGAAGGCTGCGTCCCCGGTTGATTCGAGGGAGCCTGATTCGATTGGTCCTGAGCTGAAACCGGCAGGCAAACGCCGGTCACCAGCAAGCAAATCATAGCGACGGCGGTCAACCTAAACAATTCGCGTCCGGTATCTAAAGTCTTGCCCTTCATACTATTAAACATGGTGATCCCCGAAAGTTCCCTGTGCTAGTATAGACGCACAGATTCGCAATTGGGATGTTTTTGCCCAGCACGTCCTCTCCTGGCAACGCTGTCGCAGTTGGTCTGGATCTAACGTTCTGAGGCCCGTTGGCGGGTCCTGTCGGGGCTTTACATGAGAAAAGTGGTTCTCGCGCTTCTCGTCCTAGGTGTATCCCTATCCAGTCCAGTCGCTCGCGGTCAAACGTCCCAGCCCACAATCGCCATCGATCAGATCCGCACGGGAATGCATGGCGTGGCTTACACGGTGTTCCAAGGAGTCAAACCCGAACCCATGGACGTCGAAGTGCTCGGCGTTCTGCGCAACGTCAACGGTCCTAAGGGCGACATCATTCTGATCCGCTTGCACGGACCGAAGGTGGAATACACCGGCGTCGTCGCAGGTATGAGTGGAAGTCCCGTTTACATTGACGGGAAGCTCGCTGGAGCTCTGGCTTTCAGGATCGGCGAATTTTCCAAAGAGCCAATTGCCGGCGTCACTCCGATCGCTGACATGCTTGAGATTAATGCCCTCGACAAGTCACCGGCGGAAGAGGCCTCGGCAGCAAAACCCGCTGTCACGAATGCGGCGGGAAAGACTGCCGCACCCGGCGATGGTTCCAGCATTCCTGGATCCGTGCAGGGATTTTCAAATTACCTGAAGCCGATCGACACCCCTCTCGTCTTCAACGGATTTTCTGAAGAGGCCGTGCGCGAGTTCGGGCCTCAATTTGCGGCCGCCGGAATCGTGCCGGTGATGGGCGCTGGTTCCGTCAGCGAGGAGAAGCAACCTGAACCTCTGGAACCCGGTTCGGCGGTGAGTGCGATTCTGGTGCGGGGAGATATGGACATTGCCGCCACATGCACGGTCACCTATATCGATCCTCAGCGTCTGCTGGCATGCGGACATCCCTTAATGCAGTTTGGCTCCGTCGATCTGCCGATGAACAAAGCGCAGGTCCTGGCAACGCTGCCTTCGCCCCTAAACGCCTTCAAGATCGTGAATACCACTGAGCGCGCAGGCGTGTTCGTACAGGATCGCCACACCGGAATTCTTGGCGTGTTTGGCAAACAGCCTGACATGATTCCCGTCACCCTCACGATTCACAACGGTAGTACGACCAAACAGTTTCACTATGAAGTCCTGAATAATCCTCGACTGAGCCCAGTTGCGATCATGGCAACGGTTTTCAACGCTCTGCACGGTGTGAACGAGTTTGGCGAAGAGATTACCTACCGCCTGAACGGCAGCATCGATGTAAAGGGATTCCCCGAAGTTGGGCTGCGCAATATGTTCGCGCCCGGGGAGAATGGGCAGCCCGCGGCCATGGCCGCCGCTCTTTCTCTGGGCGAGCGCTTCGGACGCATCTACGACAATCCTTATAGCGCACCAGCCGTTGACGGCGTGAAACTCGACTTCGACCTGGTCCGCGAGCGCAAGTGGGCGCGGCTTGAGAGCGCCCGCACCGACGTGACCGAAGCCCGTCCCGGCGATCAGATCATGGTTGAGACCGTGCTCGCCCCTTACCGCGGTGAACGTGTAGTCCGCCAGATTCCGGTGAAGATCCCCACCTCCGCGAGCAAGGGAACGCTGCGCATTCTCGTCAGCGATGGCGAAACGCTGGATCGCGTTAATCGTAGCAACCCCGCGTTTGGGCGCAAGCTCGACCTGGCCTCGACGATCGCACTGCTGAATAAAGAACACTCCAACAATCGGCTCTACGTTTCGCTGCTGGAGGCGGATCCGGAAGCCCGTGTGGCCGACAAGGTTATGCCCACACTGCCGCTCAGCGTCATGAACGTGATGGATGGCATGCGCGGCAACCAGGAGATGATCGTCAGCGGAGAGTCGAATGTTGATGAAACTGCTACGCCTTCACTGGACTATGTCGTCAGCGGCGCTCAGTTGCTGACCGTGACAGTAAAGTAGTCCGTACAGAAATGCCCCATTCGCTGGCAGTGAGTGGGGTTCGAATTATTCCTCTTCGTTCTCTCCCATTTGCATGGCCAGATAGCGCTCATACCCGAGTTCTTCGATCTGGTGCATCTGGGCCTCGAGAAAATCGACGTGTTCTTCCTCGTCTTTGAGCAATTGCACAAACATATCGCGTGAGCCGTTATCACCCTCTTTGGTGGCAATGGCAACCGCGTCGTTGTATTGCTTGACCGCTCCGATCTCGAGCGCCAAATCGCTCTCGAGCATTCCCTTCACCGTTGAGCCTACCTTTAATTGCAGCGGCATCATCGACGGGGTGCCATCCAAAAACAGAATTCTCTCCATGAGCGTTTCGGCGTGCTTCATTTCACCAATGGACTGTTTCTTAATGAATTCCGACAGCCTGTGGTACCCCCAGTTTTCGCACATTTCCGCGTGCAGAAAGTACTGATTGATTGCCGTCAACTCTTCTCGCAAAGCTTTGTTCAATTCCGCCAGAACCTTCGGATTACCTTTCATACGCCTCCCTTAGTAATTTCCGGACAACAAAAACTCACGAGACCTCAGAAACAGGATTTGATTCTTTATCCCAACGCAGCGTCGAGTGTTTTAAGCAGCGCCGCTCGGGTAAATGGCTTCTCCAGCAGGCCATGCTGCCGTCGATCCCCTGGTGGTTGCTGACCAATTCTCCGGTGTACCCAGACATGTACACGACTCTCATGGTCGGATAAGCGTCGATCAATCGGAGGACCAGTTCCGGCCCCGTCATGCCTTTCATCACCACATCCGTTAAGGTGAGGTCGATCGAGACCCCGCTGGTTGCGATAGCATCGAGCGCCGCCTTGCCGTCTTCCGCCTCAATGACTTTGTAGCCGTGCTCCTCGAGCATTTTGCGAGTCAACCGGCGCATGATGAGATCGTCTTCCGCCAGCAGAATCGTCGTTCCCTCGCGCCGCGGAGGTAGCAGTTCTTCTATGTTCCCGGCTTCCGAATCCAACTTCTTTTCGGCGCTGGGCAGATAGATCTTGAACGTCGTTCCGTGTCCGACTTCGCTGTATACCCAGATGTGACCGCCGCTCTGCTTGACGATGCCGTACACCGTGGCTAGGCCCAAACCGGTGCCCTTGCCGATTTCCTTGGTTGTGAAGAATGGCTCGAAGATACGCGAACGAGTGGCTTCGTCCATCCCGATTCCGTTGTCGCTGATCGCCATCATGACGTACCGCCCTGCGCTCATTGGCGGATGCTCGCTTGCAAATGCCGCATCAAAATCAGACACCGCTGTCTCAATAATCAGCTTTCCTCCGCGGGGCATGGCGTCCCGTGCGTTCACTGCTAGATTCACCACAATCTGGTCCAAATGCCCGGGGTCGGCTTCCACGATGGCGTTGGGCGAGCGCGGCAGCAATACGATTTCTACGTCATCGCCCATGAGGGGACTTAAGAGTTTCCTGACCTCGCGCAAGCGATCATTCAGGTCGAGCACCTGACTCTGCGCCGGCTGCCTCCGGCTGAATGCTAGTAACTGCCGCGTGAGCGCCGCCCCGCGCTTTGCTGCCTCGTGAATGTTGTCGATGTACTCTATGCTGCTCGCATCCACGCGGCTGCGCAACAACTCCGAACACGCGGTCACAATTCCCAGCAGGTTGTTGAAGTCGTGCGCCACCCCTCCCGCCAGACGGCCCACAGCTTCCATTTTCTGAGACTGCCGAAGCAAGTCTTCTGTCTTTTTCTGCGCAGTAATGTCGCGCGCGATGGTCGATGCTCCAACGATCTTTCCGTCAGAGTCATAGATCGGAGACACTGAAATAGAAACATTCAGTTTCCTCTTGTCCTTTGTAATGCGCGTCGACTCAAAGTAGTCCACCCGGACGCCGTTCCTCATCTTTTGAAGAATCGCCGGAACCTCGTCGGCACGCTCCACGGGAGCCAGAGTCGTAATCGATTGCCCGATCATTTCGTCCGCGGTGTACCCGTACATCTTCTCCGCGCCTTTGTTCCAGTGGGTGACGATGCCGTCGAGGTTCTTGCCGATGATCGCATCCTGGGAAGAATCTACGATCAGCGCCAGCCGATTCTGATAATCCCGCAGTTCCCGGCTTTTCCGCCGCTCGAGTTCCTCGTTTACCCTTCGGAGTTCTTCTTCGATACGCTTGCGATCCGTAATGTCGCGAATCGCGCTGAGGACAATCACACCGTCGCCGGTATTCACTGGACTGAGGCTGATCTCTACAGGGAATTCCGACCCATCGCGGCGCCGTCCATATAAATCCAGGCCGGAACCCATGCGTCGAATCTTCGGTTGCTCATGAAAGTGCTCCCGATGAACATTGTGCTCGGAGCGCTGGCGTTCGGGCACCAACATTTCCACCTTTTGCCCAATCAATTCCTCGCGCGTATAGCCGAACAACGATTCAATTTGGGAATTCACCTGAATTATGACGCCCTGCTGGTTCACTGCCGCTACGGCATCAGGAATGGCTTCGAGGATTGGAGTCGTGAGAAGAGTTTGGGCTACAACCTTTTGACCGGATGGCGTGTCCTTTTTCGGTTCAGAAAACTGCATGCTGCAAATCACTCCATTCGGAAGGACACGTGGCCATCATATCGGGATCCTCTGCAATGCGGCAACTTTGGCTGCTAGTGCCAGAGACCTGGAAAATGCTGGCGGATAGCATCAAGCCTTAGCGAGAAGCAACAGAGGACTTCATCCGCCGCAATTGCAAAATGATTTCCGTAAACAACAGGGGAAGTACCCAGCAGGCCCAGCCAATGGAGATCGCCCGGTCTCCATCGGGTTGAAGACGAGATCCAGGGTAGTAGTCATTCAACACCCGGAAGGTCACGAATGCAAAGGTTACCACGTAAGCGCGAACCATCCATTCCTTGTGCACCTGGACTTGCCCTTTCAGGATCGCGTAGAGCGCCATGGCCGCGGTCGTGAACCAGGCGGTAGCGAGCCCCAGCAAAGCGAAGCCGAACGCCCAACCAGCGGTGGTTACGATGGCCATGCGATATGCGCCGATGGAACCTATCGCCACGCCGCCAAGAAAAATTCTTCCCATCCAGCGATGCACGTTCACGTACCGCATCCGGAACCCTGTCCAAAATTGCCACGGACCGATGAGCAACGCGACCATTCCACCAGTGATGTGTGTCAGCAACCATCCCCGCATCACCCAGTAATTCGGCGCACCTAGAGCAGGGTCGGTGAAGGCTTGAGCGTTGTAATGCAGGTAATAGCGGAAGACATATTTCAGAACAAATGCGATGGCGGCTGCAAAAATCGCCGCCGACGCGATGAGTTTGACTGCAAATTGCGCATGTCTTGCCGGTCCAGAAGACGAGACCGGCCCCGAAGCGGCCAATGTCGACACAGGATGCCCCCACTTACTTGGCAAGAATCATCCCATCGAGATCGGCCGAAGCGCAAGGAAATTCGCCGCCGACTGAATCGAATTGGAAATATGGGCCAGAAAAGATTATGCAGATATGACGTACCAACAGAAGGAATCAGGAGTGGAGCAGAACCGCTTTTTCCATATGACGAAACCCATGCGTCGCTACCACCGCGATCAGCATTTGAGTCCCGTTATATCCCACATGTACCAGAAAACTCGCCCCCACCGAACGCGTTACTGCGCGCACCGTCCCGCAAACCAGACCCACGATAAGCACAATCAACAGCGCTCCCCATGCCCACCCGTACTGCGGCATATGCATAAGAGCGAAAGGTAATGCAGTGAGGAAGATCCCCCACGCGGCTCCCCATCGTTTCGCCAGCACCGGATAAAAGATGCCGCGGAAGAAAAGTTCTTCTACTAACGGCCCCAGCGTGACCGCAATAATCGCCAGCAGGTAAGCATCCCTTGGCCGTTCGAAGAGCTTTTCGAAAGGTGTTTCTTTCGGCATCGGCAGAACGTTCTCAAGAAGACTCAACCCGAAAAGCATTACCACCCCAATCAACAGGAGCTTCCATTCCGAGCGCGGCCAATTCCAGCGGATCGCATTCCAAAACCTGACGTGATACTTCCCCTCAATTAACAGCACCAGGTAAAGGCCCACTGCCCCATCGATCACAAACTGTGACAGCAGCAACAAGAGCGGACGTTGCGCCAGGTCCGCCAATGCCGCACGTGGATAAAAGAAAAACTGCGCCCCGAGGAGAATTACAAATTGCGAGACCAGGATGGTGATAAAGGCGAGCCCGACAATGAGCAGCACATCCCATCCGCTCCAGACCGGATTTTCGATCGGCGGTTGAGCCGCAGGATGAAATCCAATCGCTGTAGCGTTCAACGTCGATGGTGCGGGTGAAAGTGAAGGGACGGCCGCCGGTTCACTACCGTCCGGTTCCTGTGGCTCAAATTGCGGATTGTCGGAGGATGACAGTGGATTCCTCACTGGAAAACGATATGGCTAATCTCTGCCGCAAAAATGGACTCGGGACAATTCTCGTGCGTTGCTCCGGGAATCTGCGGGGCAAGTTCCACCCAAGCTGCCAACATTGACTTGCCCTTCGACATTTTGCTGAATAACTGGGTAAAGAATTGTGTAAAGGCAATACCCTTGCGCTTTAGCGTCAAGACAAGATTCGCCTGGCCGTAGCCCGTGCTCCTGCCGGCGGCAGCGTAGCTCTTCCCGTCATTTTCTGACGCCACTACCACGATCGCGGCACCCGATTGCCGGATGATCTCGCGCAATCCGTCGGCGGAGCCAGCGATCTTGCCGTCGGCCTCCACGCGAGCGTAAATCATCAGAACATCGCACGCCGGCGGACCGACGTTACTTTCCTCGATCGCAGCAAAAAGAGGCCGAAAAGCTTGTTTATCTTCTTCCAGAATCGACTCTGCGGACAAATCGAGGAGGTTAAAGAAACCGATTCGTGGAGACTCGATAACAAGGGGATGGTCGGGGGTTATGCGGCGCCGAGTCGGCTGCGATCCACCGGTCGCCGATGAACCAATAAGTCGCTTCAGCCACTCCATCTCATCCCTTTCCGTTCCGCTTGCGGGCTTATGTCTGGCCAGCGACCTCTAGCTACTAGCCACTTTCTTTCCATGTGAAAAGTAACCCGCCAGCGCCTGCCCCGTATAGGATTTTTTGACGCGCGACACCTGCTCCGGAGTGCCTTGGGCCACGATCCGTCCGCC
>Ga0070731_10002884_pt1 | contig 15893 bp, 17 predicted proteins | sample Coa_R1_2_FD_66448 | JGI IMG/M metagenome (GOLD analysis project Ga0070731, IMG submission 66448) | Surface soil microbial communities from Centralia Pennsylvania, which are recovering from an underground coalmine fire - Coalmine... | ecosystem: Environmental > Terrestrial > Soil > Unclassified ...
GCGCCGGTGAAGGCGCCGCGTTCGTGGCCGAAAAGTTCACTTTCCAGCAATTGCTCCGGGATCGCGGCGCAATTCACGGCCAGAAACGGCTGCTGGCTGCGGTTGCTGTGATGATAAATCGCGCGGGCAACGAGTTCCTTGCCGGTGCCGCTCTCGCCGGTAATGAGCGCGGTGGCGTCGCTGGCGGCGACCTGGCCGATGAGTTTGAAGACCTGCTGCATGGCCTCGCTGCGGCCGACGATGCCGAGTTCGTAATCCTCGGATTCGAGCAGGGGCTCGTAGGAAACGACCTGCTTCATGTCGCGTGCCGCTTTCAAAGCGTTGCCCACAATTTCCTTGAGCTTCGGCACGTCGAACGGCTTGAGCAGATAATCATAGGCCCCGAGCTTCATCGCCTCGATGGCGGTTTGCGTCGTGCCATAAGCGGTCATCAAAATGACCAACTGTTTGGGGTTGGCGGCGCGGATACGACGAAGGGTCTCCAGGCCGTTCATGCCGCCCATGCGCACATCCATGAGCACGAGGTCGGGTTTGAATTTGGGGATGACTTTCAACCCTTCCTCGCCGCTCGACGCTACGGTCACTTCGACCTCCGGCGAATCAAAAATCCGCTGGAACGAATACCGCACGTCCTCTTCATCGTCGATCAGCAGCAACTTGCTCATTTTGCTGTAGGATAACCGGTTTTTGGCGGACGAACAGCGAATTTTGTTTGCGATTCGTCATTTGACCTCGCCGCGGGCATGACCTAGACTGGCGTTCCTTTTTAACATGAAAATTGTCGTTTGCGACCCAATCTCGCCCAAAGGCATTGCGCTGCTCCAGCAGCGACCTGAATTTGAAGTCGTTGTTCTGCCCAAACGGCTGCCTGAGCCCGAATTGCTGCCGGTCGTGGCGGATGCCGTGGCGCTGCTGGTTCGCTCCGAAACCAAGGTGACCCGCAAGCTCATCGAAGCCGCTCCGAAGTTGCGCGTGGTCGGCCGCGCCGGTGTCGGGATCGACAACGTGGATGTGGAGGCAGCCACGCAACACGGTGTGGTGGTGATGAACACGCCCGGCGGCAACACGGTAACCACCGCCGAACTCAGTTTTGCCATGCTGCTGGCGCTCGCCCGCAAGGTGCCGCAGGCGTACACGTCCATGACCGCCGGCAAATGGGACCGCAAATTGTTTCAGGGCACGGAACTGCTGGGCAAAACCCTCGGCATTCTGGGCATGGGCCGCATCGGCTCGGAAGTCGCCAAACGCGCGCTGATCTTCGGGATGCGTGTCATCGCCTATGATCCCTACCTGACGGCGGACCGGGCGCGGGCCCTCGGTGTGGAATTTGCCGACAGCGTGGACGACGTTTATCGCGTGGCCGATTTCATTACGGTTCACATGCCGGTGACGCCGGAAACCAAACACATGCTGAACGCCGCCGCGTTTACCAAAATGAAACCCGGGGTGCGTCTGGTGAATTGTGCGCGCGGTGAAATCATTTCCGAAACCGACCTGTTGGCGGCGCTTGAATCCGGCAAAGTGGCCGGCGCGGCGCTGGATGTTTTTGCCGTGGAACCGCTGCCCGCTGACCATCCGTATCGCCGGCAGGCGAATGTGATTTTGACACCGCACCTCGGCGCCAGCACGCAGGAGGCGCAGGAAAAATGCGGCATTGAGGTCGCCGAGGTCGTCACGGCTTATCTGCTGACCGGCGAGGTGCGCAACGCGGTGAATCTGCCGTATCTCGACGCCAAAACCTATGAGCAGGTGAAACCTTATCTGCCGCTGGGCGAGGCGCTCGGCAAATTGCTGGCGCAACTTTCACCTGCCAGTGCCGACCGTATTTACGTGACTTATGGCGGCCACGCGCGGGAATTGCCGAACACGGACCCGGTCACCCGGGCGGTGTTGCAGGGCTTTCTGGCCAGCAGTGCGATCAAGGACGTGAACAACGTCAATGTCCGGGCCGCCGCCGCCAGCATCGGCATCACCGTCGAGGAAAAAAAATCCGATGAGCCGGTCACCTTCAACGAATGGTTGCACGTGCAGGTTTTCAGCAACGGGCAAAAATTAATCTCGGCGGGTGGAACCTTTTTCGGTTCCCCCAACAACCCGCGCATTGTGCGGCTTTACAGCACGCCGGTGGAGATACCGACCAGCGGCACCTTGTTGCTTCTCAACAACAAGGACCGGCCGGGCATCGTCGGTTATCTCGGCACGTTGCTGGGAAAACATAAAGTGAATATTGCCAACATGAGCCTGACGCGCGACACTGCGGGCGGGCTCGCGTTGACGGTCTTGAACCTCGACAGCGCGCCGCCGCCGGCGATGCTGGAAGAACTTCAGAAAGACACTGACATCAGCAACGTCAAAGTGGTAAAATTGTAGCCGTTGATAGGAAAAACCAGGAAATATGAAGATCAAAGACAAAATAATTTTTTTCACTGCGCTCGGCACGTTATTGCTGGCGTTCCCGTCCACCCCGGCAGCCGCGGCCAGCGCCTCCACGGAGGCCGCGCCGACCGGTGCGAACACCAATGTCAACCTCAATGCCACCATGACGGCGTTGTTTGGCAATCCGGTGGTCGCCCGGGGCAAGGGCTTTGAGATCAAGCAGAGTGATTTGGACGAGGTGATGACCGGCATTAAGGCCGCCGCCGCCATGCGCAACCAGTCCATTCCCCCGGAACAGGTGAAAATGGTTGAAAATGAAATGCTCAGCCGGCTCATTCAAGTTCAGCTTTTGCTGCAGAAAACCACCGATGCCGACCGCGTGGAAGGGAAAAGGCTGGCGGATTTGCAAATGCAGACGCTTTTGGAGCGCGCCGGCTCGCAGGAAGCATTAAACCGCCAGTTCATGGCTCTGGGCATGTCAATGGACCAGTTGCGGGCACGCCTGGTGCAGGAGGGCACCGCACAGGCGGCGCTCGTGCGCGAACTGAAAGTCACTGTGACGGATGCCGAAGCCAGACAATTTTACGACGACCATCCGGCGGAGTTTGAACAGCCGGAAATGGTTCATATTCAGCAGATCTTTTTAAGCATACACGATCCGATTACCGGTACGGAATTGTCGGATGACAACAAGGCCGCCAAGAAAAAGGAACTCGAGGACATCCTGAAGCGCGCCCGGGCCGGCGAGGATTTCAAACAATTGGTGGAGCAATATTCCGAAGACCCCACCTCCAAGGACAAGGGTGGGGAATACTCCATTGCTCGCGGCCAGACGCTGCCGGAATTTGAGGCGGCGGCATTTTCATTGAACACCAATCAAATCAGCGACGTGGTGACCACCTCCGGCGGCTATCACCTGATTAAATTGCTGGACAAAATCCCGGCCAAAAAGCTGGATTTTGCCTCGGTGGCCGACAACCTCAAGAAGGCGCTCATCCAACAAAAATCGGCCAAGCTGGCGCCGGCCTATCTGGCGGCTTTGAGAAAGCAGGCCGACGTGGAAATTCTTGACCCGGATTTAAAGGCGCTGGAGCAGGCCAGTGAGTCTGAGAGCGATACCAATGCGCCGGATGTTGGAAAATAGGGGGATGTTGAACCGCGCTTGCCAAATCGTTTGAGCCGTCACATTTTGGTGGGCATTATGAGAACACAGTTAGGTATAATCATTCTCGTTGTGGTTTGTGTGGGGATGGTCGCGGCTTTGATGATGGAGAAAAAGCGTGCCGATACCCAGCAGAAAACGGACATCGACACGATCCTCGATTTTTCCAACCAGTTGACGACGGCCAATCTAAACCTGGACGATTTGCGTCAGGTCAACCTCACGCTGACCAATGATTTGGAAACCACCCGGCAGACGTTGACCATACTCAGCAACCAGTACGTCACCACCTCCGCTTCCCTCTCGAAAACCACCGTCGCCCTCAAAACTGCTCAGGATCAAATTGCCGATTTGGAAGCGCAGAATCAGGCGCTGGATCAGCAAGTCGCGGCCGCCACCAACATCATAGCCAATCTGTCCACGCAAATCGCCGACACCCAGATGAAACTGGTCGAATCGGAAACGAATGACGCGTTTCTCGAAGGCGAATTGAAGCGGCAGGTGGCCGAAAAGGCCGATCTGGAGCGCAAATTTAACAACCTGAGCCAGGTCCGGACCCAGGTCCGGAAATTGCGGGACGATTTGCTCATTGCGCAACGGTTGAAATGGATGCGTGATGGCACTGATCCCAGCCAGCAACGCAAGGGCGCGCAGTTGCTGATGGCCCGCGGACCGGTGACCAACCGGGTCGTGGGACCGGCACACTACGATTTGAACGTCGAAGTCAGCTCGGATGGCTCGGTCCAGGTTGTTCCGGCGATGACCAACGCGCCGGCGACGACCAATCTATCGTCGCCCTGAGGGGCTTGGGAACAGCGGATTCGGTGGTTTGTTAAAGTCCATGCCGACGTACGAATATCTCTGCGAAAAATGCAGGCACGAGTTTGAAACGCTTCAGCCCATGTCCGCCAGGCCATTGGAAGTGTGCCCGAAGGATCTTTGCCCGCAAAAAAAATGGGGCCGTGGCCGGGTAAAACGCAAAATCAGCGCCGGAGGCGGTCTCCTGTTCAAAGGCAGCGGCTTTTATATCACCGACTATCGCAGCGAGAAGTATAAACAGGCGGCTAAAAAGGATTCCCCGGCGGCCAAACCGGCTGGGGCCGATGCCAAACCTTCCGCCAAGCCCGACAGCAAACCTGCCAAGCCGACCCCGGCGAAAGCCTGACCATGCCCCCCAAGCGTTGCCTGCGCAACCTCGGTTGTGCCGCCGTTTTGTTCAGCGTTTTCTGCGGAAACGCATCCGCCCAACTGTCGTTGCCGGATAGGAATGTGACGCGCAGTGTTTCCGGCCAGTTTATTGTGGCCGGCGGCCGGCCGGTATCGTCGCTGGCGACCGCGCCGGCCGTTGCGGCCAATGCCGATTTGGTCCAGCTTGAGCCGGCGCTGTTGGCGGTTTCCGCCGAACGCATCAAACAAACGCTTTGGCGCACGCTCGGCATCGATTCAACGGTGCCGTGGCGCGGGAAAATCTTTCTGGAGTTGCATCCCGCCCGGTCGCTGGATGAAGCCGTCACCGTCCTTTCCGAACACTTCGCCGACGGCTGGGATTATCGCGTCGCGTTGCCGGATGCTTTGCCCCGCGCCCGGTTCCTGCGTGCCCTGACGGGCGTCACGTTGCTCGAATTTGCCAACCGCGGCGCCGGTGCGCGTTCGGCGGGGATCCCCCCCTGGTTGACCGATGGTTTGTCGCAAGCGTTGCTCGCGACGGGCACGGTCGACGTGGTTTTATCCTCGCCGGGCAAGGCGGTAAACGGTGTCTGGGCGAGTTGGACTGACACGAGTCAGCACGGCATTGATCCGCTGGCCGACGCGCGGCGCGTGTTGCGCGATCATCCCGCACTGACCTTTGAGCAATTAAGCTGGCCGACGGATTCGCAAGTGTCCGGCGCCGATGGCGGTGTGTATCGTGCCAGCGCGCAATTATTCGTAAGCGATTTGTTGGGATTGAACGATGGTCCGGCGCATTTGCGCGCGATGTTGCAGGCATCGCCGAATTATTTAAATTGGCAAACGGCCTTTCAAAAGGCCTTTCACGCTGATTTTGCGCAGCCGCTCGACGTGGAAAAGTGGTGGTCGTTGCAGGTGATTGGTTTCGTTGCGCACAGCCCCGGTCCGGCGTGGACGCCGGCGGTCAGCCGCGAAAAACTTGACCAGATTCTGAGCGTGGCGGTGGACTTTCGTACCACGTCGAACGCCCTGCCTGTGCCCGCCGAAGTTTCACTGCAGGCCGTGATCCGTAATTTCGATTCCGCGCGACAAACGGCAATTCTCCAGACCAAGTTACGCGACCTTGAACTGGCGCAATTCCGCATGGCCCAGCCTTTGGTTTATCTGGCCGCCGCCTACCGCGCCACCCTGGCGGATTACCTCGGCCAGCCCCGTGGCGCTGCACCCACGCCGCCGTCGGGCAGGCAGTCATGGGCCACGGCTCCTTCCAAAGTCAGCGCCAGCGATACCCTGGAAAAACTGGATGCCCTCGACGCACAAAGACGCACTGTCGAATCCTCCATCAAACCGGATATCTGGCGGCCGTAACCCGCCCGGCTTGAACGCGGGGGCAGGGAAATGGTCAACTTGACAGGGCGCGATTCCAACTTATAGTTCGCATTGAAAAATGAAGGATACCAGTTTATCGGCGAATGGCGAGGAGCCGCCATCGGGCCACCGTTTACAGGCTTTGAAAGCATTTCACTCCGCCGGCCGTGGTTTCTGGCGTGACGTTTCGGACGCCGATTGGAACGACTGGCACTGGCAGCTCAAACATCGTGTCACCACGCCGGAACAGTTGCAGCGGCTGATGCCCACGCTGACGCCGGAGGAATTTGCCGGGGCAAAGCTCGCGAACCACAAACTCGCGCTGGCCATCACACCGTATTTTTTTAACCTCATTGACCCGGCGGACGAGCATTGTCCCATCCGGCGACAGGTTATTCCGCGCGTTGAAGAAACCTACACTGCGGCGTGGGAGATGAGTGATCCGTGCGGCGAAGATTCGCATTCGCCCGTCCCCGGGCTGGTGCACCGTTATCCCGACCGCGTGCTGTTTCTGGTGACCGACCGGTGCGCGGCGTATTGCCGCTACTGCACGCGCTCGCGGTTGGTCAGCAACGCCAGCGGCTACGATTTTCATCCGGAATTTGACCGGCAAATCGCCTACATCGGGCAGCACCCCGAAATTCGCGACGTATTGTTGAGTGGCGGTGACCCGTTGTTGTTGAGCGATGAAAAACTGGAAAATCTTTTGGGCCGGTTGCGGGCGATTCCGCACGTGGAATTCCTGCGGATCGGTTCGCGCATTCCCACGTTCCTGCCCCAGCGCATCACGCCGGAACTCTGCGCCATGCTGAAAAAGTTCCATCCGCTGTTTGTCAGCATTCACTCGAACCACCCGCGGGAATTGACGACCGAGGTCCGCGACGCCGTCGGCCGCCTGGCGGACGCCGGCATTCCGCTCGGCAACCAGTCCGTGCTGCTCAAACGCGTCAACGACGATGCGACGGTGATGACCGCGCTCGTTCAAAAACTGCTCATGTGCCGGGTGAAACCGTATTACCTTTATCAGTGCGATTTGATTGCCGGCTCGGCGCACCTGCGGGCCGGCGTCAGCAAAGGTTTGGAAATCATGGAGCAACTGCGCGGTCACACGACGGGTTATGCCGTGCCGCAATACGTGATTGACGCGCCCGGTGGCGGCGGCAAGGTGCCCATCAATCCGGAATACGTCCTTTGCCGCAACGCGGGCCGCGTGCTCATTCGTAATTATGAAGGGAAAGTTTTCGAATATCCCGAAGCGGAAGACGGCACGCCCTTGTCCACGCCGCCAAAAGAAATTGAAGAGCCGCAGTTGTGCAAATGCTGAGACTGCCCGGGCACGAAGCCGGAAACTTTTCTTCGCGCCCGGGTTTCTTTGTTGTTAATCTTTGGCGATAGATGCGTCGTGAGTCGCCACCAGCCAAAATCGCGCGCCTGAGGAAGATTATCGCGGCGCTCGATCGGGCTTATCCCGGGGCGCACTGCGAGCTGAACCACGCCGACCCGCTCCAGTTGCTTGTCGCCACCATTCTTTCGGCGCAATGTACCGACAAACGCGTCAATATTGTCACGACGGAACTGTTCAAAAAATACCGCTCGGCGGCTGACTATGCGAACGCGCCGCTAATTGAGCTGGAGCAGGCCATCAAAACCACGGGGTTTTTTCGGAACAAGGCCAAAAACATCCAGGCGTGCTGCTGCAAGCTGGTCGAACACCATGGCGGGAAGGTTCCCCGGACCATGGAAGAGTTGACGCAATTGGATGGTGTCGGGCGCAAAACGGCCAATGTCGTTTTGGGGAACGCCTTTGGCACCAACATTGGCGTGGTCGTGGACACGCATGTCGCGCGATTATCCTGTCGACTCGGACTGACGAAGCAGAAGACGCCGGAGAAGATCGAGCAGGATTTGATGGCGCTTGTGCCGCAGAAGCAATGGACGCTGTTCAGTCATTGGCTCATCTGGCATGGCCGTCGCCGCTGCGACGCGCGCCGGCCGGATTGTGCGAATTGCGAGATTCAAAAATTTTGCCCGCAGATTGGGGTGAAAATTAACAGCAAAGAAACGAAGGAACAAAGGTGAGATTCCTGCAAAACTCCGTTGCTTTGTTTCCTGGCTGTTCATGAATTCCTGGTTTTTACTGCAATCCGGCAATTGCGACCCGGCGTACAACATGGCCCTGGACGAAGCGTTGCTGGAGGCGGTGGCACGCTTGCGCAGCCCGGTTTTGCGGTTTTACGGTTGGACGGGGCCGGCAGCGACGTTCGGTTATTTCCAGAGATATGCCGAGGTGGAATGCGCAACGTCGCTGCGACCGCTTATCCGCCGTCCCACCGGAGGCGGTATCGTGCCGCACGACGTGGATTGGACGTACAGCCTTGTGTTTCCGCCCGGCCATGAGTGGCATGCGCTCAAGGCCGAAGACAGCTACCGACGTGTTCACGAATGGATCCGGTCCGCGTTTGCAAGATTGGATGTTGCCGCTGAACTCGCGCCGAAATCCCACCCGGCCGGGCCGGGCCAGTGCTTTGTCGGTTATGAAAAATCCGACCTGCTCTGGCGTGGAAAAAAAATTGCCGGTGCGGCGCAGCGGCGCAATAAATTGGGGTTGTTGATCCAGGGTTCCGTGCAACCACCGCGGCCGCTGGCCCGGGCCGCCTGGCAGCAGGCCATGTGCGATGTCGGCCAGATGGCCCCGGAGACCAAATGGTCGGATTTCGAGCCCGACCAGCCATTATGCCGGCGCGCGGATGTATTAGTCTGCCAGAAATATTCTCAACGGGAATTTATAACTAAACGCTGACCGTTTACATCGGCTCACGATCTGGGATGATGGTTCGCAATCATCGTGAAGAACGCAGTGTGGGGACTGGCTGGATTCATGTTATTCGCCATTACGGCGAGGGCGGCCCTGCTTTTGAACGATTCCTTCGATTATCCCGATGGTGCGTTGGTGACAGTGAGCACCAATTTATGGATACACCACAGTGGTTCAGTCACCGGCGAGGTGGTGGTGGCATCGGGCCGCGTGTGGTTGAGCGAGGCCAACACCGAGGATGTCCACGCGCTGCTGGCCGGGCAACCGTATCCCGCTTCCGGCGCTACCAATGTATTTTATGCGGGCTTCATGGTTAAATTCACCACGCTGCCAGATGCGGGAGGCGCTTATTTCGCCCATTTCAAAGATGCGAGCACCGGTTTTCGGGCGCGCATCTGGGCATTGGCGGGAGGAGCGACACCCGACAAATTCCGGTTGGGAATTTCCTCCACCAGTGGCTCGGTCATCAGTGTTACCAACCCCGTGGATTTGAGTCTCAATACGGATTACCTCGTGGTAACCCGCCTGGTGAACAGCAATTCGGTCAGCACGCTTTGGGTTAATCCGGTGGCGGAAACGGATGACAGTATATCGACGGGTGAAGGAGTTTCGACGTTTGCCGTGGCCGGCTATGCGTTTCGGGAAAACGCCGGGGAAGGAGCTTTAAGCGTGGATGGTTTGAAAATCGGTACCACCTTCGCCGAGGTCACCGGCGGCGAGTCGGCCCCCCGGCCGCCGGCCATCGTCTCCGGACCGCAGCATCAAACCATCACCAACGGTGCCGATGCTGTTTTCCGCGTGACAGCCACCGGCACGCCGCCGTTGGCGTATCAGTGGCAGTTCACGCCGACATCGGATGTCGGGGTTCATGGCACCAACCTGCCCGGGGAGGTGAATTCCAATCTTACCCTGACCGGAGTGACTTTCGCGCAGGCCGGTTTTTATACTGTCTCCGTGACCAACACCGCCGGTTCGGCCCTCAGCGGCCCGGCGGCCTTGAGCGTCTGGCGCGCCGCTACGCCGCTGTTTTCGTATCTGACCTACAACGTGCATGGCAATGGCCTGACCAACTGGAGTACCAATATGTGGCACGTCCAGGCCATCGGCCGCCAGATGCAATACCTCGACCCGGACATCATCACCTTTAACGAAATCCCGGTCACCAACAACTGCACGGCGCGGATGGCGGATTTCGTCACGGCCTTCCGGCCGGGTTACTATCTGGTCACCAATTCCATGGACGACGGTTTTATCCACAGCGTCATCCTCAGCCGTTATCCCATTATCGCGTCGCGCAGTTGGCTGCATGGCGCCGAACTGGCCCCGTTTGGCTACACCAACACCAACCCGGCCCCCTATTTTACCCGTGATTTGTTCGAGGCGGAGATTTCCGTGCCCGGTTTACCACAGCCGTTGCACGTGTTTACGGTCCATTTAAAATCGAGTCAGGATGCCGGTTCGGCGGCCAAACGTGCGGCCGAGGCTGGTGCCGTTTCCAACTTTTTTGCCACCGTTTATCTGCCAGTCCACGGTCAGGAACCCTATGTGTTGAGCGGAGACATGAACGAAGACATGCTCCGGCCGCCCGCGGGTGACCCGCACTCCCTTCAGCGCCTGGTCGGCGCGCCGACCGGATTACAGATGACGACGCCCGTCAATCCGCTCACCGACAGCGAACTGACCTGGTCCATTCAGGACACCAACGCCGGTCCCAGCATGCGTTATGATTATATCCTGCCCTGCGCGGCGCTGGGCTCGAACATCGTCGGCAGCCAGGTGTTCCGCACGGATCGATTGATCCCGCCGCCCTCCAATCTGTACAGTGACGACGACCAGATTGCTTCCGACCATTTGCCGGTGTTCATGATCTTTGCCAATCCGTTTAACATGCCGTTCCGGCTGCTTGCCATCAGCGTGGCGCCTCCTTCCGTCTCGCTCAAATGGGAATCCATCAGCAACTGCAGCTATAACATTGAAATCTCGTCAAATCTAGCGGCCTGGACGCCTTGGGCCGTCAACCTGGTCGCGAACAGTGACAGGTTCAGCTTCACCACGAATTTGCCGGACGGCATGAAATTCTTCCGGGTTCAGCGCCAGCCCTGAGCACACTTCATGGAATCCAAACCAGCCGCGGATTATTGGTGAGGCCTTGTTTGGTTTGGGGATTCCAATACTCCGTGTTTTTGAACCACGCGGCGTGGCCGTCGAGAAAGGTAAACTGCGCGCCGTGACTGTGCAGATTGGAGTGGACGTTGTTCCACTGGGCCACCGCCGCAACCCCTCCGTTGTCAAACAGCCAGACGGTAATCGAAGGGCTGGGAATGGAGACCAGCCTGATTTTATTGCCCGTACCGTTGCCGTTTATGTTTTTATTGAGGCAATAATGAAATAACTCATTGCTGTTGCTGCGCCGCGGATTTGCAGGACAAATCCAAATGGAACGGCCGGGATCAATGCGGGCATTGGTGCGCCACGGCATTTCTGAATAAGGCGGCAAACCCAGCGTGCGGGGCAAATCAATATACCAGCCTTCCTTGGTGGAAGTGCCGCTGAAGGAACCATCCTTGGGGAGGTAATCACTATTGTCGGCGGCGTAAAGTTGGGTTGCCGTTCCCCATTGCCGGAGATTGTTCCGGCAGGTGATCGCCTGCGCCGAGGCTTTGGCGTGGCTGATGGCGGACAATAACAGCGCGGCCAGGATGGCGATAATTGCCATCACCACCAGCAGTTCGATGAGTGTGAATGCCCGGTCTTGCGACATAATCCATCATTCAACGCTTCCGAATCAATTAGTTTTATAAAAAAAATAATATTTACAGTCTATAAAAACTTATTCACAACCGACAACCGCGTTGCCTGCCGTCCCGGCAACGGTTAACGTTCCCGCGCATGGCGCAACTCATATTGTTCGACATTGACGGCACGCTCGTCCACACCGGCGGCGCGGGCATCAAGGCGTTTGCCAAAACGTTCGCCACCGAATTCAACGCCCACGATGGCGTCGAAAAGATCAATTTCGCCGGGCGAACGGACGTGAACCTGGTGCGTGAATTTTTCGGCCTGCACCGGATTGCCGCCACGCCCGAGAATTTCCGGCGATTCTTCGATCGTTATGTTTTCTGGCTGGATCAAACCGTGGCGCAAAACCACGGCGGCGCCTGTCACGGGGTGGAAAGGTTTATCGCCGATTTGCGGGCCCTGCCCAATCCACCGGCGCTCGGCCTGCTCACCGGTAATATCCGCCTCGGGGCGGAAATCAAATTACGCCGCTACGGTCTTTGGGATGTTTTTATGACCGGTGCCTTTGCCGACGATCATGAAGACCGCGATCACATTGCCGCGGCTGCGCTGGCGCGTGGCGGTCGCGTGCTCGGCCGGCCGTTGCGCGGTGACGACGTCGTCGTGGTCGGCGACACGCCGCACGACATCCGTTGCGGGCGATTTATAGGCGCAAAAGTACTGGCCGTGGCCACCGGCGGCGCCAAACTGGACGAACTCAAGAAACATCAACCTGATTGGGCGGTGGAAGATTTGACCCGGATCAGCGCGCGGGAAATTTGTTCAAGGTAGGGACATCCCGCCGGGATGTCCGCGGACGCCGCGGCGCGGCGTTCCTGCCAATCTAATGTCCGTGGCAATGTCCGCCGCAACAGCCACCCCCGCCGTTCCCGTTCCTGAATGACGGCGTGGAACGATCACTGGCGCCGGCTGCGGCGAAAGTGGAAAATTTCTTGGACAATTTTTGGGAACCGCAATGCGGACAGGTGGTGCCCTGCCAATCGCTGGAACGAACCAGAATTTCGCTGTCGCGCTCGCACTTTTCGCAATGAAATTCGTAAATCGGCATGACAACAAAGTATTCCAGCGCGCAAAAAATTCAAGCGCAGAGCGTAGGGGTCGAGGGCACGAGACTCCTTACGTCGTCTCCTGCACAATTATGGTGACAATTTTTCGCGGTGCGGCAGATGATCACGGTTCCAGCGGACCAGGGCGGCATCGCTGGTGTCGGCAAAGAGAAATTGGAGTGTCGGCGATTCGACGTGGCCGTCGCAAAACACCACGTTGGCGCTGCCTTGATGGCGGGCATAAGCTCTTTGGGTGCTCCCCAAATCATCTGTTACTTCATAGGTCCGCTCGAAAATCCAGACTCCATCTTTAATAATGTCGTTGCCTCCTATGAAACCGTCGCCAATTGCCATCATCTCGCTTGGATTGACAACCTCTGACTCACTTACCGGCGGTGCTGGCACGCGCGGTGGATCCCAAACATAATGTCCACCAAGCCCAAGTGAATTGGTGTCAGTCCGTGCACTCATACCATAAGCGTTGTAACCATAACCCTCATATCCTAGATCTTGGGGCCAGTCAGGTGGCTTGTTTCCAGCGGGACATTTCCAAACGCCCTCACTCGACCATGTGTGGAAGAGAACATGGTTCGCGGAATTTCCCGGCACCGAAAGTTCGGTGTACTGCAAGGCAGTCATCCACATCACTTTGTACTCAGGATAGGCACCGTGATAATAATTAGGATTGGAATACAAGGGATAAGCGCCATTGTCCCCAACGAATGCCTGTAATCCAATTCCCAACTGATGCAAGTTGTTGGCGCATTGGGTTCGTTGTGCTCTCACTTTGGCTTGGGAAATTGCCAAAAGCAGAAGCGCGGCCAGAATTCCAATGATGGCGATGGCCGTTAGAAGTTCGACCAGGGTGAACGCCAATCTGTCACGATGGCTTTGGTCAGGCATACCCAAGCCATACTTCATTTCGCCTTTTCTTTCAACGGCCAACAATTAGTCTTCCCCCATGACACAATTGCAACGCGCCATTGAAGAATCCGCCGCAACCCTGCGCGGGCTGTCCGCGCTCGAAGAGCCGCTGAACCGAGCGGCGCAGATGGTATTGCGTTGCCTGACCTCCGGCCACAAGGTGCTCACCTGCGGCAACGGCGGCAGCGCCTCGGACGCCACGCATCTGGCCACGGAATTTCTCTGCCGTTTTGTGGAAGACCGCCGGCCGTATCCGGCCATTTCCCTTACCGCCGACGGCGGGTTCCTGACCGCCGTTTGCAACGATTACGGCATCGACGAAATGTTCGCGCGCCAGGTCCGCGGTCTGGCCCAAAAAGGCGACGTGTTGATAGCGTTGACAACCAGCGGCAAATCCAAAAACGTGCTGCGCGCACTGGAAGAGGCCAAACGCAGCGGCATTGAAAGCATTTGTTTTCTGGGCCGTGACGGTGGTTTTACCAAAGACGTGGCGACCCTGGAACTGCTCGTGCCGGGCGACAAAACGGCGCGGATTCAGGAAGCGCACAAGCTGCTCATGCATGTGCTCTGCGAGATCGTGGAAGAAAAGTTGCCAAAGAAATAAGACACGGATTTCACGAATTAACACGGAACAATCTCCCTTTTTAAATCTGTGGAAATCCGTGCAATCCGTGTCTAAAAATAGTCCGGTTCGTACCGGTTCAATCGTTGGATGAGTCGGGATTAAGCGCGTGAAAGAGAATTATGATCCAAACGGCGCCCCACAAAAGAATTCCCAGGGAGCTAAACACAATTCCCCAAATCCAGTAAGGCCTGGCCGCATTCCAGGAATTTTTCTGCCGGACGCGAACCTTTCCCGAAATCATCAATGCGGCAACCGCAAAGGGGAACCCAACGAGCGGCAATAATCCCAACAGCCCGCATACAAAACATTCGAGCGAATTTTTTAGCGTCCGGATCCTGGCTTCGGTATCGGCGTTCATTTCGCTTCCGGTTTCACCGGCGATTCCACTATGGAAACAGTATTGGTCTGTGAAGCGTTCAGGCGCTCAATTTGCCGCTGCTCCACAAGCTTGATGTTCCGGTGCAAATAGAAAAGCGCTTTGCTGTTGGCGGTGGCCAGAATCACCATGATCGCCAGCAGTGTGATGAAAACCAAAACAACCGACCCCTTCTGTCGGTTGCGTTTGTGGAAATGAGAGGAAAGGATTTTCATGGCGCGGTTCGGGCCGCTTCAAATGTGAACTGCAGCGGCAAACGAGCTTCATGGCGGCGCGGTTTTAATTGCAGCTCCCAGCGCCACGCGTTGACCGATCCGCGCTTGTCCATCACCATTTGCGACGCCTTCACGGCGGTCAGCATTGGCTCCGCAAAGCCCGATGGCGCCGATTGGCGGCGGATTTCGCCGGCATTGAATTGGTAAAGGATTTCAGTGGTTCCGTGAGGGATTCGCAGAAGCTCGCCGGCAACCGTGGTCTCGACGGTGATTTCCCCCGTGGCACTGTGGATGTCCGCGCGCCAGCGTTCACCAGTGCGCAAGGCGGCGGTGATATCGTCCGTGGCATGGCGCAGGGCCTTTGAGTTATCCCAGTAAAGGTAGAATGTCGCCATGCCCAGTCCAACGATGACAGTGAACAAGGCAATGTACACCAGGCATTCCATCAGCATAATGCCAACTATGGCGCGGGCATGGGGGATGGATGGCGGCAGTTTCATTTAACGGTGATTTCGCGGATGACGGTCCCGATACCGCGCGGTTTGTCGGATTTCCATTCAAGTCGCAAATGTTTCCCGGTCTTGGTCAGCTGAAAATGACCGGGTGGCAGGCAAGCAGCAGCTTGGGCGTGAACCGTGTAAATCTGCGGGCCATCCGGGAAATTCCGCCATTCGCCGCCGGCCAGAATCTCCATTTCCCCGTCGACGATTTCCACGGCGACAGCGCGAGAATACTCAATCCGCAGCATTTGCCGTTCGCGAATGAATGAAAATGTCAGCGGCATGATGGCCACCGTGAAAATCGCCATGCCGACGATCAAGTCCATCATCAGAAAACCATGATCGCGTTTGAATGCTGACCGCAACGATTTTGAAGTTCCCGGGTTCATAGTGCCATTGCCGCCCGTAATATTGCGATCAGTGAGCCGAACACAGTTACCGCGACCAGACCCACCACCAATCCATTCAGTATGACCAGGCCGCTGGTGATCGCGTGAGCGGTGGCTTCCTCCTGCTGGAA
>Ga0070731_10002885_pt1 | contig 15892 bp, 13 predicted proteins | sample Coa_R1_2_FD_66448 | JGI IMG/M metagenome (GOLD analysis project Ga0070731, IMG submission 66448) | Surface soil microbial communities from Centralia Pennsylvania, which are recovering from an underground coalmine fire - Coalmine... | ecosystem: Environmental > Terrestrial > Soil > Unclassified ...
GTGCGGCACGTCAACCCTCCTCAGCAACCCACACTTCTATAACACACTTCTGTGTCTAAAGATTGATGAACAGCCGTTTTTCTGGCTGCGCAGCCGTGATGATGGCAAGGCGGCCGCCACTTGTCGTTCAAGGGGCGTGGCACGGAGGCAGCGCATGGTGGTCGTCCGCGGGCAATGGGTGGCATGGAACATCCAAGGCAGGGGCAAGTTCCGTGTGGTCCAAGTCTTCGAGTACACGCTTCATCTGCGGGATCAATTCTTTTAAGAGACCCATCCGCGCATCGACTTGTATGTTGCGAATGAATATCTCTTTCCGGAGCTGTCCGACTTCCTGTTGCGCGAGCTTGGCGGCCGCCTCCTCTTCTACGGCCTTGCGGATTCTTGCGTCCGCTTCCGTCATCTTTGCGGTGGCGGCGGTCATAAGGTTGTCGGCTTGCTCCTTTTCGGTCTTCGCTTTTTTGAGCTCGTTATCCGCTTCCCCCTTCTGTCTGTTTGCGTCAGACAGAAGTTTGTCCGCCGTCTCTCTTTCTGTCCGAGCCCTGTCCAGCTCGGACTGCGTTTGAGCTATTTTTGCGTTGGCATCACCCAGAAGCCTGTCGGCTTGTTCCTTTTCGGTCCGAGCCTTGTTCAGTTGGGAGTCTGCGTCCGTATTTTTTTGATTGGCTTCGCCCAGAAGTCTGGCCGCTTCTTGCTTGTCGGCTTCTGCTTTTTTCTCAGCATCCGAGGCCACCTTGATCCTACCCTCGGCCTCCTCACGCATACGCATGGCTTGAACGCGGCTATCCTCCGCTTCCCTCATTTTAGCGTCGGCGATGCTGGTTTCTTCAGCGATTCGGACTTCGGCGTCCTTAATCTTCTGCATTCTCGCGTCGGCCTCCTGATTCTTTGCGGTGGCTTCTGCCGCCTTGGCGTCAGCCTCCTGAATCCTGGCGTCTGCGTCCTGCTTCGCCCCAGCAGCCCGTGCCTCGGCATCCTGAGCCTCCTGAATTCTTGCTCCAGCTTGCGCCTCAGCGGCCTCCGCGTTCCGAATTCTCTCTTCGGTTTCGATCTTGATCTTTGCGGCGCTCGCGGCGGCACCGCCATCCGCGCAACACGGGGGCTCACCGCCGCAATGTCGTGACCTGTGTCTGCGGCTGTACGCGCTGAAACAACTGTCCGCCGTCCGATGGAAATCAAAACCTCTGTGCCTTGCCGCATGTGCGTCCGTCCAGAAGACGGTCATGGAGGCAAGGATCGCAACCGCAAAAAGCACCTGCAGGAGAACTGAGCGGTTGCCAGTCAATGCCTTCCATGCACCAAGAGTGCATGCACTTATCTTCGACTTCGTAGAGACGCTGCCGACGCAACGCGGACTCATTGGATGGCTCCTTATGACGCGGTTCGCGGCCGGCGCACGCGCGCAGACACACGACCATTCACGATTGCAACGCCGATCGCGTCCCAATCGCGAAGAGTTAGGCGGGCGTGTTAGCCGTTTGTTGAGCGCCAAAAATCGAGAGTGTGAGGCCCGCCGCTAGCCGACCGCCGCTCGTTCCCCCACGCGAAATTCGGCACGTCCGCGCCTCAAGAGCGGCTTACGTTGAGAGAGTAACGCCGGTTCAGTTGGCCGTGAAGGGTCTACCGGCGCAGCTTAATATTAGGATGCTGGCTCAAACCGCCGCCAGGAAGCTAAAGCTTTACCGGCCCATCCATCGTGACTTGCGACGGCGCGAATGCTTGGGCGAGCGCGTCAAGCCGGGAGCGGTCGCAAAACGCTGGGATCACGGTCTTGGCTTTGACATCGTGCGCCAAGGCGACAGCGTCGGCGAGGCGGGGATGGACGTTCCAGCGTAGAAAATGGGCGCGGCCGTTTTTGATGAGGCGGTCGGCAGGTGTATCGGGTGCCCGGTAGCCGGTGAAGACGATCGCGGGCGCGCCGGCGTGCTCCCACTGTTCGAGCAGCGATTTGCTCGCCCCGGAAGTGCCGTCGGCGGACGCCGCGAGCATGATACCTCGCGCCCCATCGATTGGCTTTGCGGTTGCCGCAAGCGCTTTCAAATCGTCATCCACACCGGAACGTACCGATGCCGTATCGGTCGTGCATAATTGCCGCAGCACCCGTCTCGTGGCGTCGTCGACGTAAATGTCGGTGCGGCCGTAGCGAAGAAATTCGAGCGCGATTTCAGGGCCGCGTCCGTTCGCCGGCACCGGCAGCAGCACCGGCCCGCGTTCGGCGAATGGCTCCAGAGCGCTCCAGCATTCTCCGATCGGCCGGTCGTAGTCGGCGTAGGAACAATCGACGAGCGCGATTGCCGCCGTTTTTGCTGGCGGATCGTAGGCGTAAAGAATCGATTCCTTCGACCAGTCGCCGGTGTAGAGAAGGCCGGCGCCGATGGCGAAGTGCAGCCACACTCCGCCCGGTGCGTGACCGTTGCGGCCGGTCGTCACTTCGATGCCGAGCACATCGCTCGTGCCGCTGATCGGCAGAGGCCGCACCTGAAGATCCTGGGGCAATCCGCGCGCCACGATTTCGGTCGCGTAAACCGGCGGATTACCAAGTTTTGCGAGGAGGGACAGGCCGCCGACGTGATCCTTGTGGCCGTGGCTGATTACCAGCGCATCGAGCGGGCCAACGTCGTCGACATCGGGCAGGAGACCTGAGGGTGGACCTTGGCCGAGGTCAAGCATCAGGCGCTTGCCGGCGGTTTCGACGACAAAGCAGGCCGGCCCTTTGCGTCCGACGCCGGATACCAAGCGCAATGTATGCGGTCCTGCGCTCACTATGTTTTGCTTCCCTGTTCCGTCGTTGCGCCGGAAGGCATCCGACATTGACAAGCCCAAGGCCTCTCCTTAATCAACCTGCCAATAAGGAACATCGCCATGAAGGTTCGTAACTCATTGAAATCCCTGCGCGGCAGGCACCGGGACAATCGCATCGTCCGGCGCAAAGGCCGCGTCTACGTCATCAATAAGACGCAGCGGCGCTTCAAGGCCCGCCAAGGCTAAGCGCCTCAGCGCGACCCTCATTCGAAGACCTCCAGGCCCGGTGGGTTTCTCGCGGGACGACCCTGCCTAATTGCGCCGCATTGTTCACGTCTCTTTGAGAACTTTCTAGTCTTGTTGTCCGGTGAGAGGCGAATAAGGTCGGCGCTATGGCTGCAGGATTGCGCGTTTCGGTACTCATCTCGGCTCTCGCCTTTACGGTATCGGCCGCTTTTCCGTCATGCGCCTCGGCACAGGAGCCGGGCGTACGCGGCGAGCACGATTGGACGCGGCCGCCCAGCGATCTCCCGAAGGTGGAGCGCGACGATCCAACCAACAATCTTGATATGCTGTTTTCCGCCTTGAAGATCGCGCCCGACGAGGCCAGTTCCAAGGCAATCGAGGAACGCATCTGGGCGCTGTGGTTGGTTTCGGGCAGCGACACCTGCAACTTGCTCATGGCGCGCGCCAAGGCCGCGACCGACGCCAAGGATTACGATCTGGCGCTGAAGCTTCTCGACGCCATCGTCACGATCAAACCGGATTACGTTGAAGGCTGGAACCGGCGCGCGACGCTCTACTACCTCAAAGACGATTATGCCCACGCGATCGTCGACATCAGCAAAGTCCTGACTTTGGAGCCACGCCATTTCGGGGCCCTGTCCGGCCTCGGACAGATGCTCCAGGAAATAGGCGACGACAAAGACGCGCTCGAAGCCTACCGCAAGGCGCTTGCCATCGATCCGCACCTCGAGCACGTCCCCGAGCTCGTCAAGACGCTGACCGACAAGGTCGAAGGGCGCGACATCTGATAGTCGCGCGGCCGTGGCCCGGATTACGCGGGGCGTAATCAACGGTTTGCGCGTGCCGCTCCGATTTTACTTCCCTTCTGCGCTCCGTGCTTCAACGACTCATGCAGCAGCCTCTGTCACTCACACAGGGAGCGTAGGACCGTTGCCCGATCCCAGATACATTGGCGCGTAATGACGGAGCAAAGCGCCATGACCTTGGAAGATGATAAACGCATCATCCGCGAACTGGTAGAAAACTGGGCGACGTGGCGTGACGCGCGGCTATGGGACAAATTTCGCACCGTCTGGCATCCCGACGGCCGGATGTGGGCAACCTGGTTCCAGGGCACGTACGAGGAATTCATCACGGCCAATGACGAGGGTTGGAAGCGCGGGGTGCGGATCTTACACTTTCTCGGCGGCAGCACGGTCGACGTCGCCGGCAATCGCGCGGTCGTGCAGACTAAGATGACGATTTCGCAGCGTGCTCCGGTCGATGGCGTGATCTGCGACGTGGTCTGCACCGGCCGCTTTTACGACTTCTTCGAAAAGCGCGACGGCCGCTGGGGCTTCGTCCTGCGTCGCCTCATTTATGAGAGGGACCGGCTCGATCCGGTCGACCCGTCGGCCGGACTTACGCTTGACCAGGAAGTGCTCAAGCGTTTCCCGGAAGGCTATCGGCATCTCGCCTATTTGCAGAGCAAGATCGGCTACAAGGTGAAGACTGACATGCCGGGGCTGGAGGGTCCTGATCTTGATGCGCTGTACGCGCAGGGCGCGCGCTGGCTGGATGGGAAGGCCCTCTGGGCTTGATCGTGACGGTTACACGTCGCCTCTGCCATCGCCCACAAATGCAATGCGCATCATGTTTGTGGCGCCGGGCGTGCCGAGCGGGACGCCGGCGACGATGATGATGCGCTGGCCGGCCTTGGCAAAGCCTTCCTTGAGGGCAAGGCGGCAGGCACGTTCGACCATATCGTCCTGATCGTGGGCGTCTTCGGCAATCACGGTGTGGATGCCCCAGACCACCGATAGTTTTCGCCCGGCGGTGACGATCGGCGAGATGGCGATGATGGGACATTGCGGCCGTTCGCGTGCAACCCGCAAGCCGGTCGAGCCCGATGAGGTCCAGCAGACAATGGCGGAGAGGTCGAGCGTTTCGGCAACTTGCCGCGCCGCCGCCGCGATGGCGTCAGCGCCGGTCGCTTCGGGCTCGGTGTGCAGCAGGTGCAACGATGACAGGTAGATCGTATCCTTTTCGACCTGTTCGGCGATCCGGTTCATCGTCGCCACGGCTTCCACCGGATACTGACCGGCGGCCGACTCGGCCGACAGCATGACCGCATCGGCGCCGTCGAATATGGCGGTGGCGACGTCGGAGACTTCGGCCCGCGTCGGCACCGGGCTCGCGATCATGGATTCGAGCATTTGCGTCGCGACGACAACGGGCTTGCCGGCGCGGCGGCAGGCGCGCGTCATGTCCTTTTGCACGCCCGGTACTTTCTCCAGCGGCATCTCCACGCCGAGATCACCGCGAGCGACCATCAGCGCATCGGCGAGATCGAGGATATCGTCAAGACGGGCTACCGCTTGCGGCTTCTCGATCTTTGCCATCACGGCGGCGCGCCCGCGCGTGATTTTCTTTGCTTCGGCCACGTCCTCTGAACGCTGAATGAACGACAGCGCGATCCAATCGACCCCGGCGTCGAGCGCGGCTTCAAGGTCGGCGATATCCTTTGCCGTCAGCGCCGCCAACGGAATGACAGTGTCCGGCAGGCTGACGCCCTTGCGGTTGGACATTTTGCCGCCGACTTCGACGCGCGCCACGATCCGCTGCGGCCCTGTTTCGGTGGCTTGCAGGCGCAGCTTGCCGTCGTCGATCAGCAGCGTGTCGCCGGGTTTTATGGCGGCGAAAATTTCCAGGTGCGGCAGGCTTACGCGCGTGGCGTCGCCCGGGGTTGGATCGGTGTCGAAGACAAAATCCTGGCCCCTATCGATCTCGGCTGCGTCATTCTTGAACGCTCCGAGCCGCAGCTTTGGTCCCTGCAGATCGACGAGGATTCCGATCGGCCGGCTGTGTTCCGACTCGATCGCGCGGATTGTGGCCACCAGTTCGCGCATCCGATCGTGGCTGGTGTGGCTCATATTGACGCGAAAGACGTCCGCTCCGGCTTGGAACAGACGGTTGATCGTCGTGCGGTCGCTGGATGCCGGCCCGAGCGTCGCCACGACTTTAGTCCGCCGCTGTCGCCTCATTTTTTGGTTCCGGCTGGCGCTCCTGGCATCGGTGCGACGCTAGCCGGCGGGATCGCGTTCAGTGAATTGTCCAAAGGTTTAGCCGCCTGACGTTCGTTTGATTCAGTCAACTGCACGGTCCACGATTTCTGCTGGCCGGTATCGACCTCGAAAAAGCCGGTGCGGTCGAAACCATGGGCGAGGCAATCGCTGATGCCGCGGATCGTGAATTCTTTGTCGCGCGTGCACATATAGGCTTGTCCTAGCCATTCGCCGCCGCGATCATAGTCGATTGCGTAGACATAGTAATAACGCGCGACCAGATCGCCCTTGATGATGGTCTCACAGGACCGTGACGGGAGATTCCACCACCCTTCGGTCGTCCAGCCTTGAGCGTCCTTGTAACCAACAGCGGCACCAACGCGGCTGCCCGTGTTGTTGCAGAGGCGGAAATCAGCGGCGGCTGAACTGGCCGATGCGGCGAGCGCCGACAAGGCGATTGCGCTCAGCAACAGCGCGCTCAATATCAATCTCGAATAGGTCCCCTGCCTCATTATCAGACCAGCTACCACGCTAACTGGATGGCCTGTCAACGGTGATGGCGCGGAAGTCGGTCACGTTCGTAAACGTCGGGCCGGGCTTGAACAGATCGCCGATGCCATTGAAAAACCCCGTGGAATCGTTTTCTGCGAGAAACGCGGCGGGATCGAGGCCGGCGGCCCGGGCGCGACTTACTGTCGTCTCGTCGACAAAGGCCCCGGCGGGGTCGTCCGGGCGCCCGCTGCCGCCGTCGGTTCCATCCGTGTCGGCAGCAAGGGCTGCAACGCCCTTGGCCCGGTCGAGATGGATGGCAAGGGCCAGCGCATACTCCTGATTGGGGCCGCCCTTTCCGTGACCGCGTAGAGTCACGGTGAGTTCGCCGCCTGAAAGGATGGCGACGCGGCGGCCCTGGGCCGCCAGCGCGCGGGCGAGCCGTGCGTGTTCGGCGGCGACCTCACGCGCTTCGCCCTGCAGGCGGTCACCCAGGATCACGCATTCGTAGCCGGCCGCTTCCGCGCGAGCTTGCGCGGCGCGCAGGGCGTCGGCGGGACGAGCGACGATCTTGTAGCTTGTCGCGGCGAAGAAAGCCGCGCCCGGCTTGGGCGATTCATTGGCCGGATTGGCTAACGCCTGCGTGACCGCGCCGGGCACGTCGAGCCGGTATTTGCCGATGATCGCGCGCGCGTCGGCGAGCGTGGTCGGATCGGGCACCGTCGGTCCGGAACCGATGACCGCAGGATCGTCGCCGGGCACGTCGGAGATTGCGAGCGTGACGACATCTGCAGGCTGCGCATGTCGGGCGAGGCGTCCGCCCTTGATGCGTGAAAGATGTTTGCGCACGGTGTTGATCTCGCCAATGTTGGCGCCGCTGCGCAACAATGCGCGCGTCACCGCCTGCTTCTCCGCGAGTGTTAGGCTGTTCGCTGGCGCAATCCAGTTGGCTGAAGCGCCGCCGGAAAGAAGCACGACGACCAGGTCACCCGCGCGGGCCGCATCGGCGAGCGCCAGTGCACGCTCGGTGCCGTCCACGCCGGCTTGGTCCGGCACCGGATGGCCGGCCTCGATCACTGCAATTCGTTGGGTGGGTCGCCCATAACCGTGGCGGGTCACCGCCACGCCGGTGAGACGCTCCTCGACGATCTTCCGTTCCGCCATCTGTGCCAAGTAGTGCTGCTCCGCCACTTCGGTCATCGAGCCTGCCGCCTTGCCGGCGGCCAGAATGACCAGCCGCCGGCTGGACGGAAATTCCGGTAGATTTGCCGGCAGGCACTGCGAAGGATGGGCCGCCCCGACCGCGGTTCGAAACAGCGATTCGAGCAAGTCCCGCGCGGGTATGGCCATGGGGTTCCGAGGTTTCGCACTATGGAAAGAGGAAGGGGCCGTCTCTATGTTGGGTACCAATTAGTCCGCGGAGGAGATTATGGCTACCGACGAAAAGACCCGGACCGAGCTTGAGGCCGCCGTATACCGTCGCTTGGTCGAGCACCTGCGCTCCCGTACCGACCTGCAGAATATCGATTTGATGAACCTCGCCGGGTTCTGCCGCAACTGCCTGTCCAATTGGATGAAGGATGCAGCCGACGCCAAAGGCTTGCCGATGACCAAGGACGAGAGCCGCGAGATCGTCTACGGGATGCCCTACGACGAATGGCGCGCCAAGTTCCAGAAGGAAGCTACCGCGCAGCAAACGGCGGCATTCGAGAAGGCACAATCAAGCCAGAAGCACTGAGTTTCGGGCCGTCCACGGCTTCGTGCTGTGTGTTGGTGTGGATGAGGCCGCTCACGCCTTGACGAAAAGCGTCACGCTTTCGAATGGTCACCGCTCCCGTCATCGCGAGGAGTGCTTGATGGCCAATGCTTCCGTCAAAGACGACCAACCCGCTCGCCGTTTTGCCAAGGACCAGCTCAAGGCGTTCGTGGAACGCGTGGAAAGGCTTGAAGAGGAAAAGAAAACGATCGCCGACGACATTCGCGACGTCTACGCCGAAGCCAAGGTCAACGGCTACGACATCAAGGCTTTGCGGTCGGTGGTGCGGTTGCGCAAGATCGACATCAATGAGCGCCGGGAGCAAGAGGCCATTTTGGAGACCTACCTGCATGCGCTCGGCATGCTGGCCTGAGCAGCTCAGCGCAGCGCGCTGGTGTGCGTCTGATACGTTATGGTCGGCACAAAGACGATCGCGCTGCCGCTGAAGCGGTCCGCCGTCATGCCCGGGCTGGGTTCCGAGGTAAACGTCATCATCACCGAACTTTTCGGACGTTCCACGAGCGCCGCCAGGGAGCGGAAGTCCTCCGCGCCGAGCATCAGCGTGGTGAGGTAGCTGCCGAGATTGGGCGATAGCAAAAGGGCACGCAGCCACGGATCGTCGGGCTCCGTACTGGGAGCCGACGATGGGGAAGACGGCGCCGGCGCGAGTGGGGCCAGGATGGTTGAGGTTGCCTGATCGGCGTCGCGCTTCATCGCGATCGTCGTCCCAACCGGCGGTGACGGTAGCGGCAGGTGCGCCTGGATATCTTTCGGTGGTTCGGCCTTTGTCGGTTGGCTCGGCGGGCCACTTGTTGGAGCGGGTGGAAGAACAGGCGCATTGGGCTCGGGCTGCGCCGCGTAGGCGAGTGCGAGATCGGTTGGCACGCGATCCCGGGGTGCGCCGGCGAAAGCTTTGAACGCGCTGGTGATGTCGGGGAATGTGCTTGCGGCGGCCTTGTGGCTTGGTCCATTGGCGCTCGGTGTGCTCGCGGGTTGCGCAGCCACCTGGCCGTCTGGCAGACCTTGCCAATAGCCGCGTGCCACGATGACCTGGTTCGGAGTCAGGCCTGCAACGCGTTGCGGCGCCTCGGCAGCCGGCGTCTCCTGCAAAGATGCGGTGTGATAGAGCGAGGGCTTGTCCGCCGCATTGGCGACTTGGGTAGCGGCTTCTCTCTTGCGAGCGGCAAGGCGCTCAAGTGCGGCGGCCAACGCGTCGGCCGGTGGTGTGTCGGTTGACGAAACGACTGGCGCTGCGGCTGCGGCCGCATCCGCCGCCTCGTCCGGATCCTCCTCGTCAGTCTGCTCCGTCTTTGCCATCAGCTCAGACAGCACTTTGACGCCCCGATGCTCGTCGCGTGCCATTTCAATCGCGGCCGGCAGGTCTTCGCCCCGCTTCTTGATATCGGCAAGCGCCAATTCGTAGCCGGGTAGCGGTCGCCCGTCGGCCGGAATGTACGCAGTGCGGCCGGTCGGAAACACGCGCAAGAGTTCGTTGCGCGTCATGCGCGGCCACATGCGCACGCCCCCTGTATCCATGTGCACGAACGGCGACCCGGAAGACGGATAGAAACCGACGCCACCGCGCTGCAGCCGCAAGCCGATGACGCGAAGGTCTTCGAGCGACACGCCCGGAATGTAGAAGTCCATGGCGTGGCCGAGCATGTGCTGGCTAAAGCGGGCAACGCCGCTGCTGCGGCGGCGCAGCATCGCGTTGGTTTCCGGCGAGCGGTAGCCGCAAACGACCCAGATCGGTTGTTTCGATCCGGTCTCGCGCTGAACCTCCCACACCAAGTCGATCAGCTGCGGATCCATGCGGATGACTTTGTTGCGGCGCCAGTCGCGCAGCAGCCAATTGATTTTATCGAGCGCCGCCTCGTCGTAGCGTCCGTTGCGCTTGTAGGTGATGGTTAAGTCTTCGTTGGTGTGAATGTGATGCAAGGAAATGGTTCGCGTCTCGCCCTCGGCGATCGCGTTCTGCAAAGCCTTCGAGCCGCAGAAGAAGATCAACAGCACGAGAGCGCACGAGTAACCCGCGCCTGCAGCGGAGAGTCGACAAGTGTTCGGGCGCACGTGACCGAAGGGCACTGGCGAACTCGCATCCGTGCGTCAGCGTCATGACCCTCCGCGTCGCTGCGGCGAGTAACGCTAACGGATTGCTAATTTGGGCAAAGGGTAAACGCGAACTTACAGCCACCCTCGACCCCCGACCCCAATAGGGCTAAAGGCGCAGTGTGGCAAAAAATGGCCGATTTCCCCGGCTCTTAGCGCCATTGGAAACGGCACGGTCGGGCAAGGAAACTCCGGTAATTCCCTGAATTTACTGGAAATTTACCTTGTCACTGGGCGACGGTACTTTGCGCGCGGGTCAACTTACGTCGCGCGGCTGGCCTTTGCGGCGGCGGCTGCGGAGCGGAAAAGCCGCCAAACAAACGAGCGAAGAACCCGCCGCCATTGTTGCCGCCCGGAGCATAGCCGCGCGGTCCACCGCCCCAGAGCGACGTACTGTCGGGCACCGCCATGACCTGGCGGTGGCTGGCGTCTATCCTGCGCTCGACGGGGATGTCGGCGATCTTGCGCTCTGGCCCGTTCATCAACGCCAGCAATTCCCGGTCGCGGCCATAAATGTCTTCGCGGAATTCGAGCTTGCCGTCGCCGTCGACAAATGCGGTCTGGTAGGTCAGGTGCACGGGAATGAAGGTCGGGAAATCAATGTTGATCTCGCTCGGACCGTACATCTGTTTGATGCGCTCGATCGTGTAGTGGTCGCCTGGGCGCACCAGAGACAACAGCACTTCGGCATATTTTGGCGGATCAAGCACGCGCATGCAGCCGTGGCTGTACGCGCGCTTCTCGTAAGCGAACATGTACTTGTCCGGCGTATCGTGTTGATACACCAAAAACTTGTTCGGGAAATTAAAGCGGATGCGGCCAAGCGCGTTCCCGTCCCCGGGCGGCTGCCAAATGCTCACGGTGCCGTCTTGCGCACGGTCGACCCTGAGGCCCATGCGCTCCATCACGGTCGGGTCCTGCGCCATGGCCGGCAGGTATTCGTTGTTCACGATCGACGGCGGCACGTGCCAGGTCGGATTGATGGTGATGAACTTCATCATCGCGGTCATGATCGGCGTCGGCATGGCGGGCTTACCGTCGACGATCTTCGTCTTCCAGACCTGCTGACCATCGTTCATCACGCGCAGTGTGTAGTCGGGAAGATTGACGATGACGTAGGTCTTGCCGAGGTCGTGGGGCATCCAGCGCCAGCGCTCCATGTTGGCGAGGATGGTCTCGGTTACATGCGTTGGCCGCGGCCCGTTGAGAGCGTCGACTGTTTGGGGCGTCAGCGTGCCGGTCTGCTTGAGGTCGTGCTCCTTCTGGAATTTCTTGACCGCTTCGGCCAACGCCTTGTCGAAAGTGTTGCCGTCACCTTGGATGCCAAGCCGTTCGCGCAGTTGCGGCACCCGGTCGTCCTGATCACCAACTTTGAGCGCAGGTCCGCTCGAGATTCCCGGCTTGGTCCCGTCAGCCTTACCGGCGCGGATTTCAGCAAGCTTCGCCTTGAGTGCAACGTACCCCGGCGCGTGCGGCTCGAAGGAGTCGAGCGCCCCGCCCACGTCCGCGGCGTTAGCCATCGCCGAAAGAACGCTCGCCGGCTCCGGGGCTTTCTGATCGTAGCTGATGTCGCCGCTTACGCGCGACCAGGCGATCCGACCGATCGAGGCGTGGCGTGCATAGGTGACGACCGACATCGTCAGTCGCAGTTCCGCTTCGGCGAGCGGCGCGGGATCGGTCAATGACTTAAAATCTGGCACCGGGTACTCGGCGGGCTCAAGACCATCCGCGTCTACGTGGGCGAGATATTTGATTGCGGCCGTGGCGCGGTCATTGGCCTGACCGTCGCTGATCCAAAGCGGCGCATAGTTGCGGCCTGAATAGAAAGCTTCGATCTCCGTACGCTGAGGCTTGCCACCGAGCAGGTGGTCGAACTTGCCGCTGGCGAGTTGGCGCAATTGATCCGCGATGGATGCATCGACGGTTTCGGTTGCAGGCGCCGGTGCAGGCGAAGCGGCCTGCTCGGGTAGCGGTGCGGGCGACGCTGCCGGCGCGTCAGTCGACGGCACCGAAGCGCTACTGCCTTTGTTGGTTTGGTTTGCTGCCGCTGGCGTATCCTTCGCCGCGCCCGGAGCACTCACAGCAGTGCCGGCGTCGGGCGTTGCCGTCGACTGCGCGAGCGCAGCTGCCCCAGCCGACAGCATGAGCGCGACGGCGGTCGAGGCAAGTAAACCGTGAAGGCGGACGCCGGACATTGCAGTTTTCTCCAGTTATCACTCCAGCTTCCCCCGGGATCCTACGAGACGCCCCAAGATCCTCACCGTTGGGGGAAGGTCTCCCCCAAAAGTGTCATCGCTGCGGACGGAAGCCTAGCCCCAACATTACGCGAGGCAGCGAAGCATGTCCTGCGCACGGACCTCACACTTGTGTGTAATTCAGGCGATTTTCCTTGGCTGTCGCTCTCCGGCAACGCCGTTTTCATCGGTTTCGCCCTGCTCGCTATCCAGCCCAAGCGATTCAAGCTTGCGATAGAGGGTCGAACGACCGATTCGCAATCGCCGCGCCACCTCCGACATCTGTCCCCGGTAGTGCGTAATTGCATACCTGATAAGCTCGGCTTCGACTTCCTCAAGCGGCCGTACTTCACCTGCCTCGTCGAGGAGCGCCAGCGCATCGAGGAGCGTCGAGGATTGCGCGGCCATGAGACGGTCCGTGGGAGAGAGTTCGGCCGCGTCATCTTCGCCGGGGCCGGTATCGGGTGGCGCCCCCAGGTTATCGGACTCGATATCCTGAGCCTGCTCCTCGCGCGGAATTGTAGAGGGCGATTGGACTGCACTCTGGCTCGGAACCTGCGCCGCGATCTGGGGAAACTCATCCGGTCCAAGGCTGTCGCCGTCGGCCAGCACGACGGCGCGAAACAGTGCGTTCTCAAGCTGACGAATGTTGCCCGGCCATGGGAACGCCGCGAGCAGCCGTAACGCTTCGGGCGTAACGAGGCGAATGCGTTTGCCTTCTTCGGCGGAAAAGCGAGCGAGGAAATGCCGCGCCAGTGCCGGGATGTCTGCCGGTCGTTCGCGCAGCGGGGGCACCGTGATGGGAAAGACGTGGAGGCGGTAGAACAAATCTTCGCGGAAGCGGCCTGACTTCGCGTCGGCGAGCAGATCGCGATTGGTTGCCGAGACGATGCGCGCATCCACTTTGACCGACTTGCGCGCACCGACCGGCTCGACCTCGCCCTCCTGAATGGCGCGAAGGAGCTTTACTTGCGCGGCTGCCGGCAGTTCGCCGACCTCGTCGAGAAATAATGTGCCACCCGAGGCCTCGACGAACTTGCCGACATGGCGCTCAGTGGCGCCGGTGAACGATCCCTTCTCGTGCCCGAACAGGATCGACTCCACGAGATTCTCTGGCATGGCGCCGCAATTGACCGCGACGAACGGTTTGGCCCGGCGCTCGCCCGAGCCATGGATGGCGCGTGCGATCAGCTCTTTGCCGACGCCGGACTCGCCCGAGATGAGCACCGCGATGGTGGAGGCCGCCGCCTTCTCCCCCATGCGGATAACGGCGTGCATGTTGGTGCTCTTGGTAATGATGTCGGCAAAGCCGAGCGTGCCGGTGCGGCTGTGCTTCATGCGCGCCAGCTCGCCTTCGAGCGCGCTGGTATTGAGCGCATTGTGCAAGCTGACTTGCAGGCGCTCGACGCCGACCGGCTTCACCACGAAGTCCACCGCCCCCGCACGCATGGCCGAGACCACGTTATCAATGCCGCCGTGCGCGGTCTGTACGATCACCGGCACCTTGATGCCGGATTCGCGCAATCGCGCCAGGACGCCGAGCCCGTCGAGGTTCGGCATGACGAGATCAAGGATCATGCAGTCGATCCGATCGGCCTCCGGGCCCGACAGCAGTGCAAGCGCGGCTTCGCCGTTGTCGAGGACCATCGCCTCGTAGCCAGATTTTTGCAGCATGCCCTCGAGCAGGCGGCGTTGTACTGGATCGTCATCGACGATGAGGATCGACATCTTCCTGTCCCTTGGCGGCTTTCTTTTGCTTGGTGCTGTCCCGTTTCGGGGCAATTTCGCCCGCCGAGGCTTAAGGGGGTGTTAAGCGCCGGCCTTCCGGCGTCGAACGTGGATTGGCCCAGTTGCGCCTGTTTCAGGGGTGCGTGACGCATCTCAAAAAAAGCGTCGTCAGGCGTTGTTTGGCGCAACGCGCGATCACAGACGATGTTGGTGTCCGAAGAGACTGTGTCTTTGAAGAGTGGCGGGAGCCGATGCCGATTATGGCGCTGCCTTACGGCAGCCCCAGTGCTGCGCCACATGATCCGCGGTGAGGAGCGCCAAACGCATGCCCCGTTCGACAAAATTGACCAAGAGGTCGACCGTCCGACCGATGAAACCCGTTGCGCGCAAGTCACCGCTCGGCACTCTCCCCGAGTGGAATCTCGCCGACCTCTACGCTGGGCTCGACGATCCTGCGGTCAAGCACGACCTCGATCGCGCCGACGCCGAGTGCCTCGCGTTCGAAGAGGCCTACAAGGGCACGCTCGCCGCGATGGCGGCTTCGCCCCAGGCCGGCGCCGCGCTCGCGGAGGCGGTGCGGCGCTATGAGGCAATCGACGATCTCATTGGCCGGCTCGGCTCCTATGCCGGGCTATTGCACGCCGGCGACACGGTCGATCCAGCGCGGACCAAATTTTATGGCGACGTACAGGAGCGGCTCACAACAGCGTCCACGCATCTTCTGTTTTTCACGCTCGAACTCAACCGCATCGACGACGCTTTGCTCGAAGCCGCGATGGCCGATCCGGCGCTCGGTCATTACCGGCCATGGCTTGACGATGTGCGGCGCTACAAGCCCTATCAGCTCGAGGATCGTGTCGAGCAGCTTTTTCACGAAAAGTCGGTGACGGGTCATTCGGTTTGGAACCGGCTGTTCGATTCGACCATCGCCAACCTGCGCTTCAAGGTGCACGGCAAATCGCTCGCCATCGAGCCGACGCTCAGTCTGCTTCAGGACCGCGCGGCGGAAAAGCGCAAGGCGGCCGCGGAGGCATTGGCGCACACCTTCAAACAGAACCTGCAGCAGTTCGCGCTTGTCACCAACACTCTCGCTAAGGACAAAGAGATTTCCGACCGCTGGCGTGGTTTTGCCGACATCGCCGATGCGCGTCATTTGGACAATCGGGTCGAGCGCGAAGTGGTCGACGCGATGGTCGCCGCCGTGCGCGCCGCCTATCCGCGTCTGTCACACCGCTATTATGCGTTGAAGGCGAAATGGTTCGGCAAAAAACGGCTGCCGCACTGGGACCGCAACGCGCCGCTGCCGCAGGTGGCGCAGCGCACGGTCGGCTGGGCCGAGGCCATGGACACGGTGCTCACCGCCTACGGCGCGTTCTCGCCGAAGATGGCGGCGATCGCCGAGCAATTTTTCAAAAAAAGTTGGATCGATGCGCCGGTGCGGGTCGGCAAGGCGCCGGGCGCGTTTGCCCATCCGACCGTGCCGTCAGCGCACCCTTATGTGCTGCTCAATTATCAGGGCAAGCCGCGCGACGTGATGACGCTCGCCC
>Ga0070731_10002886_pt1 | contig 15889 bp, 16 predicted proteins | sample Coa_R1_2_FD_66448 | JGI IMG/M metagenome (GOLD analysis project Ga0070731, IMG submission 66448) | Surface soil microbial communities from Centralia Pennsylvania, which are recovering from an underground coalmine fire - Coalmine... | ecosystem: Environmental > Terrestrial > Soil > Unclassified ...
CGAGGGCGTGGCCGACAACCGACCGCGCGAGCGGCTGCCGCTCGAGAATGGTCAGTACGCGGTGATGGCATGCGTCGACCGGGGCCTCGGTTATGCGGGGCTGAAGACGTACGCCTGGACGCCCGCCGTCACTGCGTTCGTGGTCGTCCTGTTCGCGCTCGAAGGTCGGCTCGAGGCGGTGATCGAGGCGGACAAGCTCGGTCAGCTGCGCACCGGAGCAGCCTCGGCGGTCGCGGCGACGAGACTCGCCCGGCCGGGCGCGTCCAGCCTGGGCGTGATCGGCTGCGGGTGGCAGGCGCAGTCCCAGGTCGCGTGCCTGCGGGCGGCACTGCCCGAGCTTGCTCGGGTCGTCGTCTATTGCCGGACACGCGAGCGACTCGAGGCGTTCTGCAGCGAGTTCGGGTGCGAGCCGGCCGAGTCGCCGCGCGACGCGGCCGAGCAGGACGTCGTCGTGACGGTGACGACGTCGCGCGATCCGGTGCTGCGCGGCGAGTGGTTGCGCGACGGCGCGCTGGTGTGCGCCGTCGGCGCGAACGACGCGTCACGGCGGGAGCTCGACAACGTCGTGCTCGAGCGCGCCGCGTTCGTCTGCTGCGACTCGCGCGAGCAGGCCCGCCGCGAGTCGGGCGACCTGATCGAGCCGATCGAGCGCGGCGTGCTCGACTGGCTGGAGGTCTACGAGCTACAGGACGTCGTCGCGGGCCGTCTAGAGGGCCGCGCCGCGCCCGACGATATCGTCGTCTTCAAATCGAATGGGCTTGCCGCCTGAGATCTCGCGGCTGGGGCACGCGTCGTCGAGCTGGCGCGCGAGCGCGGCGCTGGCTCAGAGGTCTAGGCGCAAGGAGGCGATCACGTCGGCGCCGATCGCGTGCACGACCTCGGGTCGCTCGAGCATACGCCGCACCTGATCGTCGCTGAGGTTGTTCTTCACGTGCGGGTCGTCGAGCACCTCGGCGATCGGGCGCCCCCGATGATGCTCGCGGATCACGTACTCGGCGATCAGCTCTTCCTTCTGGGAGCGCGCAAAGAGGAACGCGAACGGGCTGCGAAGAATGTCGCGGGCCCGGGCCACGCGGCGATTGTATAGTCCGGCCCGTGAAGGCTCGGTCGTCGCTAGGACGACTCGCCGAACGGCTGATCGAGGGGCGCGACGACGCTGGCCGTGCCGAACGGATCGTGGTCTGGATCGAACGGCGGCCCGGCGCCGTGTGGGCGGTCGGGCGGATGGTCAACCCGCAGCACCGAGCCGCGTCCGAGCCGCGCACCGACGACTTCCTGTGGGAGGGCTACGAGCTCGACGACGCGCTCGAGGCGGCGAACTCGACGCTCGAGGACGACTGCGTCGTCTCCGAGGGCGACGGCTCGACCGCGAAGGTGAAGCCGTTCCGCCGCGAAGAGCTGCTCGAGCCGCTCGAGCGGTTCTTCTTCGGCCGTTAGAACTTCGTCACGCTTTCGTTACGTTCTCCGCGGTTGCACATGGGTACACATGTGCCGGCCCATCGCACGTTGAGGTAGTTGCAACGCCGGTCGCGGGCGCTCCGGCCGGTTCAGCCGCCGGCGGGCCACTCCAGATTCGCGTCCGGGATTGGGTCGCCATGGGGGTCGTGGGTCGGATAGCCGAGGGCGCTGTCGATCCGGGCCTCGAGCTCCTCGGAGATCACGTGCTCGAGCCGGTCGGCTTCGTCGTGCACGTTGGCGACGTCGACGCCGAGCGTCTCCGCGAGGTAGAGCTCGAGCAGCCGGTGGTGGCGGATAACCTCGATCGCGACGCGCTCCCCAGCGTCGGTGAGTCGCGCGCCTCTGTAGGGCTCGCGCTCGATCAGATCGAGCGCGGCGAGCTTCTTCACCATCGCGGACGCGGACGCGGCAGAAACGCCCTGATCGCGTGCCACGGCCGTGATCGTGACTCGGCCACCTCCGCCCTGCAGCTTGTAGATGCCCTTCAGGTAGTCCTGGATCGACTCGGACAGCGGGGCCCGGCTCACGTTCCGATGCTAGCTTGGCCCGGGTGCGGATCCGCGTCGGCCACAGCGCCGATCCAGACGACGCGTTCATGTTCTGGGCGCTCGACGCCGGGCGCGTCGACCGGCGCGGCCTCGAGTTCGAGCAGGTCGTCTCCGACATCCAGACGTTGAACGAGTGGGCGCTCGAAGGCCGGCTGGAGGTGACCGCGATCTCCCTCGGCGCGTACCCGCACGTCGCCGAACGCTATGTACTGCTTCCGCACGGCGCTTCGATCGGCCGCGGCTACGGGCCGATCGTCGTCGCCAGGTCGCCGCTCGACCTGGAAGATCTGCGCGAGCTCGAGATCGTGATCCCGGGACGCCTCACGACGGCGTACCTCGTGCTCCGGCTCGCGCTCGGCGACGGGGTGCGTGTGCGCGAGCTCCCGTTCGACCGCATCCTCGACGAGGTGCGCTCGGGCCGGGCGGACGTCGGGCTCCTGATCCACGAGGGCCAGCTCACGTACAGAGCGGCCGGGCTCGAGAAGGTGCTCGACCTCGGGGAGTGGTGGTTGCTCGAGACCGGGTTGCCGTTGCCGCTCGGCGCGAACGTCGCGCGCCGGGATCTCGGCGCGCGGCTCGGCGACGTCTCGGCAGTGCTCGGCGATGCCATCCGCACCGGCCTCGCGCACCGGGCCGAGGCGCTCGCGTATGCGCAGCGCTTCGGCCGCGGGATCGATGCCGAGACGAACGACCGCTTCGTTGCGATGTACGTCAACGACTTCACGTGCGACTACGGTGACGAGGGCCGCAGCGCCGTGACGGAGCTGTTGCGTCGCGCGGGCACGGGCGTCCAGGCGCAATTCGTTGGCTGAAGCGGTGGTGCTCAGCGCCGTCCGCAGCCCGGTCGGGCGGCGCGACGGGGGGCTGGCCGGCGCGCGTCCCGACGACCTGGCGGCCGAATTGATCCGCGTCGCGGTCGAGCGGGCCGGCGTCGACCCCGGCGAGATCGAGGACGTGTGGTTCGGCTGCGCCAATCAGGCGGGCGAGGACAGCCGCAACGTCGCGCGAAACGCCGCGCTCCTTGCCGGCCTGCCCGAGTCCGTCGCAGGCGTGACCGTGAATCGGCTCTGCGCGTCGGGGCTGACGGCGGTCGTCGGTGCCTGCCACGCGATCGTCGCGGGCGACGGCGACCTCTTCGTCGCCGGCGGCGTCGAGTCGATGACGCGCGCGCCCTACGTCCGCTCGCGCTCGGGCTCGGACGAATGCGACACGCAGCTCGGCTGGCGCTTTCCGAACCCGCGTATCGCGGAGCGGTTCGGGCTCGAGTCGATGGGCGAGACCGGCGAGAACGTCGCCGACCGGTTCCGCGTTTCGCGCGAGGACCAGGACGCGTTCGCGCTTCGTTCGCATCGGCGCTGGGCGGCTGCGGCCGACGCGGGCCGTTTCGACGACGAGCTCGTTCCGGTCGGCGATCTTCGCCATGACGAGCACCCGCGGCGTGACACGTCGGCCGAGAGGCTCGCCGCGCTCGCGCCGGTCTTCCGCGCCGGCGGCACCGTCACCGCCGGCAACTCCTCCGGGGTGAACGACGGTGCCGCCGCGGTCGTGATCGCGTCCGGGGAGCGCGCGGCCAAGCTGGGGATCGAGCCGCTCGCCCGCTTCGTCGGCTCGGCAGTCGCCGGCGTCGAGCCGAGGGTGATGGGGATCGGCCCTGTACCGGCCGTGCAGAAGCTCCTCGCGCGAACCGGCATCGGGCTCGACGAGGTCGATCTCGTCGAACTCAACGAAGCGTTCGCGTCGCAGGCGCTCGCGGTGATCCGCGAGCTCGGCCTCGACGAGGAGAAGGTGAACGTGAACGGCGGCGCAATCGCGCTCGGCCACCCGCTCGGGATGAGCGGTGCGCGGCTCGTCGTCACGCTCCTGCACGAGCTGCACCGGCGTGGCGGCCGCTTCGGGCTCGCCACGCTCTGCGTCGGTATCGGTCAGGGTCAGGCCGTGCTGTTCGAGCGTGGCTAGCGCTCGACGGGCGACGCAGGGTCGCTGGCCCACTCCGCCCAACCCCGTAGTAGACGGAAACGTCGGCGAAGCCGAGCACATGCACAAGCGCGAACCAGGCCTGGCTTGCGCGGTTGGCGATCGTGCGGTACGTGACCACCCGACGGTCGCCTGTGATCCCGCGTCGGCGCAGGGCGGCGCACATCTCCGTGCCCGGCAGTTTGACCGCGCCGGGCACGTGGTCTACGCGCCCGTGCTCCTCGGGGGCGCCTGACGGCCAAAAGCAAGTTCTCGACCGACCGCCCCACTCGTCGCGTGGTCCGTCCAGCAGCACCGCCCGCTCGTGCCCGTGTGCACTTGCGGGCCAATACCCGAGCTGAGCCGCATAGCCGTAGAAGGCGAGTGAGGTGTCCGGTGACGCGCCCGAGCGCACGAGGGGCTGCTGAGCTCGCGGCGATCGATCGGCGTGTAGTTCGCGTGGCGGAAGCGGGTGTAGGCATTCCAGAGCACCGCAGGCGGTAAGGGCCAGCGCGAGCTCGGTCGGCCGGAGAGGTACTCGCCTCCGAGCGCGGCGCGGACTGTCGAGAGGCGGTTACTCGGCCGGAGCGACACCGACGACGAGGTGGTCGCGACGATTCGCGACCACATGCGCTCGCATCACCCCGACCTACTCGGGCGGTAGAGCAGATCCGCAGCTGGATCGAGGTCGTCGCCTAGCTGACCGGCGGCCGAATGTAGATCACGCCGTCGTGCTTGATCGGCACGAACGGATCGCCGATCTTCATGATCAGCTCCTCGGCGCGGAGCATGAGTGCGGTGCCGTCGTCGTCGCACGGGACCGCGATCTCGACCTCGCCGATCGGCTCTGCGGCCAGGCCCGCGCTCCGGAGCTCCGCCAGCAGCCGGTCCCGATCTGGGATCCGAGCTGCGGTCACGTTCACGTTCAATGCCACGGCTCAAGCTTACCTTGGATCCGAGATGTGAAACAAGGGCTATCGTCTCGCGGTGCCTCTTCTGACCGAGCCCGCCACCGGCGCGCGGCTGGCCGACGTCGAGCTCCGCAGCGAAGCGGAGGTCGACGGGGCGGTTGGGCTTGCCCGCCTTGCGCTCGAGGGGGACTGGCGCCGGGTGTCGCCGAACGAGCGCTCGCGGCTTCTGCACGCGCTCGCCGACGCAATTGCGGCGAACCGCGGCGAGCTCGCCGAGCTCGAGGCGCGGAACGTCGGCAAGGCCATCTCGTCGGTCAAGGCGGAGCTCGCGCAGGCGGTCGAGACCTTTCGCTTCTACGCGGGCGCGGTCGCCTCGATCGGCGGGCGCTCGAATCCGATCGGCGGCTCGCTGCTCTTCTACTCGCTGCGCGAGCCGGTGGGCGTCTGCGCGGCGATCGTGCCCTGGAACTACCCGCTGATGCTCGCGTCCTGGAAGGTCGCGCCGGCGTTGGCAGCCGGATGCACCATGGTGCTGAAGCCCGATCCGCTGACGCCGCTCACCGCCGTCCGGCTCGAAGAGCTTGCGCTCGAAGTCGGCATTCCAGCGGGGGTGCTGAACGTGGTGCCGGCCGACGCGCGCGTCGGCTCGTACCTCGTCCGCCACCCGGGCGTCGACAAGGTCGCGTTCACCGGCTCGACGAAGACCGGGGGCGAGATCATGCGCTTGTGCTCCGATCCGATCAAGCGCCTCAGCCTCGAGCTCGGCGGCAAGAGCCCGAGTATCGTCTTCGCCGACGCGGACCTCGACGACGCGATACCGAGCTCGGCGTGGGCGATCTTCTACTCCGCGGGCCAGTCGTGCGAGGCGCGGTCGCGTCTCCTCGTCGAGGCGCCGGTGTACGACGACGTCGTGGCGCGCCTGACGGAGCTCGCGCAGGCGGTGCGGGTCGGCGATCCGCTCGACGCGGAGACGCAGATGGGGTCGCTGATCTCGAGCGCGCACCGCGAGCGCGTGCACGCCTTCGTCCACGAGTCCGAGGGCGAGGTCACGACCGGCGGCACGGTGCCGGAGGGTGCCGGCGCGTTCTACCCGCCGACGGTGATCACTGGCGTCGACAGCGGCAGCGGGGCAGTCCAGGAAGAGATCTTCGGCCCGGTCGTCGCGGTGGCCTCGTTCGCCGACGAGGACGAGGCGGTGCGGCTGGCGAACGACGTGCGCTACGGGCTGATGGCGACGGTGTGGAGCGGCGATGCGGCGCGTGGGCACCGGGTCGCGCAGCGGATCAAGTCCGGAACGGTCGCGATCAACACGCCGTACTCGGCGTTTCCCGGCGTGCCCTTCGGCGGCTACAAGCAATCCGGCTTCGGGCGCGAGCTGGGCCTCGAGACACTGGACCTCTACCTCGAGACGAAATCGGTCCTGACCAGAACGGGCCCGCGCCGAAGCAACCCCTTCGCGCTCTGATCCCGCAGCGACTGGCTCAGACACGTCTCAGAGACGGCGATCCCACGAGCAGGCTTTTTCACGCTTTCGTTGCGTCTTTCCGCGGGCGCCCGTCTCAGAGACGTGTCTGAGACTGTGTCGGGTCGGCATTACGGTTTCGTGACGCATGGGACGGGTCCTCGAGCGCCTCGACGAGCTGTACGCGATCGGGTCGACGCGAGTCGGCGGGTCGGCGGAGGAAGACGCGGCGCACGCGCTGGCCGCGCAGTGGCTCGAGGCGGCCGGCCTCGGGGTCGAGACCGACGAGGTCGGCAACCTCTTCGGCCGTCGCGGCGCCGGCGACGTCTGGACGGGCTCGCACCTCGACACGGTTCCGGACGGCGGCCGCTTCGACGGGGCGCTCGGCGTCGTCGGGGCGATCGAGGTCGCCGAGCGCACCGGCGTGCCGCTCACCGTCGTGGCGTTTCGCGCCGAGGAGACGGGCTGCGTCGGCAGCCGCGCATGCGCCGCGGCCCGGCGGCTCCCGCGTGCCTTCGTCGAACTGCACGTCGAGCAGGGACCCGTGCTCGAACGCGCGGACGAGCCGCTCGGGGTCGTCACCGGCATCCTCGGCCAGGTTCGCGCAGACGTCGTCTTCGAAGGCCGCGCCGACCATGCCGGCACGACGCCGATGGACGCGCGCGCCGACGCCCTCGTCGCCGCGGCCGAGTACGTGCTGAAAGTGCGCGACGTCGCGCGCCGCGACGGCGTCGTCGCGACGGTCGGCCGCCTCACCGCCGAGCCCGGCGCCGGCAACGTCGTCCCCGCCCGCGTCAGTCTTTCCGTCGACGCACGCGGCACCGACCTCGACGCGCTCGTCGCCGACCTCGGGCTCGTTCCCAACTACCGAACCGAGCCTGTGGCGATGAGCGACCCGCCGCTCGCCGCGCTGCGGGCCGCAGCCCCACGAGCGCCCGAGCTCGTCTCCGGCGCGGGGCACGACGCCGGCATCCTCGCCGCGGCCGGCGTTCCGGCCGGGATGCTGTTCGTCCGGAGCCTGAACGGCGGCGCGAGCCATTCGCCGCGCGAGCTGTCGAGCGCCGACGACATCGCGCTCGCCATCGACGCTCTCGAGGAAGCGCTGATTAGGATCGCATCGTGACCGACCACGCCCACGAGGTGATGAGCTGGACGGACCTCGGCGAGGGCACGCGCGACCTCGCAGAGCAGGTCCACCGTGACGGGTTCCGGCCGGACATCGTGCTCGCGATCGCCCGCGGCGGGTTGCTCGTCGCCGGCGCGATCGCCTATGCGCTCGACGTCAAGAACACGTTCACGATGAACGTCGAGTTCTACACCGGGATCGACGAGCGCCTGCCGGTGCCGATGCTCCTGCCGCCGATCCCGGAGCTCGTCGACGCGTATGAGCAGCGCGTCCTGATCGCCGACGACGTCGCCGACACCGGGGCTACTCTGGCGCTCGTCAAGGGGTTCTGCGAGGGAAAGGTCGGCGAGGTGCGTTGCGCGGTGCTGTACGAGAAGCCGCGATCGGCCGTGAGCTGCGAGTACGTGTGGCGGCGCACCGATCGCTGGATCGACTTTCCGTGGAGCGCTCGACCCCCGGTCGGCGGCGACGCGTCGTATAGTCGCCTCACCGCGGGACATGCACCGTCTTGAGGAGAGGAGCCACATGTTCAGGAGGAAGCTGATCCCCGTCGGGGTCCTGCTCGTGACCGCCACTCTCGCTGCGCTCGTCGCGGCGAGCACCGGCTCGGCACAGCGGGCCGCGGGCCCGTTCAAGGTCGCCTGGATCCTGGTCGGACCGCACAACGACGGCGGCTGGTCGCAGGCGCACTACGACGGCATGCAATACGTTCAAAAGGCGCTCGGCAGCAAGGTGCAGACGACGTACAAGGAGAACATCGCCGTGGGCTCGCAGTTCGAGCAGACGGTGTCGAGCCTGGCGAACCAGGGCTACAAGCTGATCTTCGCGACGTCGTACGGCTACGTCACCCCGCAGATCGCCGACAAGTATCCGAACATCGACTTCGAGCAGGCGACGGGGACGCTCGTGCAGAAGAACGTCGCCGAGTACTTCGGCGCCGCCGAGAACACGATCTACCTGTCCGGCATGGCGGCGGGTGCGGCGGCCAAGTGCAACACGATCGGCTTCGTCGTCGCGTACCCGATCCCCGAGGTGATCCGGCACACGAACGCCTTCACACTCGGCGCCCAGGCGACGCATCCCGGTATCAAGGTGCGGATCGTGTGGACGAACAGCTGGTACGACCCGGCGGCCGAGAAGAAGGCGGCCGAGAGCCTGCACGCCGCCGGCGCGTGTGTGCTCGGACAGAACGTCGACTCGCCCGCCACAGGCCAGTACGCAGAATCGGTCGGGATCCCGTGGGTCGGCTACGACTCCGACTCCTCGAAGTTCGCGCCGAAGTCGTGGCTCACGGCGTCGGTCTACAACTGGGGCCCGTACTACCTAAAGCGCGTCGAGGCGGCGATGAACGGCACCTGGAAGCCGGGCTTCTACTACGGCTCGATCAACGACGGCTTCACCGCGCTCGCGCCGTTCGGGCCAGCGGTCTCGGCGACGACGAAGGCGACGATCGTGAAGAAGGAGAAGCAGATCGAGAACGGCTCTTTCTACGAGTTCACCGGTCCGCTCTACGACCAGAGCGGCAAGCTGCGCGTGCAGAAAGGACAGAAAATGCAGGTCCTGAAGGGCGGCACGAACAGCCTCTACGGCATGAACTGGCTGGTCAAGGGCGTGATCGGTAGCGCGACGGGCAAGTAGTTGGGGGAAGCAACCCCTGAGCTCAACGTGATCGACAGGAGGGGCGCCGGCGGCGCCCCTCCGTCTTCTGCCGTCGTGATGCGCGGGATCACCAAGCGCTTTCCCGGCGTCGTCGCGAACGATCGGGTCGACCTGGAGGCCGCAGCCGGCGAAGTCCACGCGCTGCTCGGCGAGAACGGCGCCGGCAAGAGCACGCTCTCCAACATCCTCACCGGGTTGTACCGACCGGACGAGGGCGAGATCCTGCTCTACGGGCAACGCGTCGACTTCCAGTCGCCGCGCGACGCGCTCGACGCGGGGGTCGGAATGGTGCATCAGCACTTCCGCCTCGTCGAGCCGTTCACGGTGGCGGAGAACGTCGTCCTCGGCGACCACCGTGGCGAGGGTCGGAGCTTTCGCATGCGCCGCCGGGCGATTGAACGGCAGGTCTCCGACATCTCGGGGCGCTACGGCCTGCATGTCGATCCGCGGGCCCGCATCTGGCAGCTGTCCGTGGGCGAGCAGCAGCGGGTCGAGATCCTGAAGGCGCTCTACCGCGAAGCACGGATCCTGATCCTCGACGAGCCGACCGCGGTGCTCACGCCGCAGGAGGCCGAGGTGCTCTTCGCGACCTTGCGCGAGATGGCGAACGAGGGCCGGACCGTGATCTTCATCTCGCACAAGCTGCACGAGGTGAAGGCGGTGTCCGACCGAGTGACGGTGCTCCGCGGGGGTCGCTCGATCGCGACCGTGACGACGGCCGACGCGACGCCGCGGTCGCTCGCGGCGTTGATGGTCGGCCGCGAAGTCTCGACGACCGGGCGCGTCGAGCGCGCGGCCGCGGGCGGAGACGTCGTGCTCGAGCTCGACCGCTGCTCCGTCGCCGGCGAGCGCGGGCCGGCCGTCCGCGACGCCTCGCTCAGGGTTTGCGCCGGCGAGATCGTGGCGATCGCCGGCGTCGCGGGCAACGGCCAGCGCGAGCTCGCGGAGGCGATCTCTGGCATCCGCGCCCCGGCGGAGGGGACGATCCGCATGCGCGGCCGGTCGGTGCGGCCGGGCGATCCACGTGCCGCGATTGCGGCCGGTATCGCCTACATCCCCGAGGACCGGCTCGGCACCGGCCTTGCGCCGAGCCTCAGCATCGCGTCGAACCTCGCGCTCAAGTCATACCGCGGGCCCGCCGCTTCACGCGGGCCCCTGCTCCGGCTCCGCGCGATGCGCGACCGCGCGGTCGAGTTGATCCAGCGCTACCGGATCGCGGCGCCGGGACCGGCCGCCCAGGCGCGGCAGCTCTCCGGGGGCAACCTGCAGAAGGTCGTGCTCGCACGCGAGTTCTCGAGCCGGCCCCAGGTGCTCGTCGCGGCGGCGCCGACGCGCGGTCTCGACGTCGGTGCGATCGAGACCGTGCACGAGTACCTCCGGCAGGCGGCGACGGAGGGAATGGGCGTGCTCCTGATCAGCGAGGACCTCGACGAGATCCTCGCCCTCGCCGACCGCGTCGCCGTCATGTACGAGGGGCGCGTCGTGGGCGAGTTCGAGGCGGTGAACGCGGACGTCGAGGAGATTGGCCTGGCGATGGCGGGAGGTCAGGATCCGCGCTAGGGCGACGGTTGCGGCGTCGGCCACGCGAGACCACCCGGCTCACCTGCGCGGCCGTTTTCGGATCGAACGGCGGCTGCGACAGCGGCGCTGGCTGACGTTCGCCGTTCCGGCCGGCTCGCTTGTGTTCGCGTTCTTCGCCTCCGGCCTCGTGCTGCTCGCCACCGGGCACGATCCGCTCTCGAGCTATCGACAGCTGATCGACGCCGCCTTCGTCAGCAACGGCTCGCTCAGCCAGACCCTCGTCTCGGCGACGCCGCTTGCATTCACCGGCCTCGCTGCGGCGGCGGCCTTCCGGATGCGCCTCTTCAACATCGGCGGCGAGGGCCAGCTGTACATGGGTGCGATCACCGCGGCGGCAGCGGGCCTCTACTTCGGCGGCAAGGGCGGGCCCTCGGCGTTCGCGATCGCGGCGATGGTCATCGCAGGGTGCGCCGGAGGCGCGGCCTGGGCACTGATCCCCGGCGTCTTGCGGGCGTTCTTCAAGACGAACGAGATCATCACGTCGCTGATGCTTAACTACGTCGCCGCGTATGTGCTCACGTACCTGATCTTCAACACCGAGTCGTACTGGCGGCAGACGACTGGCTTCAACGCGTCCGTCTTCCCTACGAGCAAGCCGCTGCCGTCGTCCGCGAACTGGCCCGCAGCGGTCCTGCACCTGCAGGGCGGGATCGCGCTGCCCCTCGGTGCCGGCATCGCGGTCCTCGCGGCAGCCGTCCTCTGGGTGCTCTACCGCCGCACGCGCTTCGGCTTCGAGGTGCAGGTGCTCGGTGACTCGCCACGTGCTGGCCAATACGCCGGGATGCGCACACGCCGCAAGATCCTCGCCGTGATGGCGATCTCCGGCGCGCTTGCCGGGCTCGGCGGAGCGAGCCAGGACGGGGACTTCCGGCACGCCCTCGACGCCGACCCGAACGGTCTGCAGAAGCAGTTCTACGGCTACTCGGGGATCGTCGTCGCGGCGCTGGGCCGCTACAACCCGTTCTCGGTCCTGCTCGTCGCGTTCCTGATCGGCGGCTTGCAGAATGCAGGCAACACGCTGCAGGGCGCCGATTTCCCATCGGGGCTCGTCGGCGTCATCCAGGGGTTGATCCTGTTCTCGGCGCTCGGCGGCGAGCTGCTCGTGCGCTACCGCGTCCGTTTTACGCGGCCAGTCGAAGTCTTGGCGGCGGCGGAGGTCGGGGCGTGAACAACTCGCTCGCGGTCGTCGTGATCGCATCCGGCGTCGTCTACGGGACGCCCCTCCTGTACGCCGCGCTGGGCGAGCTGCTGGCGGAACGCTCGGGCGTGTTGAACCTCGGCGTCGAGGGGATGATGCTCGTCGGCGCCGTCATGGGCTTCTGGACGGTACAGCGCGTCCACGTCGCGACGTGGCTGTCGCTTCTCGCCGCTGTCGCCGTCGCGGCGCTGGCGGGCGCCGCGATGGCCGCGATCCATGCGTTCCTGGTGATCACGCTGCGCGCCTCGCAGATCGTCTCCGGTCTCGCGTTGACGATCTTCGCAGGTGCTGCCGGTCTCTCGTCCTACCTCGGCAACGACTTGAACCTCGCCGACAGCCCTGCGCGTCACCAGTTCAACCCTGTCTTCCCGTCGAGCGTGCAGAACTGGCCGATCGTCGGGCCGATCCTCTTCGGGCAGAACGTGCTCGTCTACGCGTCCTGGGCGTGCGTGGTGCTCGTCTGGCTCTACCTCACCCGCACGCGACCGGGCCTGAACGTGCGAGCCGTCGGCGAGTCGCCGGCTGCGGCCGACGCGATGGGAATCGACGTCGTCGCGTACCGCTACGCGCACACGCTGGTCGGCGGCGCCTTCGCGGGCGTCGCCGGAGCGATGTTCACGCTGGCGATCACCCCGCAATGGGTCGACGGCATCACCGGCGGGGCCGGCTGGATCGCGATCGCGCTCGTCATCTTCGCGTTCTGGCGGCCGGAGCTCTGCCTCGTCGGCGCGTACTTCTTCGGGGCGCTGCAGGCGCTCGCGCCGCAGCTGCAGGCCCGCAACATCCAGCTCGGCCCGACGACGCTCTGGACGAACGCGCTGCCGTACGTCATGACGATCGTGGTGCTCGTCTTCGTCTCTGCGAGCGGTGCGCGCAGGCGCCTGGGTGCGCCCGCGGCACTCGGTGCGCCGTACGTGCGCGAGGAACGGTGACATGGCGGCTTGCCCGCAGTGGGGCCTCGATTTGCCGATCGTCGGCGGCTACCTGACGTGGTGCCTGCGGCAGGAGCGCTAGAGCGCCGACGGTTTCACGAGCGCCAGCGCGGCGAGCGCGACCGCGATCGTAAGCGGCACGAGTCCGAGCGCGAGCAGCGTCGAGGTCTTCACAGACGGGCGCAGTCCAGCGGTGCGTGCTGCGCGGTACCAGAGGTAGGCGGAGAGCGACCCCGTCCAGAACAGGTTCGGACCGAGGTTGAGCCCGACGAGTAGCGGCAGCGGATGGGCGGGACGACGCGCGGCGAGGAGCGACGCCGCCGGCAGGTTGTTGACGACGACGCTCGATGCGGCGCCGAGGATCGCGTCGCCGACGCCGCCGGCACTCGCGACGATCGACGCCGGCCAGTGCCAGCGGCGCGCGAGCGTTCCGAGCGCGACCGCCAGCAGGACGAGCGCGGCGAGCACGTGTGCGTCGAATCTCGGTCGGATCCGTCGCAGGGCCGCCGCCGTCAGGCCGATCGCGAGCACCGGGATCGCTGGGTTGCGCAGCACGAGGATGAGCACGGTCGCAGCTGTGGCCGCAAGCGCGCCGACGCCGATGCGAAGCGGGGGCGGCGGCTCCTCCTTCCGGTCACCGGCGTCAGGCCGGAAGACGAGACCGACGTAGGCGGTGGTCGACACCGTTACTGCGAGCCACGGCAGCGCCATCGTCTGCGCCATCCCGGCCCCGGTCAGGTGCTCGTGGGCAAGCACGATCAGGTTCGTCAGGTTCGATCCCGGTAGCAGGAGCGAGGCGCCGTTCGCGATGAAGAGCGAGCCGTAGAGGAAGGGCCGCAGGTCGCAGCGGCGCCACGCGGCAGCGTGCAACGCGATCGGCGTCACGAAGACGACGGCCGTGTCGAGATTGAGGAGCGCCGTGACGACTGCGTCGAGGCCGAGGAGCGCCGCGAGGAGCGTGCCCGTACGGGCTGAGGCACGTTCGATCCGGGCTCCGAGCGCTGCGAAGACCTGGTCGGCTTCGAGGACGGCGCCGATGGCGAGCAGCCCGGCGACGAGGACGAACGGCGGCCAGGTCTGTCGTGCCGCATCGGTGATCGAGTGCGCCATCCGCGAGGCGGCCCGAGCTTCCGATTCGCGCGCTCAGGCGATCCGGAAGGAGATCGACTGCGCCCCCTGCCAGAGCGTCAGTCGCCCGAGCTCGGCGAGGTTCTCCTTGCCTTCGATGACGGTTGCGAAGTGGTTGCCCGCGAGCGCACCCGCCTTCGAGCCGAACGCGCAATGTCCGTATGGGAAGAGGAGCTCGGTTTCGCTGATCCCGCCGGGGTAGAGCAGGAGCTGACCGGGTGCCGGGTAGCAGGTCGCGTTCTCGGGACCGAGGCCGAGCTCGCGGTCGCCCCACGGGATCCAGTTCGATTCGCCGCTCCAGCGGCAGTGGATGATGCGGTCCTCGAACGGCAGGATGGCGCGGAAGGCGGCGACGGTTGTCGGCGCGTCCGTCTCCTCGAAGCGGGCGCGAAAGGAGAAGCCGGCGGCGACGATCTCGAGCATGGGCGACGAGGCTAGCGGGAGGCGAGCCAGCGCGCGAGCGTGGCTCGCTCGGCCTTCGTCATGTGGGTGATGTTGCCGGGCGGCATCGTCTGTGTCTGCACGGCGAGCTGGGAGATCAAACCGGCCTGGGCCTCGATCTCGGCCCGGGTGTCGAAGCGGATCCCGAGCGGCGCGCTCGGGTAGCCGGGCTCGGTCGGGTGCATCGAGTGGCACGGCGCGCACCGCTCCTGGACGATCGCCTGTACGCGTGCGAAAGGCGGCGGCGGCCCGGCCGCGTGCACCGCAGGCGTGCTCGGACGGATCACGACCGCGAGCACCGCGATGCCGGCGGCGGCGGTGACGAGGATCCACCACGCGTTCCGTCCGCGGTGGCGCAGGTTGAAGTAGTGGCGAGTCCACGCCCCGAGCACCATCAGCGCGACGAGGATCAGCCAGGCGTGGCTGTGGCCGTACGTGAACGAGAAGTGGTTCGACAGCATCGCGAACACGACCGGCAGCGTCAGGTAGTTGTTGTGCACCGAGCGCTGCTTGCCGCGGGCGTTGAGTCTTGGGTCGGGCGCGCGTCCGTCTCGCTTCGCCCGCACGAGCTCGCGCTGCGCGGGAATGATCACGAAGAAGACGTTGCCCGCCATCATCGTGCCGATCATCGCGCCGACCTCGATGTACGACGCGCGTCCGGACAGCAACCGGCCGGCACCCCAGGCGGCAAGGGCAAGAGAAGCGAGCAGCGCGACGGCGAGCGCGCGGTCGTCGCGGCCGAGGACCCGGCAGAGCCCGTCGTAGACGATCCAGGCGAGGGCGAGTCCGGCAAGCGAGATCGCGACCGCTTCGGCGGTTGTCAGCTTCGCGACCGTCGGATCGACGAGGAACGTCGAGGCGTGGACGTAGTAGACGACGATGAGCAGCGCGAGCCCCGAGAGCCAGGTCGTGTACGCCTCCCACTTGAACCAGTGCAGCGGCTCAGGCAGCCGTGGCGGGGCGACCTCGAACTTCTCGACACGGTAGAAGCCGCCGCCGTGGATCTCCCACGACTCGCCGCCGACGCCGTCGCGTGGCTCGGCCGGAGGCCGCAGGTGGTTGTCGAGCGCGATGAAGTAGAACGACGTGCCGATCCACGCGATCGCGGCGACCACGTGCAGCCACCGGAAGAGCAGATCGCCCCACCCCCACCAGTAGTCGCTCAGGCCGAGAGGCGTCAAGACATCCCGATCGTCTCAGGCCGGCGACGCCGGCGGACGCAGCGGTCAGGCCGGCGCGTCCTGATGGTCGGCGCCGTCGAGCGGCGCCTCAGGATCGTCGCCATCGGTCCTGTGCGATCGCGATCAGCTCGCCGAGGGCGGTCTGGAGCTCCTGCTGTCGCGTCCGCGCGAGCCGCTCGCGGATGATCGGGACGATCTCGCTCTTCGGGCGGCGGTTGACGAAGACCACGAAGCGGAAGCCGAACCTCTCCTCGTAGGCGCGGTTCAGCTCGGCGAGCTCCGGCGGTGCATCGTCCGCCCCCTGTTCGGCG
>Ga0070731_10002887_pt1 | contig 15882 bp, 16 predicted proteins | sample Coa_R1_2_FD_66448 | JGI IMG/M metagenome (GOLD analysis project Ga0070731, IMG submission 66448) | Surface soil microbial communities from Centralia Pennsylvania, which are recovering from an underground coalmine fire - Coalmine... | ecosystem: Environmental > Terrestrial > Soil > Unclassified ...
CCATCGCTACGACGAACACGGGCGACGCGCCCTTCGCGACGTCGAACCCCGCGTCACCGCTCTCGTCGATGAATACCAGCATGGCGGGATTGGTCGGCCAAAACGCGCTCGGGTCAAGCCGCCCGAGCCGGACTGACCCGTAGCTGCCGCCCGGCGCCCTACGGTGGCCGCTGGTGCGCATGAAGGGCATCGAGGGGCACCGAGCTACAGCCGACGCCCCTTCATCGCGCTCCACGAGCCTCAGAATCGATTTCTGCGCGGTCGATTGTCGATCAGCGCGGCTCATGCAACTGTCGCGAGAGCTACGCAGTGACCGGTGTACTAGCGTCGGTTGACCGGGCCAGCGATCGAGGCGCGCACCATCAGCATCGCCGATCTGGTGGCCGGCGAGCACGCCGAGAACGAGATCCGCAAGGATTTCTCGCCGAGCGAGCGGGTGACGATCCTCGACAAGATGCGGCGGAAGCGCGGCGGCGACCGCGTTTCCGAGCAAAAGCCAGATCTGGCTTTTGCTCTATCCCTCTCCGACGCCTCGAAAAAAGCAGGTTTCACGAGTTGTTCGGTCGCTGCAGCCGCCTCCGAGATTACGCCGCCCGGCGGCCGCCCTCGCTTGCGGGAATTAGCGGCCGAAACGGCCGTTAATTCCTTCAGCCGCTCCTTGGCGATCGCGAGCAGCCGTCATGGCGCGGGACGCCTCAGCCTTACACCCGCCCCCCCGCCGTTCTCGGCGATGAACTCCACGCCCGCCGATTCCAGCGCGGCCCGGATAGCGGCGAGGTTCGCAGCGGTCGTCTCGCGCTCGCCGCTCTCGAATCTGGCGACTGTGCTGATCCCGACGCGGGCACGTGCCGCGAGATCGCGAACGCCTAGACCGAGCGCCGCACGCGCCATCTTGCACTGAATCGCTGATATCATGTGAACACGCTATGCTCACATGGCGCTTGACGCAATATCTGCGTTTGTGAGCACACTGTATTCACGGCTAAGGCCGTAGAGCGGCCGGGCACCGTGCTCGTAACACGGCGCCCGGCCTGACCCTGACCCGCAGAGGAGCTGCCAGCCATGGCTGATTTGCAGGATATCATCGCTTTGCCCGAACGTCGCCGCCGCCGAGGCGGCGCGCCGTCGATCCCGCCGCATCGCCGCGGCAAGCCGCCGACCACCGCCCGCGCACGCCAGGCGCTTCGCCCGAAGCCGCGGCCGTCGACCGCCTGGCTGTGGCATTTCGAGTCGCGCCGAGGTGAGCCCGGCACTGGCGGGCTGCCGATCGAGGAGACCGACGCGCGCGGAGTCGACCGCGGCATGCACCGGATGCCGTTGCATCTCTTCCCGGTGCAGCTCCTGGAAACCGAGGCCGAGCGGCTTCTGCACGAAGTCATGGCCAATGCCGACGTCATCCGGGAGGGCCGCGGCGGGAGGACCTATCTGCTGCTCACGGCGGACGCCGAGCTGCTCGACGAGCTCGCGGCCTTCGGCGCCGTGCGGGCGGACCTCGAGGATGACAACCCGGCCGAGGTCGATGACGAGCCGGAGGTCGACGATCAGGGCGGCGGGATCGAAGACGAGCCGCATGATCCATACGAGGAGGACCGTCCCTGCGCCGGCTCTCCCGAGTGGGATCCCGACACCGGGGGCGCCATCCTGGCCGACGTCGAGCAGGGATATTGGCCATGAACGCGGCGGGCGGCGGCTTCATCGCCGATACGTTCCGCATGCCTCCCGCGCGGGCCGCGGGCGATCATGGGATCGACCTCTATGGCGCCTGGCGCTCGGCCAGGGCAGCGGTCGACCAGGCGCCGCATGGTATCCCGGACGATGAGTTCGCGGTGCTGCAATCGAAGCAGTGGGATATCGAATGGTGCATCGCTCAGCACCCCGTCCGCGACCTGGCCGACGTCGCGACGAAGTTGCGCATCATCTGCCACGGCATGCAGGAGCAGGGCGGCGCGGGCGGCTACCCCACCTTCGCGGCGTTCCTCGCGGATGGTGATCCAGAGGTCTGGCGCACCTTCATGGTGCTCTCCGATGTCGAGCGTCTGCTGGGCTGGCCGCAATCGTATGATGTGCCGCCGGCGGAGTAGAACAGGCCAAGGCGGGCGGTCAGAGCGCCCGCGAACAAACGGTGGATGCGAAGGCGCCCTGCTACTGGAATTGCTACCGAACCGCCGAATCCCACATCCTCTTGGAACGAAAGTTGAACTTCCATTCCGCGCGAATTTTGCCGGCTAAGCGATTGAAATAAAAGATGACAATGAGTGACGATAAGGGACAAAAAACAACAGGAGGGGAGGGCTTCAAGCGCATTTCAAGACCGGTGCCTTAAACCGCTCGGCCACCCATCCGCAAGGCGCATCAATCGGTTACGGGCCGTTGATGGGTCAGGGTCTCGCCGGCGGGGACGCGCCCGGCCGGGCGAGCGACGAGAGCGTTCTAGGTGCGTTCCGGGCACGGCGTCAATCGGGCTTGCCGCCTTCGCCGCAAAGAAGGGGCGGTCGCCGGCCTCGTCATCCCCATTGCCGTTCCGGCGTTGAGGTTGACGGCAGACCGACGGGCCGCCCGAGGTCGGTTCCCTGGAGGCGATGAGGCGCCCCGACTCCTGGACGCTCGCGTGCGGGAAATATTCCGGATGCCGTGCTCGCCGCAGCGACGAGCCGGGTTGCCGCGGCGCGCGGAGGCGGTATCGAGCCCGAAAACGCGTGAATGGGAGGCGGCGATGACGGGCTTGCACAAGGTGATCGATCTGGTCGGCACCTCCGGCACATCGATCGACGATGCGATCCAGGGCGCGATCTCGCAGGCGAGCAAAACCCTGCACGGGCTTGAATGGTTTGAGGTTTCCGAGATACGTGGCGGCATCCGCGACGGCGCGGTCAGCGAATTCCAGGTCGTCATGAAGGTGGGCTTCAAGCTCGATCCGCGATAGCCCGCTTGTCGCCGGTTGATCCAGGTCAAAGCCCGACCGTTGCCCCTCCGCATATTGGGTACTCCCGAACGCGGAGGAGGGAGCGCCATGTCCGTCGGCCAGCAGGTAGCCATCGCCATCGTCTCGGCGCCGTTCGTGTTCTTCATCGCGATGCTGGCGACCGTATGCCGGCTGGAAAGCCGGCCCACCGGCAAGCCATAGCCCAGCCACCCTCGGAACAACGCGGAGCCACGGGCGGCCGAGGGCCGATATTCCGCGCCTGCGCCCGCCGGATGCGTCCGATGGCGTACAGCCGACCGTGCGGCGCCCCACTTTCCACACATCCGATACTGGCATCCATGCGCGGGAGTAGCGCATTGATAACCCGAACATGGCGTAATGTGCGCGAACGCACGTTCCTTCGACGGTGTCCATCCTTGCGTTGGCGGACCGTTGCCGTTCCGGATCTGGATCGTGGCTCTCCTCTACCCCCTGCATCGCACCGACAAAGCCATCCGCGAGCGGCGGAACCTGCGCCTGCTCTTCGGCCTCGGCGGCGCGATGGCCTTCGTCTCCGTCGTCTGCCTGGACGCGCTGTCGATCCTGATCTCGCTCTTCACGCTCCTCGGCTGCGGCGGCCTCGCGGAAGACGCCTATCGCCGCGGCATCTACGCCGAGCTTGACGAGGAAGAGGTCGGGTAGCGGCCGTCAGAGACCGGTGGTGAGCACCATGCGGAAGCGCGCATCGCCGCTCATCATCCGGTTGTAGGCCTCCTCGGCGCGTTCCAACGGCATCGTCTCGATCATCGGCCTTATGTCGGCGAGCGCGCTGAACTCCATCGTCTCCTCCGAATCGATCGAGGTGCCGGACGGCCACCCCATGATCGTACGCCGGCTGGCGATCAGCTGGATCGGCGAGACTCCGAGCGGCTCCAGCGAGGCGCCGACGATGATGAGCTTGCCGGCAACCGCAAGGCCGCCGACCGTGGCGGCCATCGCCACAGCATTGGTCACCGTCGCCAGCACGATGAGGGCGCCGCCCAGCCGCGTCAGCTCGGCGGCGACGTCCTGGGTCCGGCTGTCGATGTAGTCGTGGGCCCCGAGCTTGCGCGCCAGCTCCTCCTTGTCGCGGCCGCGGGCGATCGCGACGGTGCGGCAACCCATCTTGGCCGCGAACTGCACCCCGAGATGGCCGAGTCCGCCGACGCCCAGCACCGCCACGAGGTCGCCCGCCCGCGCGCCGTTGCTGCGCAGCGCGTTGAAGGTGGTGATCCCGGCGCAGAGCAGCGGCGCCGCCTCCGCGGCCGCCAGCTCGTCCGGGACGGCGGCGAGCGCCTCGAACGGCGCGATCATGTACTCGGCATAGCCGCCGTCATAGGAGATGCCGGGGATCTGCCCGTTGACGCAGGCGACGAAGTCGCCGTGGCGGCAGGGCTTGCAATGGCCGCAATGGCCGCCATGCCAGCCGACCCCCACGCGCTGCCCCGGCTTCCACTCGGGCACCTCGGCGCCGACGGCATCGACGATGCCGACGACCTCGTGGCCGGGCACGCGCGGGTACTGGATCCCGGGGAACGCGCCGACCTTGGTGAACATGTCGCTGTGGCAGACGCCGCAGGCCTGGACCTTGACCCGGACCTGGCGTGCGCCGGGTTCCGGGATGTCGCGCTCGACCAGCGCGAACGGGCCGTTCGCGCTCGTGACCTGTACCGCTCGCATGCGTGCCATGGCGACCTCCGTCACTGCTTTGGGGGCGTGACCGACCGCCCGGACATAGGCAGCCGGCGAGACGAAACGACTATATGAATTCGTGCCTTGCATGAACCCTCGCGATCAGTCACGTGGGCCGGCCATTCCCAGAGAGGCGCGAGCTTTTGCGGTCAACGGCACTGCCGACACGCGAAAGGGCCGGACGGGGGACTGGCCTTTGTTCGTGCGGCCGAAGAGATAGGAAAGCTGGCCCTCGGCGACCCAGGCGGCACCGGCCATGACCGTGACGCCGGTCGGGCCGAGGAGCCCGTCCTTCAAAGTCTCGATGGTCGCCGTATCGCCATGGACGGTGACGCGATCGAGCCGTCCCACGCCCTCGACCAGCAGGAACGTGTCGGGGCCGATGGCGCGGAGAGCATCCGGCAGGGCGAGCGGACGCGAGGCCGTCAGCTTGGTCACCGTGCCGGCGACACCCTGCCTGACGTCGATCCGGTAGAGTTCGCCCGGCACGAGCGTGTCGACGTAGAGATTGCCGTCGCTGCCGAAGGCGATGCCGTCGAGCCCACCGCCCGGCGCCGGCTTGAACTGCGGGTCGGTCAGCCAGGTCTCAAGCTCGTGAGCACCTCGGCGGAGCCTCAGGATCTGCGGCGCCGCCATGTCCGTGACATAGACGGCGCCGTCCGGGCCGACCGCGATGTCGTTGCAGAGCGTGTGGTCGCCCGGCAGCCTGGCGCTGACCTTGCCCTTGGCGGTCCTAAGGTCGAAGCCGAGAAGCAAACTGCCCGTAGCCGAGCCCGGTCCGGGAATGCCGGCCGCCGACATGTCGTTCGAGCAGGCCCAGAGGGTCAGGGTCGGATCGTCCGACAGGACGCCGAAGATGGACCGGCTGCCGAAGGCGCCCGGCTCGACCCACGGCCGGGCTTGCGCCTCGCCGCGCCGCGCCCGGAGGATGCCGCCGGCTGCTACGCTCCCCGCATAGAGATCGTTCTCCGTCGAGGAGGTCACGCTCTCGGGAAAGGCGTTGTCGCCCGGCAGCGTGATGACCGGCGGCATGGCCTGCGCGGCGACGGAGAGCCCGACGCCCGACATGACCGCCGCCAAACTTGCTGCGAGAGTCGTCCCGGTCTTCGCCAACCAAGCCTCCTGGTCGCCTCCGTCCGTCTGTCACCTTAAGGGTGCGAATATGACGATGATACCGAGCCGAACCGCGCGATTTTGCCCCATACGCCGGATGAGCGGCGTTTGCTGTAACGAAACAACGCCTCATTGGACAAAAGTCTGAGTGCGTTTCCAGCGGAGCCGGTCATGGCAGAAAAATTGAAGAGATCCACCCCCTGGCGCATCGGCGCCGCGGCCACGTTTGCAGCCCTCGCGCTGGCTGCCGGCCTGGAGATCGGGCCGCGGGCTTCGGCCGGCGAGACGGCCCGTGCATTGCCGCCGGCGGCGGTGGACGAGCAGCCGGGTGCCGCGAAATCCGAGGTCGCCGTCCTCGCCGGCGGCTGCTTCTGGGGCGTGCAGGGCGTCTTCCAGCACGTCGACGGCGTGACGAGTGCCGTTTCCGGCTATGCCGGCGGCCGGGAGTCCACGGCGCATTACGACTGGGTCAGCACCGGCACGACCGGCCATGCGGAATCGGTCAAGGTGACCTTCGACCCGAGCAAGGTCAGCTACGGCCACATCCTGCAGGTTTATTTCTCGGTCGCGCACGACCCGACGGAGATCAACCGGCAGGGGCCGGACGAAGGGACCCAGTACCGGTCGGCGATCTTCCCGGTGAACGACGAGCAGGCGCGGATCGCCAAGGCCTATATCGCGCAGCTCGACGCGGCGCATGTGTTCGGCAGGGAGATCGCCACCAAGATCGAGCCGGACAAGACGTTCTTCCCGGCGGAAGCCTACCATCAAGACTACCTGACGCGGCACCCGACCTATCCCTATATCGTCTACAACGACCTGCCGAAGATCGAGAACCTGAGGCGGATCGCGCCGGAGCTCTACCGCGCCGACCCTGTCCTGGTCGGAACGGCGGACGCAACCGAGTGACTGGCGGCGCTCAGTGGGCGCCGGGCTGCTTGGTCACGCGGAAAAGACGGCTGCACTGCGGCGTTTCAACCCGGCGTCAGGGTCAGCGTCCAGCGGGGCGGGCCGGGGAGGAACGGGGAAGGGTGCCCCTCGAGCCAGTCGCGATGGCCGGCAAGGTAGTAGGGCTCTGTCGGGTTTCCGGCCTCGCCGACCGGCATCTCGAAGATCCCCTCGGCCTCGTGGCCCGGGCTCACCACGAACCGCTCGCTGGCCCCGTCTCCCGGCGTCAGCACGCGTGGTTCCAGCGCGTCACCCGCCACCGGCACGTCCGGCGGATCGGTGATGCGGCCGAGGAGGGGCAGGGCGAGCGCGATCGGGTGGTGGATGCCCAGATGGTTCCGGGCACCCCAGGTGAACTGCCGCACGTCGCCACCAGCGTCGCGGTCGACCAGCGCCGCGAGCCTTTCGGTCAGGGCGTTGGTCGCCTCCTTCCAGGACTTGTAGGGCGGCGGCACGAGGTTGGGCGGCTGATCGACGAGCAGCCGCAGGGTCGGCCAGCCGGCGAGCTGTCCGGCAAGCGGGCCTGAACCGGCACCCGGCTCCTGACGGATTGCAGCGCCGAAACCGCCATAGACGAGGCGGATCGCCTCCTCCTCGAAGCTGCGAACGAGCCGGTAGCCCACGGACTCGGGCTTGGCGGCGGCGCCCCAGTCGCGGACCGGCTCCAGCATCGCGGCAAATCTCGGATCGCCGCTGCGCGCTTGAAGCAACGAAAGGAGCTGCTTCTGCCATGCTTCCAGCATCGGCGCCCGGTCGTCGAGCTGGATCGCGAGGAGATCGGCCTCGGTGAAGCGGTCGCGGGCCTTGAGGTCGTCGCGGATCTCGCGTGCCCGCCCCGGCGCCGCATAGCCGCCGTCGCCCAGCAGCTTCAGCGCGTCGCCGCCGACGATGCGGTTATTGGCGGTCCAGATGATGCCGTCCGGCGGATCCACGATCGCCGGCACCTGGTCGGGCGGCAGGTAGCCCTGCCAGCCGCGGCCGCCCTCGGCCCAGGATTGCGGCACACCGTCGGCGAGACCGACCCGCTTCGGCACGTGGCCGACGATGGTCCAGCCGATATGCCCGTCGCGGTCGCCGACCACGAGGTTCTCGGCCGGAATGCCGGTATGATGCGCGGCATCGATCGCCTCGCGGACACTGCCCGCGGTCTCCAGGGCCAGCGGCCCGTCGAACTCGATGGCGTCAGCGTCGTGGGCGGTCCAGCGCCAGACGATCCGCCGTCCTTCGGGATCGTGCGCCACCACCGGCCCCCAGATCGATTCCTCGATCTCAAGATCACGGCACTCGGCATGTGCTGGACAGATGTGCTCGGTGACGACCGAGAGCGGCCGCGGCCCGTCCGGCGTGCGGTAGGCGAGCGGGTCGCCGGCGACCGGCTCCAGCAACACGGCGTCGCCGGTCGCGATATAGGCGTCGGTGAAGCCCCAGGCGACCTTCCCGTTGGTGCCGGTCACCAGGAGCGGCGTGCCGGGGAGGGTGACGCCGACCAGATCGAGCGAGGACGCGCCGTTCTGGGCGATGCGGAGCCGGGCGCGGTACCAGATGTTCGGCACCGACAGACCGAGATGCATGTCGTTGGCGACCATCGCCGAACCGGTCGCGGTGAGACGGCCGGCGATCGCGAAGGCGTTGCTGCCCTTGGTCATCGGCGGGGGCGCCGCCGGCGCGGACGCGGCGGGAGCGGCGACCGAGTCGGGAAGCGGCGGCTCGGGCAGCACGCTGCCGTCGAGCGGAGCATCGCTCGGCGTGCCATGGGGATAGAGGAAGTCCGCCATCGTCGGCCCGAGCGCGCGGCGGGCCAGCGCGGTGCGGCGCTGATCCCAGCCGTCGCCGTCCTGCAGGTCGAAATACATCGCATAGACGACGAGCAGCGTGTCTTCCGGCCGCCACGGCACCGGGTCCGCGCGCAGCAGCGTGTACTCGAAGGGCTTGCGCGACAGCGCCGCGAGCCCGGTGTTGACGCCTTCCGTGTAGGCCTCGATCAGCACGCGATGCGCCGGCGGCAGCCGCTCCATGAGCGCCTCGGCCCGCGCGCGGAACCGGTGGAGCCGGTGCGGGATATCGAGCGGCACCGCGGCTTCGCCCACGAGCCCGGAGATCTCCCCGGCGCCGGAGCGGCGGAGCAGATCCATCTGGAAGAAGCGCTCCTGCCCGTGGAGGAAACCGAGGGCGCGCGCGAGATCGATGCGGCTCGCCGCGGTCACGGTCGGGACGCCGGCGGCATCGCGGCGGATCTCGACCGGCGCCTGCAGGCCGCCCAAGGCCACGTTGCCTTCGAGTCGCGGTGCCGCGCCCGCGAACACCCACCAGATCCAGACGCACCCACCGATCACCGCGGCCAGCACGGTGCAGGCGATCAGCAGATCGATCCGGCGACGCTGCCGCACACGCAGCCGCCGCGGGCGCGTTCCCATCCAGGCTCCCCCGCAATTGCCCTGCCTTGATAACCGCGGGCTTGATGCGCGGCAACACTCGCACCCCGAGCTTCCTGCCCTCGACCGCGAGGGGCGTGAGGCGGCTTGTCGCCGTCAGCCGCGGAGATTGCGCGGCTCCGGCGGCCATGGCAGGAAGTCGGGCCATGACCTTCGAATTCGATCGGCGATCGGCCCTGGCGTTGGCCGGCGGTACGTTATTGGCGACGGCCTGGCCGGCCTTCGGGGAGTCCCTCAGCTTTGCCGACTGGCTGCAGCAGTTCCGCCGCGATGCCGCCGCAGCCGGAATCCGGGAAGCGACGCTTGCGGCCGCCCTCGACGGGATCCAACCGATCCAGCGCGTGCTCGACCTCGACCAGCACCAGCCCGAATCGACGATCACCTTTGCCCAGTACATCGACCGGCAGATCACGCCGAAACGGGTCGAGGCCGGCCGCCAGCGGCTGGCGGACAATCACGCCCTCCTGGCCGAGATCGGCGCGCATTACGAAGTCCAGCCGCGCTTCATCGTGGCGCTCTGGGGGCTGGAGACCGATTTCGGCGCGGTGACGGGCAATTTCCCCATCGTCGCCGCGCTGGCGACGCTGGCCTGGAGCAGCAGCCGGCCAGACCTCTTCCGCAGCGAGCTGATGGCGGCGCTCAAGATCCTCGACAAGGGTGCGATCCAGCCCGCCGAGCTGCGCGGCTCCTGGGCCGGCGCGATGGGGCAGACCCAGTTCATGCCGTCGAGCTACCTCAAATACGCGGTCGATTACCGCAACAAGGGCCGGGCTGACATCTGGCAGGACCGGGCCGACGTCTTTGCCTCGATCGCCAACTACCTGTCGCGCGAAGGCTGGAACGGCGACTTCACCTGGGGCCGCGAGGTGCGGCTGCCATCGGGCTTCGCGCCCGATCTCCTGGGCGGCAAGGTGCTGAAGCCGGTGGATGCCTGGCAGGGGCTCGGCGTTCGCCGCGCCGATGGCGGCAACCTGCCCCACGCGGCCTTGCAGGCGGGGATCGTCCAGCCCGGCGGGGCCGACGGGCCGACCCTGATGACCTATGGAAACTACCGGGTCATCATGAAATGGAACCGCTCGACCTACTTCGCGACCTCGGTCTCGTACCTTGCCGACCGGATTGCGGTTTGATAGGGTGACCCTACCAGATATCGGGGCACCCTCCGTGCCGGAATACTATGGAATGACATCAAAGCGGCTGCGAGCCTTGGCTGGCGCTGCTGCTGTCGGACTTGTGCTGAGCGGTTGCGGGCATGGTCCGTCCACTCATGCCGAGGGACCGCCTGCACCCGGCCATGGCATCGGCATCTACAAGGTCGGCCAGCCTTACCAGGTGAACGGCGTCTGGTACTATCCGTCCTCCGACATAACCTATGACGAGACCGGCATCGGCTCGTGGTACGGGCCGGGCTTCCAGGAGCGCTATACCGCCAACGGCGAGATCTTCGACCAGAACGAGGTTACCGCCGCGCACAAGACCCTGCCGATGCCGAGCATCGTGCAGGTGACCAATCTCGAGAACGGGCGGTCGATCCAGGTCCGCGTCAACGATCGCGGCCCCTATGTGGGCTCGCGCATCATCGACCTGTCGCGCCGCGCCGCGCAGCTCCTGGGCTACGACGTGCAGGGCACGGCGAAGGTGCGCGTCCGCCTGCTGGTGCCGGAGACGCTGCAGGCGCAGTCGCTCGCGAAGGAGAACGGCGGACCCGAGGCGGGGGAGGCGCCGCCGCCGGCGGTCGCCGCCCCACGTGAGACCGTGGTGGCGCAGAACCTGCCGCCGCCCAGCGGCGCCCGGACCGCCGCGCCGCCGCCGTCGAAGCCTTTACCCGCGCCGCCCCCGACCGCGGCATCGCCACCGCCGCCGATGGCACCGGCGGGGCCGGTCCCGCCGGGGCCGCCGCTGTCGAACGCCGTGACCGTGCTGCCGGTCCGTCCCACGCATATCTTCGTCCAGGCCGGCGCCTTCGCGAGCAACGGCAATGCCGAGCGCATGAAGGCGCGGCTTACCTCGCTCGGGCCCGTCAGCGTGACGGCCGTGCGGGTCAACGGTCTCGACGTCTACCGCGTGAGGCTCGGGCCGCTGAACAGCGTCGACGACGCCGATTCGATGCTCGCCCGGACCGTCGGGGCCGGCGTGCCGGAGGCGCGGATCGTCGTGGATTGATTTCGCATTGGAAGCGAGCCTGAAGATGTTCCGACTAGCCGTCCTCGCCGCCGCAATCGCCACCGTGAGCGTGCCGGCCTTCGCCTTCGAAACCGAGGCCAGGAACGTCTACATCATCGACTACGACACCAAGGCGGTGCTCTTCGACAAAGGCGGGGAGGAGCACATCCCGACCGCCTCGATGAGCAAGATGATGACGGCCTATGTCGTGTTCCAGCAGCTGCGCTCGGGCAAGCTCAAGCTCGACGACGAGTTGCCGGTCAGCGAGCGGGCCTGGCACACCTTCGGCTCCAAGATGTTCGTGCCCTACGGCCATGGCGAGAAGGTCAAGGTCGAGGATCTGATCCGCGGCATGATCGTCGAATCCGGCAACGACGCCTGCATCGTCCTCGCCGAAGGCATCGCGGGGTCGGAAGAGGCGTTCGCTGACATGATGAACCAGGAGGCCAAGAAGCTCGGCCTCAACGACAGCCATTTCATGAACGCCACGGGCCTGCCGATCGACGACCACTACATGAGCCCGCACGACCTGGCGATGCTGGGCGCGCACCTGATCTCGGACTTCCCCGAGTACTACCATTACTTCTCGGAGATCGACTTCACCTACGGCACCGACGAGAAGACCGGCAAGCCGATCAAGCAGGGCAACCGCAATCCGCTGCTCTACAACAGCGCGGGGGCCGACGGCATCAAGACCGGCCATACCGAGGAGGCCGGGTTCAGCCTGACCGCCTCGGTCAAGCGCGGCGACCGCCGCATCATCGTCGTGGCGACAGGGCTCAAGAGCATGAAGGGCCGCAGCCGCGAGGCCGAGAACATCGTCGACTTCGCCTTCCGCGAGTTCGCCAACTATCGCATCGCCAAGAAGGGCGAGGAGATCGACCAGGCCGACGTCGCGATCGGCGAGAAGACCAAGGTCCCGCTGATCGCCACGCAGGATCTCGTCGTCACGATGTCGCGTGTCGCCCGCAAGGACATGAAGGTCACGGTCGCCTATGACGGGCCGCTGGTGGCGCCGGTCGCCGCCGGCGCGCCGGTTGCCACGCTGACCGTGAGCGCGCCCGATTTCGCGCCGCAGAGCATCCCGGTCGTGACCGCCGCCGACGTGCCGCGGCTGGGGCCGCTGGGACGGATCCGGGTATCGCTCGACTACCTGATCTGGCGCGGCAAGTCGTGACTTCACGCGGGCGGCTGATCGCCTTCGAGGGCGGCGAGGGCGCCGGCAAGAGCACGCAGATCAAGCTCCTCGCGGATCATCTGGCTGAGCAGGGGATCGCAGCGCTCGCCACCCGCGAGCCCGGCGGTACGCCGGAAGGGCAGGAGCTGCGCCGGCTTCTCCTGGGCGCAGGCGGCGCCGAGTGGCGGCCGATGGCGGAGACGCTGCTGATGGTCGCCGACCGGGCCCAGCACATCGAGCGGGTCATCGCGCCGGCGTTGGCCGCCGGGCAGACAGTGCTGACCGACCGGTTCGTCGGCTCAACGCTGGCCTATCAAGGCGCCGGTCGCGGCGTGTCCGGCCCCTTCATCCGGGGGCTGCATCGCGACGCCTGCGGCGACCTGTGGCCGGATCTGACGATCGTGCTCGATCTCGATCCGCGGGTCGGCCTCGCCCGAAGCCGGCGCCGCCTCGCCGCGTCCGGAAGCGACGAGGCGCGTTTCGAGGCGCTCGATCTCGCCTTCCATGAGCGGGTGAGGGAGGCATTTCTTGACCTCGCCTCGGCGCCTGGGCCGGCCGTCGTGATCGACGCGTCCCGCCCGGTCGAGGAGGTCGCCGCAACGGTCCGAACCGCGGTCGCCGGCCTCTTCGGGGAATGAATAGGCCGGGCCGGCGTCATTTTCTGTATGCTGCCGCGACGGGCCGGAACAGCGGATTTCAACCCGGCGGCGCGGTGCGCTAAGGTCGCCGCGAAACCGGGGGATCAACCGATGATGGGTGCAGGGTGACGGAGCTGCCGGACGCGGACGTAGAGGTCCAGACCCGATCTCTCCGGAAGCTGAGGGTCATCCTGGGTGTCGTGGGGCTTCTGGTCATCGCCGCGTCCCTCGTGCTGCTGATCTGGGGCGACGACCTGTTGCTGGCCGCCACGGCGGGGCACTTTGTCACGGCGCCTGCCGCCGCCTCCGCGAGCCGCCCGAACGACAGGGCCGAGGCCGACCGGCAGGATCTGGACGCCCTCGACCAGTTCGCGACGCTGGACGCCGGCCTGACCGACCAGACGCGCGCCGCCTTCGAGACCGAGCGTCAGGCCATCGCCGCACATGCCGGAACCCTGACGCCGCCGCAGCTTGCGCTCGGCGTCGCGAAGGCGGTGGCAAGAGCCGGCAACCGCGCCAGCCGGGTCGACTTCGCCGGCAATCCCGCCATCTTCAACCGGCTGCCGATCCGGCTGGAGCGGTTCGTCGAGGGCGTGTTCATCGTTGCGGCCCAGGGTCCGGCCGTGCCGCTGCTCGGCGCAAAGGTCGAGACGATCGGCGGCAAGGACCTCGACGAGCTCTCGGCGGCCTATCGGCCATTCGCCGGCGGCGGAACCGATTCCGGCCGGCAGGCCGCCGGCCTTTGGTTCCTCGAATCGCCTTCCGCCCTCAACGCGGTCGGGCTGCTGCCCAGCCCCGCCGACGCGGTACTGCAGGTGACGCTGCCCGACGGGACGGCGCAGTCCGTAACCCTCGCCGCGATCCCCGGCGATGCCGCCGCCAGGCCGGAGGGCTGGAAGGAGCTACTCGGTACGGCACGGCCGCTGTCCTTGCGCGAGCTTGGCCGGGCCTTCTACGGACAGGCCGTGGCCGATGGGCTCTATCTGCGCCTCGACCGGGTAGAGGATGACGAGCACGGCCCTATCGGCCAGCAATTCGCGGCACCGCTGTCGCATTTCGGACCGGGCAGCCTGCGTTGGGCCGTGCTCGACCTGCGCCGCACCGCCAGCGGCTCCTACACCCGGATCGGCAGGCCGCTACGGAATCTGCCGTCGCTGGTGCCGGAGAGCGGCCATGTCTTCGTGCTGACCGGCCCGCGGACGGTCGGCCCCGGCATGATCATCGCGTCCTGGACGAAGGCGCTGCTCGGGTCCCGCGCGATCATCGAAGGGGAACCGGTCGGCGACACGCTGCAGTTCTGGTCGCAGGAAGGGCCGCCGCTGGTGCTCCCCAATTCCGGCATCGTCGTCGACTTCGCCACGGCCTATCACGACCTGGAGCACGGCTGCGGCGGGCTCTCCTGCTACTGGCCCGACAAGGTCTACGGCGTCGCCGCCGGCAGCCTCGCGCCGAGCGTCATGGTCCACTGGCGGTTCGACGATTACCGCCAGGGCATCGACCCGATCCTGGCCCGGCTCGCCGACATGACCCGGTCCCGCGAGCTGGCCGCGAAATCGCCGTGACGGCGACGGCGCACCCGTCGTACTGAACCGCAAACGCCATGGCCGTCGCAGCGATGATCGACACGGAGTCCGACCCGCGCGCCCCGCGGCGCAATCCGGCGCTGCTCGGGCACGGCGCGGCCGAGGCGGCGCTCGCCCAGGCGGCGCGGTCGGGCAGGCTGCCGCACGCCATCCTGATCGGCGGCCCGCGCGGTATCGGCAAGGCGACGCTCGCCTATCGCTTCGCCCGCTGGCTGCTGGCGGACGGCGCGGCGGGGCAGGGGGCCGGCCTCGCCGTCGATCCTGCCCATCCGGCGGCACGGCGGATCGCCTCGGGCGGCCATGCCGACCTCTTCACCGTCGAGCGCCAGTGGGACCCGAAGCGCAAGCGGCTGCGCAGCGAGATCATCGCGGAGGACGCGCGCGCCATCGCCGATTTCTTCCACCTCACCCCGGCCGAAGGCGGCTGGCGGATCGCGATCGTCGACGGCGCCGAGGAGATGAACCGCACCGCCGCCAACGGCATCCTCAAAATCCTCGAGGAGCCGCCGCGCCAGGCGCTGCTGCTGCTGGTGAGCCACGCCCCCGGCCGGCTGCTGCCGACCATCCGCTCACGCTGCCGGACGCTGAAGCTGCAGCCGCTGGCGGAAGAGGAGGTGATGGCGCTGCTGGCGGAACGCGAGCCCGGGCTGTCCGATACCGACCTTCAAGCTTTGGCGCACCTCGCCGAAGGCTCGATCGGCCGCGCGCTGGAACTCGCCGAGTCCGGCGGGATCGCGCTGCACCGCGCGCTGGTGGGACTGCTCGCTGGCTTGCCGCGCCTCGATGGCGTCGCGCTTCACGCCCTCGCCGACACGGTCGCCCGCGGCGAAGATGACGGGTTCCGCACGCTCCGCGACCTGCTGCTCGACCTGCTGCGGCGCGTGGCGCTGGGCGGCGTCGACCGGACCCGGCTCGCGGCGGAGGAGGGGGAGGGGGCGCTCGTCGCCCGTCTCGCCGGGATGGCCCGGCCGGAAGCCTGGCTCGACCTCTGGGAAGAACTGCGCACGCTGTTCGCCCGCGCCGAGGCGCTGACGCTGGATCGGCGGCAAGTGATGCTGGATGCGTTCCTCAGGATAGAAGCCCTGCTGCGACAGGCATGACGATGGCGGCCAACAGCCGGAATACTTCGGCGGATCGGCGATTGACGATAATCATGAGCCCCGATGGAAAGGAGCGCGTGCTGATCGTCCAACGG
>Ga0070731_10002888_pt1 | contig 15881 bp, 14 predicted proteins | sample Coa_R1_2_FD_66448 | JGI IMG/M metagenome (GOLD analysis project Ga0070731, IMG submission 66448) | Surface soil microbial communities from Centralia Pennsylvania, which are recovering from an underground coalmine fire - Coalmine... | ecosystem: Environmental > Terrestrial > Soil > Unclassified ...
TACTTTCGGGACCAGGGGATCACCAATCCCGGCCGCGGCTGGGTCATGGTGCATTCGGAGGAGCTGACGGCCGAGGCGATCACCAAGGCGATGCTCGCCGGCGAGTTCTACGCATCGAGCGGCGTGAGCCTGGAGTCGGTGGCGTCGGATAAGGGGAGCATGACCGTCCGGGTCGCCGCCCAGCCCGACGTCAAATACACGATCCGCTTCGTCGGGACCCGGATCCAGGGCGACAAGATCGGCGAGATCGGAATCCCGCTGCAGGAGTCCATCGGTCCCGTTGCCACCTACACCTTCACCAACGACGAGCTCTACGTCCGAGCGACCGTCGTCTCCAGCAGGCGCCATCCCAACGGATACTCGCCGGAGGACTTCGAGACCGCCTGGGCCCAGCCGGTCGTCGTTCGGCGGCTGGCGAAGTGATCCCGCCTCAGTAGGACCCTGGAGGCTTCCCGGAGGAGAAGGGAGCGGTCGTCGATTTCCCGCTGGGGAGGACATGGACCTGGATGATGAATTCCGGCGTCGTGGCGTCGGGCGGCGCGATGCGGATGATGGCATCCCCCGCACCCTCCGCGACGAACTGGAAGACCTCCAGATTGGAGGCGACATCGACCCGCTTCTCCAGCGGACGGATCAGGGCCCCCCGGACTTCCGGAGCCTGTCGGGGACCGGAGGGGAGCCGGGCCAGGCGGATGAAGAATCCGGATCCCTGACCGATCTCCACGGTCCTCCCCAGGTCGTCTTCCGTGAAATCCGTGGCCGCACAGCCGGCCAACAGGAGCAGGATGGGCCCCAGCGCCCTTGGATGCCAATCGTTCATCGTTGACGGTCTCCCGGATCGCGGGCGATTGTACCATTGGCCGGCCGTCTCGCCCAATTCCAACGACGTCCGCAGGGACGGATGGATCCTCCTGGCCCGGTCCTTCCGGGGGTCTCGGCCGGGATCGGTCCTCGGAGGACCGCCGTGTCCGACGCCCTCGCCGAGGCTCCCGCCCCGGACTCCGGCCGCGTGGTAGAATGCCTCACGATCCAATGGAGGGAGCTATGTTTGTCTTCGGGACCGATGGCGACACGACTCGCGCCTGGCCGATCCACACGATCAAATCCATCACCTTCAATCCCAAGGGATCCGGTCCGTCCGCAGGACGGCCGGAGCTGGCGATCCATCTGGTCGAGGGCGGCGTGGCGTGGCTCCGCGGGGCCGAGGCGGAAGCGACGTGGAAGAAGATCACGGCGGCGGGCTTTGGATTGACCCCCCGGAAGTCGTAGGGCGCGCCGGCGCGCGGTCCCCGACGTCGGGGACCCGGAGGAGGTCGACCCCGGCTTCGCCGCCGCCCGCTATCCGGCCCCCAGGTCGATCCGGATCTGCTCGGCCTGGCACTTCCGCACGAAGTCTTCCTTGTCCACCGCCTTGATGTAGCACTCCTTCGGATCGGCGAGCTTCGCCTTGGCCAGCTTGAGGAGCGCGTCGTTGAGCAGCACCATTCCGGACCGGGCGCCGGTCTGCATCACCGAGGCGATCTGGTAGGTCTTGGCCTCGCGGATGTTCGCGGCCACGGGCGGCGTGACGAAGAGCGTCTCGAGGGCGGCCACACGGCCGCCGCCCACTTTCTTGACCAGCGTCTGGGAGACCACCGCCTTGAGCGAGCTGGCCAGCATCATCCGGATCTGGTCCTGCTCATTGGCGGGGAACTGATTGATCAGACGGTCGACCGTCGACGGCGCCGTGTTCGTATGAAGGGTGCCGAAGACCAGGTGTCCCGTCTCGGCGGTCTCGATCGCGATCCGGGTCGTCTCCAGGTCGCGCATTTCGCCGACGAGCACGACGTCCGGATCCTCGCGCAGCGCGGCGCGCAGGGCGGCCGAGAAGCTCTTGGTGTGTGCGTGCACCTCGCGCTGGTTGATGAGGCACTTCTTGTTCACGTGGACAAACTCGATCGGGTCCTCGATGGTGATGATGTGGTCCCGGCGGGTCCCGTTGATATGGTCGATGAGCGCGCACAGGGTGGTCGACTTTCCGCTCCCGGTGGGCCCGGTCACCAGGACCAGTCCCTTGGACAGGAAGCAGAGCTTCCGGATCTCCTCCGACAGCTTGAGGTCGTCGACCGTCAGGATTTTGTCGGGGATCAGCCGGAAGACGCCGCCGATTCCGTGCCGGTCCATGAAAATATTGCAGCGGAAGCGGCCCAGGCCCGCGATGGCGTAGGCGAAGTCGGTGTCGTGCCGCTCCTTGAACTCTTCCCGGTTCTTCTCGGGCATGATCTCCCAGAGGATCTCCCGCGCCGCCTGGTGGGTGGTCACGGGTTTCCCGTCGATGACGGTCATGTCGCCGCTGATCCGAAGGATCGGCTGGCTATTGGTGGAGAAATGCAGGTCGGACGCCTTCCGTTCGACCATCATCCGGAAGTATTCGTCGAGGGCGGGCATGCTGGAATCCTCCGTGGCTTCGTCTTAGTTAGGAGCATACCCCGTGAACCTGGGAACGAACGGTTCTCGTCGAATTCCGGGGGTGAAAAGCCGTCCTTGGCGGCGGGAAGGCCTTACGGCCCCTTCAGGAGCTCCTTCACCGACCAGGGCTCCTCTCGCCGTTCCGGCCTCCGGCCTGCAGGGCGAGGACCGTCCCGCCGAGCACGAGGGAGTTCAAAGGCGCACGCTCCGTTTTTCTGGGGTTGACTTGGATGCGGAGATGATTATACATACCCCACTATGGATTTTGGATTGCGGGGAAAGATCGCCCTGGTGCTGGGGGCGAGCCAGGGGATGGGCCGGGCCGCCGCCGTCGCGCTCGGCCTGGAGGGCTGCGATCTGGCCCTGGCGGCCCGCAAGGCGGAAACGCTGGGTTCGGCCGCGGCGGCGATCGCGAAGGAATGCGGCGTCCGCGTCTTTCACCAGACCTGCGACGTGACGCGCGACGAGGACCGCGAGTCGTTTCTCGCCGAGACCCTGCATCGATATGAGCGCGTCGACATCCTGGTGAACAACTGCGGCGGCCCCAAACCGGGGACGCTCAAGGACGCGCCGAGCGCCGAGGAGTGGCGAGACGGCTTCGAGCGGTCGCTGATGCAGGTCGTCAAGTGGACCCAGGCCGTCGTGCCCTACATGAAAACCTGGGGTCGCATCGTCAATATCGTGTCCACCTCCGTGAAACAGCCGATCGACGGCCTGCTGCTGTCGAACACCCTCCGCCCCGGCGTGATCGGCTTCTCCAAGAGCGCGTCCCGGGACTTGGCGCCTCTGGGGATCACCATCAACAGCATCCTGCCAGGCTCGATCCGCACCGACCGTACGGTCGAACTCGCCACGCACCGCTCGCGCAAGGACGGGCTTTCGATCGAGCAGGTCCTCGAAGAGAAGTCGCGCGAGATTCCCGCGGGCCGGCTGGGTGAGCCCGAGGAGATCGGAGCGGCGGTGGCGTTTCTCTGCTCCCGGCAGGCCGCCTACATCACGGGCGCGACGCTGGTGATCGACGGAGGACTGACCCGGGCGGTCTGACCGATGGTCGACCGCTGCGAGATCTGCCGCGTCCTCTTGAGGCCCTCGACGCGCCCGCGGACCGCCACGTGCGAGCGGGGCGCCTGCGGCCGGGAATACCGTCGCCGGATCGAGTCGACGCCCGGCGGCCGCGCCTGCCCCGTCTGCGGCCGCCGCCTCGAGGCCGGGGAGGAGACCTGCGGCGACCCCTATTGCCGCGACGAAATCGAGTCGCGCCGGAACCGCACGCGCCTCGAGGAGGAACGGCTGGCGGCGAGGGAGTCGGCCGTCCGCGAGGTCCAGGCCGGGCTCCGGACGTCCCGCTCCATTCCCGTCGACGCCGTGGTGGCGGTCCTTCCGGCAAGCGACCGGCCGCTCGTTCCCCAGGAGGCGGCGCGCCGCGCCCAATTCGCCGAGCGTCTGTCGGGCCTCATGGAGGATGCAGCCGCCGACGGGGACGGGCCGACCGGAGACGCGCCGTCGTCGGAGGGGCCCGCGAACGCGGCCGAAGCGCTGGCGCGGGCGGCCTGCGCCTCATGCCAGGGATTGTGCTGCCGACACGGAGAACATCACGCCTTTCTGAGGCCCGCGACCCTGCGCCGCTATCTAAGGCGGCACCCCGACGTGACGCCGGCGCAGGCCCTCGACACGTACCTTAGTTATCTTCCCGCTCACTCGATCGCCGGCTCCTGCCTGTATCATGGCCGGCAGGGCTGCACGCTGCCGCGGGAGCTGCGGTCGGATGTCTGCAATCGATACCTCTGCGACGATCTGGAGCGCCTGCAGACCGCCGCCGCGAGGCGGGGGGGCTCGTCGCCCACCCTGGCCTTCGGATTCGACCACGATCGGCTCGTTCGGGTGTCGCTCCTGGAGGGCGGCGCCGTCCGGCCGATCGCCGAGGGGGATCTTTTGTCCAAGGCTGAAAACCCTTCCCAAGGGGGACGCGCGTAAGGAGAATGCGGGTCCTCTAAGGGGAGATTGAACATGAAGCGCGCTCTCTTGGCGTCCCTGGCGGTCCTGGCGTCCTTCGTTCCCGGCTGCGCGACCGACCCGGCGTCCACGGCCGTCGAGAAGATGACGGTCTATATCGGCTCGTACGCCGATGCGACGGCCGACGGCATCCATCAGTTCACGCTGGATGTGGGCACCGGCGCGCTGACCAAGGCGGGCGGCACCTCGGGCGTCGCCAATCCCTCCTTCGTGGCGATCTCGCCCGACCACAAGTACCTCTACGCGATCGGCGAGGTCGGCTCCTTCAACGGCAAGAAGGGGGGCGCCGTGTCGTCGTTCTCCATCGACGGGAAGTCCGGTGCCCTGACGCTGATCAACCAGCAGTCCTCGGGCGGCGACGGCCCCTGCTTCATCACCGCCGACCGGGCGGGAAAGTGCGTCCTGGTCGCCAACTATGGGGGCGGCAGCGTCGAGTCGATTCCCGTCAGCGAGGGCAAGCTCGGCGAGCCCGGCAGCTTCATCCAGCACCAGGGCTCCAGCGTGAACAAGAGCCGCCAGGGCGAGCCCCACGCGCATTCGATCAACGTCTCGCCGGACAACCGGTTCGCGTTCGCCGCCGACCTCGGCCTGGACAAGATCCTCGTCTACAAGCTCGACGCGGAGAAGGGCGCCCTCACGCCGAACGACCCGCCCTTCGCGGAGATCCCTCCCGGCTCCGGCCCGCGCCATTTCGCCTTCCATCCCAGCGGCAAATTCGCCTACGTCTGCGGGGAGATGACCTCGACCGTCCACGTGATGACGTACGACCCCGACAAGGGCGTCCTCAAGGTCGTCCAGTCCCTGAGCACGCTGGCTGAGCCGGTGAAGGGGAACTCGACGGCCGAGTGCCAGGTCCATCCCAGCGGCAAATGGGTGTATGTCTCCAACCGCGGCCACGATTCGGTCGCGGTGTTCAAGGTCGACGAAGCCACCGGCCACCTGACGGCGGCGGGCCACCAGTCGACGGGAGGCAAAGTGCCGCGCAATTTCGGCATCGACCCCACGGGCAAGTTCCTGATTGCGGCGAATCAGAACTCGAACAACGTCGTCGTTTTCGCGATCGACGAGAAGACGGGGCTTCCCAAGCCCACCGGTCACGAGGTCCAGGTGCCGAAGCCGGTCTGCGTGAAGTTCCTGGCTCCCTAGGCCCCGACGAGGACACCGGTCCAGAGACCTTCGCCGCCGCGCTCGCGCTCCCCTCGGACGCCCCCCCCGGGGGGGAGGGATGGAGGGGGGGTGGGGGTTCCCGGGCCCGAGGCCTTCGTTGTCTTCACCCGGTACTTTTCCTATAGTCAATCATCCTATAGGAGGATGCATGCTCACCCCCACCGACTGGACCGGCGTCGATCACTATCTCGGGGACTTCGTCAAGCTCCTGGCCCAGGTGGACCGCAAGCAGGTGCAGACGATGGTCGACCTGGTGACCGAGGCCTACGTCCGCGAAAAGACCGTCTTCATCATCGGTAACGGCGGCAGCGGCGCCAACGCGTCGCATCTCTGCGAGGACCTCGGCAAGGGGACCCTGCACGACTTCGAGAATCAGCGGCGCCTCAAGGTCATGAGCCTGACGGACAACACTCCCTATATCCTCGCCTGGGGAAACGACACGGCCTATGACCGCATCTTCGTCGAGCAGCTCAAGAACTTCGTCGAGAAGGATGCGGTGCTGATCGCCATCAGCGGCTCCGGCAACAGCCCCAACGTGATCAGTGCGATCGAGTACGCGAACTCCCACGGGATGAAGACCCTCGGGGTGACGGGCTATGACGGCGGCAAGCTGAAGAAGATCGCGCATCACAACGTCCATGTCCCGTCCTGGAACATGGGCATGGTCGAATCGGTGCACAGCACGTTGTTCCACTACCTCCTCGACACGCTCTACCACAAATTCAAGGCCTTGAAGCTCGCGCCGGCCCTCGCATGAGCCTGGCCGTCGGGATCGAGATCGGAGGGACGAAGCTCCAGGCCGGGATCGGATCGGGCGACGGCCGGCTCCGCGCCCTGGTCCGCCGCGGCGTCGATCCCTCGAAGGGCGGCGCGGGCATTCGCGAGCAGATTCCGTCGATCATCGAGGAAGCCCTGGCGAAGGCGTCGTGCCCCATGAAGGATCTCGCCGGGATCGGGGTCGGGTTCGGCGGTCCGGTGGATACCACCCGAGGCCGCATCCTCGTCTCCCACCAGATCGACGGCTGGTCCGACTTCCCCCTGCGCGACTGGCTGGCGACGAAGGTCGAGGTTCCGGTCGTCCTTCAGAACGACGCGAAGACGGCGGCGCTCGCGGAGGCCACCCTCGGCGCGGGGAAGGGACGGAGGCGGATCTTCTACATCACGGTCGGCAGCGGCGTGGGCGGCGGGCTCGTCATCGACGGCGTGCCCGACGTCGGGCAGGGCCTGGGGGCGGGGGAGATCGGCCACACGTGGGTGCCGGACCCGGACACGGGAACGCCGGACAAGCTGGAGCATGTCGCCAGCGGGTGGTCGATCGGGAAGCGCGGCAGCCGCCGGCTGGGTCGGGACCTCTCGGGGGCGCAGGTCGCGGCGCTGGCGGAGAAGGGCGACGCGGTGGCCCGCAGGACCGTCGAGGAATCCGCGGAGGCGCTCGCGATCGGCATCGCGAACGTGCTCGCGCTGCTGCATCCGGAGCGCTTCGTCGTCGGCGGCGGCGTCTCCTTGATGGGGGACCTCTGGTGGGGGCCTCTTCAGAAGGCTCTGGCCGAACGGTTCGCGTTCAAGCCCTTCGCTCATGCCACGGACGTCGTCCCCGCCGCGTTGGGGGAGGAGGTCGTGGTCATCGGGGCCGTGCTGCTGGGATTGGGGTCGACGTGAAGCGTCTCTTCGCCCTCGCCCTCCTGCTCGGGTCCTGCTCCGGCGGGTCGAGGAGGTCCTCCGAGAAGCCGACCAACATCGTCATCATCCTGACCGACGACCAGGGCTATGCCGACATCGGCTGCTTCGGGGCGAAAGACCTCCGGACGCCGAACCTCGACCGCATGGCGCGGGAGGGGATGCGGTTCACCGATTTCTACGTGGCGCAGGCGGTCTGCACCGCGTCGCGCGCGGCGCTCTTGACCGGCTGCTATCCGAACCGCGTCGGATTGCAGGGCGCGCTCAACCATCAAAGCCGGATCGGCATCAGCGGGGAGGAGACGCTCCTGCCGGGGATGTGCCGCTCCCGGGGCTATCGGACGGCGGCCTACGGGAAGTGGCACCTGGGCTGCCAGCCGGAGTTCATGCCGCTGCGGCGGGGGTTCGACGACTACTTCGGCACCCCCTACTCGAACGACAACGGTCCGCTGCACGCGACGATGCGCGGCCTGCCCTCGCTGCCGCTGTACGAGGGCGAGAAGGTGGTCGAGCTCGATCCCGACCAGCGTCTCTTCACGAAGCGGATCACCGAGCATGCGGTCCGCTTCATCGAACGGAACCGCGAGCGGCCGTTCTTCCTCTACGTTCCGCACATCATGCCGCACGTGCCGATCCATGCCTCCGAGGCCTTCCGGGGCCGGTCGGCGCGGGGGCTCTATGGCGACGTCATCGAGGAACTCGACTGGTCGGTGGGCGAGATCCTGGCGGCGCTCCAGGCGAACGGCGTCGACGATCACACCCTGGTCCTCTACTTCTCCGACAATGGGCCGTTCCTCTCCTATGGCACGCACGCCGGCAAGGCGGATCCCCTGCGGGAGGGCAAGCTCACGTCGTGGGACGGGGGGATGCGGTCGCCCTGCATCCTCCGCTGGCCGGGCCGGACCCCGCCCGGAAGCGTCTGCGCGGAGCCGGTCATGTCGATCGATCTGCTGCCGACGATCGCCGGACTGATCGGCGCGCCTCTGCCGCCGAAGGCGATCGATGGCCTGGACATCCTTCCGATCCTGGAGGGACGGCCGGGGGCTCGAACACCGCACGAGGCCCTCTACTTCTATGCGGGGGAGGAGCTGCAGGGGGTGCGCGTCGGCGATTGGAAGCTGCACTTTGCCCACGACTACCTGACTCCGGCGGGGCCGACCCGGTCGGATGGCAAGCCGTCGAACTTTGAGAACATCAAGCCCACGTCGATGGACGAGTCGGGCATCCAGGGGATCGCGAGCCGCCACGGCTATCGCGTCGAAAAGACCCCCGCGGTGCTGTACGACGTCCGCACCGATCCGGGAGAGACGCAGGATGTGGCGGCGGGGCACCCCGACATCGTGCGGCGCCTCGAGGCGCTGGCCGAGAAGGCGCGCGCGGACTTGGGGGACACGCTGACGGGCCGCAAGGGCTCCGGCGTCCGTCCTCCGGGAAAGCTCTGAGGGAAAAGAAAAGGGGCGCGTTCCTCACGCGCCCCTTTCCGGTTCATCCGGGAGTGCTAGCTGATCTTGGCCGGCTCCGGAACCGCGTCCGGCGTGATCTTGACGGCCTTGTACCCGCCGATGCCCTTGAAGTAGATCAGGATGCAGAGATAGATCACGGCCATCATGGCGGGGATGAAGGAGTCCGCGCGCAACGTCTTGCGGTCGCCCGAGATCCCGGCCTCGAGGATCTGACGATCCGTCGGGCTCAGCTTGGACATCGCGGCCTCGGTGTCGGATTCCGTCTCGCGGACCTTCGCGAGCCGGCCCTTCACTTCCTCGAGCTTGGTGCCGTCGAAGCCGGCCGCCTTCTCGAAGACGAGGAAGCTCTTGCCGTCCTTGACCTTGATCTGCTCGTACGCGGCGGGGTTGACGCGGGCCAGTTCCTCGGCCGAGAAGCGGTCCTTCGCGTAGCCCAGTCCGGGGCCGCCGATCAGGCCGGCGGACATCATCCCGATGCCGCCCATCACGCTGATGGCGATGGCGCCCGTCTTCGGGAAGCGGTCGGAGGCCACGGCGAGCATGGTGGGCCAGAAGAAGGTCTTGCCGATCGCATAGACGGCCAGTGCGCCCAGCGCCATCCCGAAGGAGTTCACGCCGCTGGAGAGGTTCAGGCCGATGCAGGCCAGGATCGCCGACACCACGAGGATGCCGACGGGCGAAAGGCCGAGCTTCTTCTCGATGAAGTGGGCGCAGAACCGGAGCGAGAACATGATGGCCGACGTCCAGACCAGGAGCATGTTGCCCTGTTTGGGAGTGAGGATGTTGCCCGTGATGTTCTGGATCCAGCCGTCCGTGCCGAGTTCGACGGCGCCGACCAGGGCATGGGTCACGAAGAGGACGAAGAGCAGGATCGAGCCCTTGGAGAACTTCGTCATGACGCCGACGGCGATGAGCAGGGCGCCGCCGATGCCGTAGCCGATGTAGCCGCCGATGTCCGGCTTGCCGAGGACGCCGCCGATGACGTTGCCGAAGAACAGCGCGAGCAGGTAACAGGCCACCAGGCCGCCCAGGATGCCGACGTCGCCGAACATTTCGGCCAGGCTGAGGCCCTTCTCGGAGGCTTCCGACTTGGGCATCTTCTGTCCGAAGAACATGATGCCGTAGAGGATGGTCGGGATCAGGTAGGTGCCCAGCTGAAGCTTCCACGACCAGCTGCCGAAGAACCAGCCGACCATGCCGCCCAGGACGAGGCCCGCGGGCCAGCTGGCGTGCAGGATGTTCAGGTAATGCGTGCGGTTCTGGGGGAACAGCGTGGCCACCAGGGGATTGGCGACGGCCTCCAGGGTGCCGTTGGCGTAGGCGAAGATGAACATGCCCCAGAAGAGGAAGTTGTAGCCGGAGGCCTTGGCGGCGGCCATGACGGGCTCGGGAGAGCCGGCCGGCGCGCCGTGGGCGGCGAAGGTCACAAAGGCGGAGAGGACGTGGAGGGCGAAGGCGAGCATGACGAGCTTGCCGTAGCCGATCTTGTCGGCGAGCATGCCGCCGATCACGATGCCGAAGCAGAAGCCCGTGAATCCGCCGCCGCCGATCGCGCCGAGTTCCGCGCCCGTGAATCCGAACTCGCCGGCCCAGTTTCCGAAGATCGCGCCTCGGACCGCGAAGCCGACGCCCGCGGCCAGAATGGCCATGAAGCCCGCCGAGAGCAGGCGTTTCTCGTTGCCCATACCCTTTTTCTCCCCTATTTCAGGAAACAATGGAAGCTCGGTGAGGCTTCCGGTGATCGGCAAATTATGGGTCGTCTACCCATGAGTGTCAACAATCTTTCGCAGTAGAGGAACGGCTAATCCGCTTTGGCATCCGCGATCACACGACGCCCTTCGCCCGGAGCTCCGCCACCTGAGCCGCCGCGACCCCGATCGACCCCAGAATCTCCTCGGTATGCTCGCCCAGGCGGGGCGCCGGCCGCGCGGCGGGGGCCAGCGGACGCTCCCGCAGCGGCGGCAAGTCCAGCGCCTGCGCAATATCCAAGACGGGGCTCGCGGGAACATCTTGCGCCTGAAGCGTGACGGCCCACTCCGCCATGGTCCGGGAGATGAAGACGTCGCCCAGGAGCACCTCCAAGACGTCGCGGTTCTGCACCCGGCGGGCGTTGTCGGCGAAGTGGGGATTGGCGAGCAGGTCGGGCCGTCCGATCGCCCGGCAAAGCCGCTCCCAGATCGCCTGGCTGCCCGCCGCGACCACGATGTAGCCGTCCCGCGCGGCGAACGCCTGGTAGGGAACGATCGAGGGATGGCGCGACCCCATGCGCCCCGGCGGGATCCCCGTCGCCCGCACGTTTTGGGCCATGTAGGTGAGCGAGGCCGTCGCGCATTCGAGCATCGAGACGTCGATCCGCCGCCCCCGGCCCGTCGTCTCGCGCTCCAGGAGCGCGGAGAGGATCGACTGCACCGCGAAGTGCGCGGTGAGCAGGTCGATGACGGCGACGCCGACCCGCACCGGCGGCGCGCCCGTCTCGCCCGTGATGCTCATCCATCCCGATTCCGCCTGCAGGGCCAGATCGAAGGCCGGCCGGTCCTTCCAGGGTCCCGTCTGCCCGTAGCCGGTGATCGAGCAGAACACGAGCCGCGGATTGAGCGCGGCGAGGGCCGAATAGCCGAGGCCGAGCGCGTCGATCTCGCCGGCGCGGAAGTTCTCGATGAGGACGTCGCTCCCGGCGGCGAGTCGACGGAAGAGATCCTGCCCCTCCGGCGACTTCACATTGAGCGTGAGGCTGCGCTTGTTGCGGTTGACGCTGAGATAATAGGCGCTCTGCCCGTCCTGCCAGGGCGGCCCCCAAGACCGGGTCTGATCCCCGTCCCCGGGCCGCTCGACCTTGACCACGTCGTGGCCAAGGTCGCCCAGCATCATCGCGGCATAGGGGCCCGCGAGGACCCGGGACGCGTCGAGGATCCTCAGGCTAGGAGCCTTCCCAGCTCTTTTTCATGAACTCGAGGCCGTCCTTCGCCAGCGTTTCCTCGTCGAGGAACATCTTCCGCCAGATCTTGGTCGCGGCCGCGAGCGCCGGAAGTCCTTGGCCGAAGGCCTCGATGACCAGGAGCTGGTTGTAGCCGATCCCCTTGAGGCCTCTCCAGGTCTCCGCCCAGTTCACGCCTCCCCTCCCGGGCGTCGACCGGTCATTCTCGGAGATGTGGACGTGGACCATGACATCCTTGCAGACCTCCAGCGCGTTGATGATGCTCTTCTCTTCGATGTTCGCGTGGAACGTGTCGTACATCATTTTGACGTTGGGATGGTTGATCTTGCGGACGAGGTCGGCCGCGTCGGAGGCGGAGTTGAGCAGGTAGATCTCGAAGCGGTTCAGGAACTCGAGGACCAGCGTGACGCCGGCCTTCTTGGCATGGTCCGCCGCCTCCCGCAGCCCTTCGGCGGACCACCTCAGCTCCTGCTTGGTCGGTCCCTTGCCGCTGAAGACGCCCAGCGCGGCATAAAGGGGTCCGACCAGCTTCCGGACGCCCATCGCCTGGCAGCAGTCGATGACCGCCTTGAGGTGCTTGACGCCGGCCGCACGCTGTTTGGGATTGGCCCCGATCAGGTTCGTGTTGGCGTTGAGGCAGGTGACCGCGCTGCGCTCCAGTCCGATGACATCCAGCTTCTTCGCCAGCGCGGTCAGCTTCTTGACGTCGGGGTCGAAGATGGGGATTTCGACCAGGTCGAAGCCGGTCTTCTTCAGCCGCTCGAAGAGGGCGGGGAACTTGGGACCCGTGCAATCGCCGGTCCAGAGCAGCATATTCATGCCGTATTTCATCGGGAATCTCCTTTTGGGGTTTCGATCCGCCCCACCGATTAAGCCTTTTGCGTCCGGGAGCATCAAGGATTTGAGGATCCCCCCTCCGGCGCCGCCCGCCCGTGGCGGCCCTCGTCCGGCTTCCCTAATGCTTGGGCTTCGCCTGAAGGCGGAATTTCCCGGGGGTCGTGGCGGTCTCCCGCTTGAACGCCACGCTCATGTACTCCGGATGGTCGAAGCCCGACAAGGTGGCGATCCGCTCGAGGGAATGGTCGGTTTCCGCCAGGAGCTGCTTCACGCGGTCGATGCGGAACCGGACGAGATCCTGGTGGGGCGTGCGACCCGTCGCCTTCCGGTAGCGGCTTTCCATGACGCGGCGCGAAAGCGGGACGACGCGCAGGAGGTCGCCGATGGTCGCCCCGTCGCAGGCGTGCTCCCGAATGAAGCGGACGGCGGCGGCGATCTCGCGGTCGGCCAGCGCGAGCACGTCGGTCGACTGGCGCGTCTCGACGCCGATCGGGGGGATGAAATGCCCCTTGGGAGGGATCTTCTCCCCGTGCATCATCCGGTCGAGCATCGCCGCCGCCTCGTAGCCGGTGCGGCGCGTATTGGGGATGACGCTCGACAGCGGCGGGCTGGTGAGCCCACAGACCAGCGGGTCGTTGTCGACGCCGAGGACGGCGACCTCTTCCGGGACGGGCACGTCGTTCTCGCGGCAGACGTCGAGCAGCTGCTGCGCCTTGATGTCGTAGCAGGCCATGATGCCCACCGGTTTGGGCAGGCGGCGCAGCCACGCGAGGAGGGCGTTGTGCTCCTTCGCCCAGGGCTCGTGGCCCGAGGATTCGTAGGCGTGGACGTGGATGCCCGCCGCCCGGCCGAGCTTCCGGAAGTGGTCCGAGCGCATCCTCGACCAGTTGAAGCGCGACTCGCCGCAGAATCCGAGATGCCGGAAGCCCCGGGAATGCAGGTGGTCCACGGCCAGCCGCGCGATGGCTTCGTCGTCGGTTTCGATCCAGGGGATGGAGGGGACGTGGCGCCCGGCGCTGACGTCCACGACCGGCAGCTTCGCGCGGGTGACGCTGCGCGCGATGGCCTTGGTCTCGATGCGGGCGATGATGCCGTCGCCCCGCCAGCGGGGCGGGACGTCGCCGCGCGCGAGTTCCGGGAGATAGATGGACCAGGGTTCGTGCTGGCGGACGTACTCCATGATGCCGGCCAGGAGGCCGCGGGCATAGGCGTTGGAGGTCTCGATGAGCAGGGCGACCGAGCGGCGTTTTCTCATGGCCCGGTAAGAATTCTCATCCTTCACGCCTTATTACGCTTCCGGAAAGGCAACGGACGGTAAAAAATCTCAATATAATTTCGCGGTTTCTCATGGACCCCCGCCGGGCCGGGGGCTATCCTGCCCCGTCGATAGAAGGAGGAGCGTTCATGGGCGACACGAAGATCCGGTTGGCGATCGTCGGTCTCGGCTTCGGCGCCGAGTTCATCCCGATCTACCAGGGGCATCCGAACGCCGACCTGGTCGCGATCTGCCAGCGCAATCCGGAGAAGCTCAATCAGATCGGCGACGCGTTCAAGATCGGGACCCGGTACACGGACTACGCGAAGCTCCTCAAGGACAAGACCGTCGACATGGTCCACATCAACTCGCCCATCCCGGACCATGCCTGGATGTCGATCGCCGCGCTCAAGGCCGGGAAGCACGTCATGTGCACCGTGCCGATGGCGACCAGCGTGGCGGATTGCAAGAAGATCGTCGACCTGGTAAGGAAGACCGGCCTCACGTACATGATGGCCGAGACCGTCGTCTACGCCCGAGAGTTCCTCTTCGTGAAGGAGCTGTACGAGAAGGGGGAGCTCGGCAAGATCCAGCACCTGCAGGCGAGCCATCAGCAGGACATGGACGGCTGGCCCGGCTACTGGCCCGGCCTGCCCCCGATGTACTACGCGACGCACTGCGTGGGTCCCTGCCTCGGCCTCATGCGGTCCCAGGCGGAGACCGTCTCCTGCTTCGGCTCGGGCACGATCCGCAAGGAGTACGTCAAGGTCTACAAGTCGCCCTTCGCCATCGAGAGTTGCCACATCAAGTTCAAGGACTCCGACGTGAGCGCGCGTATCTACCGGTCGCTCTTCGACACCGCGCGGCAGTACCGCGAGAGCTTCGACGCGTACGGCTCGAAGAAGTCGTTCGAATGGCAGCTGGTCGAGGGCGAGGATCCGGTGCTCCACACCGCGAAAAAGCCCGAGCCCCAGATTCCGGAGAAGGTCAAGGTGCCGGACTACGCGCACCTCCTGCCCGAACCGATCCGGAAATTCACGACGAAGGGCGTGTATGACCTCGCCGAGAACACCCACCTGTCGTTCGCCCAGGGCGGAGGCCACGGCGGCTCGCACCCCCACCTCGCGCACGAGATGCTGTCGGCGCTGGTCGAGGGGCGCGACCCCTATCCGAACGCGGTGCAGTCGGCCAACATGACCTGCGTCGGCATCCTGGCGCACGAGTCCGCGATGAAGGGCGGGAAGGTGATCCCGCTGCCCCCGTGGACCTTCATGAGGAAGGGCAAGAAGAAATAGTCCCGCGACGATGCGACGGCCCTCCCTCCGGTCCGGCCCCGGAGGGAGGGCGTCCCGCTCCCCGGCCCTCCACCCCCGGCAATCCCTCCTTCCTTGAAATGATTTGACCCCATCGCCGTCCAACTGGAGCTATCCTTACGCCGTTAGGGAGGACACCTCATGAGCAGTGCTCTGGAACGATTGGGCAAGGCCGGCGCCGCCCTGGGCTTCATCGCCGTCGGGGCCGGCGTCCTGGCGCTCGGTATTTTCGTGATTTCCGGGATGGTGATCGTCGAGAACAAGCGCGCCGCCGTCCTCATCCGGAAAACCGGAGTCGATCTTCCCAACGGCGAGATCCTCGCCAAGCCCGACCAGAAGGGCATCCAGGCCGATATCCTCCCCGAAGGGTGGTACTGGCGGAATCCCTACACGTTCGACTGGGTCATGGTCGACCAGACCGAGATCCCGCCCAAGAAGGTCGGCATCCAGGTCCGCACCTGGGGCAAACGCATCAATGAAAACGCGGTCATCGCGGGACCCGAGGAACGCGGCATCATCGCCGACGTGCTCCGTCCGGGACGCTACGTCGTCAATCCCTTCGCGTACCGGGTGGTGCTCCAGGACGCCGTGTCCATCGAGCCGGGCTCCGTGGGCGTGCTGACGCTCGTCAGCGGCGCGGATCCCAAGAATCCCAACGAGTTTCTCGTCGAGAACGGCGAGCGCGGGATCCAGCACCACACCCTGCCGCCGGGGACCTATTACGAAAACCCCTACGTCAAGCAGATCATCCCGATCGACATCCGCTCTCACCG
>Ga0070731_10002891_pt1 | contig 15875 bp, 13 predicted proteins | sample Coa_R1_2_FD_66448 | JGI IMG/M metagenome (GOLD analysis project Ga0070731, IMG submission 66448) | Surface soil microbial communities from Centralia Pennsylvania, which are recovering from an underground coalmine fire - Coalmine... | ecosystem: Environmental > Terrestrial > Soil > Unclassified ...
CGTCGTTAATTTTCCCCCGAAGCAGATTGCAACTTTCAAGTCGGAGGTGCTGACAACCGGCTTCTATCTCCCGAGTGGTGAAGTCGTGTTGCTGCATCCCGAAAGGACGGTGCCGAATGGGGCTAAACTCGGCTAGCTTGCGTCGTGGCACACGCCACTACGCGCTTTTGTTTTGACCTGACACCCTGGTCTTCACCGCTTCCACCGCCGATTCCGCTGCCCGGCGGCCAATTTCGGCTCCCATGTCCCCGGCTTTTTGCTCGGCAGCTTCCGCCCTCTGTTCCAATTTTTTCTCAGGTCCACACTGCCAGCCTCGTGCTTTTTTTACCAGTCTTTGACGCGTCTCGTGGCCAGAAGCAGGCGCGAACAGAACAGCCCCAGCAAATCCGATTGCAAAACCAAGCAAGAACTTCATCCGGCAACCTCCAGCCCCAGTCTACTTCTCTCAGGCTACATTCCTCAAAGCCGCCCGCAACGGTCTGTGATGCTCTCGCTTCCGTTGCCATGCTCGCCGCAGCAGATCCACTCCGACTAGCCCGACCGCAGCAGCTAACCAATACACGTGAGTTTCAAGCCAGAGCTCAGAACTGTGTGAACTTGCCCGGTTGTCAAAGCGGCCATGCGCGCCGTGATCTCCTGCCACCGGCTCCCAAAGATTATTCGCACGATTGGGGTCTTCACGTCCGTCATACTGCTGCGACTCATATCCTGTTCGTGCTAGGTAGTGATCGGCGAAAGATGGTGCCAGCTTATTTCCAAAAATGGCTTTTACCGAAGACCACGCCGGATAGTACTCACGCCGTTGAGGATGGTGCGCCGCGTAATAGATCGCGCGGGCGGCCACCTCAGGCTGGTAGATCGGTGGGACAGGCTGGGCTTTTCGTGGCAATCGGCTTTTCACCCAACCGAATTGCGGCGTGTTGAGGGCTGGCATTTGAATCATCGTAGTGTGAACGTTGCTGCGGTCGTGAATCAGTTCTGTGCGCAGCGCCGCATGGAACCCAAGTACCGCGTGCTTGGATGCGCAATAAGCCGCTTGCAAAGGGATGCTGCGATAGGCAAGCGCTGAACCTACATGCACGATCGTGCCCCGATCCCTGGGCAACATGCGTTTCAGCGCCGCGAGAGTTCCATATACATAACCGAGGTAGGTCACTTCGGTGACTCGCTTGAACTCTTCCGCCGTCATCTTCTTGATAGGCGAGAAAACAGAAGTCATCGCATTATTAATCCAAATGTCAATCGGGCCGAGTTTTTTCTCAATTTCGGCAGCCGCAGATTCGACCCCCTCCGCATCAGCAACATCAACAGGAAGCACCAATGCTTTGCCACCCAAGGCTTCAACCTCTTGCCGAGCCCCTTCCAGTCCATCACGGCCTCTGGCGATCAGGCCTATATACGCTCCCTGGCGGGCAAACTCACGAACTGTGGCGCGGCCCACTCCCGCCGAGGCACCGGTGATGACAACAACTTCATGCCTGCGCATTTTTCACCTCAATTGATTTAGAAACAACTCAATTTGGATGACTGCCCGCAAATAACCGTTTCCCGCAAGGGAGACTTCACGCTCAGTGGCCCGGGTCCCGCGAGCCGCTTTTGCGAGTTGGCCTGAGACAATCCATTCGGCGGCGGCTCGGAAGTCGCAGATGAATTACGCAGCGGTTTTGTTGTGATCGGAGTTACGAAGCCGCAGTTTCTCCGCTTGAAGCGCCGCGTCCGCAACCCGATCGGCGATTACGAACAGAAGGTTCCAATCCGCTTCGCCGAGAGCTGTCCTTAGCCGCTCTTGGGCTCTTTCCCAATAGGGACGGGCTTGGTTGAGTAGTTTTTTGCCATCGTCCGTGAGGCTATAGATCTGCTCGCCATGTCTGGTTCCGGTACGAACTCTGACCAGCCCCTTGCGCCGCAGTGCGCCCAGCCGACGAGACAAAGTTTCGACCGCGACCGCATATCGGCGTGCGAATTGGTATTGCGCAATCTCTCCTGCTTCATCGATAGCCCGCAGCGACACAAACTGCGTACATTTCAGCCCGCAAGGCGCAAGCACCAGATCGTAAAGCTGCGTTACACAGCGTGAAACTCGCCTCAGCACAGCACACGCACAACCTGCGTCCCCGGCTGCCGCCGCGGGTTTTAACGAGAGGCCCTGAAGAGTGGACTGAACAGCCTGGAGCTCAGTTGAACTCCCGGTTGCTGTGAATACTCTTTGCGTAGCAGCAGTATCTTCTTGCATTTGTCTTTTGTTCTCCGCATGGAAGTCTTGGACGCCGGCGCTCCGTGCCCCGCATTCCGCGAGCGATTTTCGCAACGAACCCGGGTATTCTGCAATTTATCAAGATTCCATCAGAGTACTGCGGGTTTCCTATGCAACAAGCGTCAAAACATGCCACAATCGCGAAAAATTGAGCTGCAAGCCAGTTCCCGGGCACTGTCCAGACGCATTCCTCACACGGGTGCTCTAAAGAAGCGTAGCTCCGGCGCCTGAGCGGCTGCCCGGACGCCGGTCTGACCTTCTCAAACTACGCCGCTGGACGTATATCGCGAACGTTGTCCGCCGGCCTTGCCACTGACTTCACCGCGTGCACGGCGCCCCCCATCGCTCCAAACCATCCGAGCAATAAGGCCACAAATCCTGCCCACCCCATATCAGCAATCACCGTGAGCATATACGGACTGTGCGCGCCGGCCTGAACTCCCGCGTCGCCACCAAGCGCATTTCCACCCATCCCGACCAAGAGGACGGTAGCGATGACTGCAAGCCCGAATAGGATCGTGCCGTAAATCGCGCCTTGCCCTCGTGCCGCCACTCCGGCGAGGTCACCGGTAATGCGCCCTCCAACGTACATCGCAATGATCGTCAGAACAATTGCCCAGATTGCCATCCCGACACTCATGCCAGTCACTGGGTGGGCGACATTCGGACTCGCGGAACTGGCGAACAGCGCCTCTCCCAAAAGTCCGAATATCGACCAGATCGCCACAAATGCAAACAAACCTGCCCAGATCGCGCCCCAATTCGTCCGTGGTTGCGCAATCAGTAAAGCTTCGTTTCTATATGTACTACTTGCCATTTGGATTCACCTCTCTTTGAACCTTTCTTTGCTCTTATGATGCGAGAGAATGCGTGTGCCGATGTCACACGTACACGGGATTCGGCGGGGAACTTGGCTGAAGACCGCAAAAAATGCGGTTCCGAGCAGGTAAGGCGCTCTAGCAGAAAAATACTACTCAACCTTCAACTGCTGGGCATTTATGTCGTGACACGATGCTTATCCGTGAAGCTCAACCCACGACTTCATCCCATCTTGGCGAACCCGGAAGAACGCTTGCGAAAGTGCTGAGAGCACATCGGTTGCGACCATGAAATGCTCGCCCAGATTCTCTCGCGCCACATCGCCGGCCACGCCGTGGAGATGGACTGCGGCACACACCGCTTCCAGGATGCGCTTGGAATTTTGCGCGACGAAACCCGCAACCATGCCCGTCAGAATGTCACCTGTACCGCCGGTGGCCATTCCCGGATTCCCGGTGGCGTTCACCCAGACCTCACCATCGGGAGAGGCGACCAATGTCCGATGCCCCTTCAAGACCAGTACAAGTCCATGTTCCCGGGCGTAGGTTCGAGCGACATTAATTCTGTCTCGTTGAATTGCAGCTATGCTGAGCCCCGTCAGACGGGCCATCTCGCCGGGATGCGGCGTTATCACGAGCGGTCCGGAATCGCCGTTCAGGTCACCTCGATGTTGCTCAAAGGCATTCAAGCCGTCCGCATCGACCACGAGGGGAGTGTTACGTTTCTTAACTAACTCGCGAACCAATTCGCTGGTTTCGGGATTTCGCGAGACGCCCGGCCCTATCGCGACGACGCTCTTCCCCGCAGCGGCATTGCTGATGCAACTGAAAGCCTCTTTTGCGATCGTACCCTGCCCCGTTTCGGGCAAAGGCTCGGTCATGACCTCGGCATGAAATCCTGCAACTGTCGGAAGAACAGATTTCGGAGTCGCTACCGTAGACAATCCTGCTCCCACGCGCAGCGCGGATATACCCGCCATGGCCGCAGCTCCCGCTTTACCGATGGAACCGCCCACCACGAGAGCATGCCCGAAGTTTCCCTTGTTTGCCGCAGCCGCTCGTGGCGCGATCAGGGCAGCAATGTCACCAGCAGTAATCAGATTGAGCTGAAGCGATGAGCGGATTGCCTCATCCGGAGAACCAATCGGAACGATCTGAGTCGCGCCATGCGTCACACCGCCAAAAACGTGCGCCGCCCGAGGGGCAGTGAAGGTCACGATTCCGTCCGCGCGCGCAACTGCTCCCGTCTGTTCTCCCATAACATCCGCGTCAGCCCCTGAGGGAACATCGACAGCGAGTACGGGGGAATTTCTCTTGTTCAGCTGTTGAATTGCTTCTGCGTACAATCCGCTCACCGGCGGGCGGAAGCCGGTACCCAGGATCGCATCTATCAGCAGCTCGCAATCAAAGATCTTCTGTGCCTGATCGCTCGCCAATTCCGCTGCCGAACTTGCCATTACCGGTTGACGCGGCAATCGACTGAGCATCTGTGCTGCATCCCCATGCACCTCGGAAGCTTGTGAGAGCAGGAGAACCTGAACTTCGCGTCCGGCTTCTTTCAGTTTTCGTGCCGCTACAAAGCCATCGCCACCGTTGTTTCCTTTACCGCAAATCACCCCTATGCGCTTTGCTGTCGGCCATTGCGCCACAGCAAATTCCGCCACCGCAGCCCCAGCGTTTTCCATCAGCGTGAGCGAAGGCACGCCGAATTGCTCGCTGGTTGCGCGATCGATCTCGCGCATTTCCGATGCGGTAACAATCTTCATGATTATGCTTGTTGAAACACTTGGACGCTCGAATTCTAGCAAAGGCTTGCCCGACAAATTCGAGAGGCCGTGCGCTCTGCAGTGCCCAATGACGTGAGCTGTGGAATGGGAACCTAATCCGCCATCGAGGGTTCACCCGCACCCGCCCGATCCTTTTCGCGGGCTAGTTGCACGCGGCTATGGTGGCGCGCATAGCTGAAATAAATCACCAACCCGATAGCCAGCCAGATGATCAATCGCGCCCACGTCTGCCACGCGAGGCTGAACATCATCAACAAGGAAACGATGATGCCCATGATCGGTGTAAATGGAATCCAGGGCGCGACGAACGCACGCGGAACCTCAGTTCTGCGCTTGCGCAAAATCCACACGCCACTGCACACGATCACGAATGCCAGCAATGTACCAATCGACACCAGTTCTCCGAGTACGTTGATCGGGGTGAGAGCAGCTACCGTTGCCACGCAGATTCCCACCAGAATCGTGCAGAGATAAGGAGTGCGGAACCGGGGATGTACATGGCTCGCCCACTTCGGCAGCAAACCATCCTTCGACATTGAGAAAAATACCCGCGTCTGCCCGAGCAACATCACGACCATCGTGCTGCTCAGGCCGCAGATCGCTCCCAGTTTCACCAGTCGGCTTCCCCACGCCACGCCCGTCATATCGATGCCGATCGCAATTGGATCCGGTACATCTAGACTGGTGTACTTCACCAATCCGGTGAGCACACCCGCCACAAGAATGTACAAGATCGTGCAGATTACAAGCGATCCCAGGATGCCAATGGGCATGTCGCGTTTCGGATTCTTGGCCTCCTGAGCAGCAGTCGATACCGCGTCAAATCCGATGTATGCAAAAAAGATAATTCCGCCCGCGGTGGCAATTCCCGACCAGCCAAAATCCCCGTAGTGCCCGCTGTTCGGCGGCAGAAACGGCGTCCAGTTCGACATGGCTTCTGCGTGATGGCCCATGATGTAATTAACGCCCAACCCGATAAACACGAGCAGCACGCAGACTTTCACGATCACAATGAAAGAGTTGAAATTGGCCGACTCCTTGATCCCGATCACCAATATGGCTGTTACCAGCGCAATCCCGATGAAGCCGAACAGATTGAATGAAGAGTACTGGTGCGGCAGGGTAGCCGGATCGACGTGACTCTGGTCGAGAAGTTTCTGGAACTGTGCCGTCAGCCGCTCCCAATGCCCATTGTAGAAAAGGAAAACCGTTCCCGGTGCGCCCGCCCATTTGGGCGAGAGCCGAATGCCGAAGTCTCCCAGGAAACTGAGAACATACCCGCTCCACCCGCTTGCAACCGTAGCCGCGCCCAGCGCGTATTCCAGAATCAGGTCCCAGCCAATAATCCAGGCGATAAATTCGCCCAGCGTGGCGTACCCATAGGTGTAAGCCGAACCGGCAACCGGAATCATCGAGGCAAATTCCGCGTAGCACAGGCCAGCAAACACACAGGCCACCGCAGCCAAACTGAATGCAAGAATAATCGCCGGCCCGGCATGGTTAGCCGATGCAGTTCCCGTCAGAACGAAAATACCCGTTCCGATGATGGCTCCGATTCCCAGCGAGATCAGGTTCGTCGGCCCTAGCGCTCGCTTGAGACTGTGCTCACCGGTTTCGGAGGCTTCCGCAAGAATGGTATTAATGGATTTTCTAGCCCAAAGATTAGGCATTCACTTCTCCTCGATGGTTTCCGATGTTCAGGGTTGTTGCTCCGCCGTGTTTCCGCCACACGTAATAGACCGGTATGCCGAGTAGCACAATCATTAAACCCGGCCACGTGTACTGCGGCTTGTAACGCAAGAGCACGACGTCGATAAATAGTGCGATGACAATATACATCGCCGGCAACACCGGATAACCCACCGCTCGATAAGGTCTCTCGGCGTCTGCGTGTGTGCGCCGCAGTACAAATAACCCGATGATCGTCAGGATATAAAAGACCAGTACGGCAAAGATAATGTACTCGAGCAACTGGTTATACGTCCCCGAAACACACAGTACGCAAGTCCATACCATTTGCACCATGAGAGACACAGCCGGGGTCTTATATGTGGGATGCAGGCGCGCCACTTTGCGGAAGAATAAGCCATCCTTTGCCATCGCGTAATACACGCGAGCACCGGCCAGAATCAATCCGTTCGCGCATCCGAACCCCGAAATCGTGATCGCCGCCGCCATCAGCAAACCGCCGGCGGCGCCAAACATCTGCGTCATTACTGCGGTCGCAACGCGTTCCTCGGTCGCATACTTGATGCCGCGCTCCACAATCGTAGCGCCACTTGCGACCCCGTTCATCGGCAGCGCGCTCAGGTAAACAAAATTGCATGCGATGTAAAGAATAATGACAATGCCGGTTCCGAGCGCCAGCGAGAGCGGCAAGTTGCGGCTGGGGTTTTTCACTTCGGCAGCTGTGAACGTCACGTTATTCCAGGCGTCGGCCGAGAACAGCGAACCCACCTGAGCGACGGCGAGGACCGTGAGCGTGCTAACCAGGGCACCTCCGCCGATCGAGTGCATGGCCCCGAGTCCCGCGTTGTGCCAAAAATTGGTCCCGAAATTGGCTGCGATTGCCAACGGATTCCGCCCAATCGAGAAGCCGAGCAGTACCAGTCCGAACAGTGCCGCTACTTTTGCAGTCGTAAAAATATTCTGGATAGCCGCACCCGTGTTGATCCCGAGTACGTTGATCAACGACAGGGCTACCACAATCAGAATGGCTACCAGATTCTGCGTGTTGAGCCCCACATCCATATTCCCCAGTTCCATTGGGCCGATGTGAATCGGAGGCGCCTTCCAAAAGTGCAGAATCCAATGGGTCGAGGAAATCGAGGGAAGAAAAACGCCCAGGAATTTGCCGAACGCCACGCCCACCGCGGCAATGGTTCCCGTCTGAATGACCAGAAATAACGTCCAGCCGTAGAGAAATCCCCACAAAGGCCCGAGCGCTTCTCGCAAGAACACGTACTGTCCACCGGCCCGCGGCATCATCGCCGCAAGTTCCCCATAACTCAGCGCGCCCACGATGGTCAGAAAACCGGTGACCACCCAAGCCCCAATCAGCAATGCCGGAGAATCTACCTCACGGGCAATCTCCGCCGAGACAATGAAGATGCCCGAGCCAATCATCGACCCCATAACCAGCATGGTGGCGCTCGTCAGGCCTAGGCCTTTGACGAGTTCCTGGTCTTGATGGGTATGAATCTCCCAGTCGCTGGCGGCTGCCGGAATTGGCGGTTTCGTTTCGGTACTCATTACCTATATGGCGCGGCCTCGCCCGCGATGCGCCGGCGCTTTGATTTGGCAGCCGCAGATCAAACGCTACGACACTCTACCTTAAGATGTGCAAAAATTCCTCTGCTGATTTTCGTGGTTCCCGCACCAGATCCGATATTACCGCCACCGAGTCCGCGCCGGCTTCGATGACAGCTCGGCAATTTCGGCGGGTGATCCCGCCAATAGCCACCAGAGGTTTACTGGTCTGCTCCCTCGCCCTCTTCACGCCCTCTAACCCTACCACCGGATCGGGTTTCTCTTTGCTCGAAGTCGCAAATACGGGTCCAATCGCAAGGTAATCCGCTGAGGTTCGGTCTGCTTCCGCTAGCTGCTCCGGATTGTGCGTCGAAACTCCAAGCCACAGGGTTTCTCCAATTATCTTCCGGGCCGCCCCCGGCGACAGATCATCTTGCCCGACATGTACTCCCGCAAATCCGGCGGCCACCGCGAGATCCGCGCGGTCGTCCATGATCAGCTTGACGGTCTCTCCCAACGTTTCTCTGAGTTCTCGTGCCTGTTCCAGCATCTCCCGCGCATTCCCCACTTTATTTCGATACTGCATTAGCGACACGCCGGCGTCCCTCCATTGTCGTGCTGCAGACATGAAGGCCTGGTGCGAATCGAAGCACGATGGATCAATAATCGCGTAGAGCCGGGGTAGCTTCAGCATCTAAACGACTCGGGTAATGGTGGAGTTTGCTTTGTCATCCCGAGCAAGTTGCTTTTGCGCAGCGAGAGCCTGCCCTGAGCGCAGCAGGTTGCGGAGCAACATGCGAAGTCGAATGGGGATCTGGGCGAACCGCGCGAAGTTGAGGTGTCTTGCAGGCGTGAACGAAGTGGGAGCCTGCAGCCGAAATCCCGAGTGTGGCGAGGGATCTAAGCGACACAAGAATCGCGCGTTTGGCTCGCTTCCTTTTTAAACCCTCCCGCTCAGTGCTTCTTCCCATTCTTCGTTAAGAATCTCTCGATGAAAGTAGTATCGATCTTGCCCGCGCGAAAATCTGGATCCGCCAGAATCTTTCGGTGCAACGGAATGGTTGTGTAAATCCCTTCGACAATGAACATCTCCAACGCACGCGACATGCGGGAGCAGGCTTCGTCCCGATCTTTGCCGCGAACAATCAGCTTGGCAATCAGCGAATCATAATAAGGAGGAATAACCCCTTCCGCGTACGCGGCGGTATCGATCCGCACTCCTGTTCCTCCCGGCGGATGAAACGCCGTAATCTTTCCCGCCGAGGGCGTGAATTTCTCCGGATGCTCCGCATTGATACGGCATTCAATCGCGTGTCCACGATGCACAATCGGACCATGCAACACGTTTTCCATGCGTTCGCCGGCAGCCAGTAAAATCTGGCTCTTCACCAGGTCAACGTCAGTCACCATCTCAGTGACCGGATGTTCCACCTGGATGCGGGTGTTCATCTCGATAAAGTGCAGCTTCTTGTCTTCATCCATCAGGAACTCAATCGTTCCTGCATTGACGTACCCGATCTCCGACAAGGTTTTCGATAAGATCTGCCCGATCTGTTCGCGGAGTTGCGGAGTCATTTGAGTGGATGGCGACTCTTCCAGAAGTTTCTGATGGCGCCGCTGAATGCTGCATTCCCGTTCTCCCAAACTAATGACGGAGCCATATTGATCGGCAAGTATCTGAAATTCGATGTGCCGTGGCCGCTCGATGAATTTCTCCATGTAGAGATCGCCATTGCCAAAAGCTGCGGCCGCCTCAGACTGTGCGGCATTGAACAGCGATGGCAACTCTTCCTCATTTCGTACCACGCGCATGCCGCGCCCGCCCCCACCCGCCGAAGCTTTAATGATCACTGGAAATCCCACCTGCCGTGCCCACTCCAGAGCTTCCCCATCGCTGGCCAGAATTCCTTCCGAACCCGGAAGGATGGGCACGCCCGCTCGTTTCATCGCTGCCCGGGCCTTCTCTTTTTCGCCCATCAGCCGAGTGATCTCGGGGGGCGGCCCGATGAACTTGATGTTGCTGGTTTCTGTGACCTCGGCAAAATTCGCGTTCTCCGCTAGCAAGCCGTATCCCGGGTGTATGGCCTCCACGTTGCTGATTTCGGCCGCGCTGATGACCGCCGGAATGTTTAGATAACTTTGAGAAAGCTGGGGAGGCCCTATGCAAATCGCTTCGTCCGCAAAGCGCACGGGAAGGGAATTGCGGTCGGCTTCGCTGTAAATCGCCACTGTGCGGATGCCCAGTTCTTTACAAGCACAAATTATGCGCAAGGCAATCTCGCCGCGATTGGCAATCAATATCTTTTTGAACATGAAACCCGTGCCGCGCTACCGCGCGCGATTTCCCGGAGGGTGCTCAGGCTTTTCGGAGCCGCCATCATGCGATACAAACAGCGCTTCAACTCCGGATGTCCTCATCTTGGCCGGATGGCGAACAAATCTTGCCCGTACTCCACCGGCTGCCCGTTGTTTACCAGTTTCTTTACGATCTCACCGCTCATGTCCGATTCGATTTCGTTCATCAGCTTCATAGCTTCGACGATACATAACACCTGGCCTGCTTCTACCTTGTCGCCCACAGCAAAGAAAGGCGGTGCGCCCGGCGAGGGCGACTCATAGTAGGTACCGACAATCGGGGAATGCACGATGTGGAGTTTCTCTTCGGGGGCGGACGGCGCCTCCGCCGCCACAGGTGGACCGACCGGCGTCTGAGCGACGGTTCCCGGCACCACCGCGGAAATTGCTGGTGCCGCGTGTACGGCAATCGGCACCACAGAAGCGGTTGGAGGATGTTCGGCGCCACGCTTGATGCGCACTTTGACATCGCCGCGTTCCAGTTCAAACTCGGCAATATCCTTCTCGATTAAGAACTCAATCAGTTCCTTCAGTTCTTTTTGATTCATGTAGGTGGCGCGACCGATGATTATTGGGGTCTGCCCAATCGGCAGGCTACCCCCGAAACGCTAGTTAGATTTGAAGCAGTTCTTTGCTGGTTTCCGTGAGCACTTCACATCCGGTATTCGTCACTAATACCATATCCTCGATTCGTACGCCGCCGATGTTTGAAACATACACACCCGGCTCGATCGTGATCACCATGCCCTCCACCAACCGCTCGGTCTGCCGAGCCGCAATTCTGGGCATCTCATGAATTTCCAGACCAACACCGTGCCCGGTCGAGTGTGTAAAGTATCTACCAAACCCTTGCCTGGCGAGCACCCGGCGGGCAGCTAAATCGATTTCGCCGGCCGGCACACCTGGTCTCACAGCGTTAATCGCGGCTTCCTGCGCTTCCCGAACCGCAGCGTACATGCCTCGGGCCTGTTCGGAAGGCTTGCCCACGTGCACCGTGCGCGTCATGTCCGAGCAATAGCCCGCGAGTATGATACCAAAGTCACAGACAACAAAACCGTTAGCTGGAATTTGTGCAGTCGAGGCTCTCCCATGAGGCAAGGCTGAACGCACTCCCGACGCAATAATGGTATCGAACGACATTCCCTCAGCGCCTGCCCTGCGCGCGGCATATTCCATTTCTGCGGCCACTTTGGTTTCCGCAACACCGGGGCGAATCGCCTCGCTCGCGACCGCAAATAAACTTTCGCCCAGCCGGATCGCAGCGCGCAATGATCGGATCTCGTCCGCATCTTTCATCATCCGAGCACGCTCCACCACAGGTGGCGCTTTCCGCAACCGCACGTTCGGGCGAAGTATTTCGGCCAATTGGCTGTGTTCCGCCACGCTCAGGTGCTGGCTATCGAACCCCACCACCCTCGCCCCAGATTTCTTGCGGTTGCTTTTCAGCCACTCTGCAGCCATGGTTACAGGCGGTTGGCGAGCGATAACGATCCGAGCTCCCCGGACTTCTTCACGCGCCTGCGCCGTGTATCTGCCGTCTGTGAAAAACACAGCTTTGCGGCCGGAAACCAGCAGTGCGCCGGCGCTTCCGGTGAATCCGCAAAGATAGCGAACGTTCGGAAGGTGCGAGACCAGCAGCGCATCCACGTCCGTGCTGGCTAGATGGTCCTGCAGTCGTGCCAGCCTGCCTTCATATTCCATCGAATCGCAGTTTATCAGTAGCGGGGAAGAGCTTGCGGTTCTGGGTATTCCTCGTTTCCTCAGTGTTCCCCAGTGTCCTCTGTGGTTGTCTTACTTCCTCAGTGCTCCCCAGTGGCCCTCTGTGGTTTAGCTCGTTTCCTCAGTGCTCCTCAGTGGCCCTCTGTGGTTAGCCCGCTTCCTCAGTGTTCCCCAATGTCCTCTGTGGTTAGCTTGCTTCCTCAGTGTTCCCCAGTGTCCTCTGTGGTCAGCTCGCTTCCTCAGTGTTCCCCAGTGCCCTCTGTGGTTAGCTCGCTTCCTCATTGTTCCCCAGTGCCCTCCGTGTTAGTTGCTGGCTTGCTCTAGGGAACTTCGTGCCCTCTAAAAGGACAAAACCGCCGGCGCCCTATGCGGTACGCCGGCGGCTGTGTTTACTACTACCTTGTTGGTTACGTCTGAATGATTCGCGGAGTGATGAAGAAGATCAACTCCTGGTTGCTGGTGGAAACCTGCGTGTGTTTGAACAGGTTGCCCAGCCACGGAATGCTGCCCAGCAACGGCACTTGGTCGATGTTGACCGAGTTGTTGGTCTGGATCACGCCGCCGATCACGACCGTGCCACCATCGGTGACCAATACTTGTGTCGTGGCCTGCTGCGTAATCAGTGTCGGGTTGCCCTGAATCGACTGCGCGAAATCTGGCGTCGTGTTTTCCACGTCTACGTTCAGGAAGATGGTTCCTTCCGACGTAATCTGCGGAATCACCGTCAGTCGTAAGAAAGCGTCCACATAGGTAACTGTGGGCGGACCACCCAACTGCGCCTGTGTCACGATTGGCACGCGCACACCTTGGCGAACCAACGCTTGAATATTGTTCTGAGTCACGACCCGCGGACGTGACAGAATCTTCACTAAGCCGCGCGACTCAGCCATGGTCAGAATGGCATCAAGCTGAATGTTCTTGCTGAAATTCATGAAGCTCAGGCCGCTGGTCGGACTGGTTGAGCCTAGGTTCGAAAACAGCGGAATCTGCGTCAGTGAGGTGCCGTTCGGGGCCGACGATCCCACAATCGGATAGAACGGGTTCAAGCCGAACACGCCAGAAGGCGAAGTTCCTACCGCGCTGGCGCCACCAACGTTGGTTGTGTGGTTGCCCCATCCGAAGCCCAGCTGCGTACCGATATCGCGAGCAAAGCTGCGTGTGGCGGCCACAACCCGAGCCTCGATTTCTACCTGCTGCGTCTTGCGGTCAAGCTGCGTGAGCAGCTTGTCAATGTTCGGAATGACCGAAGGCACGTCCGTCACGATGATGGCGTTAGTGCGTTCATCGGCAATCACGTCGCCGCGCTGCGAGATGAATTTCTTGCAGGTGATCACCAGGTCCTTTGCGTGCGCATAACTCAGGAACCGGGTGAAGGTAACTTTGTCGACGGCTAGCGCTTCAGCTTCATGCTGGGCGCGCCGCGCATCCGCTTCCCGCTTCAGTGTGTCTACGGTCGCGATACGCAGAATGTTGCCATCCAGCTGCCGGGCCAGATCGTTGTTCTTCAGTACGATGTCCAGAGCCTGGTCCCACGGCACGTCATCGAGCACGATGGTCAGTGTTCCCCTGACGTTTGGATCCAGAACCACGTTCAATCCGCTGATCTCATGAATCAGGCGGAAGAAATCCTTCAGATCCACATCCTTCAGGTTCACCGAAATCGGTTCGCCCGTGTACTTCGGCTCAGAGCCGCTGGACGGCGCTTGCGTCATCTGGGCGCGCTGCTCCGCGGCCAGGTTAACGGCCGGCTGAACTGGCGAGCCGGTGGATGCTGGCGCTGAATTTTGCGCCGCGCTTGGTGTCGGCAGCAGATTGCCCTCAGGGCGATCCACGAATTTCGATGCCGCTTCTACCACGCGAGCCGGCGGTCCGGTAACGATGGACTCGCTCTCCTCAGCTGCTTTGGGCTTGTAGGAGGGCTCCAAAAAAACAAAGTTGTTCGGCGAAGTCGTGGCTTGCTCCTGCTTGTTGTCCGCAGAGGTTATCGCAGCCAAAGTTGGCGCGGGAACGTCCGCGGTCGGCGTCGCCGAGACCGGAAGCGCAGCCGTCCGGTGGATCGATGCCGGCGCTTTTTCCAATTGCGGCGCAGCTACCGTCTTGGCGGTAGGGTTGGGGCGCAAATGGAGCACCACCTTGTTGTCGCCGCTCGGAGTCAATTCATATGCGCACGCCGTGAGCAGGTCAATCACAACACTGGTCGTGGGCGGGGTCTGTCGATTCATCCCGATGCGTACACCCTTAACCCCATCCTGATCCACGCTTAAATGATTCCGCGAGGTTCCCGCGACGGTGTTGGGCAGAGTCACCAGCAATCGGGCAGGTGAATCCAGCGTGCTGACTTTCGGCGTCATCGAGCCACTCGCCGTCATCTCCACGCTGATGCCGTCATCCGCACGCAAAACCTCTACCCTTTGCAAGGTCGCGTGATCGGTCGTGGCTGCCGGCGTGTTCGCGGTCTCAGCGGCCGCAATCATCACCAACAGCGGTAGCAAAACAACCAGCAGTTGCTTTCGCATTTCCCTTCTCCCCACGGGCTCGCGCTCTGCTAGCCTCGTGACTCTCTCCCCTAAATTTATTGAGCCTCTACCGGGCTCGTTCCCACCCACGCTTAAACCGCGGGGGTAGCAATCTTCTTCGTCACTTCCCGCGTGAACGGCTTGCCCAGCTTGTCCTCGACCGTCTGGTTAAAGATGATCGAGTCCCCGGTGATCTTGACCACATAGCCGTTGAACACCGGATCGTTCTCGCGCAGGAAATAAGCTTTGTTCATACTGTTGACCACCACCGCGATCATTCCCGTCTCCGACTTCACGATTCCTGTCAGAATGATTTGGTCGACTGCCAGGCAGCGTTTACCGCTGCTGCAACCCGACCCGCCGACGCTCATGTGGCTGACTACCGGACTAATAAACGGATCTCGCCGTCCGGCAGCGCTGTATTCCCGAGGTTCCTTTTTCTTGGAATCTTCCGGTATTTTCTTGTCTTCTACGGCCACAGCCTTCTTGGCTTCTTCAGGCTTGTCAACTGCCACCGTAGTTTTCTTTTCTTTCTTGGCAGCAGTCTTCGGTGCGGCTGCTTTTTTGTGTGCGGCAGCAGTCACTGCCGGCTTGCTTGCCGCTTGGTTCGCAGTTGCCGAACTATTCGTTACCGGTTTGGAGGGGGCAGGTTTCGCCGCAACCGCCGGCTGACTCGTCGCCGCCGGGTTGCTCCCTTGTCCAGCCACCGCTAACGCTGCATTCTGATCAATCGTCTCTTTCTTCTGCACGTTCTGCAGCGTATCTCTGGTGTTCTGGATCACGTCCGGGTTCTGCGCCCAGGCTGTTCCCAGCAGCGCCGCCAAAACCAGAACTCCAATTCTGATCTTCATAACGCCCCCTTGGCCTTCGCCGGTGTGCCGGCCGCCACGACAGTGTCATGCGAGTAGAACGTCGACGCCTGGCAGGTGGCTACAATACTTTCGTTGGGACCGTACTGATAGGTGTGCTTGGTTTTTGCCTCAGCCGGCTTCTTGGTGGTGGCGATCAGCAGGTCGGAAATGTTTACAATCCGCTCCAGCTTCCCCACATGGTCGAAGAAACTGAGCACCGAATAATACGGCCCGTCCAGTTCCACCTCGAATGGGACTTCGGAATAGTATTCGCGCGTGGTCACCGGCTTGGCGGTGTAGCGGCGAATTTCAATCCCCGTCTTCAG
>Ga0070731_10002892_pt1 | contig 15872 bp, 17 predicted proteins | sample Coa_R1_2_FD_66448 | JGI IMG/M metagenome (GOLD analysis project Ga0070731, IMG submission 66448) | Surface soil microbial communities from Centralia Pennsylvania, which are recovering from an underground coalmine fire - Coalmine... | ecosystem: Environmental > Terrestrial > Soil > Unclassified ...
CTATTTCGACATCATGTTGCTGCACTGGCAGCACGCCGCCACGTGGCCCGCGGATTCGGCGCGCTGGCAAGACGGCATTCTCGAAGCGCAGCACCGCGAAATAATCATCGGCCACGGCGCCTCCGTTCATGGATTGCCTGCGCTGCGTCAGGTTCCTTCAAACCATTGGCTCCAGATCGCCATGATCCGCATGAATCACAAAGGCGTGCGCATGGATTCCGAAGATTTCAACACCGACGGCGGCCCAGCCACCGTTCCCGAGATCGTCACGCACGTGCACGAAGCGCGTAAAGCGGGAATGGGTGTGATCAGTATGAAGCTCTGCGGCGAAGGCAGCTTCAACCGCGAAGACCGTCAGGCCGCGATGCGATTCGCGTTCCGCAACGCGGGAGTGGACAGCGTCACCGTAGGCTACAAAAACACCGGGGAAATCGACGAAGCCATCTCCAACCTCAACGCCGCCCTCGCTTAACCTTTTCCTTGGGCGCAGGCAATCTTGCCTGAGCTCGTATAACTCCCGCAACACTAGTACTAACGGTCTATAGGCGTCCTTCTATCCACTCACCGACACTCTCTTCAGGCACTTGGCAACACGGATCGGTGTCCAAAAAACAGGTCATGAACTCTCGTTCCCTTATTCCCGTCGTTCTTGCTTCTCTTGTTCCCGCTTCGCTTTTGGCCCAAGCCAAACCGCTGGATCGCTCCGAAGTTTTCGGTCGCCTCGCCGTGGGCGATTCGCCGAGTTACATCGCTCATCTCGTCAAGACTCGCCCTCTCACCTTTACTCCTGACGCGAAGTTTATCTCACAAATCCGTCTTGCCGGCGGCGACGGCGTCCTCGTGCAGCGTTTGCAGTCCGCTCCAGTTCCGGCGGCCTCCGATCTTTCCGTTTCACGCTTTTCCTCCGATCATCTGGCCAAATGCGCCGAACTGGTGCACGCCGAACTCCTCGGCCAAGCCGATTCCGAATGCCGCGCCGCCATTGCCGAAAACCCGCAAAGCCCCTGGCCGCTTCTCGCTACTGCTCAGCTCTCTGAGCAGCGCCCACCTGTTCTCCAACGCCCTTGGGAGTTTCCCGATGCGAGCAAGCAGCGCTCTGACCTTTTGAATCGCGCCGTTGCCTTGGCCCCGGACCTCGCGGTCGCTCACTACGCCCTCGCCACCGTGTCTTCGCCCGAGCAGGCCGGCCGCGAACTCTCTCAAGCCAACTCCCTCGATGCCGACCAGTTGGAAAACGCACAGCGCCTCTCCGAAGCTTCCGGTCAGATCTTTGCGGGCGCGGATCTGCAGAATCTCGCCAACAAGGACGTCCCCCTTCGGCCATCGGTTGACGCACCGATCGGCCCTTTTCCATTCATCGATCGGCTGGTCGCATTGGACCCGGATCTCGCTATCAATCACACTTTCCTGGCCGAGCAGTATGCCGCGGTCGGCAATTACGACCGCGCCGAAATGGAGCTTCGCGAAGCTATCCGCCTGGAACCCGACAATCTCGTCGTACTTCTTCCGCTGGCAATGTTCCATCTGCAGCGGCGTCAGTTCGACACCGGCCTGGCGGAATTGCACCAGGCTGTTGGCACCGCGCCGACGGCCATGCTTCCTCACCTGCTGCTCGCCGTCGTTTATAAGTCCTTGTCCCGTCCCGCCGACGCCGTAGAGGAAATACGTTCTCTGGAATCCTTTCGTCCGGCCGACCCTGTCGTGAGCCAGGCCGTCGCGGAGTTCTATCTTTATTCTGGGGATCACCATTCGGCCGCGCTCGCGCTGCAACGCTCCCTCACTCTGTCGGAGCAGACAACCACCGACCCAGCCAAGCTTTACACGCTTAGGCACGACGATTATGTGGGGCTCGCCCGCTTGCTCCAGGAAACCCGTCAGTCCGACGGCGCCCTCGCTCTGTACGCCAAAATGCTTCGCTATGAGCCTGAATCCGCCAGCTTGCACAATGACTATGGCAACGTCCTTCTCGACCGCGGGCGCACGGAAGACGCCCTCTCCGAATATCGCGACGCCCTCCGCATCGATCCATCAATGTCGTCTCCCCACCACAACATCGGTCTCTGCCTCCTGCGTAAGAAAGACTACAACGGCGCCGTTGCCGAATTTCAGCAAGCTCTGGCCCTGAACCCCAATGAGCCGAACAGCAAATTTTTCCTCGCTGCCGCATTGAGTCATAGCGGCGACACCCTCGCCGCGCACAAGCAACTCGAAGACGCACCCCAACGCGACTCCGATGATCCGAAACAGCACTCCGCCTTGGCCTTCACTCTGGAAGAAATGAAAGACAGCGCTGGCGCCGTTCGAGAACTCAAAATCGCTCTTCGACTCGCGCCCGACTCCCCGGACGCCCAAAACGATCTGGCTTGGCTCTACGCCACTTCCGCCGACACCTCTGTCCGCAATCCCCAGGAAGCGCTTCGTCTCGCGAAACTCGCCGTGAAGAACTCTCCTACTCCCGTCGCGGCGTTCCTCGACACGCTGGCGGAAGCCTTGCTTCTCAACGGTCAACCCGCCGAAGCGCTCACCACCGAGCAGCAGGCCTTTGAACTCGACTCCCAAAATCCAGAGCTGCAATCCCGTCTTGCGCATTTCCGGGAGGCGACTCAGCGCCCAGTTCCAGCAAAACCGTAAGTCCCAAAATCCCGCATTCCATTCCAGTATCAGCACTGCCCCTTCGTCGCGGTTTGCAGTTCTGTCCCTGAGGACAGTTACATCCTTTTTCTCTTTGAGCTAACGTCCAATCGAAGTGTTTCGCGGATCGTCGTGCTCGCGGTCGCGTCCTGGGAGGAATTGAGCAGGGAGCCAGACTACGTCTGAACCGCCAAAAGGCACGTCGGCGTAAACCCTGCAGAATCAATACTTACGATTTCGCCAGCTCCTAACCTCTTTAGAATCAATACTTACAAAAATGCCGGGAGGGGGTGGGAGCGAGAGACGCACTGGACACAGCCTCGCCACCAAATGTGCAAATTCTTGCATATTCCCTTTGCATCTCCGATATTCCCCGCGCCTTTAACTGCGTTTACTTGAGGAAATCGAGGAGGGTGGGCAGGTTGAGGACCTGGCTGGTGGCCTGAAGTTCGCCTTCGTAGGCCAGTTGGGATTGCGAGAAGTTGGTGGCGGCAACGGCGGGATTGACGGCTACCAACGTATTTTCCTGGGTGCTGAGGTTGATCTTGTCTTGGCTAAGGAAATTTTCGCTGCTGCTCATCTGATTGAGGGCATTGCCGTAGAAGACGCGTTGCACGCCCACCTGGCTGAGGGCGTTCTGTACCTGATTGACTGCCGAAGCGATATTGTTGACGTTTCCGGACTGCAGCGAAGTGTAAAGCGCCTGGAGCGAGCCAAATACGCTGCCCGACGCGTTTTGGAAAAGCTGGTTGCCGGGCACGCCGGAGTTCACAAAGGTGCCATTGAACAACTGCACCGGATTGGCGTTGTTGTTGCCGTTATAGGTGGCCGCCCCGATCGTGGGGTCCACGGTGAAAGGCTGGGTGGTTACATCAGTTCCGGAAAAGATGTACGTGCCCTGGTAGGTGGTGTTGGCGAGGCCGGCGATCTGCTGCTGGATGCCCTGGACCTCCTGAGCGACGTCTTGCTGATCGGTGGCGTTGAGGGTGCCGTTGGCGCCTTCGGTGCCGATAGAGATGGCGCGAGTCAGCGCGGTGACGACGTCGCTGAGCGTGGAATCCGCGACCTGAAATTTGCTCTGCAAGGTGCCGAGGTTCTGCACGAACTGGTCGTCCTGGCTGGATTGGTTGTGGTTGAGCACCAGGGCGGCAGCCGCGGAAGGATTGTCGGAGAGCTGGTTAACGCTGAGACCGCTGGAAAGCTGGGTGGTGGCGGTGTCCAGGTTCTGTTTGCTGGTCTGGATGGCCGTCAGCAGATCGGGGAGGATGTTGGGATTGAGACGTATGCTCATGAGTTTGGTGCCGCCCTTAGGAATTGGGAATGATGTCTATGGTGGTCTGCAGCAAAGTGTTGATCACGGTGGCCGCTTGGGCCGAGGCCGAGTAAGCATTCTGGAAACGCACCAAGTTGGCGGCTTCTTCATTGATGTCCACACCTGAAACGCCGCCCTGTAGGTTTTGCAGTTGTTGGAGTACCTGGCTGCCTGCCTGTTGATTGCTCTGCGCGTTTTGCACGTCGTTACCGATTTGGAAAACCAGGCCGGAATAGGCGGAGATGGGAGTCTGGCCGTTAATGATGGGCTGGTTCTGCAAGGCGGCCAACGCGTTGGCGTTGGTGTTGTCGCCAGCGGCACCATCGCCGCTGGCAGCGATTTTGGTGGGGTCGGTAGTGGCTACCTTGAGCGAAGAAGCCGCGCCGACATTGCCAGCGGGAGGTGGCGCGAAGAAATTTGTGCCCTTCGCTCCGTTCAGATCGAAGCCCGCGATGCTCTGGGTGTTCACGGAGCTGGCCAGAGTTCCGGCCAGTGCGTCGAGCGAATTCTGGATCGTGGGAATTTCCTGATCGCGGATCTGGAACTGCCCGGCCAACTGCCCGCCGGTGGTGCTGGAGGTGATGTCGCTGCCCTGCGAGTAGATGTCATGAAGGCCGTTCGGATTGACCTGGGTGGTCAGAGCAAAGCTCTGTCCGCCGACAACCAGCGCCGACCCGCCGGTGGTGGTAAGGGTAAGGCTGCCGTTGCCGGCGTTAATTTCGGATACATCCACGAGGTTGGAGAGCTGATTGATGAGTTGCTGGCGCTGGTCGATGAAAGGTCCGGCATTCTGGCCGGCGGCCTGAGCGGCGGTAACCTGCTGATTGACGGCAGCGATTTGCGTGGTGAGGGTGTTGATCTGGGTGACGGACTGGGTGATGGAAAGGTCGGTGTTGCGCTGCTGGGTGGTGAGGCTGTTGGAAGCAGAGTTGAAGGCTCCGGCAAGATTCTGCCCGGCGGTGATGACGGCCTGGCGCAGATTCAAGTCGCTGGGGCTGGTCGAGAGCTGAGAAAAAGAGTTGAAAAAGTTAGTGATGTCGGTTTGCAGACCGACGCCGCTGGTTTCGTTGAACAGAGACTGAATCTGCTGGCCGCCACTGAGAAACGCATTGAGCTGGCCCTGAGCCTGGGTTTCCTGGTTAACGCGTAGATCGAGAATGGAATCGCGCAGGCTGGTGACGCCCTGCAACTGTACCCCGGTGCCGATGGTCAGGTTGCCGACTGGCACGGGCGGCGATTCTTCGAGATTAGCAACCTGACGGGCGTAGCCGGGCGTGTTGACGTTGGCGATGTTGTTGGAGGTAACGGCAATTGCGCCTTCGTCGGCCAGCATGGAGCCCAGCGTGACATTCAGCGCCGAGGTAAGAGTGCCCATAGGTCAGGCCGTTTCTCCGGCAGTGCGCCCTTGAGGCGCCTGGCGCGCGGGGTTTTCGTAAAGATCCGCGGCAAAGGTTTGATAGGAGCGCATCAAGGCGTTCACCGTGCGGCGCGACCGGCGCAGCAGCAACTGGTGCTGATCGTTGAGAAATCTCACGCGAGCCTGTGTTTCGCGCAGGCGGACGGTGGCCTGGTGCAGGGCCGGAGAACAGGAAGACCCGGCCAGCAGAATGCGTTTCTGGACGGCGTTCACTTGGCGGTCGAGATCGGCGATCCTCATGCAGAGCTGCTGTTGCTGGGCGATGCACGCTTCCAGACCGTCGAGATCGAAACTGGTAACGCTGGCTCCTGCGGCCGACAAAGCTTCGGAAAGGGCCTGGAGGAGCGCGGTGCGCTGCTCGACAAAATCGAGAATGGAGATGGCGGCGGTTTCCACGCTCAGGCTCTTTCATCCAGTTGGTGACGGCTGTCGTCTTCTTCCACTTCCGGGGTATCCGGAACGGCGCTGGCCGCCGGCAGCGGGGGCAGAGGCTTTTTGTGGCGGCTGCCGTTTTCGCTGGAAGGCTCACCGGCATTGTAGCGTTCCACGCTAGAAGGCATGACCGGACGCGATGTCCGAACGTCGTCCATGGGCGTGAGCGCGGCGTCAGGCCTTGGCTGGTTTGATCTGGTCGGCGATCAGCGCGTCGGCAACTTTGCCGCTGTCCGGCTGGTACTGGCCGGAACGCACTTGCAGTTGCAGGTTATTCACCTTTGCAGCACGGACTTCGGGCGCCTGCCGCAACTGTGCGTTCAATGTCTGCACTTCGCCGTGGGTGCTGGAAAGGCGGACGGTATCTTCCCCCGAGGGCGAGGAAACGCCCGTGGAAGTTGCGCCGGCTTTGGAGGGCGTCGTGGCGGTCTTCCTGGCACCTACCTGGCTGGATTGCAGGTCATCCGGAAATTGAATTTGCGATGAGTCGATTTTCATGGCCAGCCACCTTGCAACTTCAGAGTGCGCATCCCGATTCTACTGCGCGTTGGTCTCCGAAGCGCCTTTCATTAGAGAACTTTTACAAGTTCTCCGGAGCGGTTTGCGCCGCTCTTGATCGTAGTCAGCGGGATAAACCCGCCGCTACATAAGGTATCGGCAAATTGGGAGCAGACTTTACGGCATAGACGCCTCCCGGGAGACACCAGTTCCAAAATGGAACGGCTCGGTGGTCGCGCCGGAGGCTTCCCCGCCGAGTCGTTCCATTTTGGTTTCGAGCGCGTGCACGATCTGTTTGCCAATGCCGAGGCCGCCCGCTTTGCCCACAGCGTTGCACATGGCATTGATGCCCCAATCCGCAAAGCTTTGCGTGGCAGGATCGCTGGAGTCGTCTTCGTCTGGAGCGAAGGAGGATTTCATGGATTTCCAGAGGCTGGATAGGAGCTGGGATTCAAATTCGGCGGCGGCTTTGCGTAGTTTGCGGCCTTTGGGAGAGTTGGCAAAGGCGGCTTCTTTGGCGCGAGCGGCTTGCGCCGAGGAAGCCTGGCGCTGAAGGGCCGGCGACGAAAGTTGCGGGCCGGGACCTATATATAAGGATACGGAGTTCATAGAACCTCCAGTTCGGCGTTGAGGGCATTGGCGGCTTTAATGGCTTGCAGGATGGCGACGATGTCCCGGGCGGAAGCACCGATCGTTTGCAGACCGCGGATGAGTTCCTCGACGGTGGCGCCTTCCTTGAGTTGAACGACTTGCAGAGGCGTTTCCTGAGCTTGAACGGTAGTCTGCGGAACGACGGTGGTCCGGCCGTTTTTGGAGAGAGGGGCGGGTTGGGACACCTGGAACTCGGTAGTGACCTCGATGGACAGGTTGCCATGGAGGATAGAGCAGGAACTGATGGTGACGGCGCCCCCCATAACCACCGTGCCGGTACGTTCATTAACCACAACCTTAGCGGCGGGTTTGGCGCGAACGGTGAGTTCGCCGATGCGGGACATCAGAGTGGGAACGTCGGTGGAATTTTTGGCGATTTCTGGGATTTCGATGCGGCGGCTGTCAATTACGCGGGCGGTTCCTTTGCCGAGGAGGTGGTTGATGGCGGCGGCCACGTCGGTGGCCTCAATGAAATCGGGATCGCGGAGCAGAAAATTGAGTGACTCAAACTTGGAAAGATCCACGGAAGTGTCGCGTTCGACGAGCGCGCCGGATGGAATGCGGCCGACGGTAGGATGGTTGACGGATTTGGAGTTGGCGCCGCCGCCAGCGCTGTAGCCGCCGAGGATGAGGGAGCCTTGCGCGACGGCATAAACCCTGCCATCGGAAGCATTCAGAGGAGTAAGAAGCAACGTGCCCCCGGCGAGGCTTTTGGCGTCGCCGATGGAAGAGACGGTAACGTCGATTTTCATGCCGGGTCGGGAGAACGGAGGAAGCGTGGCGGTGACGAAAACGGCGGCAATGTTGCGGACCTGGATGGTAGTGAGCTGGGATTGCACGTTGACACCCATGCGTTCGAGCATGCTGCCCAGGGTCTGCACAGAGAAGAAGGTCTGTTGTTTGTCGCCGGTGCCGGCGAGGCCGACCACCAGGCCATAACCGATGAGCTGGTTGTCGCGGATACCTTCGACGGTAGTGACGTCTTTGATGCGGGCGAGGCGGGCGGGGGATTCGGGTTGGTCGGCCAGGAGGAGCGCGGGGAGCGCGAGCAGAAATGCCAGCAAGGGAGCAAAGTGGCGAGGGGCGAGTGGCGAGTGGCGAGAAAACGGTCGAGGCGAGGAATGGAAGAAGCGGATCGGGAGAGACGGGCTGCCAGCCACGCGGAGATGGGAGGTCAGAAGACTTATCAATGAGTTCATGGGCTGGCTCAGAAGGAGAGAATCTTGAGGAGCCAGCGGACAACGATGTTGGGCTGGCGAGTGATTTCGGCGACGGCACCTTTGCCTTTGATTTCAGCTTCGAGGTCGGAGATGGAGGAGGAGGCAATGGAATTGTCCGGGGCGATGTCGCCGGGACGAACGATACCGCGGATAACCACGGTCTGGCGATCGTTGCCCACGGCGATGTCGCGGGCGGCTTGAACGACCAACATACCGTTGGGGAGAACTTCGATGACCTGAGCGGCAAGATTCAGGGAAACATTGGAGCTGAGGGTGGAAGCGCCTTTACCGTCGAGGGTGGTAGCGGAATTTCCGGCAAAGAGATTTTGCAGGCGATTGCGGGCGCCAATGGTGCCGAGAAGGCCGGTGATGGCAGAGTTGGTGCTGAACTGGCGGGACTGGTTGTTTTCGCCGCTGGTGTTGGCGGTGAAGTTGTCCACCAGGTGGATAACCAGGGTGTCGCCGGGATTGCGGGCTTTGTAGTCGCCTCCGATGGCGGCCAGGGGGCCCGAAGCGACCCACAGGCTGCCGATGGTGGCGGGTGCGGGAAGGTTCATGGCACGGGCTTGCTGGAGATAGGTGTCGAGAGCGTTAGTGGGCTGAGGCTTGCGTTTGAGTTTGGGGATGGCCTGGGCGTTAGGCGCAAGAAGGGCCAAGGTGACGAGGATCACGAGCGATGCGGCGACCGACCGTGAATGCCGGGTGATCCCGTCGGCCGCGATAGTGGCAGCAGCGCTGGTGTACTTGATATAAGTTTGCTTGGTAACTTCCACGTGGGCCTCCAGACCTCTTGTGCTGCCAGATAAAACCGGGTTACCGACTCTTTGTGCAACCACGATTTACGGCGAAAGACGCGCCTCCAGTGAATCGAACGCCACTACGGTGGCGCGAAAGGTTTTGCCGGTGCCGGGAAGGCGGATGCGGATGGTCTGGCCGAGGATGCCACGTTCGAGGGGACGCACGGTAAGCAGCAGATGAGACTGGGTTGACGCGATGGAAAGGCCGGCCAGGCGTTGCGGGTCAACCAGGACAGGTTCGGTGCGCGGAGCAGCGAGGGCCGCTTCGGCAAAAAAAGAGCGAGGCTGGCGGGAAAGACGCGTGCGGACCAGAACATCGAAAGGAACCACAGACTTGCCGGAAAGCGGAGCGAGGCGAACGTTGGTGGCATTCAGAACCGGATCGGGCTTGATGCTGAGAATGCGCAGGGCCGGCGGCGGCTGAGGAAGAAGAATCGTCCCGGGAAGCGAAATGTCGGAGGCGGGAATCGGCTGCTGAGAACCGAGCGCGGAGGTCAGCAGAGGAACCAGATCGGCGGAGGTGAGAGCAGTGCCGGCGCGACCGATGGCAATGGAAACCGGAATTTCCGGGAGCCGATCGGAGCGGATGCCCGCGGAAGAAAAGGCGTTGGAGATTTCGCGGCTGCTCAAGATGCGCGAGGAACCTGGCGCGGGAGCAGCGCCGAGCGAAAAATTGCGAATGGCCTGGCGCAGCGCTTCCGGCGCGGCCGGAGGGAGAAGATGGGACAGGAAGATGACGTCGCCGGATATGGTGACCTGGACAGGCAAGCGGAAGTGAAGAACTCCCGCGGAAAGCGAGGGCGAGGAGAGGGCCGCCAGCGCGAACCATAGGACAACGTTAATGGCGGACAAGTAGCGGCGCATAGTGTGCTCCGATCAGGTGGTAAGACCGTTGATGGTCTGGAACATTTCGTCGGCGGCGTGCACTACGCGGGAACTGGCTTCATAGGAGCGCTGGGCGATGATCATTTCGATGAATTCGCCGACGACATCCACGTTGGAATTTTCCAGAACGCCCTGCTGGATGGTGCCGAGGCCTTCGGCGCCTCCGGGAGTGCCGACAATGGGATTGCCTGAAGCGGTGGTTTCCAGGAGATAGTTGTTGCCAACGCTGTTGAGCCCTCCAGGGTTGGCAAAGGTGGCGAGCTGGATGGTGCCGACGGTTTGCGCCTGCTGCTGATTGGGGAGAGTGACGCTGACCGTGCCGTCGCTGCCGATGGTAATGTTGGTGGCAGCGGCGGGAATGGTGAGCGCGGGCTGCAGCTGATTGCCCTGCGCGTCCACGACGATGCCCGTGGAATCGAGATGGAAGGCTCCGGAGCGCGTGAAGGCCAGCTCGCCGCTGGGCAATTGAATCTGAAAAAACCCCGCGCCCTGAATGGACAAGTCGAGCGGGTTGCCAGTCTGGTCGGGATCGCCCTGTTGTTGAATGACTTCGGAAGAGGCAGTGCGGGTGCCAAGACCAACCTGCAGGCCGGTGGGATAGGTGGTCTGCTGGGTGGCGGCAGCGCCGGGCGCGACCAAGCTCTGATAGATCAGATCCTGGAACTGCAGACGGCGGCGGCGAAAACCGGCAGTGCTGGAATTGGCCAGGTTGTTGGCCACGTTATCGAGATTGAGCTGCTGAGCTTCCATTCCACTGGCTGCGGTGAAGAGAGCGCGGTACATGAGGTTCCTTTCCTAGGCGATGCGAAGTTGATAGTGCGGAATACCTTGATAGGCCCCGGCAACAGCGGCGGACCGCCTTGTTGGGAAGATGATGTTGGCGCAAAGGCGATTGGGGGTCATGGCGGATAGGTTTCAGACGCGGGGAAGATCCTGCGCCGCCGTCTTATTGAATTCGTTGTGAAGAACGGAAAGGGTTTTTTCCATGATTTGCGCGGTACGCTGGAGATCGATGAGCGCGACAGTGCCGCGGATGGGATCGCTGTTGGAGGATTCGACCATGCCCTCGCGAACTTCTCCGGCGGCGGGAGCAGCAACAGCGTTTTGTGGCGCGACGATGTAGCTGGCGCCTTCGGCAGTAAGATTTGCGGAGGACGGAAAATCCTCGACGCGAAGTTTGCCCACCAGACCGCCGTCCACCGAAACCGAGCCATCGGAACTGACGGAAATTTTTCCCGACGGAAGCTGGATGGGCTGATTTTTTCCACCGGGCTGCTGGCTCAGAACGGGATCGCCCTGTTCGGTAACCAGACGGCGATTGCTATCAAGATGAAAACTGCCGTTGCGGGTGTAACGAACTCCGTTTTTGGTAAGCACGGCAAAGAAGCCGGGGCCTTGCAGGGCGAAGTCCGTATCATTGCCGGTGGTTTCGAGTGTGCCCTGGGACAGGTCAAGGTGCGAGCCGCCAAGCACGCCGAATTCGTGAATGGTTTGATCAACGGCCTGAGCGATAGTGACAGGAGGAGTGGCGGAAGGCGTCCCGGATAGAGATGCGAGGAAGGAACGGTAAAACTCCTTTTGCGATTTAAAACCGGTAGTGCTGGTGTTGGCCAGATTGTTGGCAATGAGTTCCAGTGCATCCATGCGGGCGGAAAAACCGGCAAAAGCGGAATAGAAGCCTGTATTCAATGGGCGCCCTCCTCGCGGCGCCGGGCGGCGACGCCCAGCGACTGAGAAAGAGAAGAAGCACGCGAGACGCCAGATGAGAGATTCCTCAAAGCCGCGAAAACCGCGAGGAATCACGCGATTGGCGCGCGGGCAAAAACAATAGCGCAGGATATACGGCAAATTTGCTTGGGCTGCTGGTGAGACGCGGCAAGGATTGCCTAGCCCGGAGGAAAAACGATAACGCGGAGGACGCGGAGAGCACAGAATGAACGTAAAGGGAAAAAACACTGCAGGGCACAGCAGTGCTGCGCCCTTCGAAAAAGTGGAGCAGGAACGTCAGGTATGGACGACCAGGCTGACGTGTAGGGCGTTGCCGTCATAATCGAAGTCGGCGCGAATGCAGCTGTAAGGATCAACCGCTTCGAGGCAATAGTCTTCGCCGGTGATGACGGTCGGTACGGAAAGCATGCAGTGATCGGCGAGATTAGCGATTTTCGCCTTGAAGTTGCCGGCAACCATGTTGGCAAGTTCGCCGAGGGCGTCGCGAATCATGGCTGGGGTAGCTGGTCCGGAGCCATTGAGCATGCTGCCAGCGAGTTTTTGCGCGGCAGTATGCGAGCAGCGGATATGGACCATCCCGCAGAGGGCACCGGCAAGGCCAACCATGGCGGTGATGGCGCCACGCTGCGGCTCGGGAGATTCGGGGAGCACGCCAAGTCTTACGGCAGCCATGAGTTCGAATACTTCGGTCACCGCGCATTCGAGAATGGGTTTCCACGAGCCTTCCGGTTTGATTTTCACGGCCGAGTATTGATCCATAGTGGAGCTCAAAGGTTTCCTCCCATTAGGGGCATGAGTCGCTCTTTAACTTGTTCCGGCGTAAAAGGCTTGCGGATGTAACCGCGCGCGCCGACGGAAAGCGCTTCGACAACGCGGGCCTCGCTGCCTTCGGTGGTGATCATCACTACCGGAATGCCTTTGGCGGAATCCAAGGCAGCCAGAGACTTGAGGAATTCGAGGCCGTCCATGATCGGCATATTGATGTCGCTGAGAATGAGGTCGGGTGGTGATTTCTTGGTTTCCAGCAGAGCTTCCGCCCCGTTACTTGCTTCGCGAACTTCGGCAAGTTCGATGCCGGCCTGCCGTAGCGAGCGTTCGACGATTTTCCGCATCACGGAGGAATCGTCAACGATAAGCACATTAATTTTTTTCATGTACTGCTCCTTTCAGATGCGAACTATCAATGGGACTGGTGCGTGCCATTACCGGATGCGGTCGTAATACCCAACTGCACCAGCGGCAAGAGGTGGATGTATTCGGTCTGCAGCATTTCGAGCAAGGCATGGCGTTCCGATTCAACCAACTGGGGCAAGCAGGACTGGATGAAATCGGCGGAAGCCGTGTCGGAAGGAAGGGTCTCGAGGGTTGACGGCGTGTCCGGAGAATGTTCCGGTGCAGCATCCTGTTGGGCGTGCAGGAAGCGGTCAGCGACGGCAATGATTCCGACAAGGTAAGGATCGTGCTTGGCGCGGTCGGGATGGTGATGGGCTTCGAAGACATCCAAGAAGGAAGGCATGAAATTCCAACTGACGGCCATCCAGCGGCCAACTTTGCAGTGGTCCATACCGAAGAATTCGCGTTCGAGGTGGCAGTTATCCGGCCAGTCTGGAGGAGGTGGCGGCAAATGTCTGGATTCGTCCTCCACAACCACCATCCAAAGGGGCAATTGGCCGATATCGTGGAGCAATCCGCCGAGATAAGCCTGCTCTTTTTCGAAGTAGTCCGTTTGGCGAGCGATACGTTCGCTGAGCAGGGCGGCAAGAAAGCTATGCTGCCAGAATGTGGCGAGGCGTTCGGCAGCCAGACGTTTGCCGGCAAACTGCATGACCGAACAGGTGAGAATCAGGGTGCGCAAACGTTCCGTGCCCAAGAGGACGGCAGCTTGTTCAATGCTGATGACGCGGCGGCGAAGGCCAAAAAGCGCGGAATTGCAGAGACGGAGCACTTGCGCGCTGAGGCTAGGGTCGGTGCGGATCACTTTGCCGACCTTTTTGAGATCCACACTGGCGGAACTGAGCAGCGCGTTGAGATCGAGAACATAGCTGGGCAAAGTGGGGAGACCGTTGGCCAAGATTTGCATGAGACGCTGGCGGCGGCGTTCGATTTGCGCCGGGCTGGCGGCAGAAAGCGCGTGCATCGGATCGGCAGATTTGGCAGGGGGCATCATGCTTCGATCGGGCGCGCAGACACGACCTCTCCTCGAGTATCGGCAGAAGCAGAAAAGTCTTTAGTGGCAGAAAGCGGCTTGCCGGGAGAAACAGTGGGCACAGGCATCTGAAAAAGGACATCACGGACAACGCGTTTCATAAAGAAACGCGCCCAGAGGTGATGCTGTGTGCGCACCAGGCGAAGTTGGGAAGCGCGAAACTGAGCAGCATAACTGACCAGGATGGCGCTAACGTCGCGAGGATCGCGAACGGTCTCAAAAAAGGGATCCTTGCGGGGAAAGGCCGCGGATTGAAAATCGAGCGCTCCTTGCACCGCGGAGGAGGTAGCGATGGAAGGAAACGTGTGGCAGCCCAGCATGGATTCGAGTGCGTAAAGCGCTGTGTGGTCAATGCGAGAGCTGAAGGCGATATGGAGCGACTGCGAATCCGGGGAGAGGTAGGCGGGGACGGAAGAAGAGGCGCGAAACAGTTCCAGTGGGGCGATGGAAAATGGGAGAAATTCGAGCGGCTGGGATTCGAGCGGGTAGAACGGACAGGCCCACTGCTGGCTGAGAGCAGCGGCGATTTGACGTTCGGTGACCAGACGCATGCTCATGAGGCATTCGCCGAGACGTCTTGACGTTGCCTCTGTTTGCAATCGGAGCGCTTCCTGAACCTGCTGGCGCGAGACCACGCCGCGATTGACCAGCACCATGCCGATCGGCACGCGAAAAGCGCGCGGCTCTGCGTGGCGGAACTGCGAAAGCAACGCGCGCACGCGGTAGAGCAGGAATTCGTGAGCGCAACCCGGAGAGCAGAACCAGTGGTCTTCGGCGCAGAAGCCATGAGCACGGCGCCGGGGGCGCGGTAGAAGAGTTTTGCGCCGCGGACACGCTGGGTTGGTACAAACCGCCAGCCAGGAATCCAGGCGCGCCAGGAAATTGCGCGTTTCGACTGGCGCCGAGCCGTCTGATTCGTTTCCTGCTTCAGGCGAAAAGATGGACAGCAACTTCAAGAGCTATTCCCTTTCTGCACTGCTGGCGGGCGGTCAGAACGGCACCAGCGAAGCGCGCTGCGATCTACTGGCTACTTCGGTGACCCGCAGGCCGAAATTGCCATCCACCACGACCACTTCCCCGCGCGCTACCAGGCGGCCCGCGACAAGGAGATCAGCAGGTTCGTTGACAACCTGATTGAGTTCGACCACGGCGCCTGGCAGCAGTCCGAGGACATCGCGCAGAAACATTTCGCGTTCGCCAAAACGGATGGTGGCTTCCAGCTCGACATCGAGGAGGAGATCGAGATTGCCGCCCGAAAGGAAAGGCTCGGTGGCCGAAGTGGAAGGCGCAGCCGGCGCTGCGGCTACGGCGGCGGATTTAGGGCCTTCAGAGACCGGCACTGCAACCGTTTGCGACTCGAGCGCCTGAATCAGGCTGGAAGTGAGCCAAAGTTGCAGCGGAACGTCGGGGAAGTTCGCACCGGAGAGCGTCAGTTGAGAAGACGGCGAAGGAGGAAACACGGGTTCAACGGCAGAGTGAAAGTTGAGAATGGTCTCTGCGGAGGTGATTTTTTTCCATTCGGTGGCGACCAAGCCGGCCGTCTGACGAACCATTTCAGCGAAAGCATCCTTCTGATCATCTGCAAAGGCGGCATCCGGCTGAAGAGGTTCGGCCATCAGAGTTTGCGCCAGCTGCAGCCCGGCGGAATTCCGCGCGTGGCAAAGAATTTCGCCGCGAAGAGCTCCTCCGCCAGCAAACCGAGCGGAAACGCCCACAGCGCTGGTCGGCTGCGCCACAGATTCCTGCGAAGAGAAAATCGAGGAGCCGCGGACCTCTGCGACACCCAGCTGTGTTAGAACCGCGACAAAACTGTCCGCCCACAATTGGCAGAACTTCTGCACGCTGGGATGCGGATGTTGCGGCAGGTTATTGTCAGCGGCCATGGGTCATTCCTTTCCCGGCGAGAGTTTGCGCTGAATCCGTTCGCGGATACGCACTCCGCGCTGGCGGCCTTCGCGAACGGGAAAACCGAGAAAAGATGGCAAACCGGCAACGTTGAGGAAGATGGGATCTGTAGCGCGCTTGGAAAGCATGAGCACATTGCCAGGGCGGATCGCCAGCAGTTCGCGAATGGGGAGACGCGTGGGAGGAAGGG
>Ga0070731_10002894_pt1 | contig 15865 bp, 17 predicted proteins | sample Coa_R1_2_FD_66448 | JGI IMG/M metagenome (GOLD analysis project Ga0070731, IMG submission 66448) | Surface soil microbial communities from Centralia Pennsylvania, which are recovering from an underground coalmine fire - Coalmine... | ecosystem: Environmental > Terrestrial > Soil > Unclassified ...
CAGATGAATACGGTAGGACCCGCGATAAGTTTGCGGACTTCGTGTTGGCTCTTTCCGCAGAACGAGCAATACAAAGTATTCTTGGCTTCGCCGCCGCCAGCCTTGCTCATCGGCACTCCTCGGGCACTTGCATGCCCTTTTCCGCAGAGCGATTCCCGTCCGCGAGGTATGCACGGACCGCGGCAGGAATCCTAGCCCATCCGCCGTGATAAAGCGACCACGCTAGGGGCGGGTGCATCAAGAATTGATTAACTTCCATCATTTGCGAAGCAGGCATCCATCAAGCGCTCAGGTTCCCTCGCCCTCCGCCCTTCGGGCGAGCACCTTGTCCACAAGCCCGAAGTTCCGGGCCTCGTCCGCAGTCATGTAGGTATCGCGGTCGAGGGCCTTTTCAACCACTTCGAGCGTCTGCCCGGTGTGTCGCACATAGATCTCGTTCAGCCGCCGCTTCAGTTTTAGCGCTTCCTCGGCATGCCGGGCAATGTCCGCGGCCTGTCCATAGAACGACGCCGACGGCTGATGTACGAGCACGCGTGAGTTCGGCAGACAGGCACGCCCGCCCTTCTCGCCTGCGCAAAGGAGCAGCGATGCCGTGGATGCGGCCTGACCGACGCATAGTGTCTGAATCGCCGGGCGGACGTACTGCATCGTGTCGTAGATCGCGAGTCCTGCCGTAACGACCCCACCCGGTGAGTTGATATACATTGCAATTTCTTTTTTCGGATTCTCCGCTTCGAGGAAAAGCAGCTGCGCCGTGATCAGGCTTGCTCCGTAGTCCTCGATCGGGCCGGTAATGAAGATGATTCGTTCCTTGAGAAGCCGCGAATAGATGTCGAAGGCGCGCTCCCCGCGCGCCGTCTGCTCGACGACCATGGGGACGAGCGTGTTCATGTAAAACTGTTGCGGCTCTTTCATTCAGGTGCGTTCCCGATTTCCGACCCACGCGTCGTTCGCGCGGTCGAGTGACTCGACTGCCAGAAATAAGCCCACACTGATCGGTTTTCCACAGGGGGCTCAGGCAGACGATAACTCCCCGGAAGTCTTGAGGCGGGCCTCCGCTTCGTCAGGGTCGAGATACAGGGTTTCGCGATCCACCTTGCGCTCGTCGACGTTCGCAAGCTCGGCGATGAAATCCACGACCTTTTCCTCGAAAATCGGTGCACGGATTTCCGCCTGGGCCTGCGGGTTCGTGGCAAGAAATTTGTACGCTTCCTGCTCCTGGCCCTGGTACTGGCGTGCCCGCGTCGCGATCGCCCGCTGCATTTCCTCCTGCGTGACTGCAATACCGTTCTGTTCGCCGACACGCGCCAGGACGAGGCCCAGCCGCACGCGCCGCTCGGCAATGCGGCGATATTCGGCCTTCAGATCGTCTTCTGTCTTGCCTTCATCTTCAGGCGTCCGGCCCTCGCGCTGCAGCTCGTCCTGGACCTGGCGCCAGATAAGATCAAATTCGCGCGAGACCATCGTCTCCGGCAGCGGAAAATCATGGCGTGAATCGAGGGCATCGAGCAGCCGGCGCTTGAGATGCAGCCGGCTCGCGCGGTTGAAGTCGAGCTTCAACTGATCGCGAATGCGGTCCTTGAGTGCGGCCAGAGACGGCACGCCAAGCTTTTTTGCCAGCTCATCGTCGACGGTCAAAGCATCCGGCGATTTGACCTCCGTGACCCGCACAGAGAATTCCGCCGGCTTTCCGGCGAGCTTGCTGTCGGGATAGTCCTCCGGGAATGTCACCCTTACGAGGCGCTCGTCGCCAGCCTTTGTTCCGATCAGCTGTTCCTCAAAACCCTTGATCAGCTGTCCGGAACCAAGCACGAGACTGAAATCCTCGGCTTTTCCGCCGGCAAACTCCTCACCATCCGCGCGGCCCACGAAATCGACCGTCACCGCATCCTTGTCCTGCGCCCCTTCGCCCTCCGGACGCGGCGTATAGGTCCGCGCCTGTTCGGCCACGTTGTCGAGTGCCTCCTCGACATCCCTGTCGGTCACTGTCGAAACCAGCTTCTCCACCTTGAGGCCCGTCAGGTCGGTGACCTCGAAATCGGGCATCAGGTCGACGCGGACCATGAACTCAAGGTTGGACTTTCCACCGACCACGTCATCAAGCGGAGTGACGTATTCGACCGCCGGCGGCAGCGCCGGTTTCAAGGCATTGTCGTTGAGCGCCTTCTGGCTCGTTTCCGTGATGGCCTGCTCGACGATCTCGTTCATGACCTGTTTGCCAAAGGTCTTTTTGAGGAACGAGACCGGGGCCTTGCCCGGCCGGAAGCCTTTCAGGTGGACCTGGGATTTCATCTCCTCGAGACGGCCGGTCAGGCGCGTATCGAGATCGTCGGCATTGATGACGATGCGAAACTCGCGATGCAGGGGCTCGGTAACTGTCTGGGTGATTTCCATGAAACGGTCCTGTGACTGCTGTCTGCCCGGGCGCTGGTGCGGGCGGAGGGACTTGAACCCCCACGACTTTCGTCACGAGAACCTAAATCTCGCGTGTCTGCCGATTCCACCACGCCCGCGCTGGGCAGCCCCGCCGGCCGCAGCCGTCGAAGGGCGCCCCTATATCAGGGGCACCCGGTCCTTGCCAGTCCTTTCGCCAACGCCCGCTCATACACGTCGACATCCCAGAAGCGGTCGAACTTGCGTCCAACCTCGCGGTACCCCGCCACCCTCTCGAACCCTATCCGCTCGTGCAGCCTTATCGACGCCGGATTGGGCGCTGCTATCGCACCGTAGGCACGGTGCACGTCTTCGCCGGCGAGAGCGGCGAGAGCGGCGAGCAGGACGCCGTAGAGCGCCGATCCGATTCCTCTGCCCGACTCTCCAGGCGCCAGGTAGACTGTCGTTTCGACCGAGGTGTCATACGCGGCGCGGTCCTTGAATTTTGACGAGGAAGCCCAGCCGATGACTTTTCCGTCGACCTCCGACACGAAACATTGATAGCGGCCCGTCGCTCCAAACTGCGAAAACCACTGCTCGCGTTCCGAAAGCGTGCGCGGTTCGAGATCGAATGTGATGTGCGTGTTGATGACGTAGTAATTATAGATCTGGAGCAGCGCCGGGAGATCCGTCTCGCGAGCGCGCCGTATCTGCGCACTGGTCACGAAATGCGCTTATGCAGATTTGCCAGCACGCTCGGCAACATCTCGGGAAGATCTTCGGAAATCAGGCCCTGCCCAAAGCGGGTTGCAGATTCGCCGTGCAGCCATACTGCCGCTGCCGCAGCAAAAAACGAATCCATCCCTTGAGCCATCAAGCCTGCGACAAAGCCGGAAAGAACATCGCCCGCGCCCGCGGTCGCGAGGGTCGGCGGCGCATTGGTGTTGATCACAACCCGCCCGTCTGGCGCAGCAATAACCGTGTCGGATCCTTTGAGCAGAATCGTACATCGACAGGCGGCAGCCGCCTTCCGGGCAGCATCAATGCGTGTGGGTGCCTGCTTCAGCAGACCCGGAAAGATTCGCTCGAACTCGCCTTCATGGGGCGTCAGTACCGCGGGGTCGCGCAATTGTACGAAAAGGGCGTTGGGCCCGTCCGCAAAGGACGTCAGCGCGTCGGCATCGAGGACAACCGCTGCCTGGCTCGCGAGAATGGCAGAGACGAATTCGCGCGTGTCCCGCCCGACTCCGCATCCTGGACCAATGACAAAAGCATTCAGACGCCGATCTTCCAGGAGTTCCTCGAGGCCTTCCACACCCGCAAACGGTTTCACCATGATGGCCGTGAGCGCGGCGGCATTGATCGGCACGGCGTCCGGTGGGCTCGCGACACTCACGAGGCCGGCCCCGGCTCGCAGAGCCCCGCGCGCGGCCAATCGCGCCGCGCCTGTCGCATGTTCGGGCCCACTGACCACTACGGCATGGCCTCGGCCATATTTGTTCGAAGCCGCCCGAGGCCAGGAAAAACTGTCGCTCCACAGCGCCGGGCCATTCTCGAAAATCTGCGGTCGAATGGTGTTCAGGGCCTCGGCTGGAATTCCGATCTCCGCAACGACAACATGACCACACTTAAATCGTGCCGGTACAAGGACATGCGAGGGTTTCTTGCGAAAAAAGGTGATCGTCACCTCCGCCTGCACCGTGGTGCCGTCTGGACCGTCCAACGGTTGGGCCAGGTCGCCATGAACACCGCTTGGCACATCGACGGCGACCACAGCAGCGCGCGATCCATTCATGGCTTTGGCCGCCTCGCGTGCAAGCCCATCAAGCGGCCGGCTGAGACCAGCGCCGAACAGGGCATCGATGCACACGTCGGCTTCGGCAAGAATTCCGGTCGAGAGGGGTTCGATTTCGCCGTCCCAACGCCCCGCCATCAGCGCCGCGTCGCCTTTCAGGCGATCGCGATCACCAAGCAATCCGACGCGGACCATCCATCCCTTCGCATGGAGGTAACGCGCGGCGACAAAACCATCGCCGCCATTGTTCCCCGGTCCGCACAGGACGACTGCCTTCCCGGCTGACCAACGGCGGGCGACCTCTTCGGCCACCGACCGGCCGGCATTCTCCATGAGCGTTGGCGATGCAACACCGTGGGTCTCCGCGAAATGATCCGCGGCGTAGCTCTCCGCCACGGTAAGGATTTCATTGGGCATCGCGCGACTCGGGTCCCGACGCTCGGCTATGAATAGCAGATCGGACGAGAAGGAGGCGCTTTATGCGCAAGGATTTCGACCGCGTATATCTCACCGCGCGCGGGAACGTCGCGGTGATCACGCTCAATCATCCCGAAGTAATCAATGCCATCTCGCCCCGGATGGCGCGGGGGCTCCTCGAGGCACTTTGTTTTGCGAACGACAAGGCGAACGGCTTTCGCGCAGCCTTGTTGACCGGCGAGGGCCGCGGGTTTTCCTCCGGTGCCAATCTCGCCGAGCCGCCGGAGTCGGGCGAAGTGCCGGACGCGGGCCTGTACCTCGATAAGTATTACCACCCGCTCCTCTTCGCGATGCGCGATCTCGAAATGCCGTTCGTGACCGCGGTCAATGGCGCAGCAGCGGGCATCGGCATGAGTTTTGCGCTGATGGGCGACGTTGTGCTGGCTTCACGCTCCGCCTTTTTCCAGCAGGCATTTCCCCGAATCGGGCTCGTCCCCGATGGCGGTTCGACCTGGATTCTGCCGCGGCTGATCGGACTCGCGCGTGCGCGGGAATTATCGCTTCTCGCCGAGCGGTTGCCTGCCGAGACAGCGCTGGCCTGGGGTCTGATTAACCGTGTGTGCGACGATGAGGCGTTGCTCGACGAGGCAATCGCCCTCGCGACGCGTCTCGCCGAAGGCCCGACGCTTGCGCTCACGGCCACGCGGCGGCTGTTCTGGGCCAGTCCCGAACATTCGTTCGAAGCGCAACTCGAAATGGAGAAACGGGAGCAGAGTCGCGCAGGCAAAACCGAGGATTTTCGCGAAGGCATCATCGCTTTTCTCAAAAAGCGCCGGCCCCAATTCAGGGGCCAGTAAGAGCCTTTTCCTTCATCGGGCACTGGCGGAAGAAAAGCGACTCGCTCATCCCTTCGTCGTTTCGCCGACAAAAATCACCGGAGTACCTGGTTGGACAGCGCGGCCGAGCGCACTTGCATCCCAGTTGGTCAGCCGCACGCAGCCATGAGATGCCGTCTTGCCGACCAGTTCAGGATCGGGCGCGCCATGAATGCCATTGGTGGGTATGGTCAATTCCATCCAAACCGACCCGACGGGATTGTTCGGCCCAGGCGCGATCTTGAGCTTGCCTCTGCGCTTGGGACCAAAGGTAAGCACCCTCGGATCATAAACGTACGTCGGGTTGAACGTGACGGATTTGATTGCCCAGCGCCCCGTAGGCGCAGGCCGCTCCGTGCTCCCGACGGTCGCCGGAAACACCGCCACGAGCGTTCCCGCGTAATCGTACACGCGCAACTGGTTGCCGCTCTTGTCGACTTCTACGCGGGCGACATCGGCGGGAAGATCGCCGCTTCCCGGCTGCACAACGAGAATTGTGGTCCCGGCTTTTGTGAACGCCGCCGCCGGATTGAGCGCGTGCAGCAGCCCCTCGCTCATGTGAAAACGTTGCGCCAGCTCCTGCTCGACGTTGCGGTAACCGAGGTGCTTGAGTTTTGCCATTTTGACAAAGTCCTCGGGAACGGAACCGATGAACGGTCCCTTCTGGTCGTCTGGCGTTATCGTGTAGTCCTGCGTCACCGGGGCCTTGTCGGCGCCTGTCAGCGCGCCGAAGACCTGGGCGGTGAGTGTACCTTCGCTCGCCAGACCGTGGGCCTGCGCATATGCGGCGAGCGCATTGTGCAGATTCTCTCCAGGTGTTCCGTCGATTACGCCTGGTGAGAAATGCGCGCGGTCGAGCAACACTTCGACCTTGATCAGCAGGCGCCTTTGCCCATCCGGCGGAAGCGAATCGGCGAACCTGGCGGCTTCGATGGCGCGCCCTTCGGGCTGGCGTGACGCTGGCGCGGGCTTGGGCTGCGCAGTGTTAGTCGTGCTTCCCGGCGGCGCAGCCGTGGTCACCGGCTGATTGGCTCCGGCGACCATGTTCGCGCCAATCAGCCCAAGCAGCGCCGACGCAACACAAATGACATAAAGTTTGCCGCAGCGCATTCAACTCGTTCCGTGTTGTGCATGAGGTAAGCGTATTAGCGCGCCGCGTTGTTCCACCTGCGTCAGGAGCACCTGCCATGAGGCCGGTCAGAGGCTTGGTTGTCGCTCTGTTGTTCTCTCCCTGGCTCTCGACCAGCGCCGGCGCTTCGGCCGTTTTCTGCGATGACGGCCCGCGCGGCGAAGCGGCAACAAATGCGCAGGCGCTCCAGACGCTGCACTGGGCGCCGTTGGGGCGGTTCGAAACGGGTTGGGAAACGTACGAACCCCTGATTGCCCAGGAGATCGCGACTGGGTGCTCTCCGGCATCGCCAGGTTTTGCGGCCGCGCTGGGGAGTTGGCAGGCCAAACACAACCGCCCCGCAACCGGCATCATGGACCCCGCGACGTTCACGGTGATGAAAGAGCTCTGGCAGAGCCGCCGGCCGTTTGTCGCCCTCTCACACACCACCTGCCCCGCGCCACCCGATGAATCGAAGCTGGCCACTGCGCGCGCCGATGAAAGCTATGACGGCAAACACATTCAGCTAGTGGCGGGCGCATTGGCCGCATACCGGAAAATGGTTGCCGCGGCGCGCACGCAACTGCTCGCCGCCGCAACGAACCCCCAATTGCTCACCATATTTTCCGGCTATCGCAGTCCCGCTTACGATGCCGCACGCTGTGCGCTCCAGCACAACTGTCAGGGCCTGGTGCGCGCCACCTGTTCGGCGCATCGCACAGGCTTGGCGATGGACGTCTATCTCGGCGCAGCAGCGGGATTTGGTCCGGACTCCTCCGCCGACGCCAACCGCCTCTACCTCTCACGGCAGCCCATCTATCGCTGGCTGGTCTACAACGCCTGGCGGTTCGGTTTCGTGAACTACGTCTTCGAACCGTGGCATTGGGAGTGGGTGGGTGAACCTTTGCATTAGTGAAACACTGGCGGGATACTGGATCTGCAAAGGCACTTTTCGAGGGATCAACCCATGCGCGCGATTTCACACACTATTCTGATGGCGGCTGCTTCGTTCTGCTGCACGGTCGATGCTTTTGCCGGGACCGGCACAATTCCCGTTCCCGATCACGTCATTATCGTGATGGAGGAGAACCACAGCTATTCGGAGATCATCGGCAATTCCCAGGCCCCCTACATCAATTCGCTGGCGTCCTCCGGCGCGCTGTTCACGAATTCGTTCGCCGTTACACACCCGAGCCAGCCGAACTATCTGGAACTGTTCTCTGGTTCCACCCAGGGAGTGAACGGCGATGACTGCCCAAATACGTACACAACAAAAAATGAGGAACGCGAATTGATCCAGGCCGGATATACCTTCAGGGGTTATTCGGAGGGGCTCCCGGCGAAAGGTTCCGAAGTGTGCACCGCTGGTGAATACGCGCGCAAGCATGCGCCGTGGACGAATTTCGTCACGGATCCCGGCAAGTACAGCCTGCCTTTCACGAATTTTCCCATCGATTATTCAAAACTGCCAAGCGTTTCCTGGGTCATCCCCGATCTGCTGGACGACATGCACGACGGCACAATTACCCAAGGCGACAACTGGCTTCAGAATTACCTCTCCTCTTATGTCAGCTGGGCGACATCGCACAACAGCCTGCTGATCGTCACCTGGGATGAAGATGACGGTACAGAAAACAATCAGGTGCCAACGATTTTTGTCGGACCTATGGTAAAGACCGGCCAGTACAATGAGAAGATCACCCACGACAACGTGCTGCGCACGATCGAGGCCATGTATGGCCTGAAGGCGCTCGGCAACTCCGCCGGCGTGAAGCCGATCAAGGATGTGTGGCAATAAACTCCGCCAGCCGGCACTTACCCTCCTTGAGGGGAGGATGACTCCTCACGACAGACGGCGCCGGGGTTGGCGCGGCGGTTTTGGCTTCGCGTGCTTTCTTTGCCGGCGTTGTGATGCCGGCGATAGCAACGCAACCTCATAAGCGCGACGCGCCCAGACGATTGCCTCACCGGGATCATCGAACACCCGCGCCGGAAGTTCATAATAGGACGTGACGATTTCGCTTCCATCGCGTGCGCGGTAAATGAAGGCGGCGGCGTTCTCCCGGCGGTAATCGTTGCGACTCGCCTCGTCCGTCTTCAGAAAAACCCTTTCGTCTGCGATCACGGCAAACATGGTTCCGTCGCAGAACAGTCCGCCAACGCCGAACATCGGCCGAAACTCAAGCACACCCAGACCCGCGAACAGTTCTTCCAGGAAGTCGCGATAATTTCCGGACACCATCGTTTCCCTTTGAGCGCAGCATAGCTCAGAGCCGGCGCCCCACCAATTCTCAGTGGCTTTGGCGGACCCGCTCTTCCCGGTGTTACGTTCCACAGTGGTGATCGAAGACAACCAGGGTAAAGGAACCCGGAGCGCTTCCATGAACACGATCGATACCACCTGTGTGATTGCGGGCGGCGGGCCAGCGGGGATGATGCTTGGCTTCCTGCTGGCACGCGCAGGCGTGCCCGTCACCGTTATCGAAAAGCACAAGGATTTCCTGCGCGATTTCCGCGGCGACACGGTCCATCCCTCCACACTCGAGGTTATGTACGAGCTCGGCCTGCTGGAAGATTTCCTCAAGCTGCCGCATTCGGAGGTGAAAAGCGTTCGCCTTCAGATCGGAAGGGACAATATTATCCTCGGGAAGTTCGAAACGCTTCCGGTTCACTGCAAGTTCATCGCGCTGATGCCGCAATGGGACTTCCTGAATTTCCTGGCGGAGCGTGGAAAAGCATCCCCTGGCTTTGTTCTGCGCCTGTGTACGGAAGCTACCGATCTGATTGTTGACGGCGACCGGGTTGGAGGCATCCGCGCGAACACACTGGACGGCACGCTCGAAATTCGCGCGGGTCTCACGATTGGCTGCGACGGCCGTCATTCTACCTTGCGTGCCTGCTCGGGACTTATGAGCGACGATTTTGGCGCTCCGATGGACGTGCTGTGGTTCCGCGTCACCCGCACGCGACAGGACCCCGACGAGGTCGTCGGCCGCATCGACAGAGGCCGCATGCTCGTGATGCTGAACCGCGACGACTACTGGCAATGCGCCTACGTGATTCCAAAAGGCGGCGCCGAGGCCGTCGAGCGCCGCGGGCTGGACGAATTCCAAAGAACGATCGTCGGACTCGCCCCGTTCCTCCACGAACGCATGGGCGAGATCGACCGTTGGGACAAAGTGAAATTGCTGACCGTTGCAATCGATCGACTGCGACGCTGGTGGAAACCCGGGCTTCTGCTTATCGGCGATGCCGCGCACGCGATGTCACCCGTTGGCGGCGTCGGGATCAATCTCGCGATTCAGGATGCGGTCGCCGCGGCGAACATTCTTGCCGAGCCGCTACGCCGGGGTGTGGTAACGGAAAGGACGCTGCAGGCAGTACAGGAGCGCCGCGAATTCCCGACGCGCTTCACACAGCGGCTGCAGATCGTCATGCAGAACAATCTGATCGCTCCCGCTCTTTCCGAAACGGGCGACCCGAAAGCGCCCTGGTTCATGAAGGTGATCCAGTGGCCACTGCTCAACCGTCTCCCGGGGCGCCTGATTGCGCTGGGCGTCCGGCCCGAGCACGTAAGAACACTTCTCATCCCGCCTTAAGCGTGATCCAGCCCAAGCTGGACGACTCTCAATAGCTGATGCTAGGAAGCCAGGCGCCCTGGGGTTCGCTGTAGAGGCCCATGGTCATCAGTGTCATGGGCTGGGTGACCCGCAAGCCCCTGGACAGGCACCAGCGCATCAGTTCGCCGTTGCGCGAGGGCACGAGAAAGCCCGGTCCCCCGAAGGATTCCGCCGCCGCAATCAGGGCCTTTACGTCATCGGTGGTTTCACCCACCGCATGCCCGAAGAACGCGATGCCGCTCGTGTAGCCGGTGATGCGCCCTGCTCGCTCGACGACTCGCGCCGTGCCGTGAGCAACCGCATGCGCGACGGAGCCGCCACGATCCACACCGTGCACGCGACGGCAGAGATCGTTGCATGCCGCCAGGTCCGCTTCCGTCGCCGAACGCACGTTGAAGCCATCGGTGCGCTCGCCGATTGTGCGCCCCTGAAAACAGGAGAGATGCTCGCGTACTTCAAAGCCGAGCTTGGAGTAGAGCGACAGCGAACGGGTGTGGTAGCCGGCTTGCACGAGGCGTACCGCCGGGGCTTTGAGCGCTCTCACGCGGTCAAGCACGGCCCTCATCAATGCGCCGCCGACGCCGCTGTTCTGCGACTTCGGGTCGACGGTGATCGGCCCGATGCCCGGCACCGGATCGTATTCGTGAAGGAAGTTGCTGCCGATGATGCGCCCCCCATCTTCCGCCACCACGCCATAGATTCCGGGCACCCCGGCCATCATCGCGATGACGGTCGTCGCAATGTCCGCGTTGGGGAAATCAGGCGCGAAATTGTGCACGTTTGCGATCGCCGCAAATGCATCGTACGCGATGCGGCCAAGCTCGGACGTGTCTTCTGCCCGCGCTTCGCGCAACGTTATCGACATTCTGCCCTCCACTGGCCGGGTATATGAATTCCGACGCTATCGCTGACGCGTGTCCACGGCTAGAGTGTACCGCAACCGAGGGTCAACGGCCCAACAGCACCATCAAAAATGACAGAGCGCAAAGGGGATTTTGAAGCTTTCATTGCCGCGCCTGGCCGCCGCGGGTGCGGGAAATCGTCCTGGCGGTACGGACGCTCGTCTTCGAGATTCTGCCCCAACCGCTCGAGATGATCGATACGTCGTGCAAGCTAATCGGCTACGGTTTCGGCCAACGCTATGCCGACATGGTCTGCTCGCTCATTCCGAGCAAGATGGGCGTGAAGCTGGGGCTTGCCTACGGCGCGTCGCTGCCCGATCCCAATGGTCTCCTGGGCGGCGAAGGCAAAGTTCACCGACACATCAATTTTCAATCGCCCGCCGATGTCCACCGGTCTGGCGTGAGACCATTGTTGAAGGCCGCGCTCGCCGCACAACAGGCTCGCTCGCGCACCTGAAACTTCGCTCTTGCCAAGCCGGCACTCGACGGAGCCGGTAGCTCCTGCGCTTATGCTTTCGCGGACGCGCGAACGACGGCCCATCGAATCTGGTCAACCAGTTCGACGAGCATGCCCGTTCCGGTGAGCATCCCGGCCGTGGCCACCACCGACTGTACGATTCGTGCGATGCCTCCGCTAACGAGATAAACGTCGCCTTGGCCAAGCTTTGCTGTCGCTCGAATCACATCGAAAGTCGTCCATGCTTCGTCCAACACGAACAGCGCCGCGACTATCCAGAGCGCAAGCGCAACTTTGTTGACTGGTTTTTTCATTCAAGCCCCTCTTTTTCCCGCAGCGAGATCCGCCGGCGCCATCCCGTCGACTACGCTGCGGCTGAATATCCTGCACATCTAAGCCCCTCGGGGGCAAACCGTCAGCAATCAGATTGTCGGCTGCATCCTGGCACCGCTCTCGTCCGCAGGCCACTTCGCGCCGCGCCACGCGATATAGACCACAATGGCAACCGCGGCGCTCGCCAATGGATATGCGATTCCCCCCGGCTGCTTTTCACCGGCTAGTGTCGGCAGAAGCGCAAAAAATATCGCGGGCTGCGCGTTCATCGACCAATGTGCAAGCATGGAAGGCAATACTGACCCGCGGGCTCGCGTCACGACGAGTGCAAGCACGACAGACCAGGCTGTGATCCAGACAAGGAATCCCAGCGCCGAGCGGACATGGGCGAATACCGAATCGTAGTAGATCGGAATGTGCCAGGCGGCCCATATCGGGGCAATGATCAGGCCCGCGGTCACCGGTCGCCAGCGGCGCGCGAAAAAACCAAGCAGATAGCCACGCCAACCGAACTCTTCTGCGATCGGACCCGTAAATAAATTCGCGAACGAAACCGTGGCGACAAGGCTGGTCCAGCGCGGCACCCCGCCCTGAAAGAGATCGCCGGGATGATTGACGAACGTCAATATGGCGGCGAGAAACGGCAGTAGCAGTGCCGCGATCCATATCCACAGCGGAAAGCGCAGACCAACCACACGCGCAGAGAATTTCCGCAGGCCATGCCACCCGCCTTCTGCGAACGCCGCGGCGAAGCCCGCCGCGCTGCAAGCCGCCGTGAAGCCGTACGTCGCAAACGAGTTGAACATGGCGCTCACTGCCATTGTTTCGGCCAGCAAGAACCAGCACGCCCAAGGGACGCCGAACGCGATCAGAATGAAGACCAGAAGTCCCAACCGTTCGCGTGGTTCGGAAGAAGGTGCATGTCCGGGCGAACGCACGCAGCGGAACTCCAAATGCTCCGTCAGCGGAACAAATCCCGCAGCCTGTCCAGAAACGACCCCGAGCGCATGCGTTGCATTTCGGACGACCAGCGACTCTCGGCCATTACCTTGCGTTCGAGATCGGCTTCTTCCTTCTTCATCAGCTCGAGCACGCGGCGGTCCTCGCCGGCTTCGAGCCAGAAGCCGTGCCCCTCGCCGCAGAAATCCATTTCGAGATCGTAGAAACGGTACTCGAAGCGGTTCATCGGCTTGCTGCATTCGGGGCATTTGCGCGTGTCCGCTATCGAATCGAAAGCGCGCGTTCCTTTCTTGTCATCGCCGAGATCGAAGACCTCGTCCTCGAGTTCCTCCAACTCCTGGCGCGTGAGCCACATGCCCTGACACTGCGGACAGATCTCCATCTCGATGCGGTCGCGTTTCGTGGGCACAAGCGCCGCATTGCAGTTGGGACAGTTCATCGAATTCGCTTCTCCATCGGTGTTTCGCAATCAAATCGGCTTCGTCAGCAATTGACTGCCGCGGCTTTGCCAACCTTGCCGGCGATACCAGTTTTCGGCCCGGTTTCCCGGCATCACTTCCAGATGGATGGCGCGCCGACCTGCGGCCCGAGCCTCGTCCTCGAGCGCCGCGAGCAATATTTGTCCGAAACCCCGCGATCGCCATTGAGGAACGACGTAGATGTCTTCGACAAAGGTCTCAGGTCCGCCGTGCTCATAGCCATAGCAGAAGCTCAGCACGCCGTAACCCTGAGGAGCGCCATCAATTTCAAGCAGCAGGACAACGCCTTCCGGGAACCCGGGTTCGAGCATCAGGAGCAATCCGGCCATCCCTGCGTCGGACAGGGGATGATTGTCCTCGGCATGAAAGGCCCGCGCAAAGTCTGCGATGGTGTCACCGTCGCTCACCGCGGCGCGACGCACCAGCGTACTGTGATCGGGTTCTAGCGTAGTATTCACAATTCCAAACAGCCGGTTTGTGTGTTCGCTTATCCCACTAGTCGAGCCAATCGATTCGGTCGACAGACCACCGCGCAAGGGCGCGATCTTAGCTTACACGGTTCTAAGTCACAGCCGATGTTTCGGAGCTTCCTGTCCTGAGAAGGTTTATGGCAGCGGTCAAATATCTTTGTACCATCCCTTCCAGGCCATATCGCCCGATTGCAGGCAGAGTACTTGCGTGGGCAAGAAGCAAGCGCTGAGTTTCCTCCAACCATGGTAATTCCGATCTGAGTTCGGGGGCAACTCCCAAGGCTTGATAGCGCGTACCAAACGCCATCAGTGCCGTATGTTGATTTTCTCGAGGCATCGCCAATAGCGACTTAACAAACTCTTCTGACTGCAAGTATCTCAGAATCGGTATTGTACCAAACACGTTTTCTGCCCTATTTGAAATAATTATTCGCTGCAGGAAAGTGTCCGTATCCGACTGCATTTCTCCAAGGAGAACACGCGCTGCATCTGGATAACCGTCGATGACGACCTGTTTTTCCTTATCGAGAAGATACTCAAAGATCTCATTAAATTCACCACACTCTCTTTCGAAGTATCCCAACCCCTGATATGACTGATCGATTCCCCGGAGCAAATTCGCCGTGGTTGAGCTTGCCTTTAAGCGGTGGGCATTGTACATATCGTCGATATATACCTTCGATTCCACAACAACTTGCTCTCGCGACGCTCTCAGCGCACCAATTCTGCTCAGCCAAAGCCGCAATCCGCATACATGGAGTATCTCTCCTGCTTCCTCGAACGATCGCGCCTTAAACTGACCCTCTACCGCCAGCATCGCTTTTTCGGCTTGTTCGTCGGTTCGCGACGTCGCAAACCAGAGCGCGCGCCATGGTGGCTCATCGGCAGGCTCAGCAAAGAACGGTGATCTATTTAATAGGTCTCGGATTGTTGCTCCATCAAGAACGCTATTGAAAAGCGCATCCCGCAACACTCTTGAACCTACGATCGATTTGTCAAAATCCACCTCTGGATACCGCTTCTCCAAAAGCGATCGCGGGCCTTCGCTTTTATCTTTCCTGAGCAGTCGCCCCCAATCTGGCCCGTCGATCGCGGCAACATCTTCGGGTCTCAGGCGATTTGCTTTCATTTCAAAAGACAGTGCGAAAAATGGTCCTAGCACAGCGCTCATGGCGTCAAAGCTGCCCCGATGTCGTGGCTCCGCGGCTAATGCAAAACGTTCAAAATCCCACATGGTTTGTTGCAATATCCTCAAGTTATTCTTCTCGGACTGCCGAAAAATGGCCTCAATTTCCTTTTGGCGATGTTCGTACAATTTTCTAACGTCATCATTCTTGATATCGCGGGCAAAAGTAAGAAGCGCGTCTGTAAATTCTGCCTTCACTTCGAAAACTTTCCCGATAACCTTTTCCTTTGTATCTTGGTACGTTTTGCCCTCTTCACCCTGTATTATATCGTCTTCATTCGCTATGATGATGACTTTGCTTTCATCATGCTCCACGAATGAGTTAATATAACCCAGGATATTCTTTATCGGCATCTCTACTCGTTCAAGGTCGTCAAAAACGAGAAGTCGACCCTTGGCGTTCGACAAGAACTTGGGGAGCGAAATATCCGGTACATGAGCCTCCGCCGATGGGCTAGCCGCACCTATTTTGTCAAAATCGATTTTAACCGTTGACTTCAGAAGGCCCTTCGCTACAGCCGCTGCGATTTTCATACCTTTCGACGCTAGCATGGGGTGAAGCTGCCGGAAAAAGGCATCTTCGATTTCTGAAATCTCTCTCATCCCATAGAGGCTGACGTACAGCGGCTTTATCAATTTGCGGTCAAAAAATTGATTTACCAAATAGGTCTTGCCCGATCCCCACCGCCCCTTGATCAATACCGCATACTTGGGAGGACCTTCGAACGCCCAGTAGTATTCAAGATATTCGATGATACTTTCGTTTATGGCGTAAGCGATGCGCTGATCCCACGTTGCTGAAGGCGGTGTAACCCGCGCACGCTTGGCGCTGAGTCGCCAAGTGTGTGTTCATTATGCTCGACACTAATGACGTTGCACAACGGTTCCGC
>Ga0070731_10002895_pt1 | contig 15865 bp, 19 predicted proteins | sample Coa_R1_2_FD_66448 | JGI IMG/M metagenome (GOLD analysis project Ga0070731, IMG submission 66448) | Surface soil microbial communities from Centralia Pennsylvania, which are recovering from an underground coalmine fire - Coalmine... | ecosystem: Environmental > Terrestrial > Soil > Unclassified ...
GAACCCTCGGGACTTCTTCGATTTTATCGCTCAGTTCGACGACAGAGCCGTGAGCTGACAGAGACGTTGAGCGACGCCGACGCGACCGTTCAATCCATGCCCGACGCCAGCCCCGCCAAATGGCATCTTGCGCACACGACGTGGTTCTTCGAAACTTTCGTGCTCGCGCCGAACTTGCGCGACTACCGTCTGTTCGACCCGACCTACGGCTTTCTCTTCAATTCGTATTACAACACGATCGGCGATCGGCACCCGCGGCCGGAGCGCGGCATGCTGTCGCGCCCCCCGCTGGACGAAGTCCTCGCGTACCGGCGACACGTGGACGAATCCGTGCGCCGCTTGCTCGCGGGGGCGCCGGTGTCCCGCGAGCTGGCGGAACTGGTCGAGCTGGGCATCCACCACGAGCAGCAGCACCAGGAATTGATCCTCACCGACCTGAAGCACCTGCTGTCGCGCAATCCATTGCGGCCGGCGTACCAGAAACCCTGGCCGCTTACTCCGATCCGCTCGCGAGTGCGGGGATGGATTGCGTGCGCCGGCGGAGCGCATGAGATCGGGCACGAAGGCGATGGATTCCATTTCGACAATGAGGCGCCGCGCCACCGCGTCTGGCTGGAACCGTTCAGCATCGCCACCCACCCTGTGACGCACGGCGATTTCATCGAGTTCGTGGAGGATGGCGGCTATCGCCGCTCCGAACTCTGGCTCTCCTCGGGCTGGGACACGGTCAATGCGCGCGGCTGGCGGGCCCCCGCCTATTGGGAGCGCCGCGACGGCGGCTGGCACACGTTCACGCTGCACGGCATGGTGCCGGTGGATCCGAACACGCCGGTATGTCACGTGAGTTTCTACGAGGCCGAAGCCTTCGCGCGCTGGGCGAAGGGACGGTTGCCCACCGAGGCCGAGTGGGAAATCGCCGCGAGGAACGCCCCTCGCCACGGCAATTTCGTCGAGAGCGGAGCCCTGCACCCGCTGGCGCTGCGGGAGCGACCGCTGGACGACACGCCGGCGCAGATATTCGGCGACGTCTGGGAATGGACGCGCAGCGACTACGGCCCCTACCCCGGCTTCCGCGCCGCCGAAGGCGCCGTCGGCGAGTACAACGGCAAGTTCATGTCGGGCCAGTATGTGCTGCGCGGCGGATCCTGCGCCACGCCGGCAAGCCACATCCGCGCAAGCTACCGGAATTTCTTTCCGCCCGACGCCCGCTGGCAATTCAGCGGCGTGCGACTCGCGCGCGATATCGGGTGAATCTACATCGTCGCGCGGATCAGGTGCAGCCCCCCGACTAGCGCAGCGATGGACAACACCACCGAGCCGATGATGTAAGCGGCCGCCAGCCCGAATTCCCCGCGCTCCATCAGGACATAGGAGTCCAGCGAGAAGGTCGAGAAGGTCGTGAATCCCCCGCAGATACCCACGGTAAGAAATACCCGCACGGTCTGGGGCAGGTCCCATTTTAGGGCGAACATTTCCACGAAGACGCCGATCAGAAAAGATCCGGCGATGTTGATGATCAGCGTTCCCCAGGGGAATGCAACGCCGAAAAGTTTTGTCGAGCCGACGCCGACCAGATAACGCGCCACGGAGCCGAGTGCGCCGCCGCCGGCTACGGCGAGGATGAGCTGAAGGTCCATCATGATTTCCAGCGCTCCGCCGCCTTGTCGTCCGTGGCTTTCGCCTCGACCCACTGCGCTCCGTCCCGGGTCTGCTCCTTCTTCCAGAACGGCGCCCGGGTCTTCAGGTAGTCCATGATGAATTCGCAGGCGGCGAAGGCGTCGCCGCGATGCCCGCTCGCGACCGCCACCATGACGATCCGGTCGTTAGGCTGCAGCGCGCCATAGCGGTGGATCACGGCGCAGTCCATGACCTGCCAGCGGGATTTCGCCTCGTCGACGATCTTGGCGATCGCGCGCTCTGTCATGCCCGGGTAGTGCTCGAGCGTCATGGCGACGTCGCGCACCAGGCCCGAGAAGGTCGCCACAGCGCCGATTTTCGGATTCGCGGAAATGGCTTTCACTTCCGCGCCGAGATCGAAATCCTCTTTTTGTATCGAAATCTTCATCCGCCCGTCACCGGAGGAAAGAAAGCCACCTCGTCGCCCGCCTTGATCGCCGCCGCCGGCTGCGCCATGTCCTGGTTCACCGCGGCGCGCAGCAGCTTGCCTTCGGCCAGCGCATCCGCCCAGGCGCCGCCGCGCGCGCGCAGGTGGGTCCTGAGCGCCGCGACCGTCGCGACGCCCGCCGGCAGGTCGATCTCTTCCGCATCCCGTCCCAGCTTTTCCCTGATGCTGGCGAAGTAGAGAACCCTGAGCTTCACCCGCATCTCACTTGTACAGCTCCGAATAAGGCAGGAAGCATACGCGGTCGCCGATCCGGATCGGCCGGCTTGCGGGGTTGTCCACCAGTCCGTCGGCCCAGGCCGTCGAGGTAAGCACCGCCGAATCCTGGGTCGGGTACAGATCCAGTCCGCCTTCCGCGTTCCATTTTACGCGCAGGAATTCGCGCCGCGAATCGGGCTCGGACCAGTCGAAATCGGCCCGCGCGTGGATGACGCGCGGCGCCACGTCCGTATGGCCCTGGGTCTTGAGCAGGAACGGCCGGACGAATATCAGGAAGGTCACGAAACTCGACACCGGATTCCCGGGCAGGCCGATGAACGACGCGCCGCCCACCTTGCCGAAGGCGAGCGGCCTGCCGGGCTTCATGGCAATTTTCCACATCAGCAGCGAGCCTTCCGCCTCCACCGCGGGCTTGACGTGGTCCTCGTCGCCCACCGACACGCCGCCCGAGGTGACGATGATGTCGTTCTCGCCCGAAGCGCGGCGCAGCACCTCGCGCGTCGCATCGAGCTTGTCGGGCACGATGCCGTAGTCGCGCACTTCGCAGCCGAAGGCGGCCGCGAGGCCGTTCAGCGTGAAGCGGTTGGAGTTGTAGATCCGGCCTGGCGGCAGCGGGTCGCCCGGCATCACCAGTTCGTCACCGGTGAAAAACAGGCCCAGCCGCACCTTGCGGTACACCGGCAGCATCTTGATGCCGACCGAGGCCGCGAGGCCGGTGTCCTGCGGCAGCAGGCGCTTTCCCGCGGCAAGAACCTGGCCGCCCTTGCGGATGTCGCTGCCAGTGCGGCGGATCCATTCGCCCGGCTTGGGCATCGCCTTTATTTTTACCGCGTCTTTTTCCGTTTCGGCGAATTCCTGCATCACGATCGCGTCGGCGCCCGGAGGAACCGGCGCGCCGGTGAAGATCCGTGCCGCGGTCCCAGCCTCGAGCGGCCTGCCTACCGAGCCGGCGGGTATGCGCTGCGCGACCTTCAATTTCTTATCGGACGAATTCAAATCCGACAGGCGCACGGCATATCCATCCATGGCGCTGTTGTCCATCGGCGGCACGTCCATGGCCGATATCTGCGCCTGCGCGAGCACCCGATTGACCGCCTCCATGACAGGCACCTGCTCGACCTCCGCGACCGGGCGCGCGCCCGCGAGCAGCGTCTCGAGCGCCTCGTCCACCGAAAGCAATCCCCTGTTCATGCAAGCTTCAGGTGGCCGAGGATAAAGGTGGCGATGGCTTCGTGCGCGTTCAGATCGAGTTGCGGCAGCTTCGTCCCCACTTTGGTGTCTGTCGCGATGGCGACGATGTGGGAGTCCTTCGGATGCAGAAATCCCTCCCCCGTTTCGGCACGGTACACCTCCAGCTTTGGGATGGGCGCGAATTTGTAGCCCTCGACGATCAGCAGGTCGCAAGGCGAGAAGTGTTTGACCTGCTCCTCGAACGCGGGCTCCCGCGCGCCGCGCAATTCGTTCATCAGCACCCAGCGCCGCGACGAGGTAACCAGCACTTCGCTGGCGCCGGCATGCCGGTGGCGGTAGGAATCCTTGCCCGGCACGTCGACATCGAAGCTGTGGTGCGCATGCTTGATCAGAGACACGCGCAGGCCGCGCTTCACGAACAGCGGGATCAGTTTTTCGATCAGCGTGGTTTTGCCGCTGCCGGACCAGCCGGCAAAACCGAAGGTTTTCATTGGTCAACGAAGGTCTTCATGTTCAGGCGGTTGCGCCGCCGCAGGAACTGCCCGCGCCCGCGGTACAGCCCAGGCAATGGTCGCCGAAGCGGATGGACCGCCGGATCGCGCGCTCGAAATCAAAATCGAAGATGCTGAGACGCTTGCCCTTCGCATCCGCCGCATCCATTTCCAGCATCTGGTTGAAGTCGCAGTCGTAGATGCGGCCGTCGTGGCCGACGCTGATCAGGCTGCGGCACATCACGCCCTCGGCCGCCGCGGGATTGAAGGCCGAAAGCAGTTTCTCCATGTACGACTCGAGCTGCCCTGTCTTGTTCAGGTGCAGCTTGAAGCGGTTGATCGGCATGTTGGTGATCGTATACAGGCTGTTGAACGCCAGCCCGAACTTTTCCTTGAGCTCGCGCTTGTAGTCGGCCTCGAGCCCGGCCTGCGCCGCCGGCAGATACGGCCCCACGGGGTTATAGACGAGATTCAGCGCGAGGCCGCTGCCCTCGACGCCGTAGCCGAGCGCATTCAGCCGTCTCATCGCCTCCACGCTCTTCTTGAACACCCCCGAGCCGCGCTGCGCGTCGGTGAAGTATTCCTGGTAGTACGGCAGCGAGGAAATCACCTCGATGCGGTTCCTGGCGAAGAACTGCGGCAGGTATTCCTTGCTCTCCCTGGTCTGCGGATTGCCGTCGAGCTGCACCGTCAGGTTGTGGCGCACCATCACGTGCTTGCCGAGCGCGACGGCCTTCTCGACGAAAGCATCGAAACCCGGATGCAGTTCCGGCGCGCCGCCGGTGATGTCGAGCCTGGCGATCTGCGGATGCCGCTCCAGGATCTCCAGGCACTTGGCGATCCCCCCGGGCGAAAGCATTTCCCTGCGCTGGGGAGATGCATCGACGTGGCAATGCCGGCAGACCTGGTTGCACAGCTTGGTGACGTTGACCTGCAGGGTATCGATGGACAGCGGCGGCAGGTCTATGCCGTTGCGGCGCAGCTGGGCCTCGAAATCGAATTTCGATTTTTCCTGAAAAACCCTGATGGGAAGGACCGCGCTCACAGAACCATTTTCTTCAGGTGATTCTGCATCTGCACCGAGTGCACCAGCGTGATGCCCGCCTGCATGACGGCGGCCACGTGCACCGCCTCCATCATCTGCTCCGGATTCGAGCCGGTCTCCAGGCACTGCGTGGTGTAGGCGTCGATGCAATAGGGGCATTTCTGCGCGTGCGACACGGCAAGCGCGATCAGCGCCTTTTCCCGTTTCGTCAGAGCGCCGTCGGAGCCCGTGACAGCGCCGTAGTACCTGAAGAAATCATCCGCCAGTTTTTTCGCGTGCTGGCCGATATCGCCGAATTTTTTCAGGTCCTCGGATTCGTAGTAGTTGCTCATGGATATCCTCGCGGCAAGCGGTGGAGCGCAAGGATACCTCGCGCGCCACTAAACACTTTGCTGCAACCGATATACCGGCCCGCCTCAGCGCATCGAAGAATAGTTCGCGGGCACGAAGACGTAGCCCTTGCCCTCGGCGCGCAGGTGTCCGATGCCCGGGAACGCGAGATGCGCCCCCGCCACCCAGTACCCGTGCTTCGCCGCATCGGCATACGCCTTCTTGCGCTGCACCGCCGCCGCCTTGGAATCGGTATCGAACTGGATGGTCACGGACGGATTGGGAAATTGCACCGCGGCCACATGCATCAGGTCTCCCCACAGCACAAGTTTCTGGCCGCCGCTTTCGACGACGTAAGTGGTGTGACCCGCGGTGTGGCCGTGGCTGGCTACAGCCTTGATGCCGGGGACCAGATCGGTGTCGCCGTCAAAGGGCTTGAACTTCCCGGCGTTGACATAGGGGTTGAGGGAAGCCATCGCGCCCTGGAAGAAGCCCTTGGCGTCCTTCGGGGCCGCATCCATATTGGCCTGGCTGAGCCAGAAGTCGGCGTCGTGCTTGTCCGCCCGCACCGTCGCATTGGGGAACGCGAGCTTGTCGCCGGCCATGAGTCCGCCGACATGATCCGGGTGCATGTGCGTGATGTAGATCTCGTCCACCTGCTCGGGCTGGTAGCCGGCCGCCCTGAGATTCGCCGCCAGATTGCCGAGCGTGGGACCGAACAGGCCGGCCGCGCCCGTGTCGATCAGAACCAGCTTCGAGCCCGTATTGACGAGATAGCCGTTCACCGAAGTCTCGACCGGATCTTTGAGGTACGCGCGCGCCAGCGCCTTGTTCACCTGGGCCGGCGTGGTGTTGGTGAGCAGTTTGGTCACAGGGAGCCCGACCGTGCCATCCGACAGCGCCGTGACCTCGAAGTCGCCGAGCATCATGCGGTAGTAGCCCGGCGCCTGGGTCTTGACCTGCGGGGCGCCGGCATATGCGGCGACGGAAAGGCACATGCCCAGGATGAGTGCAGTGGAACGGCCGCTTAGCCAATGATTGAGCGTCATGTGGTGATTCCTCGTTGTCGTCGTGCGTGTGATGAAGGATACCTGTCTGCGGGGAAAATTTCGTCTGAATTCATAAAACAAAAAAACCCATGCCGCGATAAATTTCATTTCTTCGCGTTCGGAAAAAAAAGCTGCTCGCCGCCGATTTTGTAGTCGGCGATAGCCTTCTGGCCTTCCGGCGAGATCACCCAGTCGACGAAGGTCCGCCCCATTTCCTTTTTCACCTGCGGATGCTTCGCCGGGTTAACCAGCATCACGCCGTATTGATTGAACAGGCGTTGGTCGCCCTCTACCGCGATCGCCAGTTCGGCGCGGTTCTTGAACGAGAGCCAGGTGCCGCGGTCGGACAGGATGTAGGCGTTCATTCCGGCAGCGGTATTGAGCGCCGGGCCCATGCCGGAACCGGTGTCGCGGTACCACGGTCCCTTGTCCTTCGCGATGTCGATCCCGGCCAGCTTCCACAACTCCAGCTCCGCGAAATGGGTGCCGCTCCGATCGCCCCTGGATACGAAAGGCGCCTGCGCCGCCTTGATCTTCTGCAAGGCGGCGACCACGTCCCTGGTTCCCGCGACCCTGGCGGGGTCGGGCTTCGGCCCGACCAGGACGAAGTCGTTGTACATGACGTCGAACCGCTTCACGCCCTGCCCTTCGGCGAGAAACTTCTCCTCGAGCGGCCTGGCGTGCACCAACACCACGTCGGCATCTCCTCTCCGGCCGATGTCCAGCGCCTGTCCCGTCCCCACCGCGACCACATGAACTTGGATCCCCGTCTTCGCCTCGAACACCGGCAGCAGGTGCTTGAACAGCCCCGACTGTTCGGTCGAAGTTGTAGAAGCCACGGTAATAAAGGGTTGTTGCGCTTCAATCGAAAAAGAAAAGCACAAGGAAAGCGCAAGAAAAAATCTCGTCAAACCCAAGGCAGATCTCCTTTGATGAAAGCCGCGGCTTCCGCCGTGGCCGGCTGCCTGAAAAACTCGTCGACGGGCGCCCGCTCGAGCACGCGCCCCTGGTGCAGGTAGATCACCTCGTCCCCCAGGCGCCGAGCCTGGCCGAGGTTGTGCGTCGCCATGACGATTTTGGTGCCGGACGCGTCGAAAGCCTTGATCACGGTCTCGATTTCCCGCGTGGCGCTCGGATCGAGGCTCGCCGTCGGTTCGTCGAGGAACAATACCTCGGGATGCAGCGCCCAGGCGCGCGCCAGCGCGAGCCGCTGCTGCTCGCCGCCCGAAAGCACCCTGGCCGGGCGTTCGGCAAGATGCGACAAGCCCACTTCCCGCAGCGCTTCGTCGGCGCGCCGCTCGCGCTCCTCCTCGGCGACACCCGCCGCGTGCAGCGCGAAGATCACGTTGGCGCGGGCCGACCGGCGCAACATCACCGGGCGCTGGAAGACCATCGCCTGCTGCCGGCGCACGCGCCCCCGGTCGGCGTCGCTCCATGCGATGCGTCCGGCGGTGGGCGCGAGCAAGCCGTGCATCAAGCGCATCAGCACGCTTTTGCCGGCGCCGTTCGCGCCCAGGATCACCGTGTTGGGGCCGGCGCCGATTTCCAGCGACAGCGGCGCGACGATCTCGCGCCCGCCCGCGGCGAACGACGCCTGATCCAGCCTGAGCGGAAGAATCATCCGTACCGCCGCTGCGCTGTTTGCCGCACTATGTCCGCCGCCGCATTCAGCGCAAGCACGAGCGCGATCAGTACGATTCCCAGGCCTAGAGCAAGTGGCAGATCGCCCTTGGACGTCTCCAGCGCGATGGTAGTCGTCATCACGCGCGTGACGCCGTCGATGTTGCCGCCGACGATCATCACCGCGCCGACTTCGGCGGAAGCGCGCCCCAGCCCCGCGAGAACCGCGGTGAACAGCGAGAAGCGGATGTCCCAAACCAGGGTCAGAGCCGCAGCCATGCCTTCCACGCCCAGCGAACGCAACTGCTCTTCGTACTCGCGCCAGGCATCTTCCACTGCCTGCCGGCAAAGCGCGGCGATGATCGGCAGGATCAGCAGCGTCTGCGCGATCACCATCGCGCCGGGCGTAAACAACAGCCCGAGCGGCCCCAGCGGCCCGGCGCGCGACAGCAGGAGATACACCACGAGGCCGACCACCACCGGCGGCAGGCCCATGAGCGCGTTCAGCAGCACGATCACCGCATGCCGGCCCGGAAAGCGGCCCACCGCCACCGCGGCCCCGAGGGGCAGCGCGAGCAGGGTCGCGAAAAACACCGCGCTCAGGCTGACTTCCAGGCTGAGCGCGATGATCTGAAACAGATTGGCGTCGGCCGATGCGATCAGAGCGAACGCACCGATCAGAGCCTCGGTGATGCCGTTCAGGATTCCCTCCCGGAATGTGCCGCCGCATAATATATGAAGCCAAATCGGGATTTACCTGTCCGGACCATGCGCTACGGCAACAAGACCCTCGGCCCGCGCCTGCGCGTCACACTGCGCAAAGGCGTCGCTTTCGGTCCCGGCAAGGCGGACCTGCTGCAGGGCATCCGCGACACAGGCTCGATCGCGGCCGCCGGCCGCGTCATGAAAATGAGCTATACGCGCGCCTGGGGGCTGGTCACCGAGATGAACGCGGAGTTCCGCTCGCCGCTGGTCGCCTCCGCCAAAGGCGGGGCGAAGCGCGGCGGCGCAAGCCTGACCGCGCTCGGTGAAGAAGTGCTCCAGTGCTTCCGCCGCATGGAGCAGGCCTCCGCCAAGGCCATCACCGCCGATCTCGCCGCACTGAAGGAGAAGCTGGCCTAGAAAGCGGGTTGCCGATGCGGCGCCCGTCCGATATAGTTTATTGACTATATCGGAGAACTTCATGCGCCGCCTCGCGTCCTTCGCCCTCCTGTTGCTCGCTGTATCCGGCCCCGCGCTCGCGCAATCGCCCGTCGTCTTCGCTGCCGCCAGCCTGAGGAACGCGCTGGACGAAGTCGCCGCGCTGTCGCCATCCAAACCCGTCATCTCCTACGGCGCGAGCTCGGCGCTGGCCAGGCAGATCGAGAGCGGCGCGCCGGCGCAGGTGTTCATTTCGGCCGACCTCGACTGGATGGATTACCTCGAGCAGCGCAAGCTGCTGCGCGAGGGCACCAGGAAGAACGTTCTCGGCAACAAGCTGGTGCTGATCGCGCCGGCCGGCAGCACGATCAAGGCGGACATCCGGCCCGGATTCGCGCTCGCGCGCCTGCTCGGCGACGGGCGGCTGGCCACCGCAGACCCGGCTTCCGTGCCCGCCGGCAAATACACCAAGGCGGCGCTCGAGAAGCTGGGTGTCTGGGACTCGGTCGCCGGCAAGATCGCGGCAGCGGAAAACGTGCGGGCGGCGCTCGCGCTGGTTGCGCGCGGCGAAACTCCGCTCGGCACCGTTTACGCGACGGATGCCGCGGTCGAACCGAAAGTACGCGTGGTCGCGGCGTTTCCCGACGGCCTGCATCGGCCGATCATTTATCCGGCGGCGCTGACTTCGACCGCGCCCGCGTCCGGCGCCGCCGCGGATTTCCTGGCCCTGATGTCCTCGCCCGCGGCCCGCAAACTGTTCGAAAAGTACGGATTCACGCCGCTAAACTGACGGAATGTTAAACGGACTCACCGCGGCCCTGACCCCCTCCGAGTTGGAAGCGCTGCGCCTCAGCCTGAAAGTCGCCGCCGTCGCCGTGTTCGCGAGCCTGCCGTTCGGTTTCGCGCTCGCCTGGCTGCTGGCGCGCCGCAGCTTTCCCGGCAAGACGCTGCTCGATGCTGTCGTCCACCTGCCGCTGGTGCTGCCGCCGGTGGTGATCGGCTACCTGCTGCTGGTACTGTTCGGCCGCCGCGGCATCCTCGGCCACTGGTTCGAGGAAACCCTCGGCCTCGTGTTCGCGTTCCGGTGGACCGGCGCGGCGCTTGCCTGCGCGCTGATGGGATTGCCGCTGATGGTGCGCTCGATCCGGCAGTCGCTGGATGCGATCGACCGCCGGCTCGAATCCGCCGCCGCGACGCTGGGCGCGGGCCGCCTCTGGGTGCTTGCCAGCATCACCATCCCGCTGTGCCTGCCGGGAATCATCACGGGCATGCTGCTGTCCTTCGCGCGCAGCCTGGGCGAATTCGGCGCGACGATCACCTTCGTTTCCAATATTCCGGGCGAAACGCAGACGCTGCCGCTCGCCATTTACACCTACACCCAGGTGCCGGGCGGCGACGCGCAAGCGATGCGCCTGTGCGTCGTTTCCGTGGTGCTGTCGCTGACCGCGCTGCTGATTTCCGAACTGCTGGTGCGCCGCGCCAACCGCAGGGTGTTCGGCGATGCGCATTGAAATCGACGTCGAGAAGCGGCTCGGTGCGTTCCAGCTGCGCGCGGCGTTCTCCTGCGACGCGGCGGTAACGGCGCTGTTCGGCCGCTCGGGCTGCGGCAAGAGCACGGTGCTGAACCTGGTAGCCGGACTGCTGAAACCCGATCGCGGCAGAATCGCCGTCGGCGACCGGGTGCTGTTCGACAGCGCCGCCGACGTCGATGTATCCGCGGCCAAGCGCCGCGTCGGCTACGTCTTCCAGGACGGCCTGCTGCTGCCGCACCTGAGCGTGCGTCAGAACCTGGTCTACGGGCGTTTTTTCACGCCGGCAGCCGAGCGCTGGGCCCATGTCGACAGGATCGTCGCGCTACTCGACCTTGCGCCATTGCTGGAACGCCGGCCGCACCGCCTTTCGGGCGGCGAGAAGCAGCGCGTCGCGATCGGCCGCGCGCTGCTGGCGAGTCCCCGCCTGCTGCTGATGGACGAGCCGCTCGCGTCGCTCGACGCCGGCCGGCGCGGCGAGATCCTGTATTACATCGAGCGCCTGCGCGACGAAGTCGGCGTGCCGATCCTCTACGTCAGCCACGAAATCGAGGAAGTCGTGCGCCTCGCTGGCCACATGGTGCTGATGTCGGACGGCGCCACCGCCGCCTCGGGCACGCTGCACGAGCTGATGAGCCGCATCGAGCTGCGCAAACTCATCGGCCGCCACGAGGGCGGCGCGGTGATCGAGGCAAGGGTCGCCGCGCAGGATCTGGAGACAGGCCTTGCCCGGCTCAGCTTCACGGGCGGCGACCTGCTGGTGGCCGACGTGAACGCGCTGATCGGCGAGACTTTGCGCGTGCGTGTGCGCGCGCGCGACGTCTCGATCGCGCTCGACCAGCCGCGCAACGTCAGCGTGCTCAATTGCCTGGCCGGGCGCATTGTCCAGATCGGCGACGAACCCGGATCGAGCGTCGACGTAAGGCTGGACATCGCCGGCACGCCGCTGATCGCGCGCGTCACTCGCCACTCCGCCAAACGGCTCGGCCTCGCCGTTGGCAAGGACGTTTGGGCGATGGTGAAAGCGGTGTCGCTCGACCGGCACAGCGTCGGCTACGCGTGACGGTCCCAAGAGTCAGCTTCGGCGAGGCGTTCCGCTTCTGGCTGAAACTGGGTTTCATCAGCTTCGGCGGGCCGACCGGGCAGATCGCGATCATGCACCAGGAGCTGGTCGAGCGCCGGCGCTGGATCTCGGAGGGGCGCTTCCTGCACGCGCTCAACTACTGCATGGTGCTGCCCGGACCGGAGGCGCAGCAGCTGGCGACCTACATCGGCTGGCTGATGCACCGGACCTGGGGCGGGATCGTCGCGGGCGGCTTGTTCGTATTGCCTTCCGTATTCATCCTGATCGCGCTGTCGTGGGTCTACGTGACCTACGGCAACGTGCCGCTGGTGGCGGGGATTTTCTACGGCATCAAGCCGGCGGTGGTGGCGATCGTGCTCGCCGCCGCCTGGCGCATCGGCCAGCGCGCCTTGAGGCATCCGGCGCTTTGGGTCATCGCCGCCACGGCCCTGATCGCCATCTTCGCTTTCGGCGTGCCTTTCCCGGCCATCGTCCTGGCCGCCGGGATCCTCGGTTATCTGGGCGGCCGTTTCCTCCCGGGCATTTTTTCTTCCGGCGCGGGCCACATGAGCCGGGGTAGCTACGGCCCCGCGCTGATCGACGACGATACGCCGACGCCCGCGCATGCCATCTTCTCGTGGGGAAAGCTGGCCGCCTACGTCGGCGCCGGCCTGGCGCTGTGGGCTCTGGCGATCGGCGGCCTGGCGGCTGCGGGAGGCTGGGACGGGACTCTGGCGCAGATGGGCTTCTTCTTCAGCAAGGCCGCGCTGCTCACTTTCGGCGGCGCCTACGCAGTCCTTCCATACGTCTACCAGGGTGCGGTTGAGCACTACGGCTGGCTGACCGCGGCGCAGATGATCGACGGACTCGCGCTGGGCGAGACCACGCCAGGCCCGCTGATCATGGTGGTGGCCTTCGTAGGCTATGTCGGCGCCGGCACCGCGGGAGCGCTGGTGGCGACGTACTTCACTTTCCTGCCCTCCTTCGTGTTCATCTTTGCCGGCGCGCCGTTCATCGAAACCACCCATGGCAACCTGAAATTCAGCGCGCCGCTCTCGGGGATCACCGCGGCGGTGGTCGGCGTGATCGTCAGCCTGGCGCTGTTCTTCGCCTGGCACGTGCTCTGGCCCGAGGGCGCCGCCGGAGGCTTCGAATGGCCGGCGGCGCTCATCGGCGCCGCCGCGTTCGCCGCGCTGTTCGGCTACAAGACCGGCATCATGCCGGTGATCGGCGCTTGCGCGCTGGCAGGACTCGCCGCTACGCTACTGCGCTGAGGAAAAAAGGAGCACAACCATGTCTGCGTACGTGATCGCCGAAGTGAACGTGACCGACCCGAAGCTCTACGACGAATACAAGAAGCTCGTGCCGGCGACGGTGGAGAAATACGGCGGGCGCTTCGCGGTGCGCGGCGGCATGGTCGAATCCAAGGAAGGCGGCTGGAAGCCGGCGCGCATGGTGGTACTGGAATTCCCGTCGATGGAAAAAGCGCGCGCCTGGTACCACTCGCCCGAATACGCGCCCGCGCTTGCGATGCGGCTCAAGGCCGGGACTGCCAAACTGATCCTCGTCGAGGGCGCCTAGGCGGCCAGACTGCTATATCATCGGCATGGTGCCGCAAAACGCCAATAAACCCATGCCGCAAAAGGTTATTCCGATCAGGCCGCAATCCCGCATGCCGGGGGCGAAAGCTGCCCGCCACGACGGCGGCCAATCTATTGGAACGGCCACTGGGCCGTTGGCGGACACGCTCGGCCGGAGCATGCACGACCTGCGCATCTCGGTCACCGACCGCTGCAACTTCCGCTGTATCTACTGCATGCCGCGCGCAGTGTTCGACGCCGATTACAAGTTCCTGCCGCACGAGGCCATCCTGAGCTTCGAGGAGATCGCGCGCCTCGCCGGCATTTTCGTCGGCCTGGGCGTGCAGAAAATCCGGCTCACGGGCGGCGAGCCGCTGCTGCGCAAAGGCCTGCCCGACCTGGTGGCGATGCTGGCGCCGCTGGGCGCGGACCTCACTCTCACCACCAACGGCTCGACGCTGGCGAAGCATGCCCGCGCGCTCAAGGATGCGGGATTGAACCGCATCACCGTGAGCCTGGATTCGCTCGACGAGGCCACCTTCCGTGCCATGAACGACGCCGATTTCCCGGTCGCCAAGGTGCTGGACGGCATCGCCGCCGCCGCCGATGCGGGATTCAAGCCGGTCAAGATCAACATGGTCGTCAAGCGCGGCGTGAACGATCACCAGATCGTCGAGGCCGCCCGCCACTGGAGGGATTCGGGCCACATCCTGCGCTTCATCGAGTACATGGATGTCGGCAGCACCAACGGCTGGCGCATGGACGAAGTCATGCCGTCTGCCGAAGTGGTGCGGCGCATTGCGGAAGCGTTCGCGCTCGAGCAGGTCGAGGCGAACTACGCGGGCGAAGTCGCCGAGCGCTGGCGCTACGAGGACGGCGCCGGCGAAATCGGCGTCGTCTCCTCGGTGACGCAGGCGTTCTGCAGCGACTGCAGCCGCATGCGCATATCGACCGAAGGCTCGCTCTACACCTGCCTGTTCGCCCAGCAGGGGCACGACCTGAAATCGCCGCTGCGCCACGGCGCCACCGACGACGACATTCGCGACCGGATAGCTGCCGTCTGGCGCGCGCGCGGCGACCGCTATTCGGAAATCCGCACGGCCGCGACGGCAAAGCTGCCTAAAGTGGAGATGTCCTACATTGGCGGCTAAGGCAAAGGCGCGCCGCCCGCTGCTCACGAACGCCGCCCGGCCCGCGACTTTCGCAGTCGAGGCCTGCAACGAGCGCGGCGAGATGGTGCCGACTTCCATCGCGGGCGAACACCCGCTCACGCTGTACCTGGACAAGCGCGAGCTGGTCACGCTGATGACGCTCGGGCACGCGCCCGAGGCGCTGGCGATCGGTTTCCTGCGCAACCAGCGCCTGGTCGCCGGAATCGAGGACATCGAAGCGGTGCAGGTGGACTGGGAAACCGACTCCGTGGCCGTCACCACGAACAAGAAATCCGATGTCGGAAAAAAGACCGGCAAAAAGACGGTCACCACGGGCTGCGGCCAAGGCACCGTGTACGGCGACCTCATGGAAGAAATCGACAACGTCAAGCTTCGCAGCGACGTGACGCTGGAAGACGCGGATCTTTTCGTGCTGCTCGAGAAAGTCCGCAAGCACGAAACCATCTACAAACAGGCCGGCGCGGTGCATGGCTGCGCGCTCGCCACGCGCACAGGCGAGATCCTGATGTTCGTCGAGGATGTCGGCCGGCACAACGCGGTGGACGCGATCGCCGGCTTCATGTGGCTCGACGGCATCGACGGCTCGGACAAGGTCTTCTACACCACCGGCCGGCTGACCTCGGAAATGGTGATCAAATGCGCGCAAATGCGCATCCCGTTCCTGGTGTCGCGCTCCGGGCTCACCAACATGGGCCACCAGATCGCCGGACGGATCGGGCTGACGATGATAGGCCGCGCCAGCGGCCGCCACTACCTGGCATTCACCGGCAGGCACCGGCTAAAGCTCACGACACCGCAACCTACATTGACTGCATAAAAGGAGAGACACCCGTGCATCGCAGAAACTTCCTTCAGGCCGGCGCCGCCGCCTCTTTGCTTGACGCGTTGCCGCGCATTTCGTTCGCGCAGCAGCTGCCGTTCAATCCAGTCACTGGCGATTGGCGCACGTTCGAGATCACCACGCGGGTCGAGATCCTCAAGCCCGCGGGCGTCAGCCGCGCCTGGATACCCGTGCCTTCGGTCGAAAGGGATTTCCAAAAGCTGCTCGGCAACAGCTGGTCCGGCAACGGCACCGTAAAGCTGGCGAGCGACGGCAAATACGGCGCCTCGATGGTCGCGGCCGAATGGAGCGCGGCCGAAAAGGCGCCCGTGGTCGAAGTGGTGAGCAAATTCGCCACCCGCAACCGGGCGGTGGATTTCACCAAACGCGATCCCGAAATCAAGATCGACGCGGCGACCGTCCGCTTCAGTACCGCGCCCACCGAACTGATCCCCACCGACGGCATCGTACGCAAGACAGCCTACGAGATCACT
>Ga0070731_10002896_pt1 | contig 15863 bp, 12 predicted proteins | sample Coa_R1_2_FD_66448 | JGI IMG/M metagenome (GOLD analysis project Ga0070731, IMG submission 66448) | Surface soil microbial communities from Centralia Pennsylvania, which are recovering from an underground coalmine fire - Coalmine... | ecosystem: Environmental > Terrestrial > Soil > Unclassified ...
TAGAACATCCGCAGTGGCTGTCTGCTGGTCGAGCGATTCGGTGAGGTCGGCCGTGCGCTGGCGCAATTCGTTGAGCAGGCGGGTGTTTTCGATGGCGATTACGGCTTGGGCGGCGAAGTTGTTAACCAGCTCGATCCGCTTGTCGGTAAATGGCCCTTGCTCTTGGCGATAGATAATGAACGCACCGATCACCTCGTTTTGCTTGAGCATCGGGACGGTCAGGAGCGATCGATACCCGGCCAGTTCAACCACGGCCCTGCGGTCAGGATCACGCTCAACATAGGCCTGATCGACCGTGATGTCCGGAATGTGAATCACCTTTTTCGTTTTGAAAGCGCGAGTGAGGCTGTTTTCCGGGCTCGGACGAACTACTGGTTCACGCCGCCGCAAGTCGACAAGAGCCGACGGGGCATTATATAGGGCCGCTATGCGGAAGGCGTCGTTTTCGCATAGAAAAAGCGACCCGAATTTGGCCGCGCAAATGCGTGTTGCATTCTGCAGTATTACCTGAAACACCGGCTGCAAATCGCCGGGCGATGAGCTGATGACTTTAAGCACTTCCGACGTTGCGGTCTGCTGGTCGAGCGATTCGGTGAGGTCGGCCGTGCGCTGGCGCAATTCGTTGATCAGCCGCGTATTCCCGATTGCGATGACCGCCTGGGCGGCAAAGTTCTTGACGAGTTCGATCTGTTTGTCGGTGAACGGCCGGACTTCCTGCCGGTAGATGGTGATAGCGCCAATCAGCACATCCTCTTTGAGTATCGGCACGACGATAAGCGACCGCGCACCACCTAACTTTAACGGGACACTGCGGGCCGCCTCTGCCGCGTCGTCAGCGATTTGAACCACGCCTTTTGTCTGCAACAAGCGATCAAGCGGGGTTTCGGCAGCCGGCCGAAAAGAGCCACGCTGTCGATGGAATTCGGCGTATGCAGGCGTCGCTCCGAAGTGTGCGACCGGATCGAAAGCTTCATTATCGTATCGGAACAGAGTGGCAAATTTGGCATCGCAAATCCGCACCGCGTTCGCCAGCATGGCCTGGAACACGGAGTCAAGTTCACCGGGGGACGAGCTGATAACGCGCAGAACCTCCGACGTCGCCCTCTGTTGTTCCAGGGCCTCGCTGAGTTCGCGGGTGCGCTTTTGAAGCCTTTTTTCTAGGTCCGCATAAGATGTGGGCCTCCGGCTCATTTTGTCTTTTCGCCGCGAAGTTTTCATTCGGATGATCCCGGCAAGGCGCAGTGAACCGGTCATAATCCTACTCAGAAATAAGCAAGGCCCACAATTATCCGCCCGTCCAAATCTATTGCAAACGGGAGTGCCACAAAGCTGTTGCGGGCGCCCGCGTACGCAGCCAGGATCGTCAAATCCGCCGGGTTTGCCTGTGACGGGCGTCACAGCAAAATGCGTCGTAACGCCGGACACCTCAAAGGGTGGACAAGGATATGGCCGTGGAGACCAGGCAGGCCGAGAGTGGTCGCAAATTATTGGAGAAATGCAACCTATTCAGTGCATTGGATGAGCAGGCGCGCCGGGCCCTCGCTACGCAGGCAAGGCCGCGCCTCCTTGCCGCCCGCGAACTGATCTGTCGGGTTGGAGACCCGGGGCAGAGCATGATGCTGGTGGTCGTTGGAACGGTGCGTATCTCGCTGCCGGCTCCCAACGGCAAGGAAATTATACTCGCTGATCTCACGCCCGGCGATATATTCGGCGAGATTGCGCTGTTGGACGGGAATCCGCGCTCCGCCAATGCCACAGCCATGACAAAGTGCGAACTGATGGTGTTGGAACGGCGCGATGTTCTGGCATTCCTCGAACGCAACCCAAGCGTCGCGATGAAGCTGATCGAAATTCTCTGCGCGCGCATTCGGCGTTCCGACGAGCGCATGTCAGATATCGCCTTCCTCGACCTCCCTGTGCGATTGGCTAAAACTCTGTTGCATCATTTAGCGCAAAAGCAGGGCTCACCACGACTATCTTTCTCTCAGACCGAATTGGCAGAGATGTCGGGTGGAACGCGGGAGAACGTGAATAGGTGTCTACGCGAGTGGCAACGTCGAGGAATTTTACAATTAAAGGAGCGTTGGACGATCATTCTGAAGCCGGAAGCTCTGACGACAATTGTCAAAGGTACGTAGCGTCTTACGCTGCGGGCGAGGTCATGTCTCCCCTATTCCCAGACTCCTGGCAACGGCGGCAATCAACCGCCAGGACGACTTTCATCCATATAGCCGGCACAAACAGTTAACGACATAAACCAGGAAGTCCGACTCGCTGATCGCGCAGGTGTGCAGGAGCCCGTGGCCGCACGGACGTGAATGCCGGGCTCGATGACCTCTCCTTTCAATCTGGGACGAGGGGCTAAAATCATTGGGCCGAGCCGCTGGCTCTCTCGACTTTCGATCATAAAAACTACGTGTGCTGTCCGTCACAGCTCGCCGGTAAGAAGCGGATTATCGTGATGGCATCGCGTCGCTCATGTGAGCGGCCCATGAACATGATGAGCATCGTTAGGGCCACACATCGAAGCCCACAAAACCCAGATACGTAGAGGAGCACTGATCATGAAAGCGAATCCGAAGTTGATCATCGCAACGATGGCTCTACTCGCGATGTTCGCTGCTAAATGCCTAAGCGCCGCGATCCATAATTATGAAACGATCGAGACAAGTCTTTCGGTTCCGTCATATGCGTTCATTCCAGCTGAGCTCGATCTGGTTTTCCAAAAAAGGTTGGCACAGCGAACCAGGGCTCCCTACGAACGATCTCATCCAGTTAGCTCGCAGATGCTTGTGATGGGGAGGACTGAACAGTGAATCCGATCGACAGCAGTAAGCCATCAGGACAGAATAGGCGGAACTTCATCCACCGCCTAGCGAGACGGTTTTGCGAAGCCCGAATGCAATACGTTTGACAGGAAATCCAGTATCAGGCCCTATTCTTGATCCCCAATGGAGTCCCCTTCGAGTGCATCCAGACGAGGACTGTCGGGGGGAGTTCTGAGCTCGCCTTTGGGCCGCTGCCACGCGCGCGCGTGATACGTCGTCTGATTTGATCCTCGAACATGCGCCCCGTCGTGATATGGCACCATGCGAACAGCGCACACACACGTCTTCGCAGAAGGTAGTCGTTGAACTGCTTGGATTACCATCCTCTAAGGGAGTTAGGCCTCGGGCATCCGCTGGGCGGTTCACGGCAAACGGCAATCTAGTTCCCAAAACACCCTTGTCTTTGCTGCAGGTGCGTGCGGCGGAAGATGGCCCATCTCGGAAGTGCTGCCCTATCCGATCGAACGAGCGCTATTGGAGCAGCAGCGGACACTGCTTACTGGGCATCGGGTCGCGGCTCGTCCGGACGCCCAAGTAGCGGCGTCAACATCTTCTGTAGACCGGCGATCAGGTGATTGGTCTCACGGGCGCGTTCGGTAAGGTCTTTGATCTGCTCGTCCTTCACACCGATCTGTCCCCGCAAAAACTCGTTCTCGCTCTCAAGGCGCTCGACGTAGGCTGTCCCGACCGGTCGCGACGTGTCGCTGCCTGTCGGCGTTTCTTGTCGCGGGTCTTCTGTACTTCCCCCGGGCACCTCGGGTGTCGCGACTTGTCGCGACTTGTCGCGACCTGTCGCGGCATGCCGCGACAGGTCGGGGCTTGTCGCAGCTAAGCTAACTTCCTCTATGTATGCGATGTGCTTGTCTACTGAGGCCGGCGCGATGAGATATTTCTCGCCGAATTCCGTTTCGATGAGGCGGCATTGCAGATGGCCCTTGGCGCAGTAGCGCTGGACGCTGCGGGGCGTGCGGGGGAGACCAGCACGGGCGTATCGCTCCAGAGCCTCATCGATGGTCAGAGTGAAATCACTGTCGTCGCTTGTCGCGACAGGTCGCGACAGGTCGTCGGTCATAGCACTCATGATAACCGGCTCGTTCCCAAGCTTCGCCGGTTATCCCCAAAGCGAAGGACGGTGAAATCTGGCTCGCGCGCGGGATCGTCACCGAATGGGCCGAGACGCCTGTATACGCAGGGAAACCCAGGCGGCTCGGGAAGCGATAGCGACTAGAGCCCAACCCGAAGGGCGCGCCAAGGAATGAATGCAATCTTGAATCCCCGCGCAGCATTTTCTCAGAAGAGGTGCATCGGCTTCGGCGTGCAATGCCGAGCGAGGATGACATGCTTGCCCGATAATCCGCTATGGCGGAGCGCGTCGCCATTGTGCCGGCCGTAGGCAACGAGAACGCTGGGAGCGCCCGATGAGCCGCCTTCTCTGCCTTCACGTGTGTAGAAGCGAACGCGGCCTTTAAGGAACAGCATGGATCGGGCGTACTCCCACACCCACGGATGAAAGGTTGTCGTTTCTGTACGCGCGAAGATCAAGCGACGCCATCACCATGTTCGGCCAACCGCCGCATCCATTTATCGGTTTCGTTGCCGCAGGGCGGATTTAACCAGACGCGCCCATGCCACGGCTGAGTGAGCCCATTTTGGCGAAGCGTGAAAGGTGCTGCGGCCATATCCCACGGCCGCGGTTCTGGCGCGCACGGGTCCAGGTCGAATTGCCCCAACGCCCGAAGGATGTATGGGGGCGTGAGCCAATCCTCTTTGCCCGTAGTGCGATCATGAGCAAAGCCGATGTCCAGCGTCATCTGCGAGGGGGTCGTCAAAATGATTCCCCGCGTGCTCATCGCGCCCGCGCCAAGACATCGTCCACTGCGTAGAGGGTAAGCACGCGGCAGGTTTGCTCCGGGTCAGTTGGGTCTGCCGAGCGGCCGCTGCCGTCCTTGCCGCGGTACTCGATGCGCCACTCGAAGGCGAAGCCGGCGAAGATGAAGGTACCCCAATCGTGCTCGCTGTCGGCGTCAAACTTGTTGTAGTGCGCGAGCACCGAGAGGGCTCGGCCGCGCAAGCGCGCATCGAGCTGATAAACGCTCGGCGTCATCTGCACGCGCCCACCCTTGAAGGTGGTGCGAAGTTCGTCGTTGAGGGCGATTAGTTTTGCGCGCCGGTCCATAGTCTTAGCCAACGAGCGATAGGGGAGGAAAGCCCACCCGCTGCCAAGGAACCGTGAGCATGTGTCCGCCCGGGGCCGGCGGCTTTTCCGACGACGTGAAGGCGGGGAGTGTTTTGAAAAGGAACAATTTGGAGCCGCGGCCGCCGGCAAAACGATCAAGCAGCTCCATCATCGAGCGCATGCGCGAGGTGTTGGTCGTAATGATCGGGACGGAGAAATTGGGGAAGCCGAAGTGGGAGCGGTAAATGGCCTGCTCAGCGACGGCCGTGTACGCAGCAAACTTTTTGGCAATCGATGAGCGATCGATAGCGCTGGCGTCCAGTGGCTCGGTCGCGCAATCCGCCTCAACCCCCGGAAAGAATAAGTAGGTCCGCCTGCCCTCGATTGTCCGCTCAAGGCCGAAAGGTCTTCCGTCGGCTACTACCTCTCCACGCTGAGATTGGCCGCGCAGCGTATAGGAAACCGGGATCGAGGCGGGATTGGATGACTCGCGCGTCGCCTTGGGGGTGTTCTCGCTGCTCAAAATCTCCGGCCAACTGATGAGTCTAATATTGGGGTTCTCTCTCGTGCCAAGCTCGATTGACGCGGTGATTTGAGCGACCATCAGCTCGTGGGCGAAATTGCGGTGGTAGCTCCTGGATGAAAAAGGTAAGCCGCGGTCCTGCAACATCCGTGTGCCGCGCTCGTCGAGCTCATAGATGAGAGGCCGACAGTTGGCGTCGGCGCTGTGGCGCTGCTGGTGCGGCCGCGAGAGGTACAGGTTCGGCTTGCGCGACAACAGATTGAGCCGATACCTCAGCGCCTTCTCACTGCCGCCGAGGAAGGCATGAATGTAGTCGGCAGGCAGATAGCGGAACCGGTCGAGGAGCTGAAAAATTGCGATATCGCGCGCGGTCGGACGCACGGCCATGGGCGCGCCACTCGCACCCAACACAGGCTCGCGACTCCATCGCGAGGTTCGTTGTTGCTCTTCGACGACCGCATTCATGGCGATGCGATAAATCACAAAACGAAATTGCAAGAAACGTTCGCCAGGATGCACCAGCGGAGCTGGCGGGCACCTATGTGCTACAACGAGCAAGCAAAATATTTATTCGTCGCCCCACTTCTCCGCTGGCTCAGCGTGATCGCCGGTGTGTGCATCGTTGAGGGGTATGGACACCTGCTCGGGTGGCCGAGCCGGAGGTGAACTGTCCAGGTCCGCCCCACGATCCGCCGATATTCCGGAGGCGGTAAATGTTTCGTACTGCGAAAAATCTACTGGGGTAACTTTGAGGACTATTGGCTCCGTTGTGAGGTCACGGACGTAGGCGGCAAACGATCCTAGTGGCAACCGAAGTTTTTCAGGTTGGGTGTACAGGTGCCGCGCCATCGAAGCAGCATCAGATGGTTCAACATTAGCATATTTAATTGCGCAATTAGATAAGGCGCTCATAACGTTTTTATCCTCGATCTGGTCCAACCGTTGGTGTGCGAGGATGAGCGCAATCTTTTGTGAGCGACACTGGTCGATTATGGCCGCTATTTTCTCGTCGTTACGAATGACCGCGTGCGCTTCGTCGATATACAGGAAGCAAGGTTTCTTCTGAGAGGCTGGCCGAAGTGATCGTTGAGTAGCCGCGGCCCATACTTGAGCGACAAAGAAACGGCCGACAAACTCCGAGCCGTCAGGATCGAGCAATGCCCATGAATTATTGATGATGATGACTTTGCCCGCATCCATATCGCGGCCGATGTTTATTTCCGATTTGGCTGCGTTAAGAATTTTGTTGACTGTGTCATTTTCCATTACGATCCGGAGCCGCCACATAATCTCGCTGCGAGTGCCATCGTACTGAGAAAATTCGATGTTATAAAAGTCTTGCAGGTCCTTTGGCAGTGTTGGGATAACCTCGCGCAGGTGACTCTTTCCATTGGTGACAATCTGCCGGAAGTCTTCGAGTGTTGGATTAGGGAGCGCAATAAGGAGGGAACGAAGAACTGCCCGGAAGAATGACGATTGTTTTGGGGTCAGCGCGCCCTGAAGGAGCGCCCCGAAAATATATTCAAGCTGAGAAACCGCGCTCCTCATGTTCCGTTTCGGTACGTCAAGCGGATTGAGCGCGAGCTGTTTGCTTGGGTCAATAATCACAAGCCGGTCTTGTATCATCTTGAGCTTTGAAATCGGCTCGATGAGCTCGCCTTTTGGGTCAATGAGGATAACGCACGCGTCCTTTTTCAAGTCCTCCATCACCAATGTGTGTAGAAGGGTTGTTTTACCGCGGCCCTGAGCGGCGACTATCCAATGGCCTGAAAAACGTGTCTCTTCGGGAATGACGAAGGGAACGCCCATGGTAAAGAGATCAAGGAAGGGTGTGTTGGCAAGATAGGTCTGGGCAACTTCAGTGAGTGTGTGCGACTTCGCGAATTCTGCAGGCGTGACGAGTTGTTCGATGCTGGTTATTTCGCGCTTGCCCGATGATGCAACAATACAGTTAGCGGAGAATGTTTGTTGTAGCTGCACAAAACGTCGCGGAGCTTTTGGGGTCTCGACTGCCGCTCCCATGAAAAGCCCTATAGTCTTATGAATAGCATCAGCAGAATCCGGCATGATCTCGATGAGAGGCAGCATCATTGTTGCAGAAGGCGTCGTGGCAAACGCAGAGTCGGGAAGACGTTGGAACAAAGCTGTGAAAAAAATGGTGAAAGTGTTAAATACGTCGGCGATGATGTGCGAGGCTTCTGTGTAGAACTGTTCGGCTTCCGTGAGCAGTGGTCGTAAGACAAGGTTCTGGTAGTTTGGGGAGGATTGAGGATCGAACGAGGGGAGCGTCGGACAGTAGATTGTTTCGTTCTCCAATAATTGTTGCATCAGGGTGAAGCACGCAAAGAGGACGTCGTCATTTGGCTGACGTGTGGTTTTGAGGATGTTCTTAAATAGGGAAATAGTAGCGTCAGTGCATTGTTTTTCCGTAAGGTATGGGTAGGCGTCATAAAGGGCTTTGACGCGGGCATAGTGTACGGCAGCGTCGTAGGTTGGGCCGGTAAGGATAGAAGCCGGATTCGGTGCGGGAGAGCCATATACGCGAAGGCGCTCGGTCGGAGACATCGGCGGGTCATTCCACCAATCGTCGGTCATGTTATTTTTGCTCGCGTGCTCGTTTATCGAGGGCTTTTTTGAGTAGCGCGTCGTTGCCGAGGTAGCAGGCGACGGAAAAGTTTATGACGCAACATATGAACAGCTCAAAAGCGTTGGTGAAGTTGCCGGAAAAGAGCTGCGTAAGGAAGAGGCCACCCAGGATAAATAGGATAATGAAGGCGATGGCAGCGGGACTTAGGGGGAAGGGTTTTGAAGTCTCGGGCGCAGTGCGGACGAAGTCTGCGAGCTTGCGCGCTTCGAGACTTTTGGGTTGAGCTGCAAGCAGCTCGTTAGCGACCGCAAGGGCACTTTGCTTGTCGTGGAGATTGAGGTGAATCTTGGCAAGTTGTTCGCGAAATTGACTAGAATACGGACAATACTGGAGTGCCCGTTGCAGTAAGTCCCGCGCTTGTTTGAGTTCCTTTTCCGGCGCGTCTCTATATGAATGGATTTGCGATTGATAAAAGAGGACGTTTCCCGCCAGATCGTTCAGGTCGCGTGTATATTCTTTGCCTTTGAGCTCAACGACGACTGTTGCGTTCGGGTCTTTGGAACGCGCAATTTCAATGTACTCTGCGGCCAAGCCGAGAACGTGATTATTTTTATTGAGCTGCCAGTCATCCAAATACGATTGGGCGAGTCGCATATCTTCGATTGCGGCCTCGGGATCGAATGCGGCTCTCCGTGCCGCCGCTTGTTCTTCTTCTATTTCTGCTTGTCGTTTGCGAATAGCTTCGGCCTCTTGTGCGGCGCAGTCCTTGGCGATCTGCTTCTGCGTCTCTCTGTATTGTTGGTATTGCTGGTTCTTTTGTTTGATAAATTTATAGAAGTGTAGGAGGCAAGGATGACAGTCGCGCTTATAAAACGCGACGGTTGCGCGGAAATATCGCGCGGTTCGCTGTGATGCGGTTTCCTCGGCCATCGTGCCCGCCCCGGCAGCACGCCCTGATTGAATATTCGCTGGTTACGGGGAGTCAATAGAAAACCCCGCCGATTGGACTCGACGGGGTTGCTCCCTATCCGGAAGCGGCAGATGGCAGCGTGGTTTTGGCGCGTTCTTCAAGCCATTCGATAACCTCTGAGCGCCACCACACCGGGGGCGAGTTGCGGAAGTCTCCGAGTTTAAAAGCTCTGGGGAACTTGCCCGCAGCCATCAGCCGCCAGATCTGTGCCCTGCAATAAGGAATACCGAGTGCCTTGAGTGCTTTCCAGTTGACCACTTCTTTCCCAGTCATCGCGTAGCTCCGTGTTGGAGCCTTCGCGAAGGCTGAGCTAGTACCAGCCGCCACGAGAATCTATGACATTCGGCGCGAAAAGGCTAGATGCACATGGTGCATCATCGTTACTCATTGAGACCTATGCGGCGGCACGCCTCTCAGTCTGGATGAGTGCTGCGAGGTGCGATTCGTACGCGTCGATAGCTTTGCGCATTTCGGGCATGTAGGTGTGCAGATCGTAGATTTGCTCCACGTCCGAGGCGACGCCATTGACGTGGTTTATCAGGCGCTCACCGATGTGCGGCGGCGTCCCGAGCTTGCCGTGGATCGTCCTGAACGTACGGCGCAAGTCGTGCAGGCGCCAGTTGGGGACACCATCAGTCATTTCCTTTTTGAATTCGCTGAAGCCCGAGACCGGGCGGTTGTCTGAGATACGCGACGGAAAGAGCAAGTCAGTGGTGTTCCGGCAGGGAATGGCTTCGAGAAGCGCCGCGACCAAATCGCCGTAGGGGAAGCAGTGCTCCTTGCCGTTCTTGGTGACCTCGGCCGGCAGCGAGATGGTGCGAGCGGTCTGGTCGATCCAGGAACGGCGTAGGGCTGCAATCTCGCCACGGCGCTGTCCGGTGAGTATGAGGAGCCGGACGATAGTGCCGTGCGGATAGGATTGCTCCGTGGCGGCGCTCCACACCTTCTGCAATTCGTCATCCCTCAGCGCCCGAGTGCGTTTGCGCTGGCGGCTGCGTTTAAACGCCACGGTCGGGTCTACATCGATGAAACCCTGCACCAAAGCCCAGCGAAAAAACATCTTGCAGATGACAAGCGAATGCATCTGCTGTGACGGCGTCTCGTTGAGTTTTTCGAGCTTGCGCGAGATGTCGAGCTTGGTGATGTCGGAGAGGCGCGTAGTGCCAAAATTGAAATAGCGGTTGAGCGACCTTTCATATTCGGCGACGGTGCCAGGGCGGGTGCTCCGACGCCGCGACTCGATAAATTTCTGGACGGCTGGCTGCCAACCTAAGGAGGGAGTGTGATGTCTTCCGAGGGTCCGCTCCGCGATGAGCTTGCGAGCCTTGTCGCGTGCTTGCGCGAGGGTGAGATCGGGATAACGGCCGATGACTCGTCGGCGCCCGGCGTTCCCGAAAAGCACGATGAACGATTTGCAGCCGCTGGCGGTGATGCGAAGGCCGAAGCGGCGCACCGACGCATCCCAAAGCGTTGCGGAGCCGCGTTCTGGCGCTCGCGCAGCACGCAATGCTAGCTCAGTGAGTGTGGTGGTCCGTGGCATTACCTTGGCATTAAAATTCGTGCGCTAGGGCGACGTTCGACGCACCGCTATGTGAGTGCGACGTGTAAGAAAGTCAATGAAAACGGGGACTTCCGGTAGCTATGAGAAACAGTGCAAAAACAATTTTTTCAATTAAGAGTCAGCTGCTCTACCAACTGAGCTATGCGCCCTAACCGACAAATCGCACAGGTCAGGCACCACCGCGAGCGTATCTAGGACATTGCGGCCCCGATTCCAAGCGGCGTTTGTGGCGCGAACCCCGGACGCGCGCCTGACACCGTCCAGAGGGTGGCGGGAGGGGGCTGACGTATCGCTTTTGTCTCTTCGCGGGAAATAACGTCCACCCCGCGCCGCTGCCAGCATTCTTCGTCGGTTGTGCGAGCCAGACTAGCCGAGCGGCGCCAATGCGCGCATACTGAGAATCAAATGAAGGTATGAACGACATAACCGCCATCGTTTTGGCTTAGCCGATCCAATGAACCAAGCTGTCCGCCCGCAAAGAATCGCCGCATCCGCCTGTCCGCACGACTGCCCGTCGACCTGCGCGCTCGAGGTCGAGGTCTTTGATTCACACACGATCGGGCGCGTCCGCGGCGCCGAGGACAATGCTTACACGGCGGGCGTGATCTGCGCCAAAGTCGCGCGCTACGCCGAGCGCGTGCATCATCCCGATCGTTTGTTGCATCCCCTGCGCCGCAAGGGCGAGAAAGGCAGCGGCGAATTCGCGCCGATCTCGTGGGACGATGCGCTCGATCTCGTCGCGGAGCGGTTGACCCGCGCCGAACAGGCGCACGGCTCCGAGGCTGTGTGGCCGTATTACTACGCCGGCACCATGGGCCATGTGATGCGCGACGGCATCAATCGCCTGCGCCACGTCAAAAAATATTCGGGCTTTTTTTCCACCATCTGCGTCAATCCGGCCTGGAGCGGCTTCATGGCCGGAACCGGCAAGCTCGCCGGCGCGGATCCGCGCGAGATGGCGAAATCCGACCTGGTGGTGATCTGGGGCACCAACGCGGTGAACACCCAGGTCAACGTGATGACGCACGCGACGCGCGCACGGAAAGAACGCGGCGCCAAAATCGTCGTCATCGACATTTATATGAACGGCACCATGCAGCAGGCGGACCTGCCGGTGCTAATCCGTCCCGGCACCGACGGCGCGCTCGCCTGCGCGGTGATGCACTGCCTGTTTCGCGACAACAAGGCCGATTGGGACTATCTCGACCGCTACACCGACGCGCCGCGCGAACTGGCCGCGCACATGCGCTCGCGCGATCCCGTCTGGGCCTCGCGCATCACCGGTTGCCCGATCGAGACGATCGAGGAATTTGCCCGGCTGGTCGGTGAGAACAAGCGCGCCTTTTTTCGGCTCGGCTACGGCTTTTCGCGTTCGCGCAACGGCGCCTTCAACATGCATGCGGCGAGCTGCATCGCAGCCGTCACCGGCGCGTGGCGCCACGAAGGCGGCGGCGCCTTTCACAACAACGGCGACGTCTTTCATCTCGACAAGACCTTGATCGAAGGCAGCGACGTTCGCGATCCGGCGATCCGCATGCTCGATCAGTCGCGCATCGGCCCGATCTTGACCGGCGATGCCGAGGCGCTGCAGGGCGGCGGGCCGGTCACGGCGCTGCTCATTCAGAACACCAACCCGGTCTCGGTGGCGCCCGATCAGGAAGTGGTCAAACGCGGCTTCGCCCGCGACGATCTGTTCGTGTGCGTGCACGAGCAGTTCATGACCGACACCGCCAGGGTCGCCGACGTCATCCTCCCTGCCACCATGTTCGTCGAGCACGACGACTTCTACACGGCGGGTGGCAGCCAATACATCCTGCTCGGGCCGAAGATCGTCGAGCCGCCCGGCGAGTGCCGCTCCAATCACGATGTGATCTGCGCCCTGGCGGAAAGACTCGGCGCCGAGCATCCGGGCTTTGCCATGACGCCGCGCGACATCGTCGACATCACGCTGCAAAGATCCGGCTGGGGCACGCTTGCCGAAATCGAAAAGAGCCGCTGGGTCGACTGCCAGCCTGATTTCCGTACTGCGCACTATCTCGACGGCTTCGCCTATCCGGACGGCAAATTCCGCTTCAAGCCGGATTGGCCGAACGTGCCGTTCGGCCGCTGGCACCGGACCGCAGGGCCTTCCGACGTTCCGTTGCTTCCTGACCACTGGGAAACGATCGAAGAAGCAGACGCCGAGCATCCGTTCCGCCTGGCCACCTCGCCAGCGCGTGGCTTTCTCAATTCGACGTTTACCGAGACACCGACCTCGCTCACCCGCGAGCAGCGGCCAACGATAATGATCCATCCGGAGGACGCGCGTCCGCTCGGCATCGCCGATGGCGAAGCGGTGACCCTCGGCAACGGACGCGGCAAGGTGCAACTGCATGCCAAGCTGTTCGACGGCGTACGCCGCGGCGTGCTCATCGCTGAATCCATATGGCCGAACTCCGCCTACGCAGACGGCCGCGGCATCAATACGCTCACTGGCGCCGACTCGGTCGCGCCGTTCGGCGGCGCCGCGTTTCACGACAATAAAGTATGGCTGCGCAAGCGCGCGGCGTGACGATCAGGCGCGCGGCATAACGATTCTGTGACCGATTGTTCACTTCGGGTGAACACACCCTTCGCCATAACACACATTCAAAGCTGACAGCGCGACCACACTTTGTGGGAGCGGCGGAGCGTAGCAGCTCCGTTTCGCTGAAGTCGTTAGCCGGGCAATCGCCCGATTGCCGTCACAGGCAAAACAGAAGGTGTGTCATGAAAAAGAAGCTTATCGCCGCGATGATCGCGTCAGGATGTCTGTTTGGTCTTCAGGCATCCGCATCCGCTCAGTCTTTCGCGTTTTCTGGCGTCGAAAGCCAGCAGTTGAGCGCATACTATAATACTCCGACATACTGGAACTACGCACCCAACGCGCTTGGCACTGCGCCGGCCAGGGTTGTTCGTCACCGCGTACATTAGTAATCGACACGCGCCGTTACCGGCTCTCTTGCTGCGGAACGGCCAATATGAAAAAGGAACAGGGTGGTCGAAAGCCCCCCTGTTTTTATGCGTGGTTCACGGACAGCCTTGCAAAATCTGCCACCAACATCGTCGCAGCGATGCTGGAATTTCTTGCGCGGCAATTAGTCTCGTGGAAGGCAGTTCCGTTCTGGAAAGATAACGGTTTGGCTAGGTTGGCCTTCGCCGCCCGCGTCCGCAAATTGGATCATGCATAATGCCCGCGAGCTTCCGCCAGATCGTCAACAAGGCCGTCAAGGACAAGCGGTTCCTCGTTGTTCCCGGTCAACGCAACGTCCCGGAGGCGATAACGCTGATGGGGTCGGCTTTGATGAGCACTCACGCAGCGTTGAGCGCGCTCGGTTTAGCGCCCGTGGCGACGGCGAATGCTGCACGCGATTCCATGGCCTTTGCCCAGCGCGACAGCTCCGGCAACGCCGGCTTCTCGATCGGAAACGCCAGACAGCGCACGATGAGCGGCGCCAGTGCCATGTCGGCAATGGTCAGCCGGTCAAGCGCGAACCACGATTTGCCGGCAAGGTGACCGTCAAGAATCTTCATCTGCGCGACGAGGTCGGCGGTTTGCGCCGGGAAGTCGGCCGCCCGCTCGCCTTCCGGCTTCCTCGCATCCTTGAACACCGCGACGTAAGGTGTGTTGAGCGCGCCAAGCGCCCAATCCATCCAGCGCTCTACATGCGTCCGCTCTGCCGGCGTTGCGCCGGTGAGCTTCGGGGCGTGCAACGCCGACAGGTAACGCAGGATCGTATGCGATTCCCAGATTACGACGTCGCCGTCGACAAGCGTCGGCACTTTCATGTTGGGATTGAGCTTGCGATAGGCGTCGGTATTGGTGTTGTTGAACTGGCGCCCGTAATCCTCGCGCGTGTATTTCATCCCGATCTCCTCAAGGCAGAACAGGACCTTCTGCACGTTCCCCGAGGTTTGGCGGCCGAGAAGGCGGATCATCGAACTCTCCCTGTGTAAAGTTTGCTTACTGCTTGAGCGGACTTGCCGCGGTCAGATATTTGACGTTGAACGCCGGCGCCACGTCGATACGCTGCTTCATCGCGCCCTGATCGACGAGCGTATCGACGGTCTTCTGCCAGGTCGCCGCCGTCATCCAGCCGAGGCCGTTTGCCTTCGTATCCGGGCTGAAGAAGGTACGCTTCAGGTCGGCATCAATCTGTCCGACCAGCACGTCCTTCTTCTGGGCGTATTCGGGGTTCTCTTTGATGGTGAGGTCGGCGGCCTCCTCCGGATTTTTGATCACGTCGGCGAACGCCTGCATGTAGGCGTTGACGAAGCGCTGCACGATGTCACTGTGCTCGGCAATCATTTTTTCCGACGTGAACAGGCCCGAGCCGTAGACCACGTAACCGAAATCCGAGCCCTGCAGGATCGAAAGCGAACCCGGACCGCCGGCCTTGGCTTCCAGCTCCGGTACCTCGGCGTCGAGATATCCCGGCACTGTGTCGACGCGGCCGAGCAGCAGGTAATTCTCATAGGGCGGATTGACCGTGCTCTGCTTGATGTCGTCAAGCGACATGCCGTTGATTTTCAGAAACGCCTTTAGAAACACGTAGGTCGAGCCCGAGGGCTGCACCCCGACATTGAGGCCTTTGAGGTCTTGCGGCTTTGCAAGCTTGAAGCTCTTCGCCAGCGCCAGCATGGCGAGCGGGCTGTGCTGGTTGACCGCCGCCAGCGCGACCACCGGCACATCCTGGGAGCGCGCCACGGCGAGCGTCGGCAGATCGCCGAAGCCGAATTCGGCGTCGCCATTTCCGACGAAGCGCATGGCGTTGGGCGATCCCGTGCCGCGGCGGATCGCGGTCACGTCGATGTTCTGCTTGGCGAAGTATCCCTTTTCCTTGGCGACGAAGAACATGGCGTGGTTGCCGCGCACGACGTAGTCGAGCTGCACGCTCACCTTGTCCTGTGCCTGGGCGGGGGTCAGCAGGATCGCGGTGGCGAATCCGGCAAGAAGGGCGATCTTCATGGGGGCGGCTCCTTAACTGGCTCTTTAGGTATCTTGGGCGCGATGCGTGGGATCGAATTTGGGCGCCCACGGGACCAAGAGGCGTTCCGCGAGCTCGACGACATAGTAGAAGGCAAGTCCCAGTACAGAAACGACTAGCAGCGCCGCGAAGATCATCGGCGTATCGAGTTGTGTCGAAGCGAATTGGATGACGTAGCCGAGACCGCGGCTCGCGCCGGCGAATTCGCCCAC
>Ga0070731_10002898_pt1 | contig 15858 bp, 12 predicted proteins | sample Coa_R1_2_FD_66448 | JGI IMG/M metagenome (GOLD analysis project Ga0070731, IMG submission 66448) | Surface soil microbial communities from Centralia Pennsylvania, which are recovering from an underground coalmine fire - Coalmine... | ecosystem: Environmental > Terrestrial > Soil > Unclassified ...
CGTCTTCAAGTGGCATCTGTTCTACCGCCACGTGAATTGGCCCGGCGAGATGGAGTGGGACCTCAACGTAATCAGCGCGTGGCTGGATTCGTCGCACGGCTTTTTGCTGGCACTGCTTGCCGGCATCGGCGTGCATTACGTCGTCACGAACAAGGAATGGGACCGGGTTCTCCGGGCTGAGTTCTATCTGTGCGCCTGGATTGCCGCAGCCCTCGGAATTTACCTCGCATCCACGCATCCGACGTTCACGCGCTACTTCGTCTTGATGGTTCCGTTCGTGGCGATTCTCGCCTCAATCGGCTTATATTCGTTTGCCCAGCAACTCACATCCGGGAGATATGCGACCGGGTTTGTCCTCGGACTCACCGTGCTACTTGGCTTGGGTCTCGTGAGACACCTTCACGACGAATGGAATTCGTTCCGCTGGTCGGACCTGGAGGCGGTGGCCCAAAGGGTGAACGAAGTTACTCTGCCCGAAGGTTTGGTTTGGGCCGACGAACCGATCTATTTTCTTACGCGCCGTACGCCGCCCTCAGGCATGGAATTTGCCTACAGTCACAAGATCTCGCTTCCCGCCGATCTGGCTCGATCGCTTCATATATTGTCCGCAACGGAGGTGGAGAGCCAGGTGGCGGCTCATCGATTCGACACTGTGGCCAGTTGTGAGGATGATGACGAGATCAGCCGGCTTGGTCTGGCACATGCCTTCCGGCATCAGGAGAAGGTCGGAGAATGCATGGTCTTCTGGGACCCGGCGCGCTAAGATCCCCCGTTAAAAACAACAAACCGCGCCAAGTGACTCCCAACGAGAGGCACCGGCGCGGTTCGATAAAAGCGAAAAACTAGACCAAAGAACTACCGCGAAAACTAGCGGCTGGTCTTGTCGGTGCTCTTCTTGCCACCCTTCTTCTTCTTGGTCTTCGACTTGTCGTCCGTCTTGTCTTGGGCGAAAGCGTAGCTGGCGGCGCCGAGGACGAGCGACATGCCGAGCATCAGGCTCATGATTTTCTTCATTTGAGTTTCTCTCCTTGAGTGTATGTCGACGACTTCATGCCGTCTTCAGGAACAATCATCGCAGCCGGACATGAACCTGAGCTTAACCACGAATTAAAACATTTTCATGCGGCTGTTGCTTTCGAAAGCGAACTGAAGCCGTATTATGTATATATTTCAGCCACTTACAAGAATCAGCACAATCACTATAGGAATCACAATTTGTGCGAGATCTATATTTAGTCCAGCTTTAGTATCTGGAAGATATTGCTGTAATCATCCGTCCAGCCACGAAACTTGGCCGATGCCTGGGCGTTCGACATGTCCGCTTTGGCGAAGCTCAGCGACTTGAACCACGCGTCGTCGGAGGTCAGCAGCACCCAGGTGGAGGAAGACAGGTAGTCCTCCTCTTCGCCTTCGTCCGAAACGACCGTGGCTTGCTTGTGGAAAGCTTCGGCGTCGCGGGCGCAGACCGGGATCAGATCCAGATACCGGTTCGAGACGTGAAGGGCCAGAATCCCGTCGGGCTTCAGATGGCTGAAGTAGAGGCCGACGGCTTCGCGCGTCAGCAGGTGAATCGGGATGGCGTCGCTCGAAAACGCGTCGACGGCGAGGAGGTCGAAATTCTGGGGCTCCTGCCGCTCCAGGGTCAGGCGGGCATCGCCGAGGAGGATGCGCTTGTCAGCGCGGGAATGGGGATAGAACCGGAACTCCGTCTGCGCGATCTTCTCCACCAGCGGATTGATGTCATAGATGCGGTAGTAATCGCCCTCCCGGCCGTACGTTGATAACACGCCGGCGCCCAAACCGATCACGCCTACGCGTACTGGTCCGCGAGTTTGCAGAGCACGGATCGCCCGGCCGACGCCGGAGTTGATTCCGTAATACGAGGTCGGAATGTACTGGAGATTGTCGTCGAGAACCTCGGAGCCGTGGTTGATGGTCCCGTGGAGGAGCTCCCGTTCGGTGTAGTGGTCGCCCTTGTCGTCCCGCACATGGAGGACGCCGTAAAAGTTCCGCACCATCACGCGGTAGCCTTTGATCTCCTCATGCTCGGTGCGCGCCATATATCCGGCGAGAACGCCCGCACCAATCATCATCACGGTGCGGAGCGGCCACGCGCCGATCCTGGGAATCGCGACGTTCCAAAGCACGATGATGGTTAGCACCGCGCACGCGAACAAGCCCGTCTGCAGTTCCAGATAGTCGCGAAATACGCGAGGTGCGATGACGGCCACGAATATCCCGCCCACCGCGCCGCCCAGGGAAACCATCAGGTAGAACAGCGTCAGATACCGCGCCGCGGGCTTGCGGCGCGCCAGTTCTCCATGGCACATCATGCAGCAAATGAACAGGCCAACCGCAAAGCCCGGAATCATCCACCTTATATGCAGGTTGCCCGAGTTGTTCCAGATCATGTAGGCCATCCCGCCCAAGGCCGGGATCAGCAGCGGCAGAAATATCCAGCGCTGATAGATCCGGTCGCTTTCAAAGGCGAGAATGAACGTTCCCAAGTAGAGCGCCAGGGGCAGCACCCACAACAGCGGAATCGGCGCGACGTTCTGGCTGAGATGATTCGTCACGGCCACCAGTAGCGTCGACGCGCACGCCGCCAGACTTACCCATAAGATCAGATCCGACCAGCGTGGCCGCTCCACGGGCGGCAGTCCTTCAAGCGGCGTGAGTTCCTCCTGAATATCTTTGCCCTCCCGGCTGATCCACGCCGCCACTCCGCACAGAACCGCGAAGGCGACGTACACTCCGCTCCACATAAACGCCTGCTGGCGGGAGCTAAGCTTCGGCTCGACCAGGAAGGGGAAGCTGATCAGAGCCAGCATCGATCCGAAGTTGGATAATGCGAACAATCGGTAGGGCACCGCGCTTCCGGAGCGCCGGACATACCATGCCTGCAAAAGGGGACTGGTCGAGGACAACAGAAAGTACGGCAAGCCGATCGTTGCGGCCAATAACAGGAGAATCCGCAGTGTCGGATCGCCCGCTTCTGACGGTTTCCATGACGGTGACGGAAGAATCGGCAGCAGGGCGCAGCTTATGAGGAGCAGCCCGGCATGGACGGCCATTTGCGTCGGCGCCCGCAGCCGGCGGATCACGAAATGAGCGTACGCGTAGCCGGCCAGCAGAACCAGTTGGAAGAACAGCATCGCCGCGCTCCAGACCGCCGCTGAGCCGCCAAACCACGGCAAAATGATTTTCGCGATCAACGGCTGCACCTGGAACAGAAGGAAGGCGCTGAGAAATATCGTCGCTGCGTAGAGTGTCATGCCCCGTTACTCGAAAAGGAAAAGGTCACTTGAGAATTTGAATGATGTTGCTGTAATCGTCGGTCCAGGGCCGAAACCCCGGTCTGGTCCGGATTCGCACAGCGGTCTTGCCGAAGTTTGGGTGATCGAAGATGGCAGGCGACCGCGACAGAAGAATCCAGGTGGATGCCGAATAATAGTCTTCGTCATCGCCTTCGTCGGGCACCGCGACGCCGGTCCAGCCAAGGTCAGCCGCGGCTTGCGCCACCACCGGTTCCAGATCCAGATAACGGTTCGAAATATTAATCGCCAGCACGCCGCCGGGTTTCAGATGGCGTTGATAAGTCAGGTAAGCTTCCTTGGTCAGAAGATGAACCGGCACCGCGTCGCTGGTGAACGCGTCCATCGCGAGAAAATCGAGCTCTTCCGCCGCCATTCGCTCTAACACCAGACGGCCGTCGCCCAGATACAGTTGCTTCTCTGCCGGACACGCCTTGAAGAATCCGAACTGCGTGCTGGCGATCTGGACCACCAGCGGATTGATCTCGTAGTAGTGCAATGTATCGCCGCTACGCGCCAGCGTTGCGGTAACTCCGGCTCCGAGGCCAAGAATACCGATCCGCAGCGGACCCGCGTCGCCCAGCGCGCGAATCGCCCGCGAAATTCCAGAGCTTTTGCCGAAATATGAGGTCGCGATCCGTTCCGAGCCGGGCCGCAGAAGCTGCGTGCCGTGATTAATGGTCCCGTGAATCAACACGCGTTTCGCGGGCGAGTCTTCCTGATCCGCATCGTCGCGGACGCGCAAGACGCCGTAGAAATTGCGCGCCGACAGAACATAGCCGCGTTCTTTCTTGATCTCGGCGTTCGTCAGATAGCCCGCGAACCCCAGCGTCGCCAAGACGCACGCGGCGCGCACCAGCACCGGGCTCTGATTCCATAAGACGCAAGTCACCAGGACCGCGCACCCAACCATCGCAACCGGCAGCTCCAGATAGCTGTGAAACCAACGCGGCGCGCCCAGAGCGACGAACAATCCACCGATGGCGCCGCCGACCGAAACCATCAGGTAGAACTGGGTCAAATATCTCGGATGCGGCTTCCGGCGGGCCAGCTCGCCGTGGCAGACCATGCAGCAGACGAACAACGCTCCGCAGAGCGCCGGAACCAGGCGCTTCACGTCGCCGTTGTTTTCGTAGGCGTAATCGCACCAGGCGAACAACGCGAGCGAGCCGGCCAACAACGGCAGAAAGATGATGCGATTGTAAATACGATCGCTTTCGAACGAGAGAATGAAACTCAGAAGATACAAGCTCAGAGGAGCGATCCACAAGAGTGGAATCGGAGCGACGTTCTGCGTCAGGTGGCTGGTTGCGGCCAGCAGCAGCGTGGACGCGCAGGCAGCCAGGCCGATCCATAAGAGCGTGTCCGCCGCGCTTGGCGCGGGCGCTTTTTCAGACGCCAAGCCTTGGATCGGATCGACGCCGTCGCCGCTCTTCCAGCCGGCAAAAGCGCACAGCGCGGCGAAAACAGCGTATCCGAACGACCATGCGACGGCCTGATGACTGAGGGCCAATTTCGGCTCAACCGCGAACGGATAGCTGAGCAATGCGAGCATGGAGCCGAAGTTGGACAGCGCGAACAGGCGGTAAGGAATCGAGCCGAGATGCGTCCTCAGATACCAGGCTTGCAGGAGCGGGCTGGTGGCGGAGAGCAGCAGGTATGGCAAACCGATAGTCGCGGCGAGTAACAGCAGAATCCGCGGCGTAGGATCGTCCCCGCCGGCAGGCTTCCAATGCGATGCGGGAATGATCGGCAGCGTCGCCAGACTCGCTACCAGCAGCGTCGCATGGAGCACAAGCTGCTGTCTCGGTTTTAAGTACCGAATCAGGCAGTGCGCATAAAGATAGCCGCCTAACAGCAGCAACTGGAAAAACAGAAGCGCGGCGCTCCAGACCGCCGCCGAGCCCCCGAACCACGGCAAAATAAACTTCGCAATTAGCGGTTGGACTTGAAAAAGAAGAAATGCGCTCAGGAAGATCGTTACCGCGTACACGGGCATTGATCGCTTAGCATACCCTAGTTCGGCGGCGCGCCGAATGAAAATACGTTAAGAAGTGAGCGGAAAATGCGGGGCCCGCTCACTGGCGTTCGCGGCTCAGTGCGGGCGATTACTGTACAGGATCGACATCGCCCCTACTTTGCGAACTGATGCGTGTCGACCGTTTGCCCGAGCAGGTTTTCGCGCATATTGCGATCTCGCGCGATGCGGGCTGTTTGCTCGAGTTGCCGCGCTTCTTTCTTGCGGTCCAGCTTGCGCAGCAGATAGGCATAGCTGTTCATGTACGACGCAACACTCGGATGGTCCGCCGGCAGGGTCGCGCGGGCGATCTTCAAAGCGCGCGCCAGGCTCGCTTCCGCTTCGTCGTACTTGCCTAAGTTGACGTACACCACGCCAAGATTGTTCAGCCCGGCTGCCAGCAGCGGATGTTGCGGATCGAGAGACGCCTCCCAAATCTTGACCGTGCGCACCAGAACAGGCTCGGCTTCCTGGTACCGTTGACGATCTCTTAAAAGCACACCCAGATTGTTCAACGCAACGCCAACATCCCGGTGCTCCGGCCCCAGCTCGCGCTCGCGAATGGCCAGCGCCTTGCGAAATAGTTCTTCGGCGGCATCGAAGCGTTTTTCGGCTTTGTAGGCGGTGCCCAAATTGACCCAGGACTGCGCCACTCCCAGATCGTCCGCTCCGCTCAGCTTCTGATGCAGCGCGGCTGCGCGAACCAGTGTTTCTTCTCCCTTGCTCAACATGTTCAATTCGACGTAGATCATGCCGAGATTGTTGAGCGTCCTGGCTACCGCCTGCGTTTCGACCTCGCCATGCTCACGCCGGACCGCGAGCGACCGTTCACAGGAATACTGCGCGTCTCGCAGGCGGCCCATCTCGTGGTACACGTTCCCCAAATTGTTCAGTATGGGGGCATCGTCCGGATCGTCGGTCTTTTGAGCGTCGTCGCGAACGGATTCAAACAGCGCGAGCGCCTCCGCATAGTGTCCGGCCGAGGCCAGTTTCTGCGCCTCACCTGCACGTTCGGCCACGCTCGCAAAAGACGACGAGACAAAAACGATGAAGAAAAATCCCAGTGAAATTGCGCACAGCATGTACACATGGATGTACGAAGCGGCATTTGGTTAGGTTCAGGAAACCGTAAGTTGTAATCACGATCGCCTTTAAAAATGGGCGTGGAAAGGCCCAGTACGGGCATGACAATTAGCGCGGATATTATTCGGTTAGCTTTGGTGAATTCGCTGCAAGTGAATATCGCCAGTGGCGGTCTTCAGACGCAGCGTGCGCCGCGAGTGTCCGATGCGGCCGGATGCCAGGACGCCATGGCTGTGGTCGCAGCGTACTGCCAGTGGAAATTCGGAGTTCACTTTGCCGGTAGTGGTCTCCGCCCGCACTTCCGCGCCAGGCGAAGAATTCATGTCGACACTGACGTTGCCGTTGACGCTGTGCGCCTCTACGTCCTGCTCGAGGAGATGCGCTGAGACTTCACCGTCGATCGTGCGGCCGATGAAGCGCAGGCGCTTGGGCAGACGGACCAGAAAATCGACGCTGAGATCATTGAGAAGCACATCGCCGCCGCCGCCATTCTCCCAACGAATGTGCGCCTCGGAATCCGACGTAGCCGCTGTTCTGAATCCGCCGCCGTGGCTCGGACGGCAGTCGAAGGGATGGTCCGCGTTGGCATTCGGATAGACCGCGCAGATCGTGACCCCGCCTTTGTGTTCTACGACCTCAATTGCGACGCGCTCGGGACTGTCCATGCCATGCTTCTGAGCGATCACTTCTATCTCGTCACCCTCGGCCAGTTCAGCCCGAACATTTCCGTGGACGTTGTTGATCTCGACGACCTGCCCGCCCGGCACCCAACCGTGCCAGCGCGTCTCTTCCTGCACTGTCTCCTGCGCAAGGGTTCCCCGTTTGACCTCAACCGTAGGTCCACTGGCGACGGTGGGACCGCCCAGCAGCACTACCGCGCTCACTGCAATCGAAACTAGCAGCTTCATAGGCAGATTCCTCGAATGGCGGATAGAAAGCACGTCAATGACCCCTTGAACTCGCCTGATTCGGCAAGACTTATCCTTGGCCAGCAAAATCGGGCTGTCCGTCTGTGGGACGACCGGAGGTGAAAGCGAACGTTCCATGATCGATGGTGAGATGGCTGAGGTCCGCAGTCGGAGCTAATCGCGCTTACGGTAGCGATTGTGTTTGGACCCGCGCGTTGTTAATCGGTCGAAATCCAGCCATCGACGATTTTAATGATCCGATGGCCGTAGGACGCGTTTACCTCGGAATGCGTCACCTGGATGATGGTGGTTCCACTTTCATTGAGCCGTTTAAACACCTCCATGATTTCCTTAGCCTGGCTCGAGTGGAGGTTACCGGTGGGCTCGTCAGCCAGGATCACCTTTGGATTCGCGATGATCGCACGGGCGATGGCAACCAGTTGCTGTTGTCCCCCCGAAAGCTGGTTCGGAAACAGGTCTTTCTTCCCAACCATCTGAAACTTATCCAAGGCGTCGCAGACAATGCCGTCGCGCTCCGACTTCTTGACGTTGCGGTAGGAAAGCGGGATATCCAGGTTCTCGTAGACCGTCAGGGAATCGAGCAGGTGATAGCTCTGGAATACAAATCCAAAATACTTCTTGTAGATTTCGTCGCGATCTTTCTTCTTCAGCTTGTGAATGGGATGGTCGAGGAACAGGTACTCGCCGGTCCAGGCGCTGTCGTGCATGCCGATCAGGTGCAGGAGGGTCGATTTTCCCGCGCCGGAGGGGCCCATGATCGAAACAAACTCGCCCTCCTTGATGTCGATGTTGACGCGACGCAGCACGAACGTCTTGGTTGGCCCGTGTTCGAAGTACTTTTCGATATTGCGCAAAGTGATCATAGAAAGAGTAAGAATACCTTACTCACGCGCCGGGCCACTGCAAATCCTTTAGCTGGGCCGGTCGGCCACTTATGACTGTTCGTTCCTGGGATTGAATGTCCTGTTACAATGCACCTGAAATGAAACTATGGTTGATCGCGGCAGCGTTCGCGGGAACACTCTTAGCCCAAACCCCGGATTGGACTGAGCCTTTTCCGCCTCATAAAGTCGTGGATAACGTTTACTACGTCGGGAGCCGGGGGCTGGCATCCTACCTGGTTACCACTCCCCAAGGCAACATTCTGATTAACAGCAGTCTGGAACAGTCTGTTCCGCTGATTCAGGCGAGCATCGAGAAGCTCGGGTTCAAGTTTTCCGACGTGAAGATCCTGCTGATCAGCCATGCGCATTGGGACCATTGCGCCGGAAGCGCGAAGATCAAGCAGCTTACACATGCCAAATACATGGTGATGGACGCCGATGCGCCGGAAATCGAGGCTGGCGGGAAAGGCAATTTTCAGTACGATACGCCGGCCTCGCGTTATCCGGCAACCAAAGTGGATCGGATCCTGCACGACGGCGATAAGGTGGAACTCGGAGGCTCCACGCTGGTGGCGCATCTGACGCCCGGGCACACCAAGGGGTGTACAACATGGACCATGAAGGCCCGCGATGGCGGCAAGATGCTGGACGTTGTGATCGTCGGCAGTCCGAATGCGAATCCGGGCTATAAGCTGGTCAACAATGCGCTCTATCCGCAGATCGCAGCGGACTTCGAGCGTATGTTCCGGGTGCTTAAGGCTCTCCCGTGCGACGTTTTCTTGGGCGCTCATGGGAGTTACTACGGGATGGAAGAAAAGTTTCCAAAGCTGAAGGCTGACGGCGCGAACCCGTTCATCGATCCGGAGGGTTATAAGAGCTACGTCGCGGAACGCGAACAAACGTTTCGCGCGGAGTTCAAGAAGCAGTCGGAACATCGCTAGACCCGCTCACTATCGTGAGGCGGTTCAGTATCCAGCGCACAGAACCGCGCGCGATAGTGAGCGGGTCCCGACATGTTCAAGTAACTGCAATCGGCAGCGTCACTCGCAGAACGGTGGATTTTCCAGGCGCGGAGCTCACTTCAAGGTGGCCGCCGAGCTGTTTGACGCGTTCTTCCATGCCTAGCAGGCCGAGACCGCGGCTTCGCTCCGGATCGAAACCGGAGCCGTCGTCTTCGATGGTCAGCGCAAGCGTATCGCCGTCCGTTCGCACATTGATGACTGCGCCGCGCGCGTTGGAATGGCGTGAAATGTTGTTAAGCGCTTCCTGGACCACTCGATAAACACAGGTGCGGACCGCATCGGGAAGAGCCTCGGGAACATCCTGGTCGAGCACTTTGATCTTAATGCCGGTGCGGCGCGAAACCTCGCGGGCCTGCCATTCGAGCGCCGGGATCAGGCCCAGATCGTCCAGCATCGATGGACGCAGCAGCAGCGCGATATTCCGGATCGAATTGACGCTCGAGTCCGCCAGGCCGCGGATGTTGTCGAGATATTGCCGGCTGATCGTATCTTCCGGCGGGATCCGCCTCGCGAGATTCGCGGCGTCGACCATCACGGCGGTGAGGGTTTGGCCGATTTCATCGTGCAGTTCCCGCGAAATCGCGCGGCGTTCTTCCTCCTGCGCCGATACCAGGCGCGCGGAGAGCTGTTCCAAAGCGCCTCGTCCCGCGACGATCTCCTCATACCGGCGCTGGTTCTGCCGCTCGACCTTGAGAATGTACACAACGCATCCGGCCGCGAGCAGCAGAGCGCTGCCGATGGCGACTTCCAGCAGGACGGTCAATTGACGCCCCATATCCTCGAATTCGCGCTGGATTTGCGCCTCGGCGGAGGCAAGCTGGCGGGCATCCACGTCGGCGACGCGAGTGGTGATCTCGACCACGGCGGTCCGCATCGGGAGAATTTCGTCGCTGTAGAATTCGGATTCGGTGCGCCGCCGATTCCCCTGCGCCCATTGGGTGACGCGATCCACATCCCGCCAATGTTGCTCGAGCATATCGCGAACGCGTTTCATCAGAACCGTTTCCTCGAGCGTGCCAGTAGGATAGTCGGCCACGTCGCTCAGCATGCGCGACCAGGTATCGCGAAGCTGGGCGATGTCTTCCCGGGCCCGCGCCTGGTCGGAATCCATGAGGTAGTCCCCGAGATAGGAGTGCGACAACAGGACATAGGATCGGATGGAGTCCAGCCGGCGGGAGCGCTCGAGCGAGGCGTCGCGCAGCACCTGGTTTTCGACGCGCATGTGGTGCAGTAACCGGACCGCGTCGACGCCGGCAATCAGGAAGATCGCCAGCATGCCCCCGAAACCGGCGGTCAGCGCCAGGCGCAGCGGATGCTCGGAAGCAGCCTTCATATCAATAGTTTAAAGGACTTACTCGCGGACGAATATCCCTTCGAATCGGCCCTAAAAATCCCCTGCGGAAGGTAGCCCTCCTACCCACCGTGCCGTATGGGAAAGAGCCGTCGCGGGACCTAATCTTAAATCGAGGTGGCAAGGAAATATGTCAAACAATCTCTTTAAGAGTCGTCGCTGGCTGGCGACGGCGGCGGTGACCACGGCATTGGCGGTCACCGGATTTCTAGGCGTAAGGGCGGCGACACTGCCGCATCCTGACAACCCGCCGGCGAACGTCAAGACCGCTCCGAGATCCGAAGCCGCGTCGCGGCGCGGATACTCGGCCGTGGTGAAAAAAGTAGTCCCCGCGGTGGTGAATATTTCTTCTTCGCGCGTGGTGAAGAACGAAATGAGCGGCATGCGCGGTCAGCCCCAGGGCGAGATGCCCCAGGGTCTCGATCCATTTTTCCGGCAGTTTTTCGGCCAGGAGTTCGGGCGTAACCTGGTTCCCAAGGAACGGCGCGAAAAGGCCCTGGGATCGGGCGTGATTATCAGCCCGGAAGGCTACATCCTGACCAACAATCACGTGGTGGACCATGCGACGGAAGTGACGGTCACTCTGTCCGACAAACGCGAGATGAAAGCTCGCGTGGTTGGCACGGATCCCCGCACGGATATCGCGGTGCTGAAGATCGAAGGTTCGAATTTCCCGAGCCTGGTTTTGGGCGATTCGAGCAAAGTTGAAGTCGGCGACATCGTGCTCGCCATCGGCGATCCGTTTGGTGTGGGACAGACCGTGACCAGCGGTATCGTCAGCGCAACCGGCCGCGGCGGGCTGGGTATCGAAGAAGTGGAAGATTTCATCCAGACCGACGCCCCGATCAATCCCGGTAACTCCGGCGGCGCGCTGGTGGACGATGAAGGTCATCTGATCGGCATCAACACGGCGATTCTCTCGGGCAACAGCGGCGGCAACCAGGGAATCGGTTTTGCGGTTCCGATCAACATGGCGCGGCATGACATGGACCAGATTCTGGCTCACGGCAAAGTGGAGCGCGGGTATCTGGGCATTCTTCCGCAGAACATCACTCCGGCGATGGCCAAGGCCCTGAACATTTCCGAGACCAATGGAGCGCTGGTAGGCGATGTGACCGCGAACAGCCCGGCTTCGAAAGCGGGTCTGAAAACCGGCGACATTATCCTCAGCGTGAACGGCGAAGCGGTCTCCGATGCAAACCAATTACGGTTGAAGATCGGCAATCTCGATCCGAGTTCGAAGATCAACTTGAAAGTCATGCGCGACGGGCGGAGCATGGAGATCCCGGTTCAGCTCGGTGAATTCCCCAATCAGGAGCGCGCATCGGTCAACAAAGACGAGAAAGACGGCGCGGTTCTCGGCGTCAGCGTAGAGAATCTGACGCCGGAAACGGCGCAGCAACTGAAGCTGGCTCCTCAGACCAAAGGCGTGGTGGTGAACGAAGTGAGTCCATCCAGCCGCGCCGCGGAAGCCGGCTTGCAGCCCGGCGACGTGATTCAGCAGGTGAATCGCAAGCCGGTTACCAACATCAACGATTTCAAGCAGATGATCAATTCTGCGAAGACAGATAGTCCTGTTCTACTGCTTGTGTACCGCGAAGGAACCACCCTTTTCCTCGCAGTCTAATCGGTTGCCCCTCAAGGCACGACGGCCGGGTATCCGCGCAAAGCGGAGCCGGCCGTTTTTTTATTATGAAGATCATGCGATGGGCGGCGATGGCGATGCTTGCGGGGATCGCGGCCGCTCAGCACATCGAGGTTTCACCCGCGAAGGGTCCGGCGGTCGGGACGCTGCTTGTGGCAACGAGCAAGTCACATGACGCGGATCTGAAGCAGTCGGTTGTTCTGGTGGTCCACAGCGGCGCGGAGGGGGTGATCGGGTTGATCTTGAATCACCCGCTCGACGGGGCGGCTTACTTTGGTGGACCGATTCCCATTGGTACGCGGACGCTGGTGAGATCGAAGTCCAGGCCGGGGGATGGTGAGGCGATCGTTGACGGGGTCTTTATGGTCGGGCGGAGAGTCGATGCGGGGCGGGTGTTCGTGGGGTACGTGGGATGGACGGTTCAGCAGGTTAAGGACGAGATCGCTCGGGGGTTGTGGACGGTTCGTTTTGGCGATGCGGCGGTGGTGTTCGACGGGAGGCCGGAGACGTTGTGGCGGCGGCTTGGACGGTAGCAATACCCGCTTGCTGCCGCGCGCGGTTCAGTGCGGGTGAACCGCGCACGAGAGTAAGCGGGTGCTGGCGCTATGCGTGAACGGTCGCCCGATGGCCATTGCTCAGGGCAATGAAATCGGGGATGCTGCGCAATGCTTCAAATCGCGGATCCAGCGACAGGTAGGCGACCCAGGGCTCTCGTTCGCGCGAGGCTTCCAGCAATAACGCCAAGGCCTCGGAGCGATGGCTTGGGCTCGATTGCGAAAGGCCCGCATGAATCAGCGCCATTTCGTAGCTGCCGACCCATTCCTTCCGCCCGCGTCGAGCCGCGCATTCCGACAAAGCTTCCTGCGCCCTGTCAGGATGACCGGCAAGGCCATGCAAGTACCCCAGGGCCGCAACGATCCGGCGGCTTCGTTCGGGGGACTTTTCAAGGGTTTCGATGGCCTGCTCAATCCGCCCCAAGCCAGCCAGGGCGCAGCCTTGAGCCCAGGCGTGGAAGTCCGTCAACTGTGTGGGCTGCGCGGTGCGGTTCAACATTTCTTCGTATCGGCCCGAGAAATAGAGCGACAGCGAATCGGCCTCATCCAGAAACGGCGCGGGCACCAAATCGCGGCACTGGGCGATTTCCTGTTCCGCGGCAGCGACCGCGCCCGAAGGGATAAAAGATCCTAACGCGAGCCACACATGGCCGGCGGAGCAATACGGATCGCGCTCGATTGCTTTTCGGAAATGCCCTTCGGCATCTTTCCAGTCGTGGTCTAGAAATGCGGAGACGATTCCCAGACAAATGTGCGCTTCCGACGACATGTCGTCGAGCGTCCGGGCGGCTTCGGCTCGCGCACGCACCAGAGGCCACAGAGTCCTCGGACGCTGGAAGCCGAGGAGCGCCTGGAACGCGTGCACCGTCGCCAGCCCCGCATGCGCCGCGGCAAAACCGGGATCGGATTCGATGGCTTCCTGGAAGCGCGCGGCCGCGTCTTCGAGAACCGGTTCGGAGGGACGGGTTGCGAGAAGTTTTCCGAAAGAGCAGGCGTTGCGCGCGCGGAGCTTCTTCTGAATTTCGCTCTCCAGTTGGTCACGCCGGTAGAACTGTGGGACGTACCTGCCTTTGGGGAAATCGATCACCAGCGGATCGTTGCTCCCACCGTTGCTGTAATACTCTTTTAACTTTCCGCGCAGACGATTGGCAAGGACGCGCACCAGAGAATCGTTGCGCGGATCGTATGTGTCCGGTTTCTCCAGAACTTCCGTGCCGATCACGTACTCTTTCAGAGTCCCGGCATTCCCTTGCAGCGTCTGTGTCACGGTAAAGCTGAGCAGGCTACGCAAACGCTTGGAGCGAGCGAACTTTGCGCTGGCCAGGATCCGGTCGAGCTCGGTTTGGATCGCTTCCTCGGAAAGCTCGGCTCCGATGACTGACTTCTCATCCGACATGCTTGGCTCCCTCCTGCACAGTTAGACTGCCGGAGACCAGATGGCGTGACACGTTTCTTTACGCTTTAATGTGCGCTGATCGACGTGTATTCGTCTGCCATTCGGAATAGGAGGGGTAAATATTGCCGTCCCGCAAGATTGACCGGCGTTTTTCGCGCGCTGCGCCTGGCGGAGGGACGAAGTGAAGCGGTTGATATCGCGGGGCTGTTGATAAATACAGGATTCGCGAGGTTTGGCGTCCCGCTTGCGGAAAGGTCTGTGCCGGCGTGAGCCGGTAAATCCATACAAGAAGGTATTCATCGTTATGAATTGGGATCAACTCACAGGACAGTGGAAACAGATGAAGGGTTCGGTCAAAGAAAAGTGGGGAAAGCTCACGGACGATGATCTGGAGCAGATCGCAGGCAAGCGGGAACAGTTCATTGGCAAAGTTCAGGAGCGCTATGGAATCGCCAAGGAGGAGGCACAGCGCCGCGTGGATGATTGGATGACCACGCAAGGCCAAACCCAGCGTCCGGCGCAGGCTCGTTAAGGGTCGATCGCCAGGCAGCTTTCGAAAACGGCCGTGTCCTCCACTGTGGAGGGCACGGCCTTTTCTTTAGCGAAGGGCGTAGGTCTTGTCCCAGACGGGCACGGTGCCGATCGGATCGCCCATCACGATAATTTCGACGCGCTGGTTTTCGTCACGCGCGTTGGCGGCTGCGTTGGACGTGATCGGGCGGGAGTTGCCCAGTCCACGGGCTGTAATGGAACTGGCCGGGATGCCGCGGCTGATCAAAACATCGCGGACGGCGTAGGCGCGTTTGGATGAAATCGAATCGTTATCTGGGGTCTCCGTGTGTCCTTCGATTTCGAAGCGAAGGCCCGGCGTCGCGGCCACAATGGCGGCAACCCGCGCGACTTGCCCGGAGGCGGTCGAACTCAAGGATGCGCCTGAAAATGCGTTGTTTGGAACCACGGCGATCAGCCCACGGGGGGTGTCGCGGGTCGCCAGTGGACCGTTAAGTTGTTCCAGCATCCGCATTCGAACCGCAGTCTGCGGCGTGCTCTGCGGTTGTGTGGCGGGGCGGGGCGGAGGCGGCGGCGCGATGATCCGCGATTGCGGCTCCGGCTGCTGCTTGCGGGCGGCCGCTGCTTCGGCTTCCGCGCGCTCCCGTGCCGCTCGATCGGCGTCGGCCTGCGCCTTCGCCGCGTCGGCTTCGCTCCTCAAACGCTGCACTTCGGCCTCGGCCTGAGCCTGGGCTTGTTTTGCAGCGGCGATTTCGGTCTGCGCCCGGGCCAATTTCTCTTCCTGCTGGCGGCGATCGGAGATCTGGCGGGCGTCTTCCGCGGTCTGCGCCGCTTCGCGGGCGGATTGCACGATGCGGGTCGTGTTGTTCCCCTTGGCGGTTTCAAGCTGGCGCGCTTCGCTCAGAAGCTGCTGGGCTTTCGCAAAGGTATTGGGCGCATACTGCTCCGCCTTGGCATTGTGCGCGATCGCGAGCGCATTCTCGGCCTGATACAGCTCCGACAGCTCTTCGTACTTGCGCATGGAGACTTTGGGCGCGTTGGGATCGGTCTGCGATTTTTCGGGAACCTGCCACGAGTATTGGCCGCGCGGCATCAGCTCATATCTCGCTTCCACCTGTTCGATCTTGCCAATGGTGTCGGGACGAACCTGGTT
>Ga0070731_10002899_pt1 | contig 15857 bp, 14 predicted proteins | sample Coa_R1_2_FD_66448 | JGI IMG/M metagenome (GOLD analysis project Ga0070731, IMG submission 66448) | Surface soil microbial communities from Centralia Pennsylvania, which are recovering from an underground coalmine fire - Coalmine... | ecosystem: Environmental > Terrestrial > Soil > Unclassified ...
CCCAGGCGCCTCGAAACTTCGCGCACCTCTTCCACGACGACCACGGAGTTCTGCTCCGTGGGCGTGTAGAGGATGCCGAGCGACTTGAACGGCCGGTAGGAAGCCATCGCGCGGATCTGCGTCTCCGTCGGCGCCACGTGGTAGACGCCGGTCACGTTGCGTCCGGGGTTCTTGAGGTCGCGCACGATCTTCGCGAGCACGGGCGCGGCCACGAGCGTGAACACGACGGGGATGTCGGTGATGTTCTGCGTGGGATCGACCTGGTCGTAGGCGCCCACGACGCCGAGCGTGACGGACGTGCCCCACGTGTAGATGAGGTCGGGCTTGGTGCGCCGGATCTCCTCGACGAAGCCCGCCATGCGCGAGTTGTCGCGGTTCAGGTCGCGGAAGGTGATCTGCACGGGGATGTGCCGCGCCGCGAAGTAATCCTGGAAACCCTTTTCGACATCCGTCATCCCGCGGAAGGTGATCGCGTAGATGCGGTAGGGGCGCGTCTGGAGCTGCGCCGCCGCGTCGTGGTCGGCCGCGAGGAGCGCGGCCGCGAGCAGGAATGCGATGAGTGCGCGGATCATGGTTGTACCGGCGCCGCCGGCGCCCCGGGATGCTGCCACTCGGAGCCGTGCGTCGCGATCGTGAATGCGATGCCGCAGAAGAGCACGAGCCCCGAGATCGCGACGAACGCGCCCTGGTAGCCCCACAGGATCACGAACACGCTCGCGATGAGCGGGCCCAGCGCGTTGCCCAGCCGCTCGAGCAGGCGATACACGCCGTACACGGCGTCGCTGCCGAAGATGCGGATCTCTTCCTGGCAGTGCTCGGCCACGAGGGCGCTCTGGGCGGCGATCGAGAGCGCCTGGCCCAGGCCCAGCAGGAACACGACGCCGAAGAGCACGAGGAAGCTCTCGGACAGCAGGAGCAGCAGTCCCGACAGCCCCGAGATGATGAGGCCCACGGACACGTAGCGGTCGCGGCGCATCGTCGCGTCGGACAGGCTCGCCGAGAGCGGCACGATGAGCACCATCATCACGGCGTACACCATCAGCATCCGCCCCGCCATCGCGGAGGTGTTGCCGATGGACACGATGTAGAGCGGCACGAGGTAGAAGCAGACGCCCGTGAGGATGACCTTCGCGGGCATCGCGGCCAATCCGGTCAGCGTCATGAAGCGGCGGTTCACGATGAGCGCCATGATCTCGCGCATGCGCGGGCCGCGCTGCGGCTTGCTGATGCCGGGGACCGTGGCTTCCACAGTGGGCAGCCGGTTGATCGCGAAGATCGACACGAGCGCCATCAGGGCCGAGACGCCGAACGAGGCGCGAAAACCGATGTTGTCGGCGAGGATGCCGCCGATTGAAGGTCCGCACACGGTCGCCACCATGATCGCGCCGATGAAGAGCGCGAAGCCCTGTGCGCGATTCTTGTGCCCGGTGCGATCGAGCACGTAGCCCTGCGCGGCCACGAACACCATCGCGTAGCCGAGCGCGCAGAGCGACCGCCAGAGGATGAGGTCGTAGAGGTTGTACGCGAGCGCCGTGCCCGTGAATCCGACGGTGGCCATGATCGCGCCCACCAGCATCGCGCGGCGGCGTCCCACGCGCTCGCTCCAGCTTCCGAGGTACGGCTGGCCGAGGGCCACGATGAGCATGAACAGCATGATCGGCAGGCCGATCACGACCTGCGGCGAAATCCCCGGGATCGCCACGAGGAGCTGGTTCACGTAGCTCGGCAGGTACGAACGCGTGAGCTCCTCCGCGAGGATGAACGCGAAGAGCGGCGCCCGGATGCGGTTCAGGTTCATCTCGTCGAGGTCGCTGCCCTCGGGAGCGCTGCCGAAGCGAAGGCGCTTGGCCAGCGCCTCGAATGCCTGTTGCGCGGGCTTGAGTTTCTCGCGCTGCGCCGCGTTGGCGGTCCTCAGCTTGTCCTGCAGCTCGCCCACGAGGAACTCGTAGCGCACGTTGAGGTGGTCGATCGCCGAATCGATGCGGCGAAGCAGCCGGCCGATTTCATCGTTCGCGCGGATGCGCGCCGTGGCGGTGAAGTCACCCGAGCGCATGCGCTCCACCTGGCGCGCGAACTCACCGAGGCCCGAGGCGAGGCGCGCTCCGGCCATGAAGTTCAGCAGCTCGAGCGTGAAGAAGAGCGACACCACGAGCACGACCACGACATCGAGCAGCACTTCGAGGAGCACGTGGTCGACGAACGCCGCGTCGATGCCCACGTGAAGGACGCCGAGCGGCTTGCCGTTGTCGTTGATGGGCACGGAGACGATGTACTGCTGGCCCACGCGCGCGGCCCTCGAGGTCTCGCCGGGCTCGTGCGCGATCTGCAGCACGACGGGATTGCGGAAGTGGGATCGGGCGCCGATGGGTTCCGTGCCCCGCGCGAAGAGCACGTTGCCGTCGGTGTTGGTGATCGCCATGTAGGCGAACTCGGGGTTCTCCTCGAACACCTCGGCGAAGGTCTGCTCCACGCCGTAGAGCTGGGAGAACTCGATGCCGTAGCCCGTCGCCTTCAGCACCAGCGCGCGCACCGAGGCGCCCACGGTGGCGGCCTTCTGTTCGGTCTCGGGGACGAGCTCGAGATCGAAGACGCGGTGCGAGAAGTACGACACCACGGCGAGCGCCACGACGACGCAGACCATGATGACGCCCGCGAGCCGCCAGTAGATTCGCCAGAGGTAATTCTTCTCGAGCATGCCCTAGGCCGCTGTGTCCAGCTTCGCGCGCAGGTCGTCGAGGGCGACGTTGGCATCCTTGAGGGATGTGCGCAGGTTTCCGATCGCCGCGTCGAATGCGCTGCCCGTGGGCATTGGCGGATCGGTCTTGTCTTCCAGGTGGCTCGCGGCCGCTTCCAGCGCGCGCAGGTCGCGCTCGAACCTCCGGATCACGACGATGAGTGCGAGCGGTGCTATGAGGGCGATCCCGAGGAACGAGAATATCGAGGCGAGCAGGATCTCGCGTCCCGCGACCTTGGCCGCCCGCTCGACCTCCTCGGCGGAGTATCGCAACGCGAGGTAGCCGACCGTGAGGTCGAAGTTGTTCTTGAGTGAAATGCCGGCGACGTATTCATCGGGGCCTTCGGTGCCCCACTCCGTGGTCTTCGAGCGCGCGGCCGCTTCGGTCCACGCGGGCGGAACCTTCTCGCCCACGCGCTGGCGGTCGGTGCTGTAGATCACCTGGCCCGTGTGGTCGAACACCTCGATGTTGCGGATGAGGCGGTCGCTCGCCTTCTCGCGCGCGAGAAGCTGGTTCATCGTGCCCAGCTCCATGAACTGCATGCCCACGGAGAGCGAGGCCTGCACGCTGTTCTCGATGTTGCGCCCGATGACGAGCACGCGCGAGCGCACGATGCTGGAGATCGTGCTCTTGTACTTGAAGTAGTTGAGGAACGCCGCCATGCCAACGGCGAAGAAGCTCACTACGAGTGCGACGATGATGAATCGGACGCGTATCGTCCCCATCCCGGAACCCCGCTCCCCCGGTGCATGAACACCTTTTTGCCATGGTACCACGGAGCCTCGGCAAAAGCCTAAAGTATTTCGCCTAAGTATTTGTCTTTAGGGGTTTTCCTCGGCCCCGAAAGCAGACCCGGCGGGGGCCCCTTGTGGTAGATTGTCAGGTCCGCGAAGGCGGTTTGCAAAGCTAGAGGGGCGAGGGAGGAAATGGCGGAAAGCCATAAGGCGGTCGGCGAGGGAGCCGGGAGCGCCGACAAGACGGTCATCGACGGCACGTTCGCGGCGCCAAACGATCCGCGCCGTGCACTGGACGCGAAGCCCGCCGCGGCGAGCCTCGTCCTTCCCGCGGGCTACCGCCTCCTCGAGTACCGCATCGACGCCGTGCTCGGCCAGGGGGGCTTCGGCATCGCGTACGCCGCCACCGACGTGAACCTCGCGTCGAAGGTGGTCATCAAGGAATACCTCCCCGAGCAATTCGCCTACCGCACGCAGGACCACACTGTCGCGGCGCGCGACGACCTCGACCAGGAGTTCTACCAGAGCGGGCTGGACAGCTTCCTCGTGGAAGCGCGCACGCTCGCGACCTTCCGGCACCGCAACATCGTGCGGGTGGCGCGGTTCTTCGAGGCGAACAAGACCGCGTACATGGTGCTCGAGTACGAGCGCGGCCAGTCGCTCAAGTCCTTCCGCCGGCACCACGAGAACATTCCCGAGGCGACGATCGTGTCGCTGCTCGCGCCGCTGCTCGACGGCCTCGAGGTCGTCCACGGCGCGGGCTACCTGCACCGCGACATCAAGCCCGACAACATCTACGTGCGCGACGGCGACGGCAGCCTCGTGCTGCTCGACTTCGGCGCCGCGCGCCAGACCGCCGTGGAGAAATCGGAGATCGGCCTCGTCGTGACGCCGGGATATGGGCCGATCGAGCAGTACGCCGGCGGCGGCCGCCAGGGACCGTGGACGGACCTCTACTCGATGGGGGCCACGCTCTTCTGGCTCGTGAGCGGAAGGAAGCCGCTCGATGCGCCCGCGCGCCTCGACGATCCCGAGGCGATGCCCACCGCCGAGGCGCTGGGGCGCGGCCGCTTCAGCGCCGAATTCCTGCGCGCGATCGACTGGGCGCTCCAGATGCATCCTTCGGACCGCCCGCAGAGCGTTTCCGAGTGGCGCTCCGTGCTGTTCGCTTCGCACGCGGGCGCGCTGGGCCTCCAGGAGGCGCTTCGCAGGACCGACGAGGGACATGGATTCGCGGTCGCCGAGCAGACCTGGGCGCAGACGCTTCGCTCGCCGCGGCTGTTGAAGGGCCGGCTCGGCGGATTCGCTCGCGCGTTGCGGCGTCCCGCGTCGTGGCCGATCGCCGCGAAGATGACGCTCGCGATGGTGGCGACGGCGCTCGCGCCCATGATCATCACCGCGTACTACAACCTCGCGGCCGCGCAGGATTACGTGGCGGGCGTGGAGCTGCGCAACCTCGAGCAGCTCGCCCAGAGCACGGCGGGGCGCATCTCGCAGCTGATCGCCGACATGCGCGGCCTCGCCGATTACGTGGGCACCGACGACGATTTCGTCGACTACCTCTCGCATCCCACGCCCAAGGGCACCAAGGAGACGCTCGCGAAGCTCCAGGGCCTCGCGCGCGCCAATTCCGACATCCAGTTCGTGATGGTCATGGATCGCGACGGGACCGCCGTCGTGTCGACCGATCCCGACGTGGCGGGAAAGAACTTCAAGTTCCGCGAGTACTTCAAGCAGGCGATGGAGGGGCACTCGTACATGACGGGCATCGTCGTGGGCTCGGTCGCGGGCGCATCGGGCGTGTTCTTCTCGCGTCCCGTGTTCGCGGCGCACAGCCAGTCCGTGGTCGGCGTCGTCGTGATGCGCGTGAAGTCGGAGCCCATCGCGCGGATCCTCGATGCCGCGCGCGTCGACGAAGACCGCGTTCCCTTCCTCGTGGACGGCGACGGCGTGATCGTGTTCCACCCCGACGAGCGCTTCCTCTTCAAGAGCGTCGTGCCGCTCAAGAAGGAGGTCATGGCCGAGATCGTGGCCGACCAGCGCTTCCGCAAGCCCAGGATCGAGACGATCAACCAGCCCGAGCTGGGCGATGCGATCCAGAACCGCGCGCGCGGGCACGTCACCTACCGGTCGCGGATCACGAAGCGCAACGAGATCGCGGGCCTCGCCCCGGTTCCCCTCAACGACTGGACGGTGGGCGTTTCGGAATCACGCGACTACTTCGCCGCGCCCCTCGACCGCCTCTTCGACAAGGTCGCGGTGAGCGTGGTCCTCGCCGGCGTGATCTTCGTGGCGCTCGCGCTCATCTTCGCGCGCTCCATCGTGCGCCCGATCCAGGGGCTCACGGAGGCGGCCAACGCGTTGAAGAACGGCGACTACGACCACGCCAACATCGAGGTGCGCAGCGCCGACGAGGTGGGGCAGCTCGCGCGCACGTTCAACGTGATGATCGACGTGCTGCGCCAGCGCGAGCGCGAGCGCTCGGGACGCGGCGCGTCCATCGGCTTCGACAAGGAACCCTAGGGTTTCACCAGCCGCATGGGCGGCGGCTTCGCTTCCGGCTCGTCGCGCAGGCGCGCATGCAGCACGGTCCATTCGCGCGAAGGGCTGCGGCCCATGAGCCACTCGTGGATGAACCAGTTCTGGTTCCGGTCCGAGAGCACCGGCGTGTGTCCGGTGTCGGGCACGTGCATCACGGTCACCACGTGCTTTTCCTTCATGCGCTTGATCGTCCCCGGCAGCAGCGCGTCCGACATCATTCCGTGAATGAGCAGGATCGGGCAGTGCACGCGCCTCCACAGGTGCCACTGGTCGAGGCTCTCCTGCGCGTCCCCGCGGTAGGCCTGCAGCGCGCGCACGTCGTGGCGATAGACGCGGCCGCCTTCCTCGTCGGACCAGCGCGTCTGGTGGAAGGTCACGTTGAAGCGGATGTCGTCGGAAACGGGCCCGTCGTTCTTCTGCGAGGCGCCGATCTTGCGCAGCAGGTCCGAGGGCTCGCGGAAAACGTAGTACCGCGCGAGCGTCGCGGAGCGGCGCTTGCGCCGCGCTTTCGGCATGAACGGGCCGATGTCGTTCAGGATCAGCTTGGCCACGAGTTCCGGGTGTTTCGCCGTGAGCTCGATCGCGGCGCTGCCGCCCATCGAAGAACCCAGCAGGATCACGGGACCGCCGCCGAGGTGCGCGATGAGCTGGCGCAGCTGCTCCACGTAGGTCGAGAGCGAGTAGTCGCCCTGGTCCGACATCCAGCCCGAGCGCCCGCGTCCCACCCAATCCATGCAGACCACGCGGAAGTGGCTCTCGAGATCCGCGGCGAGGTAGTTGAAGCGCATCGCGGTATTGGCCACGCCGCCCACGCACACCACGATCGGCGCCTGGGGATCGCCCCAGTCCGCGTAGGCGACCTTCACGGGATAGGGCTTGCGGAAGCGCTTCGCGGACTTCTGCAGGCGCACCGGATGGATGTAGTCGAAGTGCCTCAGGTCGAACTGGTGGTCGAAGCGCTCGATGATGCGCCGGGCCATCGACATGTATTCGTCCCACGTCTTGAGGACGCGGCGGGCGCCGGGAATCGGGGGCTCCCAATCGGGGCCGTGCCGCTTGCGGCGCGCGTCGACCTGCGGCTTGGCGCGCGCGGACATGTCAGGCCTGGTGCGGGCGGGTGACGCGAAGGGCCGCGGTGCCGGAGTGCGGCGCGACGGCGAACTCGACGATCTCGCCGTTGCCGACAGTCATTCGCTCGGTGCCCCCGAGCAGGTTGTTCATCACGCGCCCAACGCCCTTGCTGCTCACGACGAGCGGGCGCCGGTCCAGCAGCGGGCGCAGGTGCTCCAGCGCGAGCGCGATGCGCGCCTCGAACTGTTCTTCCGATTCGCCGCCCGGCGGCGTGACGCGTTTCTGCAGCTGCTCCTCGGTCTCCGCGATGGGCCGGTTGTTCCATTGGCCCAGCTTGCGTTCGTTGAAGAGCGGCTCGATCTCGACGGGAACCGTGCCCAGCACGCCGCTGATGATCGAGGCGGTCTGGCGCGTGCGAATGAGGGAACCGGCGATGATCACGCCGATCCGAAGATGCATCTTCTCGATTTGCTTGGCGAGCAGGTACGCCTGGTCGCAGCCGATGTCCATCATCGGAAGGTCCAGGTCGCCGCCGCAGCGGAAGCCCCTGAAGTTGGGCTCCGTGATGCCGTGGCGGACAAAGTAGAGCGTGAACGGCCTGTCGGCCAGGTAACTCATCGCACTCCCTCGCTTCAGCGTTCCCACGTATCCCCTCGTGGGCGAGTCGAGAATATCATCGAACACTGATAAAGCAGGAATTACACCCGTAACCCCTCGTAACCCTCCCGTAACCCTCTAGAATCGGCCTTTCATGCAGTCCACGCGCTTCCTCCGGATCCTCCGAGTCTTCGGTACCCACGGGCTCGACGAATTCCTGCCGCCCGGCGCATGGCCCGGACGTATCGCATTGCGATGCATCGGCGCCGGTGCGCGCGTGCCGGGCCCTCGCGGCGCGCGGCTGCGCCTCGCGTTCCAGTCCCTGGGCCCGGTGTTCGTGAAATTCGGCCAGCTCCTGTCGGTGCGGCCCGACCTGATTCCCGAGGACATCGCCGCGGAGCTCGCGCTCCTGCAGGATCGCGTCGCGCCGGTCGACTGGAAGGACATTTCGGAAACGCTCGATCGCGCCTATTCCCGGCCGCACGCGCAGATGTTCCGCGCGATCGACCCGGTTCCCGTGGCGAGCGCCTCGGTCGCGCAGGTCCATTTCGCGACGCTGCCCGATGGGCGCGAGGTGGCCGTGAAGGTGCTGCGCCCCGGCATCCGCGAGGTGATCGCGAAGGACGTGGCGCTGCTCTACCGGCTCGCCGGATTCGTCGAGCGCACCTTCGAGTCGGGCACGCGCCTTCGCCCGCGCGAGGTGGTGGCGGAATTCGAGCACACAGTCGCGAACGAGCTCGACCTCATGAGCGAGGCGGCCAACGCGAGCCAGCTCCGGCGCAACTTCGCCGATGGGCGGCTACTCCTGGTTCCCGAGGTCCGCTGGGACTGGTGCCATCGCGACGTGATGGTGATGGAGCGCGTGGACGGAATTCCGGTGAACGCGAAGGCCGAGCTCGTCGCGGCCGGCGTCGACATCCCGAAGCTCGCGCGCGACGGCGTCGAGATCTTCTACACGCAGGTCTTCCGCGACGGCTTCTTCCATGCCGACATGCACCCGGGAAACATCCTCGTGGCGCGCGACGGGCGCTACTGCGGCGTGGACTTCGGCATCATGGGCACGCTCTCCGACGAGGACCGCAACTACCTCGCCACCAACATGCGCGCGTTCTTCGAGCGGGACTATCGCAAGGCCGCGCAGGCCCACGTGGACGCGGGCTGGGTGCCCAAGGGCACGCGCGTCACCGAATTCGAGGGCGCGCTGAGGTCGCTGTGCGAGCCGATCTTCGACAGGCCGCTGAAGGAGATCTACTTCGGCAAGCTCCTCGTGCGCCTCTTCGAGGTGGGACGGCGTTACGGCATGCAAGTGCAGCCGCAGCTGATGCTCCTCATGAAGACGATCCTGCAGGTGGAAGGCCTCGGGCGGCAGCTCGATCCGAACCTCGACCTGCGCTCGGTCGCGCAGCCGATCCTCGAGCGCTTCATGAGCGAGCAGTCGGGATTTCGCGGATTGCTGCGGCACCTGCGCGAGGAAGCGCCCCTGTGGACCGCGACGCTGCCGCAGGTCCCGCGCCTCGTGCACCGGATCCTCGGCGACGATACGACGCGCCGGCTCGAAGCCGCCATCGAACGCCTCGAGGCGGCGCAGGTGCGGCAGACGCGGGTGCTCGCCGCGATCGCGATCGTGCTGGCGGGCCTCGCCCTGGTCTACCTGTTGCGCTGATTCACGCGGCGCGGCCCGAATCGCGGCGGCCCATCGCGACGTGGATCCAGAAGAGCGCGATGGCGGCGAGTCCCACCGTCCAGTGCAGCGTGCTCACGATCGCGTGGGCGTCGTCGAGGGCGAAGTAGTAGAGCGCGTAGCCGGTCGCCACGAGGAAGGCGGCGAGGGCGAGCGTCGCAATTCCGGAAGCGACGTTGCGCCGCAGGTACCAGGCGCGCGGAATGTGCTGCGCGAACATCGATCCCAGCGCGACCAGGAAGGCGAACGCGGCGGCGCCATGCAGCTTGAGCGACCACGCCTCGAGCGGATGACGCAGCGATTCGCCGTCGGCGTTCGCCGTGAGGGCGAAGTGCGCGAAGACCCAGAGCGCGCCCGTCGCCCATGCGAAGGCGAGCGCCGCATAGAGCCAGCGCCGGTGCCGCGTCCCGAGGGCGATCTTCTCGCTCAGCAGTTCGACGGCGCGCTGGTGGGATTTCGACATGGTTCAGGCCGGCGATTGGGGAAGCCACCGCGCCAGGAGCGCGCCGGACGCGGCGCGAAGCACGAGGGCGTGCGCATTGTAGCGCTCCAGCAGCGGCCTCGACCCCGCGCCGCGCAGCAGGACGATTTTCGCGAGCGCGTCGGCGAGCATCGCGGTGGGAGCGACGACGCTCGCGCTGTCGCGCTCCTCGCTCGCGATGCCGGTCGCCGGATCCACGATCGCGCGCGAGAAATATCCGGCGCTCGTCGCCATGGCGCCGCTCGCGAGCGTGAGCGCGGGATGCAGGCGCGCGGGCGCGCCGGGGTCGCGCAGGTGGATCAGCTCCGCATCGTCGCCCAGCACGCGAAGGTCTCCGCCGGCATTGACGGTCGCCCGCGTGACGCCCCGCGCCGCGAGCTCCGCGATCGCGCGATCCACGGCGTAGCCCTTCGCGATGCCGCCCAGGTCGACGCGCATCGGCCACGAATAGCGCACGCGGTTTCCGGAGAGCAGGCGGATGTCGCCGCTCGTTCCGCGCGAGCCCGCCGCGACGTCGAACGCTCCGCCCGATTCGCGATGGAGCGCGAGTGCCGTTTCGAGCACGTACGTGGTTTCGGCGTCGACCCGGACAGGAGCGCGGTGCGCGCCCTCGTTCATGCGCCAAAGGTCGCTGCCCTTCTCGTGCGGGCTCATCAACGCGTGCACGCGGGCGATCGCATCGAACGCGGCCTCGATCGCGGGCAGGCAGCGCGATGCCTCGCCGCGGCACGAGATCTCGACGAACGTGCCGAGCAGGGGGCGGGCGCGCCGGTGGAGATTCATTTGAGCACCACGTCGTGGATCTCGAGCAGGCGGCGCACGCCATCGGTGAGATGCCGGCACGAGAGCGTCGCTCCGCTGATGTTCTTGATGTCATCGCCGAGCTCGAGGGGCGCGCGCGCGCTCTTGCCCTCGAACTGCCGCCGCCACGCGGGATTGCGCACCTCGTAGCCGTGGGTCTCGCGGTAGTCGAGGATCTCGATGGAGCGCACGGTGCCGTCGCGTCCCAGCGCCACCGCGTAGGTGATGCGTTCGACCTTGCCGATCACGTTGTCGACGATGAACCATCCGGCGGGCTGCCCCGCGGCGCTCACGCGCCAGATCATCGGGTCGCCCACGGTCGCGCGCGCGTGGGCCGCCCTGTCGATGGCCGCGCGCTGCTCGGTGGTCGGCGCGTACGCATACGGCTCGAAAGCGTCGGCCTGCGGAAACGCGAGCTTGCGCGCATCTTCCACCTTAAGGTACTGCATCGCACCCGCGGGCGCGGCCGCGACCAGCGCGACGGGCACGAGGAACCAGGCGGAGCTGTCGAGGCGGCGTGGCATCAGAACTGGTAACCCACTCCCAGGTCGAATCGGTCCCGCGTCGTGTCTTCCTTGAACTTCTGGTAGTCCATCTTGATCACGACACTCGGGTTGAGATTGAAGTTCACGCCACCGGTCCACACGCCCTCGGTCGGCAATGCATCCGGCGTGAGCCCCGCGGGCAGCGTCGCGTACTTCCAGCCCGTGTTGTACCGCTCGTAGCGCGCGAAGGGCGTGAGCGACATCTCGTCCTTGCTCCACAACTTGTACGCGCCGGAAACATACCAGCCGAAGAAGTCCTCGGGCACGAGCGTGGGATTGCCCACGAGGGTGAGATTGAATGCGGCCGTATCGGAGATGTGGCCGCGTGTATAGAGCGCCGCGAAATCCCAGGCGCCAGGTGTCCAGCGCGCATGCACGTCCCAGAGCGTGACGCGCGCATCGGGCGACGGGAAATCCGGAGTGCCCTGCGCCGCGCCGCCGCTGAAGATGCTCGCGCCCACGAGCAGGCCCGGCACCCCGCGATAGTTGAGCGCGCCGAAGCCGGAGAGATCCTTGGCCTTCGCGAGCTGCAGCTCCTGGTGGATCGAGCCCAGCGGCGACTCCCGGCCGTCCGCCGAAGTGGCGTCCCACTTGGAGAGGTCGAAGCCGGTGCTGATGCCCGCGTCCCACGAAAGCCCCGAGTCGAGATTGCCGTGGAGCAGCAATCCGCCCTCGCGCCACGTGGTGGGGATGATCGCCGTCTCGACGAAATTGCGCGCGACGCCGTAGTACTGCGTGGGCTCGTGATGCTCGTTCAGCAATCCCACGGGGATCAGGAAAAGCCCCATTTTCGTCGACAGGTTCTGGTTGACCTGGTACTCGACGTACGCCTGCTCGACCTCGGACTCGCCCTGGTCGTCGAACGAAGTCACGGCGTGTTCCCATTCGAGCTCGGTCACGAGGCGCGTGCGGTCGTTCCACCGGTGCTCGAAGCCCAGCACGACGCGCGCGGCGTCCGCCGTCGTGTTGCTGGTGTCGTGCGTCGGTCGGTAGTAGTTGAGCTCGCCATAACCGAAGAACGTGGTCTTCTCCGCTTCCTCGTACATCTTCGGTGCTTCGCCGGTGGCTCGCGCGATGTCGATGGCCGCGGGCTTCGCGGGCACGGCGGCAGGGGTGGCGGCCGCAGCGGGAACCGGCGCCGTGGCCTTCTCCGCTTTCATGCGCGCGATCTCCGCCTTGAGCGCGGCGATCTCGCCCGACAATTGATCCACGCGCCTCTCGAGATCCGCGGGATCGGTTGCGTTCGCGGCGGTCGCGAACGTCGATGCGACGAGCGTCGCGAGCAGTGTCCTTCTCATGCGATGACTCCTAGGGCGTGTATCCGTCGGTGAGCGTCTGCAGGAACGCGATGAGATCGTCGATCTCCGCGTCGTCCAGCGCGGGCGCATCGCCGGGCTTGCGGTTGTATGGCACTTCGGTCTGGTTCACGTTGTTGCGGTACTGCGGCGGCAGGTCGTTGAACTTGTCGATGGATCCGTCGGCCGCGAGCGGATACCACTCCTCGGGATTCGTGTCGCGGCGCACGTAGAAGCGCACGGCGTCCTTGAGATTCTCGAATCGCCCGTTGTGGAAGTACGGCGCCGTGACGGCGATGTTGCGAAGCGTCGGCACCTTGAACGCGCCGCAGAGGCCGCCGCGATTGGCGAGGTCCGTCCGGAAAGGGCCGCAGAGCCCGAGGTCGTAGTACGTGGGATCGGCGTTCGCCGGGATCTTCTCGTTGCGCGGCACGCCGAGGTTGTCGTAAGTGAAATCGGTGAAGAGCGCGGGCTGGCCATTCACCTTCGAGCTCGGATGGCAGCCGGCGCAATTGCCCTTCTGCGGATCGTTGAAGAGCGCGAGGCCGCGAAGCTCCTGGGCCGTGAGCTGCGCCTTGCCGGCGACGAACGCGTCGTACTTGCTGTCGTACGGATGGAAGGCATCGTCCTCGTCCTGGTATTGCTGCAAGGCGTATTGCAGCCGCGCGAAAGCGGTATCCGGATCGCCGAAGATGTTGGCGCCGAAGACCTGCTGGAACTGCGCGGCGTAGGGCGCGCGCGAGAGCCTGGAGATGACTGTCGCGTGGTCGCCGTTCGCCATCTCGTGCGGCGCGAGGAGCGGACGCTCCGCCTGCTCGGCGAGCGAGTTGGCGCGCCCGTCGCGATCGAATCCGCCGGTGGGCGTGGCGTCGCTCGCGAAGAAGAACGAGGTGTCGCGCTCGAGGTAGTTGAGCGAGGGCGCGTTACGGAAGCCCGGCGTCGTTCCGGTGGGGCCGCCCAAGGGCACCGCGAGTCCGTCGCTGCCCGCGTGGGCCCGCGATGGATCGTGGCAGCCCGCGCACGAGAGCTTGCCGGAGACGGAGAGAGACGCGTCCATGAAGATCCGCCGGCCGAGATCGGCCGCCGGAGAAAGCGCCTTCGGAGCGGCTCCTCCGCTCGACGCGGACGCGCCGCCCCCGCCGCCGCACGCGCCGAGCAACGACGCGGCAATCGCGAGGACCGGCGCCAGGCGCGCCATCGTGAATCGCATTAGCAATCCAAATGAGAACGATTAGCATTCAGGATAACCCGCCGCACGGATCCCGGCAAGGGCCTCTTCGGGAGGGAGCGGAGCTAGCGCTTGCGCGCGAGTGTCACGCCGTCGCCGATGGCGAGGAGCGCGAGATCGATGCGATCGTCGTCGCGCAGCGCATCGTTCACCGCGCGGATGGCGACCGTGTTCTCGTCGGTCTTGCCGGGCTTCACCACGTCGCCCGACCACAGCGTGTTGTCGATGGCGATGAGGCCGCCGGCGCGCAGCAGCTTCAGGCACCGCTCGTAGTACGCGAGGTAGTTCGGCTTGTCCGCGTCGATGAACACGAAGTCGTACTTGCCCGCGCCGCCGCCGGCAAGCAGCTTGTCCAGTGTTTCGGTTGCAGCTGCGAGGCGCAGGTCGATCTTGTCCTCCACGCCCGCCATCTTCCAGTGCTTGTGCGCGATCGCGGTCCACTCCTCGTTCACGTCGCAGGCGATGATCTTTCCATCGGGCGGGAGGGCGAGCGCCACGGCAAGCGAGCTGTACCCGGTGAACACTCCCACCTCGATGCAGTTGCGCGCGCCGATCAACTTCACGAGGAACTGCATGAACTGCCCCTGGTCCGGGCCGATCTGCATGCCGCCCCACTTCATGTCCTTCGTGACCTCCCGCAGCGCCGCGAGCGCCGGATGGTCGCGCACCGAATGATCCACGATGTACTCGTAGAGGCGCTCGTCGACTTGCAGGTGGCGGGACATCAGGATTCCTCGATCTCGATGAAGACGGGTTGGTGATCCGAGTCCTGCGTCGCGGAATCGACCGACACCTTTCGCACGCGGGGCGCGAGGTCGTCCGTGACGAAGATGAAATCGCAGCAGTACGGATCCTTGGAGTAGTTGTGGTCGTGCACGCAGAACGTGGGCACGTGGGCCGCGCCCGGGTTCGCGAGGGTCCACGCGTCGCGATAGGGAGAGGCGCCGCGCTGGATCTCGGCGTAGGCCACGCTGTCGGTCCTGCAGTTGAAGTCGCCCGTGAGGATCGCCGACACCGTTTGCGCGGTGATGTCGAAAGGGCCGCCTTCATGGGTTCGCGCGCCGCGCTGCGCGACGCGCCCGCTCGCCTCGTCGTTCAGCTCGCGAAGGCGAATGGCCTGGGCGTTGCGCTGGATCTCCGAGTAGTACTCGAGGTGCGTCGTCGTCACGCGAACGGGTCCGGACGGCGTTTGCAGCGTCGCCTCGGCCGCCGTGCGCGGCATCGACTTCTTGCCGCGGTCCCCGGGCCAGGGCAGCGCGTGGGATCGCGAGGAGATCACGGGCAAGCGCGAATAGATCGCGACCCCGAAGCGCCGGCGGCGGGCATCATCGCTCGCGACATCGACCGCGGGCGCGGCGACGAGATCGAATCCCGGCAGGAGGCGCGCGTATTCGGCGAACTGGTCGCGATCGTCGTTGCCTTCGAGCCCCGGAAAATTGTCGGCGACCTCCTGCACGCAGAGCACGTCGAAGTCCGCGATCGTGCGCGCGGTCTTCACGATGCGGGCGGGATCGACGCGGCCGTCGATGCCGCGGCCCCATTGCAGGTTCCAGGTGATGAGCTTCAACGGAATGTCACTTTGCCATATCGCCGCCGAGCGCGCGCCCATGTGTTCCAATGGGAATCCCGCTCCAGGAGTCCGCCATGTCCAAGGAAAAGCCCTTCAGGCTGGAAACGAAAGCGCTCGCCGAGCGGATCTATGTGGACCTCATGGGGCGCAACGTCGTGCTCGCGGAAGGCGGGGTGAAGGTGACAGTGAGCGCCGAGAACGTCGCCAAGCTCGCGTTCATGCTCGCCGAATCGTTCCTGCGCGTGCAGGACGACCTCAATGCGGAGAACCTGCCCAAGGATCCCACGTTCAAGCTGGGCGTCGAAGACATCGCGAGCTGGACGAAGGGCTCCTGACAGGGACCGCTACGCCGGATGCGAGCGTCGACGGCGTAGGAGATCCTCGATGCGCCATGTCCACTGCTCCAGGGTGCGCCACGACAATTCGGCCGCGGCGACGGACAACGCCACCTTGAGCATGGCGACCAGAAGCCACTGGACCGGCCGTGACGGGTCCAGCAGCGGATCGAGCCAGAGAAACAGGGGGTAGTGGTAGAGGTAGATCCCCCACGCCCGCGTTCCGAAATAGACGAGCAACGG
>Ga0070731_10002900_pt1 | contig 15853 bp, 15 predicted proteins | sample Coa_R1_2_FD_66448 | JGI IMG/M metagenome (GOLD analysis project Ga0070731, IMG submission 66448) | Surface soil microbial communities from Centralia Pennsylvania, which are recovering from an underground coalmine fire - Coalmine... | ecosystem: Environmental > Terrestrial > Soil > Unclassified ...
CCGCCTACCCGAGCTCATGCGCTTCGGCCAGGTCCACGGGCTGAAGATCGTCACCGTGGCCGACCTGATCCGCTACCGCCGCCTGCACGACACGGACGGCGAGCCTGCGGTGGCGGCTCCGGCGCTGCAGCGCTGCCGGGCCGGCTGACGAACCAAACGACTCAACGCGGCGAGAGGGAGCAGCCACGCGATGTTCATTTCACCCTTACCCGACCGGATCGACGTCGCTGGACATTCCGTGGAATGCCTGATGGCCGGCGAGGGACCGCCGGTCCTCTTCCTTCACCCCGGCCACGGCGTCGAGCCGACCGACCCCTATCTCGCGGCGCTGGCCCGGCATCACCGGGTGATTGCGCCGTCGCATCCGGGCTTCGGCGGCACCGCGCTGCCCGAGGGAATCACCACGGTCGACGATCTGACCTATTTCTATCTCGATCTCATCGAGGGGCTGGGGCTCGGCAAGGTGGCGCTCGTCGGCGCCTCCTTCGGCGGCTGGATCGCCGCCGAGCTGGCGACGATGGGAACCGAGCTGTTCTCGAAGCTGGTGCTGCTCGACCCCGTCGGAGTCAAGTTCGGCGGGCGCGAGACCGTGGATATCTACGACATCTTCGCCACGACGATCGACCAGATCCCCGAGCTGTTCTTCAGCGACCCGGCCTTCGGCAAGCAGGCGCTGGGCAATCTCGATTTCATCAACATGAGCGAGGCGTCGATCGAGCGCTTCGCGCGCAACCGCGAATCGCTCGTCCTCTTCGGCTGGTCGCCGCCGCTTTACAATCCGAAGCTGCGGCAGCGTCTCGCCCGGATCAAGCTGCCGACGCTCCTCCTGTGGGGCGAGGACGATCGCATCGTCCCGACGAGCTACGGCCAGTCCTATGCCGCCGCCATTCCGGACGCCAAGTTCGAGGCGATCCCGAATTCCGGCCACTACGGCTACATCGAGCAGCCCGGCGCCTTCGCCGACCGCACGATCGCCTTCCTCAGCGCCTAGCCCCCACTCGAACGAAACGACCGCGCGACGGGAGATCGGAAATGGAAGTCTGGCAGTTCAACGAGCAGTCCATGCATTACGCGTGGGACACGATCCAGGGGCCGACCAAGGTCACGCCGCCCAACCGGCACTGCGATCCCGTCGTCGCCCACAAGCTATACAACCGATACCTCGACGAGTGGCTGCTCGGCGACGAGCTGGGCTTCAACATCTTCGTCAACGAACACCACGCCTCGTCGAACTGCATGTCGACCTCGTGCACGCTGACGCTGTCGATCCTGGCGCGCCAGACGCGGAACGCGCGGCTGCTGGCGCTCGGCTGCCCGATCGCCAACCGGACCGATCCCTACCGGGTCGCCGAGGAGTTCGCGATGATCGACGTCATCTCGGGCGGGCGGCTCGAGATGGGGCTGGTCAAGGCGTCGCCCTTCGAGCTTGCGATGTCGAACCAGAGCCCGGCCCGTATCATGGACCGCTACTGGGAGGCGCATGACTTCATCGTCAAGGCGATGACCCATCAGGACGGACCGTTCACCTGGCAGGGCGAGTTCTTCCAGTACCGCAATGTCAATGTCTGGCCGCGGCCGTACCAGCAGCCGATGCCGCCGATGTGGATCACCGCCTCGGGCCCGGCGACCGGCAAGAAGATCGCCCAGCTCGGCTATGTCTGCGCGACCTTCTTCAACGGTGCCGGCACCAAGATCCTGTTCGACGCCTACAAGGAGGAATACCGCAAGACCCACGGCTTCGAGGCGCCGGCCAACCGGCTCGCCTATCTCGGCATGATGGTGACCGGGCACAACGAGGCGCAGGTCGCCGAGCGTGTGGTCAAGATGAAGAAATACCTCGACATCCAGCCGCGCACGCCGCCGGCCTGGATCAACCCGCCCGGCTACGAGCCGGTCGAGGGCAACGTCAAGGCGCTGAAGATGGGCAAGAAGGGCCGGCTGAATTTCGGCCTGCCGATCAACCCGACCATCCAGGAGATGGCCGACGGCGGCATCTTCTTCGCCGGCACGCCCGACCGGCTCTACGAGCAGATCAAGACCTTCAGCGACCGCGTCGGTGGCATCGACCACCTGCTCGTGCTGAGCCAGGCGGCCGATCTCTCGCACGAGGAGACGGTGGACAGCCTAACTCTCTTCGCGAAGGAGGTTCTGCCGCGGCTCAAGGAGCTGAAGCGGCCGGTCGAGACGCCCCCCCTACAGGCGGCGGCGCCGGCCGGCAAGCTCACCGAGGCGGTGCTGTAGCGCGTCCGACCAACGACCGGCGGAATGCGCTCCGCTTTTCCGCCCTGCGACATCGGAGCGTAGGGCGGAAAAGCGAACCGCATTCCGCCATTGCGCGTGCGCTCGGTTCCGCTCAGTTCTCCAGCTCTTCGAACTGGTGCACGAGCCATTCGCGGAAGGCCGCGATCGGCCGCGCCTCGCGACGCTCCGGCGGATAGACGAGGTAGTAGCCGAGGTCGCGGTTCAGCACCCGGTCGAACGGCTCGAACAGCCGGCCGCTGCTGATATCGTCGCGAACATAGACGCGCTGGCCCATTGCCACGCCGATGCCGGCGATCGCCGCCTGGAACGTCACGCTGAGTTCGTCGAAATGAAGATTGTCGCGCGGCACGAAATCGGCGGCGCCCGCTGCTGCCAGCCATTCCGGCCAGTCGTTGGGCCTCAGCTCCGTGCGCAGCAGCGTCTGGTTCTTCAGAATATCGACCGGATAGGGCCGGCCGGACGGCGGCAGCAGGTTCGGACTGCACACCGGCGTCAGCTCGTCGTGAAACAGGAAGACGCTTTCGAGATCGCTCCATTTGCCGTGGCCGTAGCGGATGCGCACGTCGACCTGCTCGCGGTTGACCTCGGTCTGGTCGGTCGCGGCCACCACGCGCACCTTGATATGCGGATGGTGCAGCTGGAAATCCGCCAGGCGCGGCATCAGGAACCCGATGAGGAAGCTGGTATAGGCGCGTACCGTCAGCGAGGCGGGAGCGCGCACGCCCACCAGTTTCTCGGTCTCCTCCTCGATCTTGACGAAGACGTCGGTCAGCGCGCGGGCGAATTTCTTGCTGCGGTCGGTCAGCACGATGCCGTGCCCGGTCCGCTCGAACAGCGGCGAGCCCAGATAGTCCTCGAGCGCCTTGACGGAACGGCTGATCGCGCCCTGGGTGACGCACAACTCGTCGGCGGCATGGGTGAAGCTCTGGTGGCGCGCGGCCGCCTCGAAGGCGCGGAGAGGGTTCAGCGGAGGGACCCTCCGAGGCGTTCTCCCGACGACCTTTGTCATGCCGGCATCATCGACGATCGACCCCGAGAGTCAAGCCAAGGGGGGCTGGGAAGGTCTTCCGGAAGTCTCCCCAGCATTGCGGCCGCAGCACTGCAGTGCTGGGCCGCCGCCGGGCTTGTAGAGGCCGTGAATCGATGTGTCGGCAGTGACATGAATCAAAGAAACCAGCGGCCGCCGTTTACCAGGATCGACTGGCCGGTGATGTAGCGCCCGTCCTCCGAGGCCAGCATCGCCGCGACCGCGCCGATGTCGTGGGTTTCGCCCACGAAGGGCAACAGGATGGAGGCGAGCGCCTTCTTTGCTTCGTCGCCCGCGCTCCGTTCGATGCCGCGCGTACGGATCGGGCCGGGGCAGATCGCATTCACCGTCACGTTGCGCGGCGCGAATTCGCGGGCGATCGCGCGGGTGAAGCCGATGATCGCAGCCTTGGCGGCGGCGTAGTCGTGGCTCATGACCGGCGCGATCACGGCCGATTCCGAGGCGATGTTGATGATGCGGCCGCCGCCGCGATCGACCATGCCCCTACCGACCAGTTGAGAAAATCGCATGGTGGTGAAGAGGTTGAGCTCGACGATGAAGCGCCAGACCGACTCGTCGGAGTCCAGGAAGGTCGACTTCCGCTCCCTGGCGCCCTGGCCCACGTTGTTGACCAGAATGTCGACGGAGCCGAGCTCCCGCTCCACGCGCTCGATGAAGCCCGTGATGGCGGCCCTGTCGGTGCAGTCGGCGGCCTGGGTCAGCACGCGCGTTTCGTAGGGTGCGAGGGTCTCGGCCGCCGCGGCCAGCGCATCGCCCTCCAGGTCGATGAGGGCCACGTCGGCGCCCTCCTCGGCGAAGCGGCGGGCACAGCCGAGGCCGATGCCGTTGGCGCCGCCGGTGACGACGGCGATCTTGCCCTCCAGGCGCTTCATAGTCTCGTTCTCATCCTCCCTGCCGCGCGAACGAGACCCATAAGTGCGGGGATGGCAAATCATAAAAACTAATGGACTCATCACCGCGCTTTGTTGCGCCCCGCCGCCTTGGCGCCGGCGGAGAACTTCACCGATTGTATGAGCGCAGTTCATTTCTCCATAAACAAAAATCGGTTGTCGCTGCCCCGAGGCTTCGGGACTATGAACTTGAAGTCGCCGCCGCCTGGACAAACGCGCCGCTGCGCCTTCCGGATCTTGGCTTCCGGGGCCAAGTCCCCGGAGAAATGAACGGAGAGCTGCAAGAGGGGATGCTGTGGAATACATATGGAATTCCTTTGTTATTGTCCCCTCTTCCGAATTGAAGTGTGGCAGAGCTGCCTGAGTTCGATGGATTGTCTAAGATTGAAGCGAAAAGGTCGCCCGGCATATCGCGCGATTGCGGTGGGTCCGGCGAGCCGGTACTTCAGAATGCGGGATTTGGAGATTAGTAAATGACGACCGCTGGGGAAGAGTTCATTCTGACCCGCGTCGACCAGCGCGGCGAGCTCGGCCGCGTTGCCTATATCACCGTCGACAACGAAGCGAAGCGCAATGCCCTGCCGACCGAAGGGCGGGCGGCGCTGGCGCAGGCGATCACCAACCTGTCCCACGATCCGGAACTCCGCGTCGTGGTGCTGACGGGGGCAGGCGACAAGTCGTTCATCGGCGGCGCCAATATCGGCGAGATGTCGGAATTCCCGGATCCGGTGGTGGCCGAGCGCGGCAGCAAGATGACCCATCTTGCCTGCGACGCCATCCGGCGCGCGCCGGTCCCGGTGATCGCCCGCATCAACGGCTACTGCCTCGGTGCGGGCATGGAGATCGCGGCCGCCTGCGACATGCGCGTGGCGGCCACGACGGCCCGGTTCGGCATGCCGGAGGTCAAATACGGGCTGCCGTCGGGCATGGAGGCCTGCCTGCTGCCCGGGCTGATCGGCTGGGGCAAGGCGCGCGAGCTCGTCTATACCGGCGAGATGATCGACGCCCAGGAGGCCTATCATTTCGGCTTCGTCGAGCGGCTCGTGGCCTACGAGGATTTGGACAAGTCGGTCGAGAACTGGGTAGCATCAATCCTGAGCGCCGGGCCGATCTCCATCCGGATCCAGAAGGAGCTCATTCGCGACTGGGAGCGGATGTCCATCGCGGATGCGGTGCAGCAGGGCATCCGGGCCGTCGGCAGGGCGCATGCTTCGGGTGAGCCCCGGCGCTTCCTGCGCGCCTATCTCGATCGGCGCCGGTCCCGGGAGGAGTAGTCGCCCCCAAAGGGCCGCTCCGGCGGCGCCTGCGGGAACGCGGTGCGAGGGTCAGTCCATGGCGCCATTCATCGTCGGCATCGGCGGCACGACCAAGTCGCCTTCATCGACCGAATACGCGCTAAACGTCGCGCTCGCGGCTGCCCGCGTCGCCGGTGCCGAGACCGCGCTGTTCGGCGGCCCCTTCCTGGCCCGGCTGCCAATCTACGACCCGTCGCGTCCGGAACGCACGCCGGAGGCGGAGGAGCTGCTTGCGGCGGTGCGGCGCGCGGATGGGCTGGTGCTGGCCTCGCCCGCCTACCACGCCGGCATCTCCGGCATGATCAAGAACGCGATCGATCTCATCGAGGATCTGCGGCAAGACGCGCGGCCCTATCTCGACGGGCGGGCGGTCGGCTGCATCGTCACCGCCTTCGGCTGGCAAGGGGGCGGCACGACCTTGACCTCGTTCCGCACCATCGTGCACGCGCTCCGCGGCTGGCCCACGCCGATCGGGGTGACGCTCAACACCGCCGAGAAGATCTTCGGACCGGACGGCGAATGCATCGACGCCAAGGCGGCGAGCCAGCTGACCCTGCTGGCCCAGCAGGTCGTCGGCTTCGCGTGCCGGCTGCCGGCCGCCGGGTGAAGATCGCCTTCATCGGCCTCGGCGTGATGGGCGCGCCGATGGCAGGCCATCTCGCGGCGGCCGGATACGATTTGACCGTCTTCAACCGCAGCGCCGGCAAGACCGAGCGCTGGCTGACGAAGCATGGCGGCCGCGCGGCGGGCTCGCTGACGGAGGCGGTGCGCGAGGCCGATCTCGTCTTCACCTGCGTCACCGACGACGAGGCGACCCGCGCCGTGGCAAGCGAGGCGGTCCGCGCGATGCGCGACGGCGCGGTCCTTGTCGACCACACCAGCGCGGCGCCTTCCACGGCGCGAGAGCTGGCGGCGATGGCTGACGGGCACGGGATCGGCTTCCTCGACGCGCCGGTCACCGGCGGCGAGCCGGGCGCTCTCGCCGGGCGGCTCGGCATCATGGTCGGCGGCGACCCGGCGGCGCTCGCCGCGGCAGAACCGGCGATGCACTCCTACGCGCGCGAAATCCGCCATATGGGCCCGGTCGGCGCCGGGCTCTTGAGCAAGCTCGTCAACGTCATCATCGCCGCGGGTTTCGGCGAGGCGGTCGCCGAGGGGATCGGCTTCGCGCGCCGCGCCGGATTAAATCTACCCGGTCTCGTCGAGGTGCTGTCGCAAGGCTCGTCGCGGTCCTGGGTGCTGGAGCACAAGGGGCCGGCGATGATCTCGGGCGACTACCGGCAAGGCAGCTTTTCGGTCGAGCAGATCCTGCAGGTCATCGGCACGGCGCGCGGCGAGGCGACCCACTACGGGTTAGACCTGCCGCTCCTCGACCTGCTGGAGGCGCGCTACCGCGTGCTGCGCGATCAGGGCGGCGGCACCTGGGACAGCGCGTCCCTGATTCACTTGGTCTGAGGCAATGGACGAGACTGGCCCGAAGATCGAGACACGCGGCGCCGTGCTGGTGATCGCGCTCGACCGCCCGGCGCGGCGCAACGCCGTCGATCACGCGACCGCGCTCGCGATCGAGGCCGCGATCGACCGGTTCGAGGCCGACGATTCGCTGCGCGTGGCGGTGATTACCGGCAGCGGCGGCATCTTCTCCGCCGGATCGGATCTCAAGGCCTCGGCGGCGGGCAGTCCGCCGGCGCGGACGCCGCGGCGCGGCTGGTACGGCATGATCGAAGGCCGGCCGGAGAAGCCGGTGATCGCGGCGGTCGAGGGCTTCGCGCTGGGCGGCGGCTGCGAGCTGGTGCTGGCCTGCGATCTTGTCGTCGCCGCGCGCGACGCAAGGTTCGGCCTGCCGGAGGTGCGTCGCAGCCTCGCCCCGGCCGCCGGCGGCATGCTGCGCCTGCCGTCGCGCCTGCCGGCCAACATCGCGATGGAGATGGCGCTCACCGGCGATCCGTTGCCCGCGGAGCGGCTTTACCAGCTGGGCCTCGTGAACCGGTTGTGCGAGCCCGGCACCGCGCTCGAAACGGCGGTCGAGCTGGCCGAGCGCATCGCCGAGAACCCGGCGCTGGCGCTGCGGACCGTCAAGCGGATGGTGCGCCGCAGCCTCGATATGGCGGAGGCAGGGGGTTGGGCCGACCAGGCAGAAGCGCTGGCCGCCCTGCGCGCATCGGAAGATTACCGCGAAGGGATCCAGGCTTTCGCCGAAGGCCGCAAGCCGGTCTGGCGCAACCGGTAGGAGGCAGCGTGGTCACACCGGTCGTCTTCGACGAGGAGATTCTGGCGGCGCGAAAGCGCCAGGCGGTGCTCTTCCCCGCCTTCGACCCGGCCTCCCTGCCGGCAGAGGAGGCGCGGCGGCGCATGAACGCGGCGGCGCTCTTCTTCAACGACGGGGAACCGGCCCTGCCCGTGATCGAGGATCACGTCATCCCGGGCGAAGGCGCCGATATCCCGGCGCGTCTCTACAAGCCGGCGGCACGCGACGGCCTGGCGGCGATTCTCTACCTCCACGGCGGCGGCTGGTTCAGCTGCAACCTCGACACCCACGACCGGTTCGCGCGCTGTCTCGCCCGCGACTCCGGCGCGGCGGTCCTCTGCATCGACTACCGGCTGTCGCCCGAGCACCCCTTTCCGGCGGCGCTTGAAGATGCCGTCGCCGCCTGGGCGTGGGCACGGCGGCGCGCCCCGGAGCTGGGACTCGACCCAGGCCGGTTCATGGTCGGCGGCGACAGCGCCGGCGCCAATCTGGCGCTCGCGCTGGCGATCGTCGAGCGCGACAACTTCCGGCCGATCCCTGCCGCGGCGGCGCTGCTCTACGGCTGCTTCGCGCCGATCTTCACGACGGCGAGCCAGCGCGCGCTGGGCGACGGCCGCGTCGGGCTCACGACCGAGCGCATGCGGTGGTACTGGCGGAACTACATCGGCCCCGACCTAGCCGACCCGCCGCCGCTCGCGGCGCCGTCGACCGCACCGCTCCACGGGCTGCCGCCCACCTTCGTCGGCTATGCCGAGCTCGATCCGCTGGCCGACGAGAGCCGCCGGCTCGCCGCCGCGCTCGACCGCGCCGGCGTCGTGCACGAGCTGAAAGGATGGGCCGGCGCCGGCCACGGCTTCCTGCAGCTCACCCGCGACGCTCGACTGGCGCGCGAGGCGACGGCCGAGATCGCGGCCTTTCTCGCGCGGGTGTAAGTGCCGTTCCCGCAATGAGCCTCGGGCATCGGCGCATCAGAAAAAATGGCTTGTTGGCTAGCGCCGGACTTCTGATGGTTGCCGCAACGGATGCCGTCGCACAGGCGAGCCGGCAATATCGGACCGCAAGCAAGGAAGAGATCGTCGTCTCCTGACGAGGGCGATCGATCGGAGGAACAGGATGTCGGTACGGCTTCGCCACGGTATCTTTCTCGCGCCATTGCATAACGTGGACGAGGATCCGCACGAGCTGATCCATCGCGATCTCGAGCTGATGGAGTGGATCGACCGGCTGGGCTTCGACGAAGCCTGGATCGGCGAGCACCATTCCGGCGGGTTCGAGACGATCGCCTCGCCCGAGCTCTTCATCGCCGCCGCAGTCGAGCGCACCAAGCACATTCGCTTCGGCACCGGGGTCATCTCGCTGCCCTATCATTCGCCGCTGATGGTGGCGAACCGCGTCATCCAGCTCGACCATCAGTCGCGCGGCCGGGTGATGTTCGGCTTCGGGCCCGGCCTGCTCGTTTCCGACGCGTCGATGCTGGGCATCGATCCCAAGACGCAGCGCGACCGCATGGCCCAGGCGCTCGACGTCATCCTGCGCCTGCTGGCTGGCGAGACCGTCACCGAGAAGACGGAGTGGTACAATCTCTTCGAGGCGCGGGTCCATCTCCTGCCCTACACCCAGCCGCGGCCGGAGATCGCGGTGGCCAGCGCGGCGACCCCATCGGGCGGTCGTCTCGCCGGCAAGTACGATCTGGCGATGCTCTGCGTCGCCGCGACGGATGCCAGCGGCGGCTTCAACGTGCTGGACGTCAACTGGAAGATCGCCTGCGATACCGCCGCCGAGTTCGGCCACACCATGGACCGCTCGCGGCTGCGGCTGATGGGGCCGATGCATATCGCCGAGACCCGCGAGCAGGCGCGGGCCAATGTCCGCTTCGGCCTCGAGAAGTACCTCGAATACGCGCGCACGGTGACGCCCGGCCGGTTCGGCAATTTCGAAGGCAAGGACCCGGTCGACGTGATGCTGGAATCCAGCCACATCGTCATCGGCACGCCTGATGACGCGATCAAGGTGCTGGAGAAGCTGCAGGAGAAGCAGGGCGAGTTCGGCTGCTTCCTCCATCAGTGCCATGACTGGGCCGATTGGGAGCAGACCAAGCGCTCCTACGAGCTCTACCGGCGCTTTGTCATGCCGCATTTCTCCAAGTCGAACGTCACGCGCGACGCGTCCTATCAATGGTGGCGCGATCATTCGCTGGAAGCGAGCGGCAAGAGCCGCGAAGCCGCCGCCGCAACCTTCGAGAAGTTCAAGATCGATACCGACAAGGCGAAATCCGGCCTCAGCAAGTGGCCTTACGGCTGAGTTGGCCGGCCGACCCCTCCCCCTGACCCCCTTCCCGCAAGGGGAGGGGGAATTAGCGACTCGTTTCCCCTCCGCTTGCGGGAGGGGGTCAGGGGGAGGGGTTGCACCGCGGAGGCGACCATGACGATGACTGTGTTGCGCGAGGACTCGGGCGGGTTGGCGACGCTGACGCTGAACCGGCCGGAGAAGCTGAACGCGCTGACCACCCAGATGTTCACCGAGCTGCGTGCTCATATCGATGCGATCGCGCGGGCGCCGGACCGCATCGGCCTGGTGGTGGTGCGCGGCGCCGGGCGGTGCTTCTGTGCCGGGCGCGACCTCGACGCGCTCTCCGGCGGGCAGGAGCCGCCCTTTCCGCAGTTCTTCGCCGACACGGTCGAGCGGCTGGCCGAGTTGCCGCAGCCGGTGATCTCTGTCGTTCACGGCGCCTGCTACACTGGCGGCCTCGAGCTGGCGCTTGCCGGCGATATGATCATCGCGGCCGAGTCCGCGCGCTTCGCCGACACGCATGCGAAATGGGCGATCACCCCGATCTGGGGCATGACCCAGCGCCTGCCGCGCCGCATCGGCATCGCCAAGGCCTATGAGATGATGCTGACCTGCCGCACCGTGAGCGGCGCCGAGGCGGCGGAGATCGGCCTCGCCAACCGTTGCGTTCCGGACGACGCGCTCGACGCGACGGTCGCCGCGCTCGCCGCCGAGATGCTCGAGAATTCCTGGTTCTCGCAGCAGGCCATCAAGCGCCTCGTCGTCGCCACCGACGGCATGCCGATCCGCGCCGGGCTGGCCTATGAATCGCACCGCACCGAAGGCTTCGGCCCCGACATGGCGGAGCGCCTGGCGCGCTTCGCGACGCGCCGGCGGACCTGACGGTTGCTTACTTGACGTAAGTAACTATGGAGCGCAGCATCGCCCCAAAATCGGCAGGGAGAGAGCGATGCTAGATTTCGGACGGATCCTGGACGCGCCGCGGACCATCTTCTCGCTCGACAATGAGGCGGCCTACGGTTTCCATCCGGCCGAGGTCGAGGAGGTCCAGCTGGCCTGGATCCGCCGCCATTTCGCCGAGATGCGGCCGCGCGTGCAGGTCGTCGACCGACTGGCCCGCGACATCGGCGTGACGCGGATCGACGCGCTGCAGGACATCACCAGCCTGTGCCTGCCGCACACGATGTACAAATCCTACGCCTCGGCCTATGTCGAGCAGGGGCGCTTCGACCGGATGACGAAATGGCTGGGCTCGCTGACGGCCATCGACCTGTCGCAGACCGACACTGCGTCCTGCGACTCGCTCGATACGTGGCTCGACCGCATCGAGGCGGAGACCCCGCTGCGCCCGCTCTGTTCGTCGGGCACCAGCGGCAAGGTCTCGTTCTTCCCACGCTGCACGCTGGCGCAGCAATATTTCATCCGCAACTACGTGCTGTTCAACGCCGGCTTCCGCGACGAGCCGGACAGCGGCCTCGGCGAGGTTGAGTACTTCACGCCATGGCCGGTCTCGACCGGCCGGCACAATCAGCCGCGCCTGTTCAGCCTGCTGCGCGAGGTGATCTATGAGGGCCGGCCGGACCACGTGCATACGCTCGGGCGCGGCCACCAAAGCGTCGAGATGCTGTGGCTGGCGGGCCAGCTCAAGGCGGCGGAGCGCAAGGGCGATCTTGCGGCGCTGAAGCTCTCGCCGGCAATGGAGCGGGTGCGCGCCCAGATCGCGCAGGCCCAGGCCGACACGACGGCGAACCTGGATTCCTTCATAGACGAGCTGGCCGAGGGCCAGCGCGGCCGCCGCATCTTCATGTTCGCGCTCGCCGATCACCTGATCCCGCTCGCCCAGGCCTGCAAGGAGCGGGGACGCCGGATCGAGCTGGCGCCGGACAGCTACTTCCTCGTCCCGGGCAAGCCCGGGATGAAGGGCATGGCCTTCCCCGATGGCTGGCTGGAACTCTGCAAGGAAGTGTTCCCCCATCCCTACCAGGGCATCTACGGCATGACCGAGGCGACCGGCCATGGCCGGCTCTGCCCGGCCGGCCATTACCACATGCCGCCCTGGATCGTGCTCTTCCTGCTTGATCCCGACACCAGCGTGCCACGCGAGCGGCAGGGCGTGCAGACCGGGCGGCTGACGGTCTTCGACCTCACCGCGGAGACCTATTGGGGCGGCGCCATCTCGGGCGACCGTGCCACCATCGACTGGCGCGGCTTCTGTTCCTGCGGCCGCCGCGGTCCGTTCGTCCACGACGACATCACCCGCTACGGCAATCTTCGCGACGACGACAAGATCACCTGCTCGCGCTCATCGGACGCCTACGAGCAGGCGGCACGTTTCGTCCTCGGCTCGATGCCGGAGTGAAGACGGCGGAATGCGCTTCGCTTTTCCGCCCTACGGCACCGGAGCGTAGGGCGGAAGAGCAACGCGCATTCCGCCATCCTGCGACCGAAAAGGAGGCGCAGCATGCGCAGCTGGTTCATTACAGGCGTCAGCAGCGGGCTCGGCAGTGCGCTGGCGACCGCGGCGATCGCGGCCGGCGACCGGGTCGGCGGCACCGTGCGGAGCGAGGCGGCGGCCGAGCGGTTCGCCGCTGCCGGGGGCCGGCCTTTCATGCTGGACGTCACCGACGCCGACGCGGTGCCGGGTGTGATCGCCGCGGCGGACGAGGCGCTGGGTGGGATCGAGGTGCTGGTGAACAATGCCGGCTACAGCCTCGCCGGCACGATCGAGGAGACGACGGCCGCCGACATCCGTGGCCAGATCGAGGCGAATTTCTTCGGGCCGCTCTCGATCATCAAGGCGGCGCTGCCCTTCATGCGGCCGCGCCGGCGCGGTCACATCATCAACGTCTCCTCGATCGCGGGCTGGATGACGCCCGGCGGCATCGGCGCCTACGGCGCGTCGAAGATGGCGCTGGAGAGCCTGTCGGACGGGCTGGCCGCCGAGATCGAGCCCTTCGGACTTCACGTCACCGTCGTCATTCCCGGCGCCTTCCGCACCGACCTGGGGCACTCGCGCCGGACGGGTGCGCGGGGACTCGCCGACTACGCCGCGCAGAACCGCGCGCGCGACGAATTCCTCCAGAGCTTCAGCACCTCCCAGCGCGGCGATCCGGCCAAGGCGGCGCAGGCAATCATCGGCGCCGTCCGCGCCGTGCCCCCGCCGCGGCGTCTGCTCCTCGGCCCGGATGCCGTCCAGGCGATGCGCACCCGGCTGGCCGCGCTGACCGCCGAGCTCGACCGCTGGGAAAGCGTGTCGACCGCGACGGATCTCGCATGACGGCGCGAGCCATGAAGACGCGGGTGACGGAGCTGCTCGGCATCCGCTACCCGATCGTGCAAGGCGGGATGCAATGGGTCGGGCGGGCGGAACTCGCCTCCGCCGTCTCGAACGCCGGCGGGCTCGGCATCCTGACCGGCCTCACCCAGCCGGCCCCCGAGGCGCTCGGCCGCGAGATCGAGCGCTGCCGGTCGATGACCGCGGCGCCATTCGGCGTCAACCTGACCATGCTGCCGTCGATCTCGCCGCCGCCTTACGAGGCCTATCTCGATGCGATCATCGACGGCGGCGTAAAGATCATCGAGACCGCGGGCAACGTGCCGGAGGCGATGTTCGCCCGCATGAAGGCGGCCGGCCTCGCCATCCTCCACAAATGCGTGGCCGTGCGGCACGCGCTGGCCGCCGAGCGGCGCGGCGTCGACGCGATCAGCATCGACGGGTTCGAATGCGCCGGCCATCCGGGCGACGACGACATTCCGGGCCTGATCCTCATTCCAGCCGCTGCAGCCAAGGTGAAAATCCCGATCATCGCATCGGGCGGGATCGGCAGCGGGGCCGGCATGGCGGCGGCGCTCTGTCTCGGCGCGGAGGGCGTCAACATGGGCACGCGGTTCTGCGCCACCAGGGAGGCGCCGCTCCACGACGCCATCAAGCAGGGCCTCGTCGCCGCCTCCGAGCGCGATACCAAGGTGATCATGCGCAGCCTGCGCAACACGGCGCGGGTGCTGAAGAACAAGGTCTCCGAGGAGGTCGCGGAGATCGAGCGTGCGACGCCCGGGATGAGCTTCGAGCAGATCCGCCACCTGGTCGGCGGCCAGCGAGGCCGCGCGGCGCTGGAGGCCGGCGCACTCGACGACGGCATCGTCTGGGCCGGCCTCGTCGTCGGGTTGATCGACGACGTGCCCAGCTGCGAGGAGCTGATCCAGCGGATGGTCCGCGAGTGCCGCGAGAGGCTGGAGACGGCGGGGAGATATTTCGGATAGGTCGACAACCCCTCCCCCTAGCCCCCTCCCGCAAGGGGAGGGGGAATGTGCTGTTCCCCCTCCCCTTGCGGGAGGGGGCTAGGGGGAGGGGAACGTCATCCGCTTATTCTGAAAACTCGTTTGCCGCCCCATCCCTGCTGCGGCCTGATGGGCGAGTGAGCGAGGGGGAGGAGAGGGCGGGATCCGCCGAGGCGGCTGAAGGGCTGCCGGTGCCGCGCCGGTACTGGGCGCATCTGGCGATCGCCGTGACCGTCACAATGGCGGTGATGGACGGCTCCATCGCCAACGTCGCCCTGCCGACCATCGCCCGCGACCTGGGCACCACGTCGGCCGCAATCATCTGGGTGGTGAACGCCTACCAGCTGGCGATCTGCGTCTCGCTGCTCGTGCTGGGCTCGCTCGGCGATATCCACGGCTATCACCGAGTCTACCGCGCCTGCATTGTCATCTTCATCGTCGCCTCGCTGGGCTGCGCGTTCTCCCCGTCGCTGCTGGCACTGTCGACCGCGCGCTTCTTCCAGGGACTCGGCGGGGCCGGCATTCTCGGCGTGTCCAACGCCATCGTGCGGACGATCTACCCGCGAAAGGAGCTGCCGATCGGGATCGGCCGCAACGCCCTTGTGGTGGCGATCGCGCTGGTGGCGGGCCCGAGCCTGGCTTCCGCGATCCTCGCCGTCGCGTCGTGGCCGTGGCTGTTTGCAGTCAACGTGCCGCTGGGCCTCGCCGCCCTCGCGATCGGTGCCCGCGTGCTGCCGCGGACTGAAGGCAGCGGCCACGCCTTCGATGCCGTCAGCGCGGCGCTGAACGTGCTCGCCTTCGGCGGGCTCGTGCTGGGCATCGAGGGGTTCGGCCACGGCGACCGCTCGCTCGCCACCGTACTCGAAGGCCTCGTGGGTGTCCTGGCCATGGTCATGCTGGTCCGGCGCCAGCGCGCCGTGCGGTCGCCGCTGCTGCCGCTCGACCTGTTGCGGATCAGGCTCTTTGCACTGTCGGTCTCGACCACGTTCCTCGCCTCGATGGCGCAGATCATGGCCTATGTCGCGATCCCCTTCCTGTTCCAGGAGAGGCTCGGCCTGACTCAGGTCCAGACCGGTCTCCTGATCACGCCGTGGCCGGTGATGGTCGGGCTCGTCGCGCCGGTGGCGGGCCGGCTGGCCCAACGCTTCTCGGCGGGCCTCCTGTCGAGCCTCGGCCTCGCCATCCTGTCGGTCGGGCTGCTGCTGCTGGCCGGGCTCGCGCCCGGCGCCGGCACGGCCGACATCGTCTGGCGCATGCTGGTCGCCGGTCTGGGTTACGGCATCTTCCTGCCGCCCAATTCCTCGACCGTGCTCGCCGCGGCACCGCGCGAGCGCAGCGGCGGGGCCAGCAGCATGGCCGGTACCGCCCGCGTGCTCGGCCAGGCGATCGGCAGCGCCGCCGTGGCCCTGCTGTTCGGCCTGGCGCCGGAGCACGGCAGCGCCTGGGCGCTCGCCACGGGAGCTGGGATCGCCCTGCTGGGAGTCGCGATCAGCGCCGCCCGCAGCGCCCGGCTGGCGGCGAGCTAGTGTTGTGACTCCGACGG
>Ga0070731_10002901_pt1 | contig 15852 bp, 12 predicted proteins | sample Coa_R1_2_FD_66448 | JGI IMG/M metagenome (GOLD analysis project Ga0070731, IMG submission 66448) | Surface soil microbial communities from Centralia Pennsylvania, which are recovering from an underground coalmine fire - Coalmine... | ecosystem: Environmental > Terrestrial > Soil > Unclassified ...
AACAGATTGAAGGACTTCAGGCGCATCGCCACACGATACGATAGGCTGGCACGCAACTATCTCGCCTCTGTCTGCCTCGCCGCTACTCTCGTATGGTGGATTTAATGAGTCCGGACCCTAATTAGGGATCAGGGAAATCACTAATCGGAGAGGGTCGGCGATATCATAGCCGGCCCTTTTTCGTTTCTTCTGATTACTGACTTCTGAAAACTGATTCCTGCCGCGGCTAGGCCGCGGAAGCGGACGGCATCGCCAGCACCGCGTACAGCGATTCGGCATCACGCGCGCCGCGCAATTTATGAGCGATGCTGGGATCGCGCAGCAGCCGCGCAATGCGGGCGAGCGCTTTGAGATGATCGGCGCCGGCGCCTTCAGGCGCGAGCAAGAGGAACACGAGATCGACCGGCTGGTTGTCGAGCGCCTCGAAATCGACCGGCCGGTCGAGCCGGGCGAACAGGCCGAACAACCGAGTGAGTCCCGGCATCTTGCCGTGGGGAATGGCGATGCCGTTGCCGACGGCAGTCGAACCGAGCTTTTCGCGTTGCACAAGGATATCGAAAATCGCCCGCTCGTTTTGCCCGCTCAGCACGGCGGCGCGCGCGGCAAGTTCGTGCAGCACCTGCTTCTTGCTGTTGACTTTGAGCGCCGGGAGAATTGCGTTTGGCGCGACCAGGTCGGTGAGCGGCATGAATGGAACCTGAAGCGGGCTTGGTGCCTAACGCTTATTATCTATTGGGGTTTGTCGGGTTTTGAGCATGATCTATTTGCGAAAACCGGAACCCATATTTCCGGATCAGGCTCAAAGGCGGCGGAACATAGGGAGCCCCCGCAACCGCGTCAATGGGCATCGGTTCGGTGATCCTTGAGGCGGCGATGATAGCGCCGCAATTGCTTTTCGATCCGCGTCACCGCTTGGTCGGCGCTGGCATAGGCATCGGGCGCCTCGCCCTCGGCGTGCAACGTGACCTTCGAATCGAGATGAATGGCGCATTCGGTGCGGAAGCCGACGCCGTCCTTGGCGAGCGTCACGTGCCCGGAATAGCCTCCGTCAAAATACTTACCCAGCGTCGCGGTCATACGGTCGCTGATGCGGTCACGCAACGCCTCGCCGACATCGAGATTCTTGCCTGACACGCGAAACGACATGGCAGCCTCCGGCAAAGTGCGAATAAGCCATTTCACCTGAACTAGGTATCGGCCGCTGCCGAGTCAACGCGGCGAACTCAACTCGCGACGGCAGCCTGTTTCTCGCGCCGGCGCTGCACCGAGGAGGGAATGCGCATCGCCTCGCGGTATTTCGCCACCGTGCGCCGCGCAATATCGATGCCGGCATCGCGCAGCTTCTCGACCAGGGTGTCGTCGGACAATATGTCGGTCGAGCTCTCGCCGTCGATCAATTGTTTGATGCGGTGACGCACCGCTTCGGCAGAATGGGCTTCGCCGCCGTGCGACGCCGCAATCGCCGAGGTGAAGAAGTATTTCAGCTCGAATATGCCGCGCGTCGTCGCCATGTATTTATTGGCGGTGACGCGCGACACCGTGGATTCGTGCATGCCGATGGCTTCGGCGACGGTCTTGAGATTGAGCGGGCGCAGATGCTCGACGCCGCGCGCGAAGAAGGCATCCTGCTGGCGCACAATCTCGTTGGAGACTTTGAGGATGGTGCGGGCCCGCTGATCGAGTGCGCGAACGAGCCAGGTCGCGCTCTGCAGGCATTCGGAGAGATACGATTTCTCGGTATCGCGGCGCGCCGTGGCCGAGACCTCGGCGTAATAGCTTTGATTGACCAGCACTTTCGGCAAGGTGTCGGAGTTGAGCTCGACATGCCAGGCGCCGCTGGGCGCGGGCCGCACGAAGACATCGGGCACGATCGGCTGCACCAGCGCCGAACCGAATGCGAGACCGGGCTTCGGATTGAGGCGCCGGACCTCGGCGATCATTTCGGCGAGATCCTCGTCGCCGACCCCGCAGATTTTCTTCAAGCTGGCGAAGTCGCGGCGGGCAACCAGATCGAGGTGCGCCACCAGCGTCTGCATCGCCGGATCGTAGCGGTCGAGTTCCTTGAGCTGGATCGCCAGGCATTCGGCGAGGTCGCGCGCGCAAATGCCGGGCGGATCGAGGGTTTGCAGGATGCCGAGGACGGCCTCGACCTCGCCGGGGCCGGTGCCGAGCTTTTCCGCCGCCGCCGCGATGTCGCTGGTGAGATAACCCGACTCATCGACGAGATCGATCAGATATTGCCCGATCATGCGCCGTACCGGATCGGCGATGGCGAGCGCCATTTGCTCGCGGAGCCAATCCGCCAGCGTGGTCTCGGCGGAAACGAAGGCTTCGAGATTGTAGTCGCCGTCGTCGCTGCCACCCACGCCGGTGCCCGCCCATTCCGAATAGCCTGCCGGCAGATCCGAACTGCGGGGCCGGATCGGCTCGTTATCGTCGGGAGAAGTATCGTCGAGGGGGCTGTCACGCCGTTCATCGTCGGCGCCGCCCTTGGCTTCGCTGTCGTGACCGTTAGGCGCCTCGCCATTCGCGGCCGGCTTCTCGGCTGCGGACTGCGCGCTACCGGGCTCGCCGGGCGGCGGCTCGCTCTCCGCGCCGCGGTCGAGCAGTGGGTTACGCTCAAGCTCGGCCTCGACATAGGCCACCAGATCGAGATTCGACAGCTGCAACAGCTTGATGGCTTGCATCAGCTGCGGCGTCATCACCAGCGCCTGGCTCTGCCGAATCTGGAGTCTTTGCGTGAGCGCCATAACGGGGTCTAAATTGGTCCGATTCTTGCTTGTCCTTGTACAGCAGGTCCCCCACCCTGTCGTCAACCGAATTCCGTCAGGCTTAAAGCCGGAGTTCCTCGTCCCGGTCGAGCCGCCGCAATATTCGCCATAGAACGATGAGAATCGCCGGCCTGAGCGGCTGCGCCGGGTCACCGACGCCATTTCTACAGTCCAACAGCCCTGCTATGAACAGGGGTCGCGCTTTGGGGTGAGGGGTCAGTTGGTGGTTTCGTTCAGCGTTAAGGACGTGCCGGAGCGACGCTACCAAACGGTAGTGGTCACAACGATTCTCACGCTCGTAGGCGTGCGCCTCGCATGCGCGGCGTTAGCGCCGCTAAGCTTTGACGAAAGCCTCTACTGGCTTTGGTCGAAACATATTGCCGGCGGCTATCTCGATCATCCGCCTATGAATCCGATTCTGATCCGGCTTGGTACGACGCTGTTCGGCGACAGCGAGTTCGGAGTGCGTTCGATCGGCGTGTTGCTCGCCTTGCCGGCCAGTTGGGCCGTCTGGCGGGCGGGAACAATTCTGTTCGACGACGACAGCGTCGGCGCGACAGCGGCGCTGTATTTCAATCTAACGCTCGTCATGGCGGCGGGATCAGCCATCATGACGCCTGACAATGCATTGGTCGCCGCGACGGCATTCTTATTTCTGACTCTGGTTAAGCTGCATGAGACCGGGCGCGGTGAATGGTGGCTCGCGATCGGCGTCGCATTCGGCATCGGAATGTTGTCGAAATATACGACGCTTTTTTTTGCCATCAGCATTCTTGCTTGGTTGTTGCTGGTGCCGCGGCAGCGCAAGTGGCTGTTCACGCCCTGGCCATGGATCGGTGGCGTGATCGCGATTGCGGTGTTCTCGCCGACACTGATCTGGAACGAGCAACACGGCTGGGCGTCGTTCGGCTACCAATTCAACCGGTTGATCGTCCATCGATGGACGCTGCGTTACTTCGGCGAGTTCTTTGCCACGCAGATCGGCATGGCTACTCCGCCGATTTTCGTCCTCGGCTGCATGGGTCTTGCCGGTCTGCTGAGAGGCGAGGGCGGATCGCACTCTGCGCGCGTCCTGGTCGGCGCCATGGTGTGGCCCATTGTGATCTATTTCATCTGGCATACGCTTCATGGCCGTGTGGAAGGCAATTGGCCGGAGCCGGTCTATGTGGCGTTGGTCATTGCGGCGGCCGTCGCCGTCGAGAGGATGAAATGGGTCGGGGCGTGGGCACAGATCGCATCGTGGTCCCAGCGTCTTGCCGTCCCCGTCGGGCTTGGGGTGGCGGCATGCATCTATTTGCAGGCGGTTGTCGGCATCCTGCCGCTCGGCCGCATCGATCCGACTGCGCGCCTCTTGGGCGCCGGCTGGAAGGAGTTGGGTGCGAAGATGGATGAAGTGCGCGTCCGCCTTGGCGCGCCAGTCGTGCTGACCACCGACTACGGCACGACCGGGTGGTTGGCGTTTTATCTTCCGTCGCATCCGCCGGTTGAACAAATCAACGAACGGATCCGCTTCGTCGATGCTCCCCGGCCCGATCCGGTCCTGTTTCGCGGCACGAGCATGTACGTTTGCCTGTCCCCGTGCGACGCACTGGGCCAGGTGCGCCAGCGATTCGAAAAAGTGGAGCTGGCGGCGCGCCTGCCGCGGACGCGGCACGGCGTAACCATCACCGAGTATCAGGTCTACAGCTTGACCGGGCCAACCGGACCGACGCTCGATCCGCTTTAGCCAGACGACATGAACTGAACAATTCGACTGTTAAAGGCGGAATTCCTCGCCAAGGTAGAGCCGTCGCACTTCCGGGTTGTTGACGATGTCGTCGGCGCGGCCCTCCATCAACACCTCGCCGGAATAGATGATGTAGGCGCGGTCGGTCAGGCCGAGTGTTTCGCGCACATTGTGGTCGGTGATGAGCACGCCGATACCGCGGTTGGTCAGGTGCCGCACCAGCGCCTGGATATCGCCTACCGCAATCGGGTCGATGCCGGCGAATGGTTCGTCGAGCAGCATATAATTCGGCCGCGTGGCGAGCGATCGGGCGATTTCGACCCGCCGGCGCTCGCCGCCGGACAACGCGATTGCCGGCGTCTTGCGCAAACGTGCGATGTTGAACTCTTCGAGCAGCGCATCAAGGTCCCGTTCGCGCCGTCGCGCGTCCGGCTCGACCACTTCAAGCACGGCACGGATATTATCCTCGACGTTCAACCCGCGGAAAATCGAAGCTTCTTGCGGCAGGTAGCCGACGCCGAGTCGCGCGCGTTGATACATCGGCAGGCGCGTCACGTCGCAGCCGTCGAGTTCGATGCGCCCTTGGTCGGCCTTGATGAGCCCGGTGATCATATAGAACACGGTGGTCTTGCCGGCACCGTTGGGGCCAAGAAGGCCGACCGCCTCGCCCTTGCGCACGTAAAGGCTGACGCCTTTCACCACCTTTCGTCCGACGAAGCTCTTCTCCACGGCGTGGACGGCCAGCAGGCCCTTGCGCTCGCCGGGATGCGCGCCATTGCCGTCCGCGCGACGCCGCGGCCGCGCGATCGGACGTTGTCCGTTCTGCGGCGCCGGTTGGCGTTGCGGCCGCGACGGCGCCGGGGGCGGAGCACGCACCGGAATTGGACCCGGCGACGGAGCCGGAGGCGAAGTTTTGCCACGCGCCTTTTCCACCGGCGCCGGCAGGCTTGCGATGTCGAGATAGACGTTGCTGATCGCGCCGCCCATCGTTTCGAGACCGATCGCCTCGTCGCCGGCGGGCGGCGCGCGGCGCGCGGCGGGTCCGCTACGGCGAAAATATGCAAAAATATCTCGCACCCGGAAATCCCGCCTGACGAATCGTGGATGAATACCGTTTATTTTGGGGAGTTTAGCCGATTTTACGCGGCAAAGGTGAAGCGCCCGCGTGTCAATTCGCCCGGCCCGGACCAATAGTCATAAAATTCGTCGGCCCGCCATTCTGACCTTTGCCCGGCTGGATCAGGGCGCGAACCCGGCCCGGTCCCGCTGCGCCGGCGCCGGCACCGCCGTTGCTGCTGCCCGATTCAACACGCGCATTTCCGGTCGTCATGTCGACCACGACTTTCTCGCCGTGAATGACGTTCTGGCCCTGGCTGACCACGACATTGCCGCTCAAAGTGATCGTCTTGGTTTTCAGATCATAGACGCCTAGATCGCCGCTGGCGTTCTGATCCTTGGTAATCACGGTGACGCCGCCGCGCGCTTCGATGCGACGGATATTTTGCGCGCCCTGCGGCATGCCGGGCGTTGATTTGGCGGTCGTTAGGGCTGGCCGGTCGATGCCGACTTCCTGGCCATAGAACACCACGAGGCTCTGGCACTTCATCGTGGTGTCGCCTTGCACCACCTTGACGTCACCGGAAAAAGTCGCCGTCTTGGTCTTGTCGCGCACCTCGAGCGTTGCGGCCTCGATCTGCACCGGTTGATCCTTGCTCTGGTCTTGCGCAATGCCCGGGAACGGCCCCGGCACGGGAGACGGCCCCTGCGCGGCGGCAGGCGTTGCGATGGTCAGCGCCAAAAGCGCGGCGCAAAGTTTAAAGCGACGCATCATTGATCGCTCGTCGTGTCGCCGGTCTTGCCGGGTTCCGTGGCGGCAGTTGCTTTGCCGGGCCGAAGCGTCATCGCTACACCGCTGAAATGCAGCAAGCTGCCGTGATCTCCAATGTCGAGCTGCTGGGCATTGAGGACGCCGTTGAGCATTTTCACGAAAACCGGCTTATCCGAAATCACGTCGCCTTTGCGCACATCGATCACCGCCTCGCTGAGGCGGCCTTCGTAGCCGGTCGTCGAGACGAGATGGATATCGCCGTTGAGCGTCAATATCTCCGCCTTCACGTCGTAGACGCCGGAGGCGGCCGTCATTTCCACATCGCTCTTATCTTGCATTTCCATTCGGGCGTGGAGCTGGTCGAGCTCAACCAGATTGGGCTTGGTGAGGTCTTGCGCGGCGGCTGCCGCGGAAAACTCATAAGCGCGGGAGTCCACCGTGAATCCGGTGAGCCGCGGTTGTTCCATGGTGATCTTGGTGCCGTGGATGACGAGCTTGCCAAGTTCGCCGGGCAACCGGAAGCCGCCGATCGGCGGCATGTAATTGATGACCACCACGGCGAGGAGCAGCGCGGCGATGCCGATAGGTACACTGATGCGAAGGAGCCGGACATGCCGGCTGTGGCGCAGCGCAGCCCGGTAGTTGCGCTCGAAATCGGTGCGGGAATCGGCCGAAAATCGCTTCGCCGCGTTCTCGGGGTAGACTATGGCCAAGCAATTATCCTTTTGTGCGCCGCCCCGATTCCGACCTTAGACCATGCTTCGAGTGGTCTTGTCTCGCAAAAATCGCCCGGGCAAAAATCGCTCGTGAATGTGGCCCGGCGAGGGCTGATATCCGCTGATATCAGAAGTCAGAGTCGGGGTCAGAGTATGATCCGAAACAGCCTGCCCCGGTTTTGATCCGGGGTGCTCGCCGGTCCTCGGAAAAGGTTATGCTCGATCTTTAGGAATGCGCGAAAATATCCTCGGCGGCGAAGCCAGCCAGGTCGAGCCGCACCCGGTCCGGCAGAAATCGGAAACTGGCCGCGGCCAGTTGCTCGCGGCCCTCGCGCGCCAGCATGGCATCAAGCTTGTCTTTGAGCGCGTGCAGATGGGTGACGTCGGCGGCGGCGTAGGAAACCTGCGCCTCGCTCAACTCGGGCGCGCCCCAATCGGACGATTGTTGCTGCTTGGAAAGGTCTTGCCCCAATATTTCGCGCACGAGATCTTTGAGTCCGTGCTTGTCGGTATAGGTGCGGGTCAGCCGCGACGCGATCTTGGTGCAGTAGACCGGCTCCGGCATCACGCCGAACGTCTTGCACAACATGCCGAGATCGAACCGGGCGAAATGAAAAATCTTGAGCAGGCTCTTGTCGGTCAGAAGCCGCTTGAGGTTGGGCGCCGGGTTCGACGTTTCTTTGGCAGGCGGCGGGATCTGCACCACGTCGGCCGTGCCGTCGCCTGGCGACAGCTGCACCACGCACAGCCGATCGCGGTCCAGATCGAGGCCCATGGTTTCGGTATCGATCGCCACCGCGCCTCGATAGCGCGAAATGTCCGGCAGATCGCCGCGATGGAGACGGATGGTCGACATGGGCGCGTGTTATCGCCCGCGTTGCGTTGAATTCCAAGGGCTATTTCGAACTAGCCCGGCCAGAAAGAAGGGAAATTATTGCACTTGAAATCTCACCATAGAGGTAATTCCTTCTTATTTCGAGGCGCTTCTTGCGCCTTCCTAGAATAGGCTTCTATTTAAAGGCTCCTGAAGGAGTCCCCCAGTATGTCGCGTGCGGTCGCCATCCCCAATACCGCGCCGTTCTCGGAAGAGGACGTTGAACTGCTCAATCGCGTGGTCGGCCCGGCGACCGCGGTGCAGCGGGCGTGGCTTGCGGGATTCCTGGCCGGGGTGGAGCAGGCAGCCGGCACCGCCCACCCTGCCACCGCCGCGCACTCGGTTGAGCCGCTCACCATCGTCTTCGCAAGCGAGTCCGGCAATTCCGAAAAGCTTGCATCTGATATGGCCAGACAGTCGCGCAAGCTTGGGTTCAGGTCGACGCTGATCGATATGGCTGATCTTGACCTCGCGGCACTCGCCAGCGCGCGGCGCCTTGTGGTGATCGCCGCCACCTGGGGTGAGGGCGAACCGCCCGGACGGGCCGCCCGAGTTTACAGCGCGCTGATGAAAGAGGGCGCGCCGCGTCTTGATGGTGTGGAATACGGAGTATTGGCGCTGGGCGATACCGCCTACGCGGAGTTCTGCGCCGTCGGCAAAAGAATCGACGAACGGCTCGCCGAGCTTGGGGCCAAACGGATCGTCGCGCGCATCGATTGCGATCTCGACTTCGCCGAACCGGCCGCCAACTGGATCGGCGCCGCGCTTGAAGCCCTGACGCCGCCGGCCGCCGAGCGCAGCCGCGTCATCGAGGTTGATTTTTCCGGCAACGCTGCCGCCAAATCAAACTCGGGCATTGTTGAAGCCGAGATTGTCGACCACGTGAACCTGAATTCGTCGCGCTCGGCCAAGGAGACCATTCATCTCGCGCTTGCATTCGACGGCGTGGTGCCGGCCTATGAGCCGGGCGATTCGCTCGACCTCTACGCCGAAAACGATCCAGCCTATGTCGAGGAGCTGCTCGCGCTGACGAGCCTGTCAAAAGATGACGCCTTGCGCGGCGAACTCCTCACGGCGCGCGATGTGACGACGCTTTCGCTCAAGACGCTCGACTCTTATACGGCGCTGACCGGACACCGCGACGTCAAGACGCTCATCGCCGAAGGACAGGCGCGTGAGTGGATCGCGGGCAGGCAGCTCATCGACCTCGTTGCAAACTTTCCATCTGCCCTGAGTGCCGAGCAGCTGCGTGGATTGACGCGACCGCTCAGCCCGCGCGCCTATTCGATTGCTTCGTCGCGCCGCGAAGCCGCAGACGAGGCGCATATTCTGGTTTCCGCCGTGCGTTACACCGCTCATGGCCGCGCGCGTAAAGGGGCTGCCTCCAACTACGTGGCCGAACGGCTCAAGCCTGGCGCCCGGGTGCGGGTGAAGCTTCGGCCCAACCGGCATTTTGCGCTGCCTGATCCCGGACGCGACATCATCATGGTCGGTCCCGGCACCGGCGTGGCGCCGTTCCGCGCTTTCGTCCAGGACCGGCGCGTGACGCAAGCCAAGGGCAAAAGCTGGCTGTTCTTCGGTGACCGCAACTTCACTCACGATTTTCTCTATCAGCTTGAGTGGCAGGAGGCGCTGAAAGAAGGCTCGCTCACCCGGATGGACGTGGCCTTCTCCCGCGACCGGCCGGAAAAAACCTATGTGCAGCACAAAATGTGGGATCGCCGCCGCGAACTGATCGATTGGCTCGACAATGGCGCTCACTTCTATGTCTGCGGCGACGTCAAGGCGATGGCGAAGGACGTGCGGGCGACGTTGACGCGCGCCTATGCCGACGTGAAATCGCTCACGCCGGAGGCGGCCGACGCCGCGATCGCCGACCTGGAGCGCGACAAGCGCTACCTGCAAGACGTGTACTGATCCCCGATCGGGATTGACGATCATGACCGACGAAGTTTCGCGCAACGAGCGCATCAAGGAAGCGAGCGATTATCTGCGCGGCACGCTGGCGCACGGCTTGCGCGAAGAGATCACCGGCGCCATCGTCGATGACGATCAGCAGCTGGTCAAATTCCACGGCATGTACCTGCAGGACGATCGCGACCTGCGGCCGGAGCGCACGCGTAAGAAAATGGAGAAGGCGTTCGCCTTCATGATCCGCGTTCGTATTCCGGGCGGAGTCCTGACCAACCGGCAATGGCTCGCGCTCGATCAAGTCGCGCGCGATTTCGGCAACGGCACGATGCGGCTGACCACGCGCCAGACGGTGCAATTGCACGGCGTCATCAAATCGAACCTGAAATCGACGATGCGCTCTATCGATGCCGCGCTGCTCAATTCCATCGCCGCTTGCGGCGACGTCAATCGCAACGTCATGTGCTGCGTCACTCCCGAGCAGTCGCGCGCGCATGCCGGAGCATTGGCGCTCGCCCGCGCTGTTTCCGAGCGCCTGACGCCGCACACGCCGGCCTACCGCGAAATCTGGCTCGACGGCGAACGGATCATCGGCGGCGAGGACGAGGTTGTGGAGCCGATCTACGGCAAGACCTATTTGCCGCGCAAATTCAAGACCGTCGTGGCGGTGCCGCCGTCGAACGATGTCGACGTTTTCGCCAACGATCTCGGCTTCATCGCTATTACCGACGCAGCCGGAGAAATTGCGGGCTGGAACGTCACCGTCGGCGGCGGCATGGGAATGACACATGGCGAGCCGGCGACCTATCCGCGCACCGCCGACGTCCTCGGGTTTTGCGAAACGAAAGATGCCGTCGCGATCGCCGAAGCCGTCGTCACGGTGCAGCGCGACTGGGGCGACCGCAATGACCGCAAGCACGCGCGACTCAAATACACCATCGAGGATCGCGGGCTCGAGGCTTTCCGCGCCGAGGTCGAACGGCGCGCCCAGGTGAAGCTCGCGCCGGCCAGGGAGTTCCAGTTTACCTCCAGCGGCGATCGTTACGGCTGGAGCGAGGGCGCCGCCGGCAAGGCGCACCTCACGTTATTCGTGCAGAACGGACGGCTCATCGACCGCGGTGAGGGGGCGCAGCTTTCGGCGCTGCGGCGCATCGCGCAAATTCACGACGGCGAGCTCCGCATCACGCCCAATCAGAATCTGATCGTCGCCAATGTGCTGACGGAACACCATGGACAGATCGAAACGATCGCGCGCGACGCAGGGCTGCTGGCGCCCTGGTCCGGCCTGCGCCGCAATTCCATGGCGTGTGTCGCGCTGCCGACCTGCGGTCTCGCCCTCGCGGAGAGCGAGCGTTACATGCCCGAACTTCTCGCCGCGCTCGATGAGCGTCTTGCCGCGCATGGCCTTTCCGCCGACGACATCACGATCCGCATGACCGGATGCCCGAACGGCTGTGCCCGGCCATATCTCGCCGAGATTGGCGTGGTCGGCAAAGGACCCGGCCGCTACAACCTCTATCTCGGCGGCGCCTTCGACGGTTCGCGACTCAACAAGCTCTTTGGCGAAGATCTCGACCACGCCGGGCTCGTTGCCGCGCTCGACCCGGTGTTCGCGGCTTATGCGCGCGAACGGCAGCCGAGAGAGCGCTTTGGCGCTTTCGCCATCCGCGCCGGTTTTGTCGCCAAGACGGCCAATGGCCGCGATTTTCATGCCAATGCAGGCCAGCTGCGCACGGCATGAGCGGCGATCACAAGAGCGTTGAAAACAAGCCCGAACGGTTTGGCGATTTGGCCCGGTTGCCGCTGTTCTTCGCATTGCAGGAAAAGCGCGCGGTGATCGCCGGCGGCAGCCCGGCCGCGGCGTGGAAGGCGGAGTTGCTGTCGGCGGCAGGCGCCCGAGTCGAAGTTTTTTGCGCCGATGTTTCGGACGAAATGCAACAGGCCGCCGGCGATACGCCGTGCGGGGGAATTGTCATTCATCGGCGGGAATGGATTGCGGCGGATTTGCGCGGTGCCGCGCTCGCGGTCGGCGATTTCCGCGATGATGAGAGAGCGGCGGCGTTTTTCCGCGCCGCGCACGCCGCGGGCGTGCCGGTCAACATCATCGACAAGCCGGAGTTCTGCGATTTTTCCTTCGGCGCCATCGTCAACCGCTCACCGCTGGTGATCGGCATTTCGACCGACGGCGCGGCGCCGGCCGTCGCCCAGGCGATCCGCGGTAAGATCGAAGCAATCCTGCCGAAGGGAATATCAGATTGGATCGCCGCCGCCGCGCGTTGGCGCGATGCGGTGAAGTCCTCCGGCTTGGCTTTTGCCGGACGACGCAAATTCTGGCGGCTTTTCGCCGCATATGCGATGGCGAATGCGGGTAGCGCTCCTTGTCAGGCCGACTTTGATCGTTGCATCGGCGCCGGCCCTGCGCAGGAGCGCGGCTCGGTCACCCTGGTCAGCCTCGACGGCAGCGATGCCGAGTCGCTGACGCTAGGCGCGATCCGTGCGCTGCAATCGGCTGACGTCATTTTGTTCGACGACGGCGTCCCCGCGGAGGTGTTCGACTTCGCCCGCCGGGAGGCGAGGAAAATCTCCATTGGTGGCACGAGTTATGACGGCGTCAGCCGTCCGAGGCGGACCGACGCGCTCGACGCCCTCATGAAGCAAGGACGATGCATCGTCGTCGTGGCGAATGGCAGCCATGACAAGCGCGTTTGGCGGCCATTTTCCAGCGCGGCCTAGCCGAACGCCACTCAGGCTGGCTCAGGTCGCTTGCGCCGTGCTTGAGCGAAAACGCAAGATCGCAAGAAAGAAAAACAGGCCGCCGATCGCCGCCACCAACAAAAATTGCGGCCACACCACGTCGATTCCGGCGCCGCGGTAAAGGATCGATTGGGCGAACGACACGAAATGCGTCGACGGCGAAGCCTGCATGACCGTCGCCAGCCACGGCGGCATGCTTTCGAGCGGCGTATTGCTGCCCGAAAGCATGTTCATGGGCAGGAAGATCAACATGAACAGCAAGCCGAGTTGCGGCATCGAGCGCGCAATGGTTCCGATAAAGATGCCGATGGCGCAGGCAAAGAACAGATAGATCATCACGCCGAGCATAAATAGCGGAATCGACCCCGCAATAGGCACGCCGAGCAGCGTACGCACGACCAAATAAAGCGACAGAGCGGCGGCGACAGTGATCACCAAGCCGTTGGCCCAAACCTTGGACATTGCAATTTCGGCTGGCGTCAGCGGCATGACCAATAGATGGTCCATCGTTCCATGCTCCCGTTCCCGCACGATGGCTGCTCCAGCGAGGATGATGGCGAGCATGGTGACATTGTTGATGATGCCCATGACGCTGGTAAACCACGCCGTTGTGACATTCGGGTTGAAGGTGATGCGGACGTCGAGATTGACTGGCGACAGCGGGCTGCCCTCTTGATGGGACAGAAAATCCTGGATTTCGGTGGTAATGATCTGTTGGGCGTAGTCCGAGCCAAGTCCGGCCTGCACCATTGCAGTGGCATCGACATTGACCTGAAGCGTCGGCTCCCGGCCGCCCAGGACATCTCGTTCGAAATTCGGCGGAATGTCGATCACGAACGTGTATCGACCCGCATTCATCGCAGGCAAAATGTTACGCTCGGCGATTGCCTGCGGAGCTTGAAAATAAGGCGGCAGGAAAGCATGAACAATCCGCCGCGACAATTCTGAATGATCCTCATCGACGACTGCGATCGAGGCGTTGTGCAGCTCCTGCGAATTGCTTTGCGCTTGAGCGATGATGGCGAGCGAAAACGAATAGATGACGAGCCCCAGCAGCACGTAATCGCGCAGGAAGCTGCGCAGTTCCTTGGTGCCGAGCCAGAATATGTTTGCGATCGACCGCATCGCCTCGGCCTCTAGCGTTCCTGCTTGCGCAACAGGAGAAGGCTGATCAGAATCAGGACCGGAATGAAGACGCAAAGCGCGGCCAAGTCCGGGATGAGGTCGTCGAAACCCAGTCCCTTGGTGAAAGTCCCGACGCTGATCGGCACGAAATAGGTCATTGGGAACGCCCGCCCCATGAGCTGCGCCATGCCGGAGAGCGACGAAACCGGCGTCATCATGCCGGCGAATTGCGTCGCCGGCAGCACCGTCAAGATGGCGGTGCCGAAAAGCGCCGCGATCTGGGTGCGCGCGAAGGCCGAAATCAGCATGCCATAGGCCGTGGTCGTCGTGACGTAGAGCAGCACGCCGATCAGCAGCGCGACAAAGCTGCCCTTCAGCGGCACCTGGAAGACGAACAGCGCCATCAGAAATATCAGGGCGAAATTCGCACTGGCGACGCCGATATAGGGAAGCTGTTTGCCGAGCAGAAATTCGATCCGCCTGACCGGTGTGACGTAAAGATTGATGATTGAGCCGAGCTCCTTCTCACGCACGACGGCGAGCGCCATCAAGATCGCGGGAAATAGCGCGAGCAACAGCGACATCGTCGATGGCACGATCGCATACACGCTTTCAAAATTCTGGTTGTACTTGAACCTGATTTCGATGTCGGCGGGCGGCGTCGGACTGGGCGCTGCGGTCTTTACGGCGGGATCGGTCAGATACAATTGATGCATGGCTTGCAGATAGCCGCGCATCGTCTGGGCGCGGAACGGCATGGCGCCGTCGACCCAGGCGCCCACCCAGGCGGGGCGGCCGCGTTCGATGTCGCGGCCGAAGCCGGGCGGAATTTCGATGGCCGCATCGATGGCGTTGCTCTGCAGGCGCTTTCCGAGATCGCCGTAGTCGGTGAGCGGCGGCTCCTCCAGGAAATAGGGCGAACCCCGCAGTTCCTCGAGATAAGCCCGGCTCTCGTGGCTCTGGTCGTGATCGAGTACGGCGAAAGTCAGGCTATTGACGTCGGTCGAAATTCCGAAGCCGAACACCAGCATCAAGAACGTCGTGCCGAACAATGCGAAAGTCAGTCGGATCGGATCGCGCAACAGCTCGATAGTTTCGCGGATCGTATAGGCGAACAGACGCTGCGGGCTGAAATAGCGCTGCTGCGGCTGCGGCTCCATGGCCGGCGTTCTGGTTTCGCCGGTCGGCACGACATCGACGACGGGCGAGGTGCGCGCACCGGTGGCTTCTTCGAGGTAGCTGATGAACGCATCCTCCAACGTGGCGACGCCGCGCGCCCTGACCAGGTTCGCCGGCGTATCGGTTGCCAGCACCCGTCCGGAGTCCATCAGCGAAATGCGGTCGCAGCGCTCGGCCTCGTTCATGAAATGGGTCGAGATGAAAATGGTTACGCCCTGATTGCGCGACAGATCGATCAGCAATTCCCAGAACCGGTCCCGCGCCAAGGGATCGACGCCCGAGGTCGGCTCGTCGAGGATCAGCATTTCCGGCTCGTGGACGATGGCGACGGCAAGCGACAGCCGTTGCCGAATGCCGAGCGGCAAATCCACGGCGCGTTGATCGAGATAGTCCGCCAGCCCGAATCGCGCGACGAGCGTGCCAAGCCGCGCCTTGGCCTTCGCGGCCGGCAGATGGAAAAGCCGCGCATGCAGATCGAGGTTCTGCCGGACCGTCAGTTCGGTGTAGAGCGAAAACGATTGCGACATGTAGCCGACACGAAGACGCGCGGTCATGTCGCTTGCGCCGAGCGGTCTGCCGAATAAAAGCGCTTCGCCTTCGCTCGGCGGCCATAGGCCGGTCAGCATCTTCATGGTCGTGGTCTTGCCGCAGCCGTTGGAGCCGACAAAGCCGAATATTTCGCCGCGCTCGATGGTGAAACTGACCTGATCGACGGCGGTGAAGTCGCCGAAGCGACAGGTGAGGTCGCGCGCGGCGATGACCGGTTCATGATCCGCCGGCGGCCGCGGCGGTATTTGCAGTTTGCGGTGGCCGGCGCGAAGTTCCTCCGGAAGCAGCGCGACGAAAGTGTCTTCGACAGTCTCGGAGTTTGTCTGAGCCTTAAGATCGGACGGCGAGCCGGTTGCCAGGACCCGCCCGGCATTCATCGCAATCAGAAAGTCAAAGCGTTCGGCCTCTTCCATATAAGC